>Ga0181573_10001079_pt1 | contig 27565 bp, 16 predicted proteins | sample 101ome_25_FD_148643 | JGI IMG/M metagenome (GOLD analysis project Ga0181573, IMG submission 148643) | Coastal salt marsh microbial communities from the Groves Creek Marsh, Skidaway Island, Georgia - 101409BT metaG (spades assembly) | ecosystem: Environmental > Aquatic > Marine > Intertidal zone...
TGCCTGCGCGCGGTGGTAAACTACTGAGCGAGAGTGTACCCGTTGGGATTGAAAAAAACCGTTGTTACAATTCAGTTACAACGCCGACGCGATCGGCTTTCCATGACGACGGTTCCAATAGAGAGAGGAGACACACGACTTCAGTCTTCGGACCGACGATTGAGGATGTCCTCGGCCATTACGCGGAAGACGATGTGCTTCTCCGGCTGACTCGTCTCGTAGCAAATCACGAACTGCGTCTTTGGGTCGTAGGTGCGAACCATCAGCGCGTGGCTTAGGGGTCCCAAAACGACCTTCCCGGCCTCGGACGGTCGCGTGCGATGGCTCGTCGTGATGGCACGACCGATGCGGTCCCATCGAGCCATCGAACGTCTCGATCCGAGGTCGATCGGTCGAACCGAGTCGCGAACCGTGGGGGTTCCGAGCACGGTACCAGCTGGAACCCATATAGGTCGTATTTTTTGTGCTCGAGGCGTTTTCAAGTTTCGCATCCGTTATCGTACCCAAAAGTGGCGACTCCCTCGATCAGACGCGGCTCAGTCTGACGCGCGCTCAGAACCGCTTCAATATGCCCGTCGACGAGGGAGGCGAGATCGACGCGAATGTCACCGTCGACGAGGCCACGGCGGCGGCGGCGTACGCGGCGGCGCTCGAAGCTCCATGGAGGACGGAGATGCTGGACGAGTTGCTGGACAAGTTCCGTGGTGCGTCTCCACAGCTCCCGCCGCTCATCTCTGACGGGCGCTCCGACATCCCTAACAACCGCCCGACGCTGACCCTCACCGCCGTCCATCGACAGTGAGCGGCGATCAGGACGAACCCATCGCGGCGAACCCCGACCCCGCCACGACGGAACCCGCGAGAGGCGCGTCCGGCAAGGACACGCGAGATCTAATTGGAACCGGCTCGCCGCTCGGGAAAGAAAAAAAAGGCCGCCAACGCGAGGACGAACCATCATCCGCAGACCAGGGCGTCGGGAAGAAGCCCAAGACGGTGGCATCGACCCAAGAGAAGAAGGCCGAAGCCGCCAAGCTCGCCCAGGAGTTGATCAGCCAAGGTTGGAAACACTTCGCGCATGACGTCTGGGAGACCTTGAGACCACCGCCGGAGGATACCAAGGCGAAAAAACCGGCTATCAGGCATATTTTCAAGCGCTTCGAGTGGCGAGACGGCAAGCCAGTGGCCCTCAGGTTCGAAAACACAGACGACTCGGGTAACTACAAACATGGGTTTTCGCGGAAACATTTGATAACAGTTCCCGCTGTTAACCGGTTCTTTCAACAGATAGGAAAACAGCATGCAATGTTTGAGGCAACTCCCTCAGATGACCTGGATTTGCTATTGGAGGATGAACAGAAAGATGTGTTTGAGCATGGGGAGATGATACTAGCTGCTGTTTCCCAGGGATTCGCGTCCTTCACCCCTCAGAGAGAAACAGGTACAGATGCTCAGGCTCAGGATCGTATAAATGCTTTCACCTATCTGGCCGAGGCCCTCCGTCGATGGTTTGAAGTGTACAGACGAATCAGAGACGAAATGAGGGTCATGGGCCCTGTAAAACTTTCGGAGGATTTGCTTGGAATGAATTCGAGGTATCGTAAGACGGTTTTGGAACTACGACGAGTTACTGACATGCTCCAGCTATGTAGATCTCCTGAACCATTCCCCTCGTGGGGTGCAGATCGCTGTTGGCCATCCCCTGGATCTGGACGCCCTGGCTATTATGCAACTGTGCATCTTCCTGGCTTGAATTATTTTCTTCACTCTTTGCAACTGGTGGAGAAAATATCGAAGGTTGTGGATAAACATGCCGCGCAGGAAACTCTCAGCAAAATGACCTCGGTCGACGAGAAGACAGGCATCACTTCATTTGCAGACTACCCACCTTTGCAGACTTCCCACCTTTGCATACCAGAACGTGGAGGCTCCAAGGCGTGTTATAACCCTGCGCATCTGGTGGCGGAAACTCAAGGCGAAAACAATGCTCGAGCAGGTTGCCTTGGCACGATCTGGATCGATGATATCCCATACAATGCATGCGTTCATGGGAGGGACGGACGCGACAGATGCGTTGGATGGCTGCAAACCCCGCCTGACACGCAGTTAAGTCAGCCTCAGCGAAGCTACATACCGAGCTTCGTAACTCGCGACAAGCATGCTGAGCTGTTCGCGCCTCTCATTGCGAGCGAACAAGCCGCGCCCGCAGCGCCCGCAGCGCCCGCCGCCGCGCCCGTGCCCGCCGCCGCGCCCGCGCCCGCCGCCGCGCCCGCTGCGCACGGGCGCGGGAGTCGGCGGCCGACGAACCTAGAAAGGATCTTGGATCGCGCGTAGAACTGCCATTTTTAATAACAAATGGCGTGGCGTGGCGGGCAAATGCCGCTTCGTGCTCGAGCATCGCCTCCACCTGTGCCTCGGGAACGACGGAGAATTCGATCGTGCCGTTCCCCAGAACCTCGTTGGGTCAGAACAGGATGCCGTCGGCGTCGAGCACGTCGATGTCGCGCCGCTCTCCGTCGTTGACCCCCCTGGACGCGGGCGCGAGCTCCCCTCTGACCCCGTCCAGCACCGGCAGTGCGCTCGACAGCCCCACCCCCACGCACTTGTGCCTGAACGCCGCCTGCAGGTCCCTCTGCGAGTCCATGGTGATGTCCAGCTTCTCCTGGTAGCTCACCATCGGGTTCACCAGCACCATCTTGTCGAAGCTCTGCAGGACGTCAAAGTCCACGACGCCGAGCTGCAGCCGGTGAATGTACGAGTTGTACGCCCCCCTGGCCACCAGGTACGCGTCGCTGGACCGCAAGTCGCAGCCGCTGCCCGCGATGGCGCACGTCCGGGCCCCCACGACCTCCTCGCACCGGCACTGACGCGGGCACCCGTCCCCGATGGCAGTCTCCAGCGCGTACGGCCGCCATCCCAGACGGATGAAGTTCCACCGCGCGGGTTGCCTCAACAGGGTGGCGAAGTCCTCGTAGTCGGCGTCGGAGAAGACGACGGTGAAGTCGCTCCTGGCGTCGTCCTCGACCACGGCGACGTTGCCGAAGCCGCGCGCCCTGGCGTGGGACACCGCGATGGCGTGCGAGAACGTCGCGCGGTGCCAGTGGTCCATGTGGTGATCCTTGACGCAATCGTCGATGCGCTTGCCGTCCACCAGGAGGACCTTGTCCCTCCACGAGCTCGGCACCGAGACCTCCCCGCAGTCCACGCAGAGGACGTAAACCTGTTCGGCCATGGTGACCAGCTTCTCGAACGTGGGCGAGTACTTATCGCTGGGTCCCTCCGCGGGCACCGTGAACGCGGACTTGCATCCGGGGAGGCCGAGGTACGGCTGCGTGACGTCCGGGGATAGCCCCCGGGTCTCTCCCCACGGCCCGATCGGGCCCACCGCCGCGAGGAAAACGACGCCGAGGAGCGCCAGCAGCGCCGCCGCGGTCATCAGCGGCCGGCGTCGCATCCCCGGCGCCCACCCGCGCTCCGACGACCCCGCGGCATCTTTTTCAGTTACCCGCTCTCCCCGCTCCAGCAGCGAAGACGTCTCGCACGGACCGTCCGAACGTGTCATGTTGCCGTCTCCTATGGCCGCCAGCGCTCTCTCGTATCCCACGCACGCGCCCGGGATCGTCGCTCGACCTGTCGTGGCGCGCTCCAGCCGCGCCGCTCGCTGTGAAGCGCCGAGCCGCGGATGTTGGTGTTTTTTGGCGCGGCTCGGTCGGCTGCAAATTTCCGGCTGGTTTTATGGAACTGGTCCCCGTGCATACAAAACACCCAAAGTGTCCGACCACGAAATAACGTCATGCGGCACGTGTCGTCGTCGGTCGTCCCACGCACGTGCGTTTGTCACTTTGGCACCGTGTCGGTCGCGGCTTCGTTAAGAAGGGCGGACCATGGCGCCTGCGGAGGGCGGTGCGGACGCGGCGACGCACGATGGCGCCACGATAGCGGGTTCAGGGGCGGTTGGAGCCGTCTTGGATGACGCCAACGCGGCCGACGTCTCAGATTTGGCAGCGCGTACATTGGACGACTCGGCTCGCCTTCGAAGGGCTTCGTCGCAGGACGTCGGATGCTCCCCGCCGGGCGCGATAACGAAGGCGAATCCCAAGAGATACGCCACGGAGAGGACCCTCGCGACCGTGAGAACGACCAGCCCCGAACGGAAGCCCTCGAGCCCTTCGCAATTCGCCAGACAGTCGAGCTTCGGCCCGTCGACCCCGCCGACGCAACACCTGAAGCAGCAGCTCTCGGTGCTGAGGGCCGAGGTCTCGGCGCACAGGCTGACGCACCAGGGGCTTCGCAAGGTGCTCAACGAGGCCACGGACCTGCCCCGGGACGACACCCCGGCCATGGGCATCATCCGCCGGGCGAACTCCCTGCTCGATTACGCCGAGTCCATGATTGACGAGAACAAGTGCGACGCGGCGGGCGCCTCTGCGTCGGGCGGGGACTCGCCTTGGAACTGGCGCGCGTCCATACCGGCGAACGCTCGCGAGTTCCTGTCGCAGTACGATCACCTGGGCGGCGAGGGCATCGAGAACCGGACGTTCTTTCACGCGATGCAGATGGCGAAGGTCGCGTACGAGTTCAAGGTCAGGCGAGAGGACACTTTCAACAAGGGGCGACCGACACCTACCAAGCGGAGCTCGCTCGAGCTGATGCGGTCGATGTCGCTGAGCCCGACGTACAGCCGCAGCCCGAATCACCCGATCATCGTCACGGTGGACTCGTGGGACGGGTTCGACGCCCTCGGCCTGGCGAAGGATCACGAGGGGGGCCCGTCGCGGGTTTTGGTCAGGACGGTCCAAGCCGTGGTGGACAGGCACGGCATGCTCGACGCCTTCCCGCGATTGGACGCGTCCGCGTTCAGGGAGTTCCTCAAGGACCTGGAGGAAGGGTACAATCACCCCAACGACTACCACACGGCGACGCACGCCGCTGATGTCGTCCAGGCGTGCGGCTACTTCCTCTCGAGCGGCTTGAGGACGCAACTCACCGACGTCCAGGCGATGGCGTTTGTGCTCGCCGCCGCCGCGCACGACGTCGGGCACCCGGGGCTCAATAACGCCCACCTCGTGAACACGGAAGCTCCCGAGGCTGTGCGGTGGAACGACGTGAGCGTGAACGAGAACGGGCACTATCACATCCTGCGTGCGTTGCTGACAAAGCGGGGTTTGCTCGACGCGATGTTCGAGAAGCGGGAGGAGAGACTCGCGTTTCTCGCGTTGCTTCGAAGGCTGATCCTCGCGACGGACATGGAGAACCACACCCGGCTCGTCGCGGACTTTTTGGACGTCGTGCAGGCCGCGAACGAGGCGCGGGAGGCCCGGAGCGCCGGGGGCTCGGAGGAGCAAAGCGAGGTGTTGAGCGTCGGCGACCTGGAGGATCCCGAGCTGGCCATGTGTTTCGCGCTTCACTGCGCCGACGTGTCCAATCCTGCTCGACCGTTCGAAGTGTGCCAACGGTGGGGCGAAAACATCGCGGAGGAGTCGTACAAGCAGGGCGATAAGGAGCGGGGGCTGGGTATGAGGGTGGCGGCGTTTTGCGACCGTGAGCTGTCCACGCCGGCAACCACGGCGCAGAATCAAGCAAGTTTCATCGACTTCGTGTGCCGCCCACTAGTGGAGGGTCTTTCCACCCTGTTACCTGAGGCGTCGGAGGAATTACTCTGTCACCTGACACATAATCGCGAGAGGTACGGTGCGATCATAGCGGCGGCGAATCACATCGATGAATAGCTTTGAAATTCATAGACAACGTTCCCGACTGTTAATCGCCGGTGGGGCGTGGTGATGACTGCGCCGAGTCCTTCCCCGGGTGGTTCCTCACCTTCCGCACCCGCGTCTCTCCCGGATCGAAACCTCCTTCCTCCGCGCCCCATACGCTCCAATGCGGCGTGGGCAGCATGTAATCCTCGCTCCTGAACTGCTCGCCACTGGCCGACAGATCCTGAAACTTCTCGTAGTCGATCCACGTGTACCACTCTCCGTCGACCAAATACGGATCCTTTCTCCCCAGGAGGATGCAACAGCTGTGCGCGTGTTCGCACGCCAGGCCATACTCCGCTTCCTTGGGCGTGCCCCCGGTGAGCTCGCCGCCCGTATCCCCGCCCTGTTGCTTCAGCCTCGCCATGCACAGATCCTCGCCGAATTTCTTAACCTCCTCGTGGTAAGGAACGTTCTCCATGGTGAGGTTGGACGCTCCCGAGGTGGTGCCGCAGTAGGTCATGCCCTTGATCTCGATAAAGTCGGGTTTGCCGAGGTCGATGAGCTTGGCGTACTCTGCGGCGTCTTCGGCGTTCATGCCCTTGACGAGCGTGAGGCGGTATACGGTGCGCTGGTTCTTGTCGCGGAGGGCGGTGAGGCTACCGACGAACCGATCCTGTGGTGAGCAGTCCGGGAGATATCAGTCAGCTTCGCGACGTTGGACCTTATTTGTTGTAACGGGGGAAAGGCCGGCGGAAATGTGGTTGACCATTTATCCCGGGCGGCAGACTGATACCACCGCGCGGGATCTTCAGGCAACATCATTATTGGCACCACGCGGCAGACATGAGCCCATGACAGGAGCAAACGCTGTTTGACAAGTGGCGCCAGGGGGTGTGGAAAGCCAAAAAAAACAGGAAAAACGATGAAACGGGCGTGCGTCGACACTCACCCAGTAGTCCCCAAACAAGGGTCTGTCGATCGCCTTCAACGTCTCCGGCGTCGCGGCGTCCACGGAAACGTACAGCTGCGTGATCGCTGGCAGGTTCTTGATGGCGTCGGGAAACTGCGCGTTGGTCACCAGGAAGGTGCTGATTCGCTTGGCGTGGAGCAACCCGACGAATTTGTCAATCTCCGGGTACATGATCGGCTCGCCCACCAGGGACAGCGCGCAGTGTCTCGGGTCCATGCCCTCCTCGAACCGTTCGGGTATGACTCCGGGGACGCCTTTCATCTGTTTGATCATGCCGCGGTGCTCGCTCACGGCCTTTTCCACGATCGTCTCCGCGTCGTCCATCTGCCACCGCCACTCGCGCCCCACCGGGTTGGTGTGATGCCGCCAGCAGAACACGCACTTGTTCGCGCACGCCAGACTCGGCGTCGCCTCCATGCACCGGTGCGACTCTATGCCGTAGAAGGAGTGCTTGTAGCAGCCGCCGCGCCCCCGGAGCTGCGCCTTGGTCCACCTGCACAGCTTGACCCCGGAGTGAGAACCCAGAATCTTGTATCCCTGCTTGGTGAGCGCGGCTCGAAGTTGCGGCGTCACCATCTCGCGCTTTTCGCCAGACTTGTCGCCGCCCATGTCCTCCATGTCCATGCCGTCCTCGGACCCGGCGCTCGCGCCCTCGTAGTCGTCGTCGCCCGATCCCTCCTCGTCGTCCGTGTCGTAAAAAGTCTCCTTTTTGTCCGCGTCCGCGTCGACGGCGGCGAGGTTCTCCTTGGCGGCGTACGCCTTCGCCGCGGCGGCGGATGCCCGCCCGTCCACCTTCTTCGCCCCGCCGCGCTTGGTCCCGCCCTTATTCGCGCCCTCGGGGTTGAGGCGCACCGCGAGCTTGTCCACCCAGTCGTGAAACTGTTCCTCCATCTTCCCCGAGCTCTCGTCGCCGTCGCACCGGCGGAGCACTCGCTCGCCTCCCAGCCGGGCCAGATCGGCGTCGAGCGCCCTGGCCGCCGCGTTGAACCTCTCGGCGCCGTACTCCCTGTTGCCGCACCCGAACACCGCGAACTTGACCCTCATCAGGTACAGCATCCCGAAGCGCTCATCCCTCGAGCTCTCGGACGCCCACTTGCAGAACCAGCGCGCGGCGTCGGGCGGCGCCGCGCCGTCGGCGGACTCGTACGTGCTGAGCACCACGAGCGCCACCTTCTCCTTGACCAGGTCCTCGGGGTCGTAGTCGGCGAGGTCCGTGACTTGAAGGTCGACGCGGTGCCTGGTACGGAGGGAGTTGGCGAGCTTGTGCGCCAGCCTGCGCGCGGTACCCGTCTGCGATCCGAACAGGATCCTGCCCCCGGTCACGGTCGGCGCCACGCAACCGGCATCGTCGCGGTCGTCGTCGGCGCGACAGCACCCGGGGTCGCCCGCATCGTCGTCGGCGCGACAGCAGCTCTCGGCGCCGCCGCACGCGTCGGGAGGTTTCCGCGTTGGCTCGACCGCGACGGTGGCGGTAGACGGGCCCCCGTGGAGACCCAGCTTCGTCCGAAGCGAGTCCCGTAGGGCCCGGAGCTTCGGTAGGACGCTCGCCATCGACTCTGATTGCTGTCGAGTGGCGGCGGTCGTGACGCGCCGAGGGAGTCGGAGCCGAAATCTGAGTGCGACGCATACGTCGCGAGACCAATTGGGGGACAATTAGGTTCACGCACTTCTCAGACGTGACTGAAAGCGCTGTGAGACAAACTGCGATTTGCACTTGGACACTCGCGCCAGTTTCAAAAACCACGATCGGGAAGAGAGGGAGACGGTGGATCTCGGGCCCGCCATTCCCGAAGGCGACGACGAGTGGTCGAAGGACACTCAGAGTATCAGCATGCAGTTCGGGCAACAAGATCTCGTCGAGGGCGAGCGCATGTCCGGCCAGGACGTGCGCACCAACAACGGTGCGGCATCCCCCGGGGGTCTCCGATCGGAAACAAAGACCCGCCCCGAGAACCACCTGCGCGGCGGTTTTTGGAGGACGGCTCCGCCCGATCGCCCGATCGCGGCGTCGACCGCGGCCCGAGCGCGTCTCCAACAGCACGAGCGCGGCGCGGGTCACGTGTTCTCCGTCCGAACCCCGCGAGCTCGCCCGAACGAACCCGCGCCACCGCCGAACGCCCACCGCTGACCAGCCACTTGCCGCCTCTTTTCGTCCCTCCCAAACAGTGATGGCGGTTCAGGCGGTGGCGAACATCGTGAAGACCTCCCTGGGCCCCGTCGGCCTGGATAAGATGCTCGTGGACGACATCGGCGACGTCACTATCACTAACGACGGCGCCACGATCCTCAAACTCCTCGAGGTTGAGCACCCCGCGGCCAAGGTGCGCCCCTCCCCCGCGACCCCTCGCGCTTCAAAAAAGTCAAAGACCCACCAGATCCGCGCTCGCTTTTTCCCCAACCAACCCCTGACCGAACCGCCCCGTCACGAACCGTTTCGCCCAGATTCTCGTCGAGCTCGCGGACCTCCAGGATCGCGAGGTTGGCGACGGCACCACCTCCGTCGTGATCCTCGCCGGCGAGCTCCTCAAGCGCGCGAACGACCTCGTGCGCAACAAGATCCATCCCACGTCCATCATCGCGGGGTACCGCCTCGCAGTGCGCGAGGCTGTGAAGTACATCGAGGACAAGCTGGCGACGCCGATCGACGTCCTGGGCACGGAGACCATTCTGAACTGCGCCAAGACGAGCATGAGCTCGAAGATTGTCGGCGCGGACAGCGACTTTTTCGCGCGGATGGTGGTGGACGCGGCGACGTCAATCAAGACTTACAACGACTACGGCGACGCGAGGTACCCAATCAAGAGCATCAACATCCTCAAGGCTCACGGCAAGTCCGTGAAGGAGTCGCAGGTGATCAAGGGGTACGCGCTCAACATGGGACGGGCGGCGCAGGGCATGGTGAAGAGCGTGAAGAACGCCAAGATTGCCTGCGTGGATTTCAACCTCCAGAAGACTAAGATGCAGATGGGGGTGCAGGTGCTGGTGAGCGACCCGAAAGAGCTCGAGCGCATTAGGCAGGAGGAGCTCGACATCACCGCGAGGCGCATCAAGATGATGATCGAAGGAGGCGCGAACGTCGTCCTCTGCAGCAAGGGTATCGATGACATGGCGCTCAAGTATTTCGTCGAGGCGGGTTGCATCGCGTGCCGCCGTGTGCCCAAGGATGACCTCCGCCGCGTCGCCAAGGCCACCGGCGCGCAGATTATCCTCACCCTGTCGGACATGGAGGGCAACGAGACTTTCGACCCGGAGTGCCTGGGCACCTGCGCCGAGGTTTGCGAGGAGCGCGTCTCAGACGACGACATGATTGTCCTCAAGGATTGCAAAAACACGCAGGCGTGCACCATGCTCATCCGCGGCGCCAACGACTACATGCTCGACGAGGTCGATCGCTCACTCCACGACGCCCTCTGCATCGTGAAGCGAACCCTGGAGTCCGAGAAGGTGGTCGCGGGCGGCGGCGCGGTGGAGGCGGCTCTATCCGTTTATCTCGAATCCCTCGCGACGACCCTCGGGTCCCGCGAGCAGCTCGCCATCGCGGAGTTCGCCGAGGCCTTGCTCGTGATCCCCAAGACCCTGGCCGTGAACGCCGCCAAGGACTCCACGGACCTGGTAGCCAAGCTCAGGGCGTACCACCACGCGAGCCAGACCAAGCCGGATAAGGCGCACCTCGCAGGTTACGGCCTCGACCTCGTGAAGGGCGAGCTGAAGAACAACCTCGGCGAGGGCGTGCTCGAGCCGGCGCTGTCCAAGCTGAAGAGCATCCAGTTCGCCACCGAGGCCGCGCTCACCATCCTGCGCATCGACGACCTCATCAAGCTGCACCCCGAGCAGGAGGAGTAAGGGAGGCGGGGTGAGTGGGTGAGAAAACATCGTCAGCGCAGCGTAGCTTTTGCAATTCATTCTTGAAACTTAACGCTCTTTGCGTGCACTAAAATCAAATTAAAGCGTATCCGTTTGTACATCCGTATTCGCGTCGTCGAGAGAGCGCGGCTGTAATGGGCCGTCACTGCTCGATTGACTCTGCGGCTGCGGGCGTTTGTGGCTCGCCGCATGTGAGCCTGCTACTGACCAGCGCCTTCCCCCGGTCTTCCATTCTAAAAAAACATGTGTTGCGTTGCGTCTTGTGTGGCGTGCAATTCTTTCTTCCCTCCCCGTGGCGTAGCAAAAATCGATTGACGTCAGGCCTCAGCCGTGACCTCAGCCTTCCGCTTCCCGTTGGTGAGCTCGCCGGTTTTCCCATTTTCCTTCTTCTTCCCATCCTCTTCACCCTTCGCCTCGTCCTTCTTCTTCGCCACCTCCTTCTTGACAGCCTCCACCGCGTCCGGCCCTTTCAGCTCCTTGAGCTTGTCCGTGAGTACGGTGTTGTCCGTCTCGAGCGCGCCGCAAGTCTCCTTCAGTCGCTTGAGCTCGGCGCGAAGCGTGACGTTCTCGGTGGACAAGGCGTCGACCCGACCGCCGAGCTCCTCGCACTCAGCCTGCTTCCTCAGGCGGCTCCTGCGCGCGCTCTCCCTGTTGGACTGCTTCCTGCGCTGGCGCTTCAGCTCCCTCTCGTCCATCCAGACCTCGCCGTTGGAGCCGCCATTGCCGCCGTTGGAGCCGCCGCCGCCCGGGGCTCCGCCACCCGCCGCAGCCTTGGCGGCGGCAGCCTGCTCGTGCCACATGGCTGCCGCACCGTTGGTGTAGGCGGCGGCGTCGCCGTTGGCGGTCGCTTCCTTCCCTTCAGCGCCCGCGCCGGCTCCGTACGCACCCTGATGAAAAGCGAAGAAGGGGTCGGGGTGACGAGGGGGGGAGGGAAGGCGTCAGAAAAAAAATGGGCGACTGCGACTTCCCCGGTTGACAAATATCTCGTCGGGCGCGGCGTTTTGAAAGAGGCGGGGTGTGTGGGCGGGGGCGCGCACCATGTAGCCGGGGTACATGAACTGGCTCGCTCCGCCGTACGGGTTGGACATGGCCTGCGATTGGAAGGTTGTGAAGGGCGCTCGGTCAGTTTTTAGCGCGGCGGGGGTGGGCGCGACGGCGTCGTGATCTCGCTCGCGGGCAGCTTCTTTTCTCTTCCTCCCGGAGGCGAGAAGCGGGGGTGCCAGGGTGTGCGCCGGATGACCGCGGTTGAACGTGGGCGGGACGCGCACCTGGGGCCACATGGCGTAGGGGTTCGGCGCCATCTGCTGCTGGCCGTAACTGTAGGCAGCCTGAGACTGCGCGGGAGGAGCCTGATGGGAGCCGAAGGCGAAGGAAAGGTCAGCGAGCGCGTGAGGGAATACACAGGGGCCCTTTGTTCTCCAGGCTGGCGCCGGGAAGATGGGTGTTGTGGATGGGGAACGCGTCGCGTGATGACGCCATCGCGATCGAGAAAAAAGATGGCACACGCACCTGCATGGTGTCGAAAGGTCACAGATCCCTCCGCCGACCTGTTATGCGCCCTCGCTGACTGGCGACGATGCGCTTTCCGGGTGGGACTCGGGCGGTGAAATTCACGCGCGACGCTTCCTGCACCCTGCGCTTGCTGCGGGGAAAACCGAAAACCGTCGGAGCCTCGGAAATCGGCCGCGCCCGTCGGTTCGCTCGTCGGATACGACCGGTCCGAGCTCTGTTTCTTGTCGTGCACGGGTGGGACGGTGTGGACCGGGCCCCGCTCACTGCGTAGTGGCGTCGCGCAGGGCGCTTGGACCCCACCTCGTGAAGAGTCGAATGCCGAAAAACTCGGCCGCGCCCAGGTGCCAGGAGAGTCACTTGTTCTCTCCGCCAATCAAAACAACGGGACAACGGGAAAATGTGGTTCTCCCTGACTGAGCTGGAAAGTTCCCGCGAAAGCGGGAATAAATCTCCACGAGGCGAGGGACCTGGACCCTCGAAACGTCGCGTAAAAATTCTCTAACCGAGTCGCCTGTGCGTTCCTGATTGAGTTTATCGTTATCGTGATGGCGAAATTACCACGTATGCGCTCCCAGTCAGCCCTCTCAGACGAACGTGGTCCGAACATCATCCGTCCACGACACGTGCACCAGCCAGGACCGCGTCGGGAAAAGCTCGTCTCTCGGCTGCCGCATTTCCCTCGGGCGACACGTCGACCATGTCTACCACGGCCGGCTCCGCCCTCTCCGCGCGCTTCGTCCCGGCTCTGGTGCCGCATATCACCGCCAACCGCGGGATGCGTCGCGCGACCGCGTTCGAGGTTCGCGCCGGGCGCGGAAGGAGCACCAAGAAGGCGTCACCAATCAAGACCAAGACAGGCGGCGGGTCGAAGAAAAAGCAAAAGGGTGGTGGCGGAGGGGGAGCGGCGCGCGGTAGGACCTCCGCGCCGCGGCCCGACCTCTACGTCCTCCCCGCCGACGACGGCCCTAAATCTGTGAAGGTCAAGGAGGTCGTCGAGGTGGACGCGAGCACCTCGCTGGCGGACATCCTCGCCATGGACTCCCCGCTGGAGGTGAGCGAAAAGGCGTACGAGGCGCCGCCGACGCGATTCGGCGAGATGCCCTTCGGCGGGTGGGACGGCCAACAGGGTTCGCTCGACATTCGCAGGGCGGAGGACCCCGCGAAGAAGAAGACGTTCGGCGCGGGATGGGCGGACGGGCTGGCGGAGTTTCGCGACGACATGCGCGAGAAGGAAACCTCGCGGAACCAGAGGCGCGCGCTGGTCAAGGAGGAGGAGGAGTCATTCTACGTCGTCGGCGCCGAGGACGCAAAGTTCGTGGACTTTGGCGCCGACGTCGACGATGACGAGGACTTCGACGACGATGACGAGGGCACGTGGGACGAGACGGAGGGCAGCTTCGATGAGGACGACGAGGACGCGTTCGAGGGCAGGGCTCAGCGATACGCCGACATCGAGGCCAGGTACCGCGCCGGTCGGGCGACGGGAGCGGTGGAATTCGACCTCGGCGCGGACGACGACTTCTTCGCCGACGGCGACGATTCGGACGCAAACTCGGGCGACAAATTGGACCGCGGGATACCGTCCGAGATGCGATGCTTCGACACCGCCAAGATTTACGTCAAGGCTGGGGACGGAGGGCGAGGGATGGTGGCCTTTCGCCGCGAGGCGTTTGTGGCGCAGGGCGGACCGTACGGCGGCAACGGCGGCAACGGCGGCGCCATTTACTTCGAGGCGGACGAGGGCATCAACTCGTTGGTCGGGTTTCGGAAGAAGGTTCACCACCGCGCGGAGCCCGGGGGTAACGGCGGCGGGAAGAGGATGCAGGGAAGCGACGGCCGCGACCGCACCGTCCTCGTACCCCCCGGCGTCGTCGTGAGAAACTCCGAGACGGGCGAGGTCATCGCCGAGATGTTGGCGCACGGGCACAGGGAGATGATCATACCGGGCGGGAGAGGCGGCAGGGGCAACGCGTCCTTCAAGACGGCGAAGAACAAGGCTCCGCAGATTGCCGAGAACGGCGAGGAGGGCATGGAGATGTGGGTGGAGATGGAGCTCAGGCTGGTGGCGGATGTCGGGATCATCGGGGTGCCGAACGCAGGCAAGAGCACGCTGCTCGCAGGCGTGAGCAACGCCAAGCCCAAGATCGCGGACTATCCCTTCACGACCATCGTCCCCAACTTGGGGGTCGTCGAGCGCGACTACGCGCGAATGGTGTTTGCGGATATCCCCGGTTTGTTGGAGGGTGCCAGCGAGGGCATCGGCCTCGGCTTTGAGTTTCTTCGACACGTCAAGCGCACCAGGGTGCTGGTGCACGTGCTGGACTGCACCAGCAAAGACGTCATGGACGAGTACGAGGCTATCCGCAACGAGATTCACCTCTTCGATCCCGAGGTTGGGGAAAAGCCGGAGATTGTCGCGCTGAACAAGGTTGACGCCTCCGAGGAAGCCGCGACGAGGGCGCTGGAGCTTCAGGAGGAGTTCCGCGCTTTTGGGATCGACGCGCACGTCGTCAGCGCCCTGGACGGCTCGGGCGTCGCGGAGCTAGTCACGGCGACGAAGAAGGCGCTCGACGCTCTTCCCCCAGTCGATTATGAGGCTGAGGCCAGGGCGGCGGAGGCGAGGCGAGGCAAGGTGGCAAGAGCCGCCGACGGGAAGGAGCTGAGCGACTTTGAGATCGTCGACGACCCCTACGCGTTCTACGTCAAGGGCGCTGCGATCGAGCGGTTCGTGCAAATGACCAACTGGGACTACTTCGAGTCGTTCAAGAGGTTCGCTCAGGTTCTGAAGATGTCCGGGGTTGAGCAGGCGCTGAACTCGGCGGGTGCCGGCGAGGGCGATCGCATCGTCATTGGAAAGTACGAGTTTGAGTGGAGCCGCGACAACAGGACGGGGGCCCTGTACGAGTCATGGAAGGCGAAGATGGACGAGAAGCCGGCGGGAACCACCATACAGGGATCCCGTCACTGGCCCCACGCAGCTGGATAGACACCACTGTATTGTTAACATGAAAAAATTGTCCGATTCTGTTTTCCAGTGCCCTCACCCGCGTACACCCGGACACTCGCCGTAGCGCGCAGTCCCGCGGCGTCCCTCGGGGCGTCGTTTACGTCGATAGCAAAAGTATCTGCGCGTGAGGGGCCGATATGGTGCTCCTGTGCGACGTCCCCGTGCACGAGCTCACCGCAGGGGACAAGCAGCTCCTCCAGCCGTCTCGCAACTGGCCGATGCACCAGGCGCAGTGCTATGCCCACCTAAAGTGCGGCCTGAAACTCGTCGCCGGCGCGAGGTACCTCCTCCTCGGTAAGAACGGCTGCGGGAAGAGCACGCTGCTCAGGGCGATACACGAGCGGACGCTCCCCGACTGGCCATCACACGTCACCACTCACCTGGTGGCGCAGGGATCCCCGCTTCCGCCGGGCGATACCCCTCTCGAGGCGGTGCTGGGGGCGGACGAGCGCGAGGCGGGGTTGCTCGCCGAGGCGGAGATGATCGAGCGCGCGATGGAGGAGGAAACGTTCGACGGTGAGGGCGAGGGCGAGGGCGACGACGACGGCGACGACGACGGCGACGACGGGGAGCCCGAGCCCGACTCCAAAACCGACACGATGTACCAGAGGCTATGCGACGTTTACGAGGAGCTGGACGCGTTGGGAGCCGAGGACGCGGGCGCTAGGGAGGGCCGCGCGATGCGCGTGCTGCAGGGCATGGGCCTGACACCGGAGCAGTGCGTCGGCCCGGTTCACGCCCTCAGCGGAGGGTGGAAGATGAGGGTCGCGCTCGCCGCAGCTCTCTTCGTGTCCCCCCGGCTGTTACTACTGGATGAGCCCACCAACCACCTCGACTTGAGAGGAGTGCAGTGGCTGCAGCGGTACCTCGCGAACGAGTACCGCGGAACGGTGCTCTGCGTGTCACACGACAGAGCTTTCATAGCGGCGATCGCCCAAAGAGTCGTGATATTTCAGAACCAGGCGCTTGACTACTTCAACTCCACACTCGAGGACTTCGAGACAGCGGCGAAGGAGAAGGCGGCGGGTCGGGAGCGTATGGCGTTGAACCTTGAGCGCAAGAAGGAGGACGTGAAGAAACAGGTCAAAGAAATGACGAAGAAGGCGAGCATGGGGAGTAAGAAAGGCAGTTCGCACTCAAAGGCTAAGGAGGCTGACGCCAAGCAGCTGAAGCAGGCGGCCAGCCGGGTCAAAAAATTGGGACGGATGGGGTTAGAGAAGACAGAGAACGGCACCAAGTTCAACTCGCAGCGCCACGGCATCCGCATCGGCGCCGACAACAACAACGACGGGGGATGGGACAAACACGGCAAGATGACCGCCGCGCCAGTGTTCGTCAGGGACGATCCCAGCCTGGTCTTCGAGTTTCCCGCGTGCGAACCGCTGGTGGGCGTGAGCGAGGAGCTGCCCGTGGTTGACTTGAGGTCGGTCTCCTTCGGCTACCACGGCGCGGCGCCGGTGTTTACAGACGTGAACCTCGTCATTCGCAAGGGTTGCAGGATCGGGATATGCGGCAAGAACGGCGCAGGAAAGAGCACGCTAGTCGGGCTCCTCACGGGGGCCCTCGAGCCGACGCGAGGCGAGGTGATCCGGAATAAGAACCTCGTCGTGGGGCGGTACCAACAGGGATTCGTCTCCGAGCTCGAAGCTCTCGCAAACGACTCCGCGCTGAGTTACATGAGCGGCAAACACCCGAGTCTCAGCGAACAGGAGTGCAGGGCGGGTCTCGGAGCGTTCGGTCTGCGGGGCAACGCGGTGTTGCAGCCGTTACCGACGCTGAGCGGGGGTCAGAGGGTCCGCCTGGCGTTTGCCGCTCTGGCCGCGACTGCCCCACACATCCTGGTGCTGGACGAGCCCACCAATCATCTGGATATATACAGCATCGACGCACTCGTGGAGGGGCTGAGGGCGTTCGAGGGCGGTGTGATACTGATATCCCACGACCAGAGGGTGATACGGGAGGTGGTGGAGGAGGTTTACGAGGTGCTGCAGAAGAAGAGAATCGTGCGACGCTTTGACGGGGAGGTGGGCGAGTACCTCAGAAAATTTGAGCCATGAAAAGTTAGCCGAATATCGATGTCGACATCTTTTCTGTTCCCCTCTCGTTGACCGATCCTCCACTCAACCCCGCCGCGCGACCGGACGCCATCGACGGCGAGCGGAGCCGCAGAGATGGGAAATGCACCATCCACCGCCGGAGATGGACCCGATACGTGCGAGGACGTCACGGACCGGACGTCAGCTCTGAACTTCGACTTGGCATTCCAGATCGTTCGGTTTTGCTCCACTCGAGACTCGGCGTCCGTTGCGTGTACGTGCAGGGCGCTGAGAGACATGCAGAGGGACTCCGACCAGATGTGGTGGAAACCAGTGACGTACCAGCTCGCGCGGGAGTCCAAGTTGTACGTCTCGGAGATCGAGCACAGCGGCCTCCCCGTGTCGGGCGGCACGTGGCGTCGCGAGTTTTTCCGCCTCTGGACGTGCCGCGACCGATGGCGAGAGGCCGCCGAAGAGGGCGACGCGAACGGCGAACACGGAGACGAGACCCCCGAGGATAGGCTCGCGCGCCTGACGGACGCGGAGGGCGAGGCCTTCGACGCCCGGAACGAGGCTGCGCGGTTCGAGGCTGGCTCCATCCGGGTCGGCGTCCGCATGCGTCCCAGGGGGATGGGCGCCGCGGTGACTGGCCCGGCGTCCGACCCGGGCCGGGGGATCGTCCTGCCCCTGCACCAGAGGCTGCGCATGATCAAGGCGCAGCGCGGCGCGGGGACCACCACCGCGGACGCCATGCGGGTGCTCATGATGGACAGCGGTAGGGGAGAAGAGGCGTCCAGAAGTCCTTGGGCGGATGCGGCCCCACGGTGCGAAAAGATGGACGACGACGACGCCGCCCTCGGCGACCTGACCAACGTCGAAAAGGCCGAGAAGAAACGGGACGACGCCGCGGTGAAGGAGAAGGGAGTCGCGGAGGGGTACGACTTCACCTGCGGCATCCTCGAGGTTGACGAGAGGGGCGGCCGCGTGATGGCGGTGGCGCCGGGCGTCGGCCTCCGAGAGTTTGCCTTTGACGCCGTCTACTCCGATCGGGCCACGCAGCTCGACGTGTACGAACAGTCCGCGCGCGCGCTCGTCGCCGACGTGATCAACGGTATCAACGCCACCATCGTCGTGTACGGACAGACGGGCAGCGGTAAGACCCACACCATGTTTGGCGAACTCGACCAAAAATCGGAGAGCAGGGGCCTCGTGCCCCGCGCGTGCGAGGAAATATTCGCGGCGGCGGCGGACAGGAAGCGCGGCCTGGGCGTGACTTCCGAGATGGCCGTGTCGTACGTGGAGATTTTCGGCGACGAGATGACGGATTTACTCCGGGGCGGCGCTCCGGTGGGCAACTCCCGCGTCGCCGGCCACGGGTACATCCTGGACGGCAGCACCGAGATTCGGGTCGACGACGTGGAGGACGTGCGGAGGGCGCTCGAGGATGGGGACGCGCAGAAGAGGCGCGCGGCGACCGCGATGAACGCGAGATCATCCCGCGCGCACGCCGTCTTCACCGTATCCCTCGTGCAGACGGACGATGAGACGGGGAAGGAGATGCGATCCCGACTGTTCCTGGCCGACTTGGGAGGGTCCGAGCGCCTGAAAAAGTCGCTCGCGCACGAAGGCGTAGCCGCCCCCGGGACGGTCCCCTGGGTGGAGTACTACGAGAGCAGACGACGGCTGACGGAGGCGTTGAACATCAACTCCGGGCTGCTGGCGCTCAAGCGGTGCGTCGACGCCCTTCACGAGGCGCGCAAGTGCGAAGAGGAAGGGACGCCTCCGCCCCACGTCCCGTATCACGACTCCAAGCTCACCGCGCTGCTCGCGCCGGCGCTCGGGGGCAACAGCAAAACGGCGGTGGTGGTCACGTGCGCCCAAGAGCACGAGCACGCGGCCGAGACCACCCAGTCCCTCAGGTTCGGGGAGAAGTGCTCGTCGGTGGAGACCAGGGCGAGGGTCGGCGCGGATGATCTCGCCAACGCAATCGCGAAGCTCAACGGGAAAATCGCCGATTGCGAGGAGAAGATTCGGGCGGTGGAGCGCTGGGAGACGGTCAAGACGACGCGAAGGGACGAGGTCGAGGGCAAGGATGAGGTCGTGATGACGAGTAAGCTGGTAGGAGCCGAAGACCTTCGCGAGGAGTTGGAGGCCATGCTAGCGGAGCGGCGAGCGTTGCGAAGCCGGGCAGCCGCGTGATGTCTCGAGGGATGATGTATAATGCGTGCCTTGCTTGTAAATTAAGTGGATCTTAAACTAAACTTGCTAAAGGTTCTGAAACAGAAATAAATCGAGCGCATCATCGTCAGTACACGCCGCCGCCGCCGTTCGGATCGTTGGGGTTGTAGCCACCCGGAGGACGGGGTCCGCCGCTGCCGTCGCTGTCGCCGTTGGTGGGATAGGAGGACCCGTTGTACCCATTCTGGGACCCGCCGTTGTACCCTTCCTGGGACCCGCCGTTGTACCCGTTCTGGGATCCGCCGTTATAGTCACCAGGATTCTGCGTGACCTGCCTGTACGGGTTGTTCTCGCTGCCGCGGTATGCGCTGGGGTTGTAGGCACCGCTGGTGGAGGAGGTGCCCGGGGCGGTGTTGCCCTTCTTGGACCGGTGCGGCGTGATGATGTTGCGGCCGTTCGTGCCTTTTCCCATCACCGCCCTCGGCTGCAGCCTCACGCTCATGAGCGACGGGGAGTGCCCGATGGCCTCGTGCCACCCGAACGACGGCGCCGTCTCCCACCAGCCCCCCGCGCCGTCGCACCACTCGTCCCAGTACTGCGATCCATCGTTGGAGTTTCCGTACTTGTGAAGCCTGCCGTCGGGGTAGTGCTCTTCGCCCCACGTGCGCTCCTTGTGGTTGCCGCCGAGCTCGTCCCAGGCGAGACCCTGCCTGAGACCGGCGCGGCCGTTCTCGTTGTAGTTGTCGCCCCATTTCTCCTCCCACTTCTCGCCCCAGGACCTGGAGGGGGCGTTGGCCATGCCGCCCTCGGCGTGGTCGCGGCTGGCCCAGGTATCCGTCCACTTGATGCATCCGCCCTGGCCGTCCCACTTCTCGCCCCACTTCTGCGTCCAGCGATTGGCGTGACCGTCCTCGGGCGCGGCGCCGTCCTCGAGACTTCCGGTCTTCTCGCAGTATCGGTCCACGACGCCATCGGCGCGGTAATCCTCCGTCCATCCCTCGGACCAGCACTTCCCCTTCGGCGTGTGCGACCACTTGGACGCCTCGCGGTGGATGAACGGGAGCTGGTTGGCGTCGTGGTTGTACAGCTCCTTCCAGGACTCCTGCCACGCCTGACCGTTGGAGTCGCGACCGGACTTGACCGCCCCGAGCTCCCTGTACGTGAACGGGTCGGACGTTTCCCAAAACTTTTCCTCCCACTCCACGGCACCATCCGCGCTCGTGCCGCGAATCACCGTCCAAGACATCACCTTGCCGTCCTCGAGGTACTCCTTGCCCTCCTCCCTCCACCACCTCGCGCCGGAGCTCAGGGTTCCCTCCTTGGCGCCGTCCTCGGCGCCGAGCTCGCGCACCGGGCTCGCCAGCGCATCCTCCAGACTCGCCTCGACGCTGCTCCCCGCCAGACCCGCCGGAGCCGGCGCGCCAACGTCGACGTCGTACCTCTGCTCCGCGGCGAGGATCGCCGCGTCGGAGACGGTTGACGTCTGGTACACCTCCCGGAGCTCCTGGAGCTGCGCGTCCTGGAGCCCGAGGGGGCTGGCGCTGGCGGGCTCAGCCGGCTCGACTTTCGGCGGCGCGGCGGCAGGCTTAACCTGACTCTGAAACTGGGGCAGCGTCGCGTTCTGCTGCTCGATCGTCGTCTCGAACTGCAGATCGAGCGTCTGCTCGGGCGCGCGCTCCATCACCTCCACGGCATCCTCGACGCGGCGGGTGTACGCGGGAGCCTTCTGCCGCTGCATCTCGGGGGGGTAATACGAGCTCGCCGCGCCCGCCGGGCCCGATGACGGCATCGACGGCGGCGACCACTCCCAGAAATCCGACGCCGGCCCGAGTCGATTGGCGTCGCCCGAGCCCGCGAGCCCGCCGGCGGCGAGATCCGCGCCGTAGCCGCCGCTGGTGGACGATTGCGTGGACTCCACCCCGGGGGTGCTGTAGCCGGAGCCGCCGTAGTAGCTGCTGCTTCGCTGCATGCGCCTGGAAGCCTCCTCGCGGGTCCTGGCCGCGAGCCTCTCCCTCGCGAGGTTGTCCTCGCGCATGCCCTCCGTGATCTGTTGGAGCCGCGCGGTCGGGTCGGTGCTCCGCCGGGACGCCTCCTCCGCGGCTCTGCGCTCGGCGAAGGATTTGGCAAAGTTCACAGCCTGCGTAGCCTCCTTGACGTCCTCGTCCGAGGACCGGGCGGTGGGCTTCTCGCGCTTGACCGTGCTTCCCGGGTTGACCTTGATGATGCCCTTGGTTTGCATGGCTCGACTCGCCGCCAGGGCCGCCTCCGCTCGCTCCACCGTTCCGATCGGCGTCGCCGCCCGTTCGAACAGGTCGATGGCCTTGGCGCTCTTCGCGCTGGTCACCTTGGTGCCGTAGTTGTCGGGGGAGGTTCCGTACGTGGTCGCCTCGGGCTCGGGGGGCGGCGGCGGGGGCTTGTACGTCACCCACGAGTCGTCGTGCTTCATGTTGATGAGCTCGAACATGTCGCGCTCGTCCTCCACAGAGCTCTGGAACGGGGGCAGGCCCGCCGCGAGCGGCCGGAGGACCCGAGGATGGCGGTGTCGGTGGCCGGGGACGGGACCCTGACAGAAGCGGCGCCGGTGGGCCGCGCGCGCCGCGCCGAGGAGGCGCGGGTCGGCGCGCGCGCGCGACCCGACCGCGGTCGGGCGAGTCGCCGCCGCGACGGTGGTTCCGCAGCTGCTCATGGGGGATGTCCGCGCGGGCGCGCCCCGGGGATCTGGCGCTTGGGTGGACGTGAGTCGCCGAGCTGGCATTTTTTCTGGCCTCGGAGCGACGCGTTTTCGAACGGTCATTCTTGAGTTGTGAAACAACGGCAGAACGAACCCCAACGGCGGTCGTCTTCGCAGCTTTATCCGAGGTTTTTAACAACGACGAACCACCACGACGCGCCACACTCCTTCCTTTGGCGCATGCGAATCGCGCTCCTTCCCGGCGGCGGCTCGCATTTCGGAGGTTTCGGACGTTCCCGAGGTCGCGACAAAGGCGGCGAAGACGGGAAACCCGCGCGAAGTGTCGACGGTCGATCCTCCGTCGTTCGTCGCGGAAAGAGCCAAAACCCCCTCGGCACCCGCTCGTCCTTCGCCCGCGGACCTCGCCAGGGCTCCGTCCCCGGCACCGCGAACAACCGCTCGCTCCTCGACATCCTCGGCCTCGGTCCGGGAGGCATGGACTCCATCGTTCCCGGCGCCCCACTGATGGCCCAGTCCCTGGGTGGAGCCGCGGTCATCGACTTCGGCATCCAGCTCGTGGGATGGGCGTTCGCGGCCGCGTTGAAGACGGAGAAGTTTTACGACCTGTGCGGATCTCTCGCGTTCGCGTCGACCGCGGCGATGACGTACGCGTCATCCGCGCGCCTACCCCGCCAGGGCCTGATCACCGGCCTGGTTTGCACGTGGACCGCGAGGCTCGGCGCGTTCCTCGTCCGCCGCGTCTTCCGCGACGGCGGCGACTCGCGCTTCGACGAGGTGAAGCATCAGCCAGGTATGTTCCTGGTGTACTGGATGCTCCAGGGCGCGTGGGTGTGGGTCACCGCGCTGCCGTGCTTCCTGGTCAACGGCGTGGCGTCGCAGAGCGCGCTGCACTGGGGTGACTACGCGTCCATGGCGCTGTGGATCGTCGGATTCATCACCGAGAGCGCCGCCGATTACCAAAAGAGCGCCTTCAAGTCAGACCCGAAGAACAAAGGACGGTTCATCGACACCGGACTGTGGAGCGTGAGCAGGCACCCGAACTACTTCGGCGAGATTTTGATGTGGTGCGGCGTCGCCGGGGTGGCGGTCAGCATGAACGCGTCGCCGGGAGTTTCCGCCGCGGCGTGCGCGTCGCCGCTGTTTGTCACCTTTTTGCTGACTCAGATGAGCGGGATACCGATCCTGGAGAAGATGGCTGACGAGCGGTGGGGCAACGAGGCTGCGTACCAGGAGTACAAGAGGAACACTCCTTGCCTCGTCCCGAGGCTCGTCCCCGTCAAGAAGCAGTGAGACTACTTTAGTGCGTGAATGTCTACGTAGTAGATGTGAAACATTTGTGCGTCGGGACGCGAGAACCTAAGCGAGGTAGATGTAGAGCTTACGGTCGTGCCTGTCGCGCTCGATGAACTCCTTCTCGATGAGAGACTCGAGGTGCTTCTTGATATCCGCGGGCGACGGGATGAACCTGGATGACAGCTGCTTGGTCACCTCCTGCACCACGCTGTTGTGGTCCAACTGTCGCCTGGCCTTCATGATCCGAACAATGGCCGCTTCGATCTGCGGCTTGCGGTCCTCCTCTATCCGAGACCGCGTCTCCTTCTTCTCGGGCTCCGTCTCTCTTTGGGCGCTGACCGTGGAGATCTTCACCTTGATCATCTTAGACGTAAAGTTGTCGTTGACGCTGAACACGTCGTCGTCGTTCACGTCCTTGCTCATGGGCTCCTTGCGCAGGACGTTCTTGCCCCGGACGCACGCGAGCGACTGGAGCGAGCGCCGCAAGTCGTCCCCGGGGATGCCCGTGGCCGCCGCGATGTCGCGGTAGCTCAGGCTCTCCGCGTCGTTAAAAAGCAGGAGCACGCAGGCCATGTACGTGCTCACGCTCAGCTCGCGCCTCACCCCATCCCCGAAAGTGTACCGGACCTCCGCCGTTCCCATCTGAGTGAGAAACGCAAGCCGCCTTCCGTTGTGGCTGCCGAGGTAAAAGTCCCTGTACGCGTCGCAGGCCGCCTGCATGTCGGGGGGCAGCGTGCACATGCCCACGTTCTGGCCCTTCACCGGCCACGAACCGGTGGTGAGCACCTGCACGCTGAGGTCCACTCCCCCGAGATACGACGATACGCCGCCGCTCGTCTTCACTTTGACGCCGTCCGCGTCCGCGGTCACGCCGCTGGATGACGGCTCGGCCGCCATGGCGAGGTCACCGCTCGCCGCGCGCTCCTCGAGGTGGGTCCGGAACGCCTTCATGGAGTCACGGCTGGTGCGGATGTCGTTGAACATCCCCTCAAACTTGGTCGTGAACTGGTACCCGCACTCCGTCTTCAGCTTGACCACGAGGCTTCGCTCGGCGTCGTCACTGGTGGTCCGCCCGCCCAACAGACGCTTGGACAGGTGCTCCTGGTAGTACTTCTGGAACACGTCCTTCTCCCTGAGGAACCTGAAGAGCACGATGGCGCGGTCCAACGTCGCCTCCACCTCCTCCTCCTCTGCCCCCTTGAGCCCGCGCCTCAGCTTGTCGTCGACATAGAGGCTCAGGTACTCGGCGCTCCTGTTGTTGAGGTTGACGAAATTTTCGAAGGATAGGTGCAGTGCGTTGACGAACTGCCTGTCTCCGTCGAACGCGGCGTCCACGATCCCTCCGTACTTGTCCTTCATGCGCAGCAAACCCTCGACGTACTCCCCGGGCTCCTTCTCCTTCTCTGGATCAGTCACCAACGCCTTACCCTCACCGGAGACGTGCTCGAAAACCATCTCCTTCACCGACCTCAAACCGTTTGGCACGCGTCGGAACAGCTTGTAAACCAGCTTGAGCTCGTCGACCCTGTCCCCGACCAGCATCGCGCTCAGACCCGACCCCGGCATCGAGAGCGTCTGCCGCATCGGCACAGTCAGCAGCTCCTCCTCGCACCGCGAGATTGCCGTCTTAACCGTCCTCGGGTTCATGTACTCGAGAACCCTCGCCTGTTCCTCGGCGAGCCGCGCCTCTGACTTACGCAGGTACTGCGCGCAGTCGCTGTCCGCGAGGAACCTCTGCGCCTCGGCCCGGTAAAACTCGGTCGTCGCCGCCAGGAACGGTTCCTCAAAATCTTTAGCGTAGCAGTCGACGCCGAGATCCATGAGCATGGCGGTGACCGCTCGGAGCTGATGGGTGTCGATCTTCTCCCCGCACCGTTCCCTGTTGATGGCACCGAGCACCGCGTCGCGTACTCTGGACTTAATGCCCGGCCCGCGCATGACCTGATCGCGCCAGAGCTGAAGCCCGAGGTCGTGCACCGGCTTCAGGCCATTTGGCTGGACGTATATCCTGTCCATGTACATCAGGATATCGCGGACCATCTGCATGCTGTGCGTGTGGTGGTCCCATCGCTTGATGAGCTCACCGAGAAAGCCCTCGCCGCGCTCCGCGTTGACCTCGGAGGCGACACCCTTCAGGTGCTCGGTGACCAGCGACACGAGCCCTTTGTATAGCGCGTCGCCGTGTCGATGGAGCACCATGTTGTACGCGTTGCGGTACAGCTCCTCGAAGGACAGCCCGCTGGCGTTCCTGTGGTGGATCTCGTGGATGGCATCCTTAAGAACCTTCCACGTCTTCTCCGCGTACTGTGGGCGGGGAAGGGAAAGAGGGAACGGGGCGCGAACGGTCAGCGTTAGGTCGGGTTGGAAATTGTTTCGGCCGGGGCGCGTGGGAAGAATTGTGGGGGCGAGCGGGAGGGTCACGGGGGCTCACCTGCGCGTCCAGCTCCACCCTGTGCTTGAACGGTTCGATTCGGAACTTCCCCCTGCCGCTCATCGTGCCGTGTCGTCGAACACGATCCTTCGACACCTCCTACGGGCGCCTCGCGGTGACCTATCTACCGCGCCCCACGTTGTGAGTTTCTTCTTCATTGGGGAGGGCACCCAGGCGGGAAGGAATTTACCGAGGCGATCAGACGTCTGATTCGACGCGCGGTCTCGGCCGCGCGATTTTCGCCCCGTCTTGGGTTAGGTTTTCGTCATACTCACCAGTCCAGCCAGTCGGCCGTTTTCGTTTTCGCGACCCGACTCCGCAACGGCGCCAGACAGTCCACGCGCGCGACGCGGTCGCCCGCACGAAGGCGCGCCAGCACCACGCGCACACCAGCACGCACCTCCATAAGGCGCGAGACGAGGTCGAAGGCGACGGATACGCCCACGAGCCCGCGGTACACCCGCGACCCAGCGCCGAGGCTGACATCCGAGTCGGGCGCGCCGAGAGCCCAGCCTCGTAGTTCCCCCGGCACGGGACGATGAGCGAAGCGCCGAAGGAGCCCGTCGCGGACCCCGGGGGCGCCCCCGCGGCGGTTCCGCCGGCTGATACGGGCCCTGGTAACCCCGCGGCTCCCGCGGCGGCCGCACCCGCGGCTGCCCCGGCGACGGAGCCCGCGTCCGCCACCCCTCCCGAGGTGCGTGTCGACGAAACACGTCCGTCCGCGACATCTCGAGTCCACCGGCGCTCCCACCGCGACCGAACCCCGCGCGCCGTCCCGCGTTTGTTCACCCGATACTGACGACCGCTCTCACTGCACTCAGATCACCACCGCGCGGGCATCGGACCCGGCGCCCGACGCCCCCGTCGCCGACCCCGCACCCGCGCCCCCCGCGGCGACACCGAGCCCGGTCTCCCCGCCAGTGCCGGATGCCGCCCCCGCGAAGGCTTCCGCGGATGAACCCACCCCGAGCGCGAGGGACGCCGCGCCCGATGCCGCACCCGTCCCCGATCCCGCCCCCGCGACCACCGCGACCCCCGACCCGGTGTCGTCCCTGGTCGCGGGCGCGATCGCCAAGGCGACGGGAGGAACCCCCGAGCCCGCGCCGAGGGAGAATCCGCCGAGGGAGAATCCGCCAGCCGTGACGAGCGCGACGCCCGCGCCGCCGACGCCGGGTGCCCCCGCGGCCCCCGCGCCCACCCCCGAGGGACCAATCGCGGTGCCGTCCACGGCTGTGACCCCGGGCGGGCTCGGGACCGCCCTCGCGGCGGCGGCGGCGGAGAAGGCGGCGGCGCCCGAGACGCCGGCGACGCCAGCTGTGACGCCGACGGCGGACCCGGTGTCGTCGCTCGTGGCGGGCGCCATCGCGAAGGTTTCCGCGACGAACGACGAGCCCGCCCCGAAGGAAGAGGAGGGGAAGGAGGAGAACGGAGACGGCGCGACGAAGCCTACGCTGGAGAAACAGGCCTCGATGAAGGATGCGACGAAGAAGGTTGGGCTGTTCGGCAGGATGTTTGGCGGCAAAAAGAAGGAGGAGAAGAAGACGGAGGAGCCGGAGCCGGAGCCGGAGCCGGAGCCGGCTCCCTCGACCCCCAACCCCGTCGCAGATCTGGTGTCCAACGCGATCGCGAAGGTTGAGGGCTCGTTCGGGTCCCCGGTCGATTCTTCGGCGGAGGCGAAGAAGGAGGAGGCCCCGCCTGCGGAGACCGCTTCCGCGCCGGCGGGGAAGAAGATCGCAATCCAGGACGAGGAGGAACCTGCCGCCGCCGCGGCGCCAGCGGCACCCGCGGAGACACCCGCGGAGACACCGCCCGCCCCGGCGGAGCTTCCTCCACCCCCGGCAGCCCCCGCCGAGGCGGCAGCCTCCGCGGCACCCGCCCCCCAGGCT
>Ga0181573_10001081_pt1 | contig 27527 bp, 8 predicted proteins | sample 101ome_25_FD_148643 | JGI IMG/M metagenome (GOLD analysis project Ga0181573, IMG submission 148643) | Coastal salt marsh microbial communities from the Groves Creek Marsh, Skidaway Island, Georgia - 101409BT metaG (spades assembly) | ecosystem: Environmental > Aquatic > Marine > Intertidal zone...
CGGCGACGACGACGCGGGCGCACTGGATGCGTTTCGACGACGCGCAGGCGCGCGCGCACGCGGACACGAGCGTCGCCGCGGTTCGGCAACGCATCGGTTCGTCGTCCGAATGTTTCACTTGAAAAATCACGACGGCGCGATTCGGTGGAGCTCGAACCGCCGTTTTCAAGGCGAGGGAAATCGTGGATGTGGGCCAATGCGTCGTCTTTTCAAACGTCAGTTTGACGCCGGCGTCGCGCGACGGGCGGCGGCGCGCTCGTCGTTCGCGTTCGCCGCGTCTGAGGACGACGTGCGCGTTGGTTCCCATGAAGGCGAACGCCGAGCATCCGACGGCGTCCCGGCGTCGCTCGATCGGCGTCGCCGTGAGTTGTCTCGGTACGCACGCGTTCGACGCGCGCACGTGTTGGTTGAGCGTCGATAAACCTAAGAATACCGGGGACTCGTAAAGCGCGAGATGCGCCGCGGCGTGCGAGACGGCTAACGAACCCGCGGCGGCTTCGGCGTGACCGCCCGAGGATTTCGACGCCAAAAAAGTCATCTCGCGCAGTGTCGATCCGTCCACGGCGTCCATGAGCGCGCTACACTCGATGGGGTCTCCCAGGGCTGTTCCGGTGCCGTGAAGCGATATCGTGCGCACCGGGAATCGGTGACGCGTGGAACGATGCGCGGCTTGAATGACGGCGTGCTGCTGCGTTCCACTCGGCGCCGTGAGCGAAGCCGATCTCCCATCCTGGCCGCAAGCGCTGGCGCACACGACGAACGCTACGGGCGCATCGGGATTTGACCGACCGAACCGAAACATGCTCACCGCTTCGGATCTACCGTACCCGTCCGCTGTCGCATCGAAAACCTTGCAGCGGCCGTCGGGGGCCAACATGCCGGCGACGCGCACCGCGTCGCAGTTTCTTTTCCCCAAGATGTAATTCACGCCTCCGCACATGTATTCACTGGAGGAATCTTCCTCGAGCATGAGATGTATGGTTGTTAAACTCGAAGAACACGCCGTGTCGACGCAAATGGATGGTTTAATGAACCCGAAAGCGTAACTGACGCGGCCGGCGCAAACGCTCAGAGCGCTACCCGTCGCCGTGAAGGGACTCGGTTGAATAGAATTCGCAAACAGCGCGCCGTACTCCAAGTGCTGTATTCCAATCGCGACGGCGGTATGGATTTCTCGCTCAGCTTGATTGGAAACGACGGTGAATGCCTCTTCTAAAATCCCCCTGTGCTGCGGATCCATCGCGATCGCTTCGGGTTTACTGACGCCAAACAAGGCATTGTCGAATGCGCTCACGTCCTTCACGAACGCCACGAAACGCACGCCGACACCATCGGCACTTTCTACATCCCAACGATCGAGTGGGACCGCAGCGGTGGAATACGTGGTGTTTTCGAGTAAAGCTCGTTCCAAGTCACCGGTGAAGAACCGTCCAGAACGCGCGAGACAATGCAGCTCTCGCGCGCTCGCCGGCGGTCTGTTGTGATTTTCAACCATCCGCGTTGAATCCCCCGCACGTATCGCGTCGCCGCAAAGACGCTTCTGACAATAACACGCCAGCTCATCGACCGTGGGATGATCGAATATCACGGTCGTCGGCAATTCGAGATCAAAACTATGCGCCATGATATTTTTGAGTTCCACACTCGTCACCGAATCCAACCCAGATTCCATGAGTGGCGCGTCTCGGGCGACAGATGACCCGAGCAATTCAGAGACCGCGCTGCGTATGACGTCCACCACGAATGAGCGACTGTGACTTTTCGTTCGAGCCACGTCATCGTCGCGAGTTTCGAAACTCTCGATCCTTGTTTCAAACTCTGAGACGACGAGCGGCGTTGAGAGGAGACGCGCGTGACCGCCGTGGAGAATTTTAACCAAGACTGAGATTCCCACATCCAAGGGTAGCATTTTGACACCGAGTCGCGCTATGAGCTTTGACGTCAGCGCGGATCGTGACGCCATACCAACACCTTCGAACGCACCCCATCTAACACTGACAACCTCTGCGCCGCGCATCGTGATCGCGCCGGCGTACTCATCGAGGCACGCATTTGCGCAAGAATAATTGAGTTGCCCAGGTGGAGCTAAGAGTGCGGCGATGGATGAAAATATCACGTGTGCATTCGACCGAGTAGACTCACGCACGCAGTTGATGACCGCATTGAGCTTTGGTGCGAAAACGACACGCAAGCTTTCCTGACATTGTTTCTCAAAAGAAGCATCCGCGAGTACGCCTCCCGCATGAAGAATAGCGTCGTCTGGTCGCGTTCGCAACGTTTCATCGGATGTTTCCGATCTCGTAGACGCATCGACGCGCTTTACTTCAAAACATGCCCGGGTCAACAAGTTTGGTGTACGCACACATTTACCAGTGCGACCGTAAATGTGGCTTGACGGCGATTGGATCCTTCCGGCAATACTTGTGCCGAGAGCGCCCGTGCCTCCGAAAATACAAAGGCTTCTCTCAACACGAGCTGATGAGCCAAGATGGACTGGTGTTATCGATGGACGTTTCGACTTTACGCCCATCTCGTGTTGGGCATTCCTGAAGATGACGTCAATGGCGAGCCCTCGATCTTGGACACGTGCGCGAGCTCGCTGATGTGCTAGTATCAACGCGCCCGCCACAGATCTCACGTCGTTCCGCACCACGTCTCTGACTGAAGTCTCTTCCACAGTATAGCAAACTTGAGGTTTAAACATCCGCGAGTGTAACTTTCTCATCCCGACAGCCATGAAAACCACTGCGCCATCGTCTGCGACGCATCGTGCACCGCGTGGCGACTGCCCACACATGACTGCACTCGAGCAGTGCATCAAAAGGAAAATATCGCAAGCAATGTCTTCAAAGAAGATGCTGCCTACCGATGCACCCCGCAAAAGTCGCGTAATGTGCGTTTTGCCTCGTAACAATGCTGGTCGACTCTTGTTGAGACGTCCATCCGGCGCCTTTGTGAGTCTTCCCTGAACGCAGCACGCCGCGATGACATTCTTCTTGATTTTGATTTTGATCGATTTGGACGATTTCCTCTGATTGCCGATGAATTGCTTCAGCGCGAAACATTTCTCGCGTCCGAGTAAGGCTTCCAAACATGAAACGACCCGGCAGAAACAGTGCCCAACTGATCCGTCAACTGTGAGGTTGATTGCCGCGTCGTCGAACCTAACCGAAGCAATCCCTGGTACTTCCAACGGCCAATGCAGTCGATGATCGCTCGTTACGTGCTTGCCTGTGAAGCAGTGAAACATCTCCAATGCAGAAAGAATGATGTGAGCGTTCGTGCCTTGGAAGGCAAAGGCGCTAATGCCAACATCCGCACAGCTTGTTGAAACTATTTGACTTTCCCGTGGAACTATTGGCTTGATCGCGGCAGTAATAGAGCTCAAGTGGTTCGAGAGTCGACGTAGATGGCATATACCGAGCAGCTGACGTGTCTGACCGAGTTGGATCTTGGCGCTGATGAGGGCTAGTGCGCCTGACGCAGGTTCGGTGTGCCCCCACCATGACTTTAGAGCTTGCGCAGTGACAGATCCAGTGTACACAGCCAGTGCGGCATTCATTTCAATCGGGTCACCCAGCGCCGTGCCAGTACCGTGCGCATGCAATATCACCTCGCTTAAGATATCTTGTCGCGAGGAGCGGATGATCGCGCGATTTATAACGTTTTGTTGACATTTCCCATTTGGCGCAGTGAGGGAACTTGATCGTCCATCCTGATTCATAGCGCCGCCAGTCAGCAAAATTGCGCTCGCGCTCATAACCTCGGAGGAAGCATACATGACTTCTACAGCTTCGCCGCGCCCATAACCATCGGCTTGTTGGTCAAAAGTCCGACATCTCCCAGATTGACTCAGCATGCCCGCTCCGCCCAACGACAAGTGCATGTCGTTTGTCAATATCAGAGACGCCCCGCCGATCAACGCTCCCGCAGTGTCAGTTTCGAGAGCGACAGTCGCCGCACAGAGCGATGAAGAGCACGCCGTGTCGATGATCAACGCCGGTCCCTTTAGATCGAATATGTATGAAAGCCTGCCTGCTACGACGGACGTTTCATTCCCAGTACTCGTAAAAGGATTGTAGTCGACGCCACAATTTTGAAGGAACCTCGAGTAATCTTTCCCAGACGCGCCCATGAAGACTCCGGTTAAAGGCGTCCTAAGATAACTCAGGCAGCACACGGTAATAGAAATCAGAATACGCTGTCTCGGATCTAGCGTGAGAAATTCAGTAGAACTTGCGTTGCCAATCGTTGCCGAATCGAACGAGACGATGCTGCGGTGAGGAACACAAGCAGCAAACATGTTTGCCGCGCTTGAATACTTCTGCGGTTCACGCTCAATTGGTATGGGCTGCACTGCATCATTCGAAACTGTCGAAAAAGCGCATCCTGCGCTCGCAACGAGATGCTTGTTCTTTTCTTCACGATGATCTACAATCTGTACAGCGGTGGGGACCACTTTGCTGTCGCCACCACTGCCTCGCATACACATGATCTCATCACACGCTACAGAGATATTTGGATGATCAAAAAAGAACGTGGATGGTAAATCTATCTTGAAGGCTTTGCTGACTGAACTTGTCAATTCCATGGCGCTTAGACTATCCAGACCTGATTGCATCAGAGGTGAAAGAGGGTCTACTGCCGAACCAAGTAATTTTGCAACCATTGAGCTCAATTCGTCGTGAATGGAATCGCGGCTCACTGTACCGTAATTTCCGGTTGGTACATCTGCAATCGCACCTTGCTTCTTTCGATTTTCTTTGAGCCAGTCGGAGAAGAGTTCGGAAAGGTGACTCTGTGTCGTCGCCAGTCGTCTCACGTTGAAAGCCGCCAAACAGATCACGGCTTTTGTGAATGCTACGTGCAAGAGATACATGGACTGATCGGGGCCTAAACCAAAGATGCCCATAGACTCAAGTCTTTGTAGCGTCTGAGCGTGCCTCGTCGCCATGCCGCTCTCAGACCATGGACCAAACTGAATCGAGCAATTATCCACACCAATCCTTCTACAAGTGCGTGCGATGAAATCCAAACTGCTATTAGCCGAAGCATAGTTCGCCTGTCCCGACGAGCCAAGCAGAGCAGAAATACTGGAGAACAATATAACTGATTGAGCGCGCGCGCCCGAAGCGGCGTTAGATTTTGGCGCATGAACGAACCGAACCGTATGCGGTGTATGCCTTTTAAGTAATCCATCCAGCAAAGTGCCGCTCGAGAGAATTTCTCTGCACGCATCGGTTCCATTCATATCAGAGCGGCACGACACATCGCGCTTCATAGTCTTCAATACTCCACCAGTCTTGATCAGCGCCCGCGTCACGCGACCTCTCCCCGTTCTTCCGTCTAGGATGACCATGGTGACTTCAGGTCTGTGCAACTCAGACATCACCACGACCATTCCCAAAGCTCCAAAACCACCAATGACTCTAGTGATTGTCTTCGATCGCCGCTTCGACTGCAAAAGCTCTCCGCGCGTTCGTGGAGCATCTTGCGATGCGCGTGCGATTGCCATACGTTCCACGAACACACTCGTTTCGTGATGTCTCCATGTGAATTCCTCCATTTCTTTCTGAGTTTCACTCGCAAATGTTCTCGCCAAGCCACTCAAGTGATCTGTCTGTACACCGGCGACGCGGCATCGATCCGGCATCATTTGCGCGCACTGGATAGCGTCGATTGCCGCGCGACTGAAACTAAAAATCTGCTTGCCGTAATATTTCCCCAAAGGAGCTTCTGGTAGAGAACATCTTTCAGATGTGTAAAGATTGGCAAACGGGCTCGCCACACTGCGCAACGCCAAAGATTTCACTCTCAATTTTAGTATGAAAGTCACAAGTGTGGATGGGTTAGATAAACGGTGAGTCGTCGGTGCGCAATCCGCAATCTCCGTCCAGGCGTATGCACTCTCGAACCTCTTGAAACTGGTGAAAAATAGGTCAGCTCCGATCGGCACAGCCAAAGGCTCAGCACCAAACGGCGCTGCTAGCTGCATGATGCCATCAGTCGCAGCGATTTGATCGAGCTCATCCTGGGCGTGCTTCATGAAAGCAATTCGTGAAGAATGATCAGATGCGCGAATGCCTTGTAAAATTCTAAATCTGATGCCGTACTCCAAACCTCGCTTGCACATGCGTGAGTACGCAACCTCTGTATTCACAGGAACCCGATGACTCGCTCTCATGTGCTCACGCGTGCGTGCCGGATTTCGCGAATTTTCGGTGACTGTTACAATAGTTGGCTGAACCAACGCTGTGAAATATCTTCTTCGACAGTCCGCTTCGATGAACGAGCAGGAACCACGCGTCAACTGAAGATGAAGGTGGTACTCGGTACCATGCGATGCGATTTCCAACGCTGATGATATCAGAAATTCGGAGCAGGTGACACGATCTGCTGAGAAAATAGAAGCAGCAGACGTTGAAATGTGCATCATAGCCGCGCCAGGGAATAGAGCGCGACCACTGACACGATGATCACTTATACAAGGGCTTCTCATGGTATTCCCAGAGAAGACGACTCTCACGTCGCCGGTGACATGTACCCCTCGTATTGATTCAAATAATCTCGCTCCGCATGCGCAGCGTCTCGCATCGATCACCCGTGGCGTAGAGGACACCAAATTCGTGCGATGTGAGTCATCAATCACTACGTGGACGTTTGATCCTTGAAACGCGAAAGAAGAAATGCCTACAGATGTGCACTTTCCCGGGGCATGTGTGCGATTCGCATGCAAAAATCCAAAGATGGTCTCCAGGTGTGCATTCAATCGGCTTAATCTGCAGTACCCAAACTCCTGACACTGCGCAAACTGTTTTAACGAATAACATACGGACGCGATGCCACTCGCTGGTTCTGCATGTCCAATCCAGCTCTTCGATGATTCCACGTGAGACGTCACAGAGTTGGCTTGTTGCAAAACAGTGTTGATCGCATTTACTTCAATCGGATCTCCAAGCGGGGTCCCGGTCCCGTGAAGATGGAAGCAGTGTCCAAACTTTATAGTATAGCCGCAGGAATCGATGACTTGACGCTGCGCTGGTCCATTAGGGGCGGTCAAAGCGCTCGACCGACCGTCTTGGTTTGCTGCGCTCGCTCTCAGCGCGCACACAGTTGTGTTGTTGCATGCCAATCCAAAGTGTGCAAGCACACACGCTTCTGCGCGCACGTATCCATCAGCGGCTTGATCGAGTGTCTGACACCTTCCACTCAGTGATAACATTCCCGCTCGATTGAACTGCTCAGTCACGCGGGGGTGGGTGATGATGTTGATGCCGCCGGCCAGTGCTTTCTCCATCTCGCGCGACATTTCCATGCGCATATGATGCATGGCGAAGAGTGAAGATGAACACGCCGTATCGATCGAGCACGCAGGTCCACGATAGTTAAAAACGTATGAGATTCTACCTGAAGCAACAGAGCTAAAAGAGCCCACGGCATCAAAAACTGACTGATCCTCGGAACCGAGGCAGTAACTGTGATCATGGCTAGCGATGCCAATGTACACACCACATCTAGTATTTCCTGCTACCCTAGTGACCAATGACGCGTGTAGCAACAGTCTTTGCTGACAGTCGCATCTGCACGCTTCCTCCTTTGTCATGGAGAAGAGTGAGGCATCAAACATGTCTGAATCGAGCAGTACAGTCATGAATGACGCAGCGAGTCTGTCGAGTCTTAACTCGTCTACACGCCATTTCAAGGTTGGTATCCTCGCGACGCTATCCCATCTTTGCGACGATGGATGGGACGTGAGATGTGCGTCAACGTACACTGTCTGCTCTGGCGTTTCGTCGTCCAAGCGGACTAGCTCTGTCTTTGGCACCTCTGTGCTACCGTGTATGTAATCCGCAACAGCCGCAGCAGTGGGATAATCGAATAAAAATGTCGATGGAAGCTTGAGCGAGAAATCTTCAGCTAAGATATTTGTGAGCTCGATCGATATCATGGAATCTATTCCAGAGTCCATGAAAGGGTCGCTCTCGTGAATCTTGCAGCCTAAGGATTGCTCGACGCATGTCAGCACTCGAGATAAAATCTCTTTGGAACACCTCTTCCGTGATGAAGGCCCGATTTTGGGCGCCTTCTCGGCGGCGCGATGTCCAGTCAAATCAACAAGCTCGCGGAACATCGGATCATTCTTCCTACCAGTGGCCTGTACGTGCGTCGTCCAGTCGATGGATGCCGCGCAGAGCACAGCAACAGAGCTCGACAATTGAGTGATCAACATTCCGATTGCGTCTCTCGTCGAAAGATACTCGATGCCTATTTGTTTCAATCTACTTCGCACGACATCCTTATCTCCCATCCCTGAGCCAGCCCACGGACCCCACTGCGTGGAAGAAGCATTTCTGCCTCTATGAAACTCGACTCGGCAGCGTGCGTCCAACATTTCATTGGAACCAGCGTATGCCGCCTGACCGAGCGACCCCAAAAGAGATGCGATCGAACTGAATGTGTTGGAAAATCCAATTGGATGCATTTCCCGATCGATGTAGGCAAAGCTCGTACCCGCACACTTGGATGCGAAAGTAGATATCACCGACCGTACCATCAAATTTGACCATAATGTATCAGCTAAAGATCCACTTGCATGGATGACGGCACACGGAGGTGTCGGATACAGACTGTCTGGTGTATTCAGGGTGAGCGTTCCATCAATACCAGAAAATATTACTCGACCGCGACCACGCCGACAGGTCCAACGCGCAGCCGAGAACCTGTGCGGAACAAAATTTTTAGTTATACATCTCCCCAACCCACCAGAGCCCCCTGAAATGTAGATTTCTTTACCATATCGCGCATCACCCATTCCCAAGACACGAAGAGGGCGGCGCGATGTTTCCATCTGACGATTCGGATGGGCGGCTAAGATGCTCTCGCCACAATTGCGTGAAAATATGCGACACGGTAGCGATGTTTCCAGTGCAACGGATCGTAACGCTGCAAATATCCCAAAGTTCATGGTGCTTTCCGAACATTCCAACGCGACGCATGACGACGGCCACATTGATAGAGCAGATAAAAGTGGTTTTGCATTCATACCTTGCCACTTGAACCCGGATTTCTGACGCGATTTCGGTGAGAAGATTTGCTTGGCAATATATGCCTTGCACATTGATTTGGTGGGAATTTCAGACCTGGACAACGTGTGCGTCTCCAACCCAAAAACGTCTGCGCAGTGACTGAAATGGTCACTGCGATTACGATTTACGCGTGCTCCACCGCCATTCACATACTGTGCAGTTAAGGCGAAATATTTGACAGAGACTGGTATTCCTAATGATTTACACGAATCCCATGTGGCGGAAACAAAGTGGAATGAAGAGTCAATCTGCATGGCTTTCCCATCGTCCTCGCCTGCCGTCTCGTCAACGTTTCCATCGACGTAAATCCCTCGATGGCGACACACACACCGTTCGAAAGTAGCCAACCGAGCGCGTTGTTGTCGAAGCAGATCACTCATCGACGCTTTTGCCAGGCATAATTGATGTGCCCCGTTAATTTTAAAAGTAGCTCGGCCCCGATGGATTACACATGAAGCTGACTTTTTCAGGTTGAAAGGGGAAACGAACACAGCCTCGATCACGCTGATATGCGAACCATTGCCTAGCGAGCGCCCGCACAGTGAAACGAGCTCCAAGTATGCGGCGCCGGGTAAAAGAGATTGACCATTCACTCGGTGATCTAAAGTAGTGATCGTTGGGCGCACGTAAAAGCACACGCGATCGAATTCTATCGTTGACAAAATCAGTGCTTTACTTGACGGTGATAGCTGCCAACACCTTACACTGTCGAACAACGTCAAACCATTGATAAAGTCATGCGTTCGCTGAGCAAGTTTTGAGGATACAACACAGTGCGCATTTGTTCCTTGGAATGCAAATGCGCTCACTCCCGACTTCAACGCAACCGCCGCAGCTGCTCGCGTGCGTAAAATACCCAGGGGATTCGTGCATAAAGAAGCGCACACGTGTGCATTGAGTTCTCGCATGTGCATTATGCCAACACTGAAAACTTGAGATAGCGTGGTCAATGCGGAAGCGAGACCAATGAGTCCAGATGGGGATTCGGAATGCGCACACAGAGATTTTGAGGCGTCGAGTATGATTGGGATTGAATCTACTTGATTGTCTGCTCTTAAAGCGCCCACAGTTGCGTTCACTTCTATCGGATCACCCAATGCTGTGCCTGTGCCGTGTAAATTATGAGTATTGGAGAGAGAATCGGAGTATCCGTTGGAGGCCAGAATGACGAGCGTTTGTGATGGACCGTTAGGTGCGGTGAGAGAGGAACTCCGACCGTCTTGATTAACCGCTGTCCCGTCCAAGAGGACTCGTTCCACTTCAGAATCGGTTTTACACCTCTGCAGAAGAGTGAGCGCGCAGCCCTCTGCTCGTGCGTATCCATCAGCGGAAGCGTCAAGAGTCTTGCATCTCCCGTCCAGTGCCAACATGCCAGCCGTCGCAAACATTGCAGTCGTTTGATAGGCAAGCATCGCGTTAACACCACCAACACATCGCAGCTCCTCTGGGCTATTATGCGCAACGTGCAACGCACTGAGAGAACTGGAACAAGCCGTATCGATGACTAGCGCAGTTCCCGATAAATTTAGCATGTATGAGATTCGACCTGCGATGACGGATAAAAACGCACAACCAGTCGACAAGTACGGACTTGAGTCTCTTACTCGAATCGCGAGCGACATGTAGTCCGTAGTAGCCGCTCCGATATAAACAGCGCATGACGGGCGCGCGTAGTGGTTTGAGTAAGAGTACAATACTTCTGCGGCGTGTTTCAGTGTTGCGCGCTGTTGCGGATCGATACCAATGCTTTCATTCATTTGCAAATCGAACGCGCTGACGTCAAACAATGTCCAATCTGTAACGTAAAATCCGCCGAAAAATGGCACGTGCGCATTTTCATCGTAACACCATCGTTCGTACGTTACGTGCGTCACACGATCTCGCGCGAGCCAAACCTTAGTGTCTGCTTCACCAGGCAACTCGACACGGAACTTTGCAGCCAAATCGTACTTCTGACTCTTGTCAATTTCCACTTTTGATGGCACCTTTGTCGCATTCTTCGTATGTTGATTGGTTTTAAACGATTCCAAATATCTAATGAGAGCGCTTGGAGTAGGGTAATCGAATACTACTGTGGCTGGTAGACTCATGTTCAAGCTCTCGTCTACCGCACTCACAAACTCCACACTCGACAAGGAGTCCATGCCAGCGTCAAAAAAAGGGCAATCTCCCGAAGGAACTTGACCAAGTATCGATTGCATCGCCGATTCAATAATCTTACGCGCATCGACGTTCTCTGTCACCGCCTTGACTTGTGCTTTTCCCTTGATGGCGGGAGTCTGTCCTCGGCCGTCAATCACGGCGCTAAAAAATTTGGACTCGCGCGTCTTCAAGTGAAACGTGGAAAAAGTTTCCCAATCAAAGTTACTGACGCAGAGCGAACTCGAAACCAGTTTCGAACGATTCGTGACACACCATCGCAGTACCTTGACACAAATATCCGGCGTGAGCACGCCAATCCCTATTCTGGATAGGTGTGATTCGACGCCAGAAGCCATGCCGCCGCCCGAAAATGCTCCCCATTGCAACGAGAGCGCATTCACACCCATTGAACAAGCGCTCGCCGCACGATGATCCAATACTGAATTTGCGGCGCCGTATACAGTTTGCCCACTATTGCCAACACACGCAGTGGTGCTGGAGAAAAACACACGGCAAGCGATGGCACGCACGTAATCGAGTTGGTCTCTTTTGCAATTCAACTTCGGTGCACAGACAATCGTCACCAGCCGAAAACTCAACTTTTTCCAGATTGCATCAGCCAAGATGCCACTGGTGTACAACGACCGGCCGAAAATAGCCGCCGACGCCAAACCCGCAGTCTCGCTCTTCGTGCCTCCATCGCATCTCAGAGAAGCGATCTGACAGGAATCGACTACGTGCAATCGTTGAGACGTTCTACCTGATCGCCCCGTCACACGAACGCGTCTGCTGTTCTCATTACTTCCTAAATTTTTTGCCGAATACATACCCAAAGCTCCTGTACCACCGTAAACTGTGACCGTTTCCATGGATGATTCGTTTGGTTTCTTGTGACGGGGATTAAAGTCGTTCTTCTTGCCTTGACGTAAATGTGCAGGCGAAAGTATTCTTATGCGTTTCGAGCCACCATCCATGAAACGCGGTACGGTCCACGGATCTCCATCCTTCAAGCCTACCGGTGTCGATTCATTGTATTGAAAACACCTCACAACAGAAAATGACGTATTTTTCTCGTGTGTAGCACTGCGAAGAGCACCGACAAGAGCAGAGGACACTTCTGAATGTTTCTGAAGAGCCAAGACGGAATCGTCTGCGTCGATGGTGCTCGACGTGATCATTGAAGCCAAGCATCGAGTGGAATCGTCTTCGCGCGCCGACCGAAAAACTGAACCTCGCGTGATAATTTTCTCACGTGGCAATAGCTCTGCGTAATGGGATGATGTGTACACGAGCGAACGACTAGCGCGCCGAATCGGTGTTTTACCACAGTCTCGTAGCGGCGACCGAATTTCAAGCCTGTGAAGTAAGACGTGATTAGTGAAATGGTCGTGCAACGCACGCTTGAGGTATCCGTCGTCGTCGCCGAAAGCGCAATTCGTCTTGACTATTCTCTGCACTGAATCTTCTCCGCGTTTGTGCTTTCCGGCGGAAATCGAAGCTAAGCCGGCAGGAATTCTCGCTTGGAGCGCCGTGTGATACTGAAGCACACTCTCCGCCAAATGAATGGCTGCATCGAGCGTGCACGCATTCAAGTTGGTCGAGTGTGGCTGCGACGATCTATGCGTACTGTCTTCTATACTCGCGAAAATTCGACCAGGTATCTCTCGCTTCATCCAAAGACGCGATCGCACAGAACTAAAACGTTCCCGAGCGTGGACTTTACACGCTTGCCCGTACAAATGCGTCCTCGGTTGACACAGCGGTCCTGATGTCACTGCGATTCGCCCATCGTGGCGCCTGACTATGACATTCGCAACGACAGTCGACGGCCCATCTTTCTTTCTACCTTCCAGCTTGAAAGCGTGCGGTATCACTATTGCCGAGCCATGCACGTCTGAATTTGAAGAGTTGACAAAGCTCTCAACAAAGATTTCAAGAAGCGCCGTCCCTGGAGCGATGCTCTGCCCATGTATTACGTGATCCCGTAGTGAAGCACACGGCAAACCACGGAGGATCGTTGTAGACAGAATAATTCTACCATACAAAATGCAACCTGTTTTAATCCATCCGTGCACGTGTCGCGCGCACCAGAGCATGGACTCGTGCATATGGCGCCGCTTTACAATCACAGTACCGAGGAACTTTGAATATCGATGAATCAAGCCATGCGCGTTCGTTCCTTGAAAAGCGAAAGCCGACGCACTCGCGCTCCTTTTATCTCCCATCGATGTCAGCTCTCGAGGCATGATGATGTCGCGTGTTTTCTCAATCGTCTTCAGGTGTGGATTGACGCATCGAAGATGTACGAGTGGTGCAAACTCGGACGATACGATGGACCTGATGTTGAGCACGATGCCAGTCACACCACTCGCTGGCTCGCTGTGGCCAACGAGAGATTTTGGAGCGTACATTTGAACAGGTGATGAATCTTTTTCGTTCATGGCTGCTTGCAAAGCTCCGACTTCTATGGGATCTCCGAGCGGTGTACCTGTGCCGTGCAGTGCGACGCTCTCCATTATCGCACCGACGTAAGCCGCGGTGATGACTTTCGTTTGACTCGGGCCATTAGGAGCAGTCAGTGATGAGCTTCGACCGTCTTGATTTACCGCAACGCCACATAGTTTGACTACTCGTGTTGGGCACGCTTGATCGCACGACAGAAGCAGCACAGCGCAGTGTTCTGCCCGGACGTAGCCATCTGCCGAAGCGTCCAGCGTTTTACATCGACCATCCGCTGAGAGCATGTTCGCCGTGTGACACGCCAAACTCCACGTCACGTCAATTGTTAAGTTAACTCCACCGACGATAGATTGGCTATGAGTTTCGTATCCCCGATGTGTAGCGACCAGAGAAGATGAACACGCGGTGTCTATTGATTCAGCATGACCTGACAATGCAAAAGTGAAACAGACACGTCCGGCAACCACAGAAAGATGAGCTGACGTCGCGTAATACGGTGAAAGCTCCTCGCGGACATTGACGAAAATCCGTGGAAATTCTACCTGGGACACGCCAATGTGAACACTAGCGCATGGCTTTGGCCTGACGGGCAGAGTGGAGACGGATTTCAATATCAGTCGCTGTTGTGGATCGGCAACGACGGCTTCCATGTCGGAAAGACTGAACATTTGCGAGTCAAACATCGTAGCCTCATCTAAAAATACACCGAAACCGCAGAGAAAGCCAGACTTGACGCGCATCCGATCGTTTACATCGCAAATATCCCAGCGAGTGATGGGTACCACAGAGACGGCGTCGCGGCGTAGTGTTTTATCGAAATGTGACGTTCCGACGACGAAAACTTCGCGCGCCTTGTGATCATCTTTCGCATTTAGCGATATCTGTCCACGATCAACCTTTCGGGGCGTTGATATATGAGGCGCAGCGCCAGAGCGTCTATCTCTCGGTTGTACTCTTGACGAGGCTCGTGCTTCATTCACTGTGATGGCTTCGCCGCTCACAACCATTTCGCGTAGCCTCCTCTTCAAAACTTTTCCACTCGCATTCAAAGGCAACGCATCGACGATGTGTATCGCACTCGGGCACTTGAAACGTGATAATTGAGATTCACAGTGTCGCATGAGATCGGCAGTGATGTCGGAAGGAGTCTCATCGTCGCTTGGATTTTTCAGCGTCACCACGGCGTGGACAACTTCACCCATGATGCTGTTCGGAATACCGAGAACCGACGCTTGCTTGACGGCGCGATGTGCGTGTATCACGCGCTCTACTTCGACGCAATACACGTTTTCGCCTCCGCTCAAGATCATATCCTTTTTGCGATCGACGATCGAGATGAAGCCGTTTGGCTGAACGACGGCTAAATCTCCAGTCGCAAAGTACCCTTGCTCATCAAACGAACGCCTCGTCGCTTCAGGATTTTTCAAATACCCGGAGAACAGAGTAGGACCTTTGATGAAGACCTCCCCCACGGTGCGACCGTCTGAGACGACCACTGTCCGTCCATCATCTGGTTGCAATACTTTGATGGACATGAGACAGAATGGTCGGCCGCTGGTGCAAATGGCGTCGACTTGCTCCTCCACGCTGTGGTATTTTCGAAACTCATCCGACAGAATGCTCATGGATATCTTACCGCAACACTCAGTCATACCGTACGAAACGAAAAACTCACACCCAAACAACGCTATCGCCCGACGCACCGCAGTCGGGGGTAGTGGTGATCCGCCGCACGATACAAGCCGTAGAGAAGATAGATCAATCACGCCGCACAAAGGATGGTGCGCCATGATGGCCACCATTGAAGATGCGAGATTCGTCACCGTCACTCGTTCGGAAGCAATCACGCGCAAAAGTCGCGTCGTTTCAAACGCGGACAGGAAGACGTGACGTCCACAAACCTCTGTGATGGAGTAGATGGCAAAGGCGTCGACGAGATGGAACATGGGCGCGGCGTGTAACCAAGTATCTTGAGAATTCAAGCGCATCTCGATCGAGGTTGCGCGCGCATGCGTCAATACAACCTCGTGTTTGAGACACACTCCTTTTGGATTACCAGTTGTGCCACTTGTGTAGTACAGATGCGCATCCTTGATCTGAGACAGCTCTTCGTTCAGTACGGTTAACACGCCGTGTTCATCTCCCTGAAACGCGAGCGCGTCCGAGTTCCAGTCGAAATTTTTGACGTGACTCGGATACGCGATGCCAGATTCAGATGATTCATCATCATCATCGACCATCCAAATGATCGAATCGACTGCGTTTGTCTCCATCAGTGGAACGACTTCATTGAGCACGTCTGAGTGCTCTCGCCGACGCGCGAAGACGAAGCGACACTCTGAATCGCGTAAAATGTACGTCAATTCTCGTGAAACGAGATGCGTGTTCAAGTTTAACAACACACAGCGGACGAGCGCGCACGCGTGATGCAACACGAAGACTTCGTATGAATTTCTACTCATGACAGCTACCACATCGCCGGGTTTCGTGTGGAGCACATTCTTGATGAAGTGCGCCACTCGAACAGACGCTTCCAACAATTCGGCGTACGAGAACTCACGCGCGTTCTCAGACAACAACTTCGGGTCACGAACGTCGACCGCCGCCGAAGGAACCATTTCACGTCCATCCTTGCGCGCGAGCGCGACGCGTAGCAAGCCATCGGCGACGCATCCGGTTTCGAGGCATGGCCACAGCGCGTGTCGTTCCACCGCCTTTGAAGAGACTTGGATAGAAAACCTCTGACATACAGTCAAAGACGCGCTCGGTAGAATGCGTCTCGTGAGCGTTCCCATGGACGATCTATTCGTCCTTGCCTTTGGCCATCGACCTCGAGGAGCGCCCCATCGACGCCAGGTGGTCGACGATCGCCGGGGCGTCGCATCGTCTTCCTCGCGAACGATTCTCGTCGTCACGGCGATTCCAAATCTCCCCTCTCCATCGATGAGCACGCTCGTCTTCGTCTCACTCTGCGCACTCTTCAAACGCATCCCACTCAACCAATCGCACGCGCGCATCTCTGGACACAACGCCAGCATCGTCTCGACCGCGTTCTCGTGCGCGCGCGGCGAAACGATTGACGAAATCCCAGCCAATCCGAGATCATCCACCACAACCATCGGCGCCGCCGTTCGACACGCCACGGCGCCGTCCGGAACCACCGCCTCGAGGACGTTTTTCGTCGACACACCCAACGCCTCGGCCGTTCGCTCGACGCGTCTCCGCGCTTCACGCACCGCCGCGACTGCGGCTCGATCGCGTCTCTTCGCGTCCGTCCTCGCGGCCGCGACGAACCGCGCGTCGTCCGTCTCGCCCCGTCCCGGCGCGTCATCGGCGACGACGTGCACCTCCCGCGCGCCGTCTCGGTGACCGATCGTCACCGCCAGTCGTCCGGCGCGTCGCGGCGCGGCGGAACGCGTCATCGGAAGCGCCGAACAGACGACGTCCGTCGTGTTGGACACACGAACCGTCGCGCGTCGTTCCAACGAACGCTCGAAACGCTCGCCGTCCATCGAACGCGTCGTCCGCTCGCGGGTCCAGAAGAACACGAACACGAAGAGAAGAAAAACCAACAGCCCAATCCGTCGCGCGCGCCGTCCCGTCGAACCCGCGTCGCGCGTCGACGAGTGTCGCGGTCGTCACCGCATCCACGACCATTCCGAGGCAAAAATCATCTTGTTAACTCGATCCGAACCGACCCGCATCGCGCGTCGCGCGCGGTGTCTCGACGCGTCGAACGCGCGTCCACGCGCGGGAATAATTTCGTCGCGCGTGATTCCGCGCGCGTCGGCGCGTCGGCGCGTTCGCGTCGGCGCGTCGGCGCGGAATGACTTTTGGATTTCGTTTCCCCGCGACTCCGCAGTGCGCGACGCGGGAGTCCACGCACTCGACCGACATGCCGACGCGGCGACACGCGCGACGGGAATGAGCGCGCGGAAACCGCCCGAAACGTCGGAGGATCCCCTCCCGGCGTGGCTTCGCGCGTCTAGAGTCGAGAGAGAGCGTGGTAAACGACGCGCGGCGGTGGTCATCGATCAGTCTGGCGACGCGCGCGCATCCACGGACACACGACGCGTGCGTCGGGCGACGGCGATCGTACCGCCGAGCGATGTCGCGCGCCGGCGCGTCGTTCCGCCGCACGCGTCGACGCATCACCGCCGAGGCGTCGCGACGTCGACTTCGTCGGTGGCGAACAGACGCGCGCCGGTGCAGACGACGAGTCGTTCGACGTTTGGGAAGCGACGGGCGGACGAGTACGACGCGGATGATTTGATGAAGGCGATTTTGCGTTCGTCTCGCGATGATCTCGCGCGCGCGTCGTCGGATCTCTCGCCGTGGGTGAAACCCGTCGATGACGGTCGGGACGCGGCGCCGCGGGTGAGGTTCGCGTCGGTGAAGGAGTATAGAGATTTTTTCGCGCCGTCGCTCGCGGCTGAATTGAGAGCCGACGCGGCGAGGGCGTCGGATTCCCAATCGTCGTCGGTGTTTACCGTCGTGGACGGTCGAGCCGGCGTCGATAAGGATGATTTCTTTCGCGTGGAGATGCGACCGAGGAGTGACGTCGATGGGAACGCGGAGTACAAGGTGGACGATTTGGTATTGATGGAGAGCGCGGATTCCAAACGCTACGCGCTCGGCTGGGTCGAGTCCGCGCCGAGGTTATCCGCGGCGTACGGCAAGGCTAGGACGAAACCGTTCGTCGTGCGCGCGTTCTTTGGTACGGAACATAGAGAGATGCGCGAGCGGTTGTCGAGTCGAGGCGCTCGATTTAGAGTTGCCAGAGTCGTCGAATTGTCGACAACCTTGCGGGAGATGCGCGCGCTCACGAGCGTGAGACCCGACGTGTTCTCACGGATTAAAGGAAACAATAGCGCTGCGGTGGCTTTGCAAGGTGACGCAGCGAGGAACGACGCGACGGGAATGGCACCCGGCGCGTACGACGTCGTCTCGTCGTCGCTCAATGCGTGTCAACTCAAAGCTGTCGTCGCCGCCACGTCGCGCGCTTTTACGAATGCGCCGCGCGCCGATCCGGTGCTCATTCAGGGCCCACCGGGGACGGGGAAGACGCACGTCATCGTGAGTCTGATTGCCGCTCTTCTCAACGGCGTCGATGCGACCGGCAAGCCGAGGCGCGCGCGAATCATGTGCGCTTCGCAGAGCAACGCGGCGGTGGATCAAATTGTCGAACGCGTCGTCGAGGGATGGAAATCAATCGATCCCAAGCTGAAAAGTTTGTTTCGCGGCGTGGATGTCGTTCGCATCGGCGCAGAGGATAAGATTGTTCCGGGATCCGCCGCGGCAAAGTGTCACGTGAACCGACGTCTCAGAGATGCCGGCGTCAATCCAGACGATTACGACGACGACGACGACGGAGATGAAGAGGACGCCAAGACCACCGCCTTTTACGAGCGCGAGTTGGAATCCATCAGACGCCAGAGACAAAAATTAGAGGCGGACATTCGAGAGGAACAAAAGCGCGCCGCGAGTCGTAGCAAATCCTTCGGTGGCGTAGTCGTCCCGGCGTGCGGTCCGCAGCTGGACGCCATGCGCGCCCGGCACAAGGCGCTCTTCCGTCGTCAGGACGAGACGGAAAGCAAACTCAAGGCGAAACGCGCCGAGGAAGGACGAACCGAGTACAAAGCCATCGTCAACACACCGTTCGAGCGCATCGTCGACGGCGCACACGTTGTCACTGGAACTTTAAGCGCGATGGGTCAATTGGCGAAAAAGACGCGCGGCGTCACGACGACGCGATGCGCGGTGAGCCTCTTTGACGCCGTCATCATCGATGAGGCGTCGCAAGCGGTCGAAACGGCGACGCTCATTCCGATGCAATGGCTTAAACCGGGCGGTTTAATCGTCCTCGTGGGAGATCCAAAACAGCTCGCACCGACTATTTTGTCCAAACCGGCGAAACGCGCGCGATTCGATCAGAGCATGTTTGAGCGCCTGCAAAACGCGGGCGTCGCCGTGCACGCGCTCTCGGAGCAGTATCGCATGCACCCAAAAATCGTGCGATTTCCGAGCGACAAGTTCTACGGCGGAGCTCTGTATTCAGGCCCTGGGAGTTTAGAAGCCGATCGATCGGCGCCGTACCACTCGAGGCGTAACTGCGGACCGTTTCAGTTTTTCAACGCGCGCGACGCGAGAATGGTCGTCGACCGCACGCGGACGGGATCGAGGTCGTGTTCCAACTCTCTCGAGGCGCACTTTGCCGCGCGCTGCTACGAAATCATCGCCATCGAGGCGCAAAAATCTCGCGCTCGAACGACCGTCGGCGTCATCACCCCTTACGCGGACCAGGTTCGTCACGTCCGCGAGTACGTCAAACGCCTCGAATCGCTCGACGCCGCGTCCGAATGGGCGCCCGTGACTTTCGGAACGGTTGATCAGATTCAAGGACGCGAGTTCGACGCCGTCATCGTATCTTGCGTTCGAGCCCCCGTCAAGGATGGAACGGCCGATTTCGGCAGCGGAGACCTGGGGTTTCTCCGCGACGAACGACGCGTCAACGTCGCGCTCACTCGCGGTCGACGATCCGTTTGGGTCGTCGGCCGCGCCGATACGCTCGCGACGGACGCGTGTTGGAAAGACTTGATTGAGCATTCCAAACAACAGGGCTCGTTCGTGGGAAACATTGGACAGAGTCCCTACGCAGAGGCGTTCGGGTAGCGCGCGACGCCGCACGAGCACTAGCGATCATTTTAGCAATCATTACAAAGAATCAAAACTCGCCCCGGTGAGCTCGGCGCTCCGCTCCCAAAGCCAGAGCGCGTCCTCGCGATCAAAGCACGCCTTACTCGGCATCTTCTCCTCACAATCGGCGTAATACTTCCCATTCATCTCCGCCCCATCATTGACGTCTCTCGCCAAGTACAAACTCGTCTCCGCCCCTTGCGCCGGCGTTTTTAAGAAATTCGTACGAATCGCTTCGTACAACGCCTTTTGCCACCATTTTGGCTCGCCCTCGGGTTGTAAGTACCTCCCCAATTCCGTATCCACCGCCCCCGGGTGTAACGCGCACGCCGAGACCCCGGTTCCTTTCGCCCTTCGCGCGAGCTCGAACGCGAACAGCACGTTCGCCAGCTTACTCTGCCCGTACTGTCCCCACGCGCTGTACTTTTCCCGTCCGAATAAATCGTTCCGTCGCAATCCGGCGCGTCCGGGTATGCGATGCGCTTCCGACGACACCACCACCACCCGCCCGTCCCCGGTGTTCCTCGCCGTCCCGGCCAACGCCGGCCATACCCCGGCGACGACGGCGTAATGGCCGAGGTGATTAACCCCGACTTGGAGTTCAAACCCATCGGATGTTTCGATGAGCGACGGACACGCCATGACGCCGGCGTTGCAAATCAACGCGTCGAGCGACGCGTCCGAACCCCGGTCGTCTAAGAACCGCTTCCCGAAATCCTCGCACGAGGACAACGAGGCGAGATCGAGAGGTTGGAACGTCAATCGCGGGCGGTCCGCGGCGTCGTCGTCGGCGGATGTACCGGCGATGGCGTCGATGGCGCGGCGCGCTTTGCGTTCGTCTCGACACGCCAAGATGATTTCAGAAAACCGGTGAGAGTCATCGAGGTAGAGCCCGCGCGCGGTTTCGAGCCCGATGCCGGTGTTCGCGCCGGTGATGACGGCGACTTTCCCGCGGGCGGCGGCGGTCGCGCGCGTCGCGACGCCGACGCGCGAGGCGTGGGCGGTCGTCGATGGATGCGCGCGCGAATGCATTTCGTGATGCGTCACACTCTGGCGCCATCGTCATGACGACGACGACCGCGCCGTCGGTGACGTTATCGGCGACGCTCGACGCGGCGGAGCGCGGGTTGCTCGACGTCGCGAAGACGCTCGTCGAGCGGGCGCTCGATGACGACGGCCGACGTCGCGATGATGAATGTGTTGAATCGGCGTTGGTTTTAAAGAAGATGCGCGCCGAGTGCGCGACGGTGGCGTCCGCGCTCGCGCGGGCGCGACGGGACATCCTCGGCGCGCGGTCGAAAACCCTCGACGGGGGATCGGCCGAGAAGGCGGCGCTGTTGGAGCGGTGTTCGGCGCTGGAGGAGACGTGCGGGAAGCGGGCGGAGGAGGTGGAGCGGTTCGCGCGGGGCGAGGCGTCCACGGGAACGTTGGACGCGCCGCCGACGGTTGGCGGTGCGCGCGCGGGGACGACGACGACGACGACGACGACGTCGGTGTTCGGGGCGTTGAAATCTGCGATGCAGACTTTGGGTTTACGCGGCGGGGAGACGAAGGAGAGAAGAGAGGAAGCGGGCGTCGCGAGCGGCGTTTCGACGCAGAGATATTCCAGAGAACAGCGAGCGAGAGAGGCGAACAGCGGCGTTCAGACGCGTCACGGACGAGGCGGGGGACGCGACTCGGGGGTTCGCGATGAAAATGACCACCGCGCGGGAACTCGCGCGGATGACGAATACGGATCGTCGAACGAGCTCGGGGTGAGACGAGGGACGTGGTACGCCGGAGCGGCGGAGAGTTTGGCGCGCGTGGGATCGAAAGTTATCGAGACGGTCGTCGAGCGCACGCCGAGGGAGGAACTCCTCGGGAAGCGTGCGGACGTCGGCGCGTCCGCGTCCGCGCCGTCGACGTCATCGACATCGACATCTCGCGTGGGGATGCCGAAATCGACGGCGGACCGCGAACGCTCCATTCGCGTCGACGCCATGTCAGCCTCCGCGCGTCTCGACGCCTCCTCCGAAACCCTATCTCAGTGCTCAGAGATCCTAGCCAACACCGAAGAAATCGGCGCGTCCGTCCTCGAAACCCTCGCCGCGCAGCGCGAATCGCTCATTCGCAGCGGTACCGCCGCGCGAAGCGCGCAGAGAAACATGGATGAAAATTTACAAACCGTCAAGGCGATGAATTCCTGGACCCGACTCGGCGCCAAGCCCGGGTGGTCGCGGTGACGCCCGCGGTGCGATGGAAAATAAAACGTCCATCCATCCATTCGTCGCGCTCGTCGGGCCGAACGACGCCTCGTCGGTCGTCGCGCTCGTTTGTTGTAATGATAGTGATAGCGATAGCGGCTGCTTTTGTCTCCTCACTCGTTGACGCCTCTCCCATCAAAGACGCGCTCTTCGCGTCGCACCGATGGCGAGCTTCATCGAACGGCACGTTCGAAGGGCCAAGTTTGACCAAGCGCTCATCGACGACGAACACCCGACGCCAGGTACGCGTCGACGCGACGCGATGCGACGCGCGTTCGTTGTTTCGTTCGTTCGTTCGTTACGGTCAATCTGAATTCGTCTTCAGACTGATTGATTCTCACGCGACGCGCGACGCGCGAGCGACCTCCTTGACCGACCGACTGACGGATGAAACGCACACACACGCAGTGTACGCCACGCAATCGCTCGTCGAACTCGCGCGCGGACTCGACGACGACGCGCTGAGAGACGTGTGCGAACACTTGACTTCGCGAGCGGAGAACAAGAGCCCGTACGTCAAACGTAAGGCGTTGCGTTTGATTGCGAAATGCGCCGAGGACGCGGGTTCGCGGGATAGACGGTTTGCGCGAGAGATGGCCAAGGTGAGCGGACGGATTCGGGCGCTGCAGACGCACGTGGGGACGCCGCATCCGTCAAAAGGGGATAGCGTGAACGCGAGCGTGCGAGAAGCGGCGAGGGAGGCCATGTCGGCGATCTTCGGGAGCGAGCGAGAGATTCATGATGGAACCCGCGGCGATGGACGCGTCGCGGGGATGATGGGCGACGGCGGCGTCGCGAGGTCGGGTGGGCGGATCACTGGGTTCGGCGATGGGTCGTTCGCGAGCGGCGGTACGACGGGCGGGCGGTTGATGTCGCAAGAGGGGGGATTCGGCGCGCGGTCGAGTCCGTCGTCGCGGTCTGTGGACGATGAAGATTCACCTCGGAGGGGCGCGTCGGTGGCGGCGACGATGACGACGGCGCGGCCGGGGACTTTGGATGCCCCGCTCGAGGCGTCGTTGGCTTCAACGCCAAAGTTGAACATTGGAGGCGGCGGGGCGAAGTGGAAGCCGTTGCGTCCGCCGTCGCCAGAGAGGAAGCGAGAAGGAGGAGCAGGGGCGTCGAGAGCGACCGCGGTGGATCTCTTGGGTGATCTCGACGCGGCTCCGTCGAACGCGAGACCCGCCGTCGTACCGGCGTCGATGGCGGCGACGAACACTTCGTCCAGGCGCGCGGCTTCTTCGTCGTCGCGCGAAGATTTCAACTTGGACGGATCGGAGGAGCAGCGCGCGATTGAAAAGCTCTGCGCCCTGAGCGGCGTGCGCATCTCACCAGCGGAGAGCGATATAGATGCGTTTCTCCGCACCGGGTCGAGGTTAAACTCAAAGGGTGTCGTCGTGGCTATCGCAGAAAAGTTGGTGACGTACGCTGGCGACAGTTGGCGCGTCGCCTATCGAGCCGTGTGCGTCCTCGAGCGCTCCGCGCAGAGCGACTCCACCGGCCGTTGGCTCGCCGATGTCTTTGTAAATTCATCCGCGATGGATTTATTGGAGAGCATCACGGCTGACGCCTCGGTGCACGTGCAGCTCAAGCACAAGGCGACGACGTGCGTCGCCGCGTTGCGTTCGTCGTCAGTCGGCGACGTCGGCTCGTCCGCGTCCACCACCGTAGCTCAACCGAAACCGACCGCACCGACGTCCAGCATCGATCTCCTCTCGCAACTCGGAGATCTCAGCGTGAGCGCACCACCACCTGTCGCCGCCTCGTCGTCACCCAACGTCTTGGATGACCTTTTCGCCGCGCCGGCGCCTCAGACGACGACATCCGCGCCGACGGGATACCGAGCCCCGACCGCACCCATGCGCGGACCGGGTCTCGCCGCCCTCGACGACATCGCCCCGACGTCAGAGGAACAAAAATTAAAAAACACAAAGGCTTTCGATTTCGTCTCCGATCTCATGAAGTAACCGACCATTCGCGAGGTACGGCGTCGATGGACGACGACGAAGACAAATTTTAGATTTGGAGTTTCAACCGTCGTCACTTCACACCAGTCGTCGTGTGATAAGACATTCAATCATCGTTACAAATACAACACGCACTCGTTCATTCGCGTGCGTCGTTTACCCGCCGCGTTCGTACCGCCCCAACGCCGGATACTTTCCCTCAAACTTTACCCGCCACTCCCGCAACGTCTTCACCTCATCCTCGCTCAAACCCTCCACCCCGAGCGCCTCCTCCTCCTCGCTCACGTTAATCTTCATCGTCGCCAACGCCCGCGACGCGTCCCGTCCGTTCAACGCCGCGTACGGTCCACCGGGGCCGTAAAAGTCTCGTCCACTCGTCGTGTCAAAGACGATCCCATCGCACGCCATGGCGCACTTTGCCGTCGTCTCGCCGCCTCCCGTCGGTTTCACGTGCGACGCGAGGGAGGTTCGCGTGAACGTCACGTTTGGGATTTCAATCGTCGTCGACCCGTGTTGCGGTTGCGGTGCCATCGCGCGCGCGCGTCGTTCTGAAGCGTCGGGTGGATCCAGATCGTCGAGTCGATCTTGTTTGTTATTCACGCGGTTGTTACAAAAAGTGAAATTTCCAATCGGCACTCATCGACGCGTCCTCGACGCCGGGATCGCCATCGACGCGATCGACGCGCGGGACATCGATGATGACGATGACGTCGATGACGTCGATGGCGTCGCCGATGGCGTCGTCGCGCGCGAACCGACGCGTGGGACGCGCGCGAGCGCTGATTAAGAATTATGAACAGCGTCAGCATCAAGACGCTGACGCGTTCGTCGACGCGAATCAGCACCACCGGGGCCGACGGTCGGTGCTTCTCACGTCTGTCATCTCTGTTGTCGTTGCGTCGTCCTCGTCGTCGCCCGCGGTCGCGGCACCGCCGGCGCTGTCTTTGTACGAAAACCCGTCCAACACGCGCGTGGGCGGAACCAAGCGCCGCGACTTGACGTCGGACGCGTTGCTCGATACGCTCGCGAACGATATTTCCGTCAATCAGTACTTTGTCACCGGGAAACTCACCGAGGAAATATTCGCGGATGATTGTCGGTTCATCGACCCGACGACCAACGTCAAGGGGTTGTCGAGGTATCTGCGGGCGCTGTCGACGCTGTTCGATCCGGAGCGGTCGCGCGTGGAACTCGTGGGCGAGTTACGACGGACGTCGAGGGACGTCATCGAAGGGGATTACGTCGCCGAGGGGTACTTGAAACTCCCGTGGAAACCCAAGGTGCCCAGGTACGAGGGACACATCGTGTGGACGGTGCAACCGGACGACGGGTCGCCGCGCGCGGGGCTCATCGTGGAGCAGAGACAGACGTGGTCGATTTCGGGCGGGGAGGCGTTGATGGAGACGTTTACGCCATCCATGGGGCAGTAGACAATCAACCTAGATTTGTGTGTATATTTAGAAATCGCGACGACAACGACTACATACACTCTCTCGAGTACTGTCCGCACACACGCTATTGACGAACGACGACAACCATAAGAGTCTTCTTGTGCCCAGAGGAGATTTTAGATGAGCAACGCCGCCGTGTGAAGCTTTTCGGCGAGAACCAACTGACTCTTCGTTAGGTTGGTCAAGTATTGCACCATCATGACGTCCTCTGACCCTTGGCTGAGCACCTTATCCAACTGCGCCTTGGTGAGCTGCGGAACGTTGGCGAGCGCTTCGGTGAGCGCGCGACCGACGGCGGCGTCACCCTCGCGCTCGCCCCGAGCGACGGCGTCGACGTACGCCTGCGCCGTCGTCAAGAGAGCGCTCAACTTACCCATGGTTTCCTTCAACCCCTCCACGTCGTTCTCTTTTTTCGCCGAGCTCGCCGATTTCAACGCGTCGACGCCCAAGAGCGTCGCCTCCTTCATATTCACCTCGCAATCAATATCGCTGAATCGCACGCCGGCGGATTTGCTCTCGCCGCTCTCCCGATCCGTCGTCGCCAAAATCGTTTCGCCCACGCGCGCGCGCAACAACTCCCCGCCCGACTCGACGCTCGCAAACTCGGCGTCGAGCTCCACGTGCACGGGCGTTCCGCCCATCGCGTCCTTCGCGAAAAAGTCATGCAACAGCGCCCGCGCCTCGGGCGCGCACGCCCCCGCCGAAAACCACCCAACGACGCGTTCCTCCGGCTTCGCCCGCGCGCTCAACCCGAGCATCGTCTTGTGAAACTCCACATCCACCAACACCTCCCCGTCTCGGTCTTGGCACGGCACCGCGTACGACGAGCGCGCTTCCACGTGCACCGCCCCGTCCGCCGACACCGTCGCCGTCCCGAGCAGCGCGCCGACGACTTTATCCACGCCTTCGAGTCTTCGCACGTATCTGCGGTTCAAAGCGGTTCAACGCGTTTCCGGCCGTCAGTCCACCGAACGAAATCAAATCGAGTCGAGGTCACCGTAGGTATTAGGTTCTTCCAGCGATCGATCATCGCGTCGATCCGCGTCGATTCAGCGTTCAAACGTACCCGTCACACACACCGAGGACGACGGAAGGGGCGATGGTTATCTTGGCCACGCATCCGGGCGCGCGCATCGTCGGCATCGTTCGTCCGCGGCGGGTCAAGTCGACGCGATGCGATGCGACGCGGCGTGCACTGAGGCGCGCGACGGACGGCGCCGCCCGAACCGAAACGGGGGGGTTCGTATACATAGTCTAGTCATTTTAAGTCCATATATACATAGTAAAAATAGTACTATGACCACCACATCTTCGAAAAGAAATCCCTCTATTAGAGATAACAAAGTATATGATATATATGAAGTTAACATATTTACACCATGTTTAAAACTATATATACTACTTATAATCGATCTCGTGATGTGTGTTTTCGTGCATGTCCTAGTACACTAAGTTTACAAGTATATTAGTATATGTATATATAAC
>Ga0181573_10001083_pt1 | contig 27497 bp, 21 predicted proteins | sample 101ome_25_FD_148643 | JGI IMG/M metagenome (GOLD analysis project Ga0181573, IMG submission 148643) | Coastal salt marsh microbial communities from the Groves Creek Marsh, Skidaway Island, Georgia - 101409BT metaG (spades assembly) | ecosystem: Environmental > Aquatic > Marine > Intertidal zone...
ACGACTGGTGAGGTTCGAGTCGTTCCGATCGCGTCGACGACGACCGCCGTCGACCCGACGTCGCGCGAGATGACGACGAATTTAACCTACGATGAAATGACGGCGCCGATCGAGGGACCGACGCACAAGTACCGCGAGGACCGGTTGACGGGACGAGGAGCGAGGAACCACGCGTTGGGCGACGTGCGAGCGACGAGGGTGAGCGAACTGTCGTTCGACGCCGAGTTTCACACGTACAACTCGAGAGGATACGCCGCGGCGCCGTCGGGACGTGGAGGCGTCGTCGGGGATATCGAGACGGCGGAGAAGTATAAAGGGGAGACGATGCTTGGGATGTCGGGTAAGACGAGGAAGAGAATCAGAGCAGAAGTGTTGGCTCGAGCGGCGACGGATGCGAACCTGGAGGACGGACCGGCGGATACCTCGGCGTGGGCCCCGGCTAGGGCGGCGCAAAAAGTGCTCGTGCACGACGATTTGAGCGAAAAAGAAAAGGAGTACGTCAAGTGGCACATGCAGAACCGAGAGGCAAAGTTGCGAGCCAAGGGTAAGTTGGACGAGCCGACGTCGAGACCGGGCGAGACGCCGAACGCGGAAGAAGATTCAAAGACGTCGACGTTTCACGGGAAAGAGGAGAGGAATTACGCCGGGGAATCGTGGATGGCGGCGCCGAAATCTGAAAAGCGTGAAGGTGGAGCGTGTTACGCGCCGAGTAAGTGCGTGCACACGTTTAACGGGCACACCAAGGGGGTTTCAAAGATACAGTTCTTTCCCACCACTGGACACTTGTTGCTGTCGGCGGGTATGGACAACGTCATTAAAATTTGGGACGTGTACAACTCGAGAAAGTGCATGCGGACGTACATGGGACACAACAAGGCGGTCAAGGATGTGTGCTTTAACTCGGACGGCACGCGGTTCGTGTCAACGTCCTGGGACAAACAGGTTCGATTGTGGGATACCGAGACGGGGAAGATTATACAAACCGTGTCGAGCGGGAAGATTGGGTACTGTTGTAAGATGCACCCGACGCAGGAAAACCTCGTGCTCGTCGGGCAGAGCGACAAAAAAATCGTGCAATGGGACATGAACACCGGGGACTTGGTGCAAGAGTATGATCAGCACCTCGGTCCGGTGAATTCAATCACGTTTGCCGACAACGGCGATCGCTTCATGTCTTCGTCCGACGACAAGACGCTTCGCGTCTGGGAATTCGGTATTCCCGTCACGACGAGATACATTGCAGACCCCTCCATGCACTCCGTCCCTGCTGCCGCCATCTCCCACGATAACAAGTACATCATCGGCCAATCCTTAGACAACTCCATCATCACCTTTAGCGTCCAGGAGCGTTTCCGTAGAAACAACAAGAAGCGTTTCGGTGGTCACCACAACGCGGGTTACGCCTGTCAACTCGCCTTTTCCACCGACGACACCACCGTCGTCTCCGGCGACGGCGCCGGTAAACTCTTCTTCTGGGACTGGAAAACCTCGCGCATCATCAAATCCATCAAAGCGCACGACCAAGTCGCCATCGACGTCGCTTGGCACCCGCTCAAGTCATCCGTCGTCGCCAGTTGTTCGTGGGACAAAACCATCAAGCTCTGGAAGTAGTGACGCGAGCTTTGTGACATTACCTCGTTGTAATCGCACGCACTAACGACATCACACAGTCACGTGGGTATCACCCGCATCGACCGCACCGATGGGTGCGCGTTGAAATCAAAACGAGGCACCGCGCACCCTTCGGCGACGCGTAGGCGCCCTTTTTGTTGTCAGATCTCCTTCAAATTCTACTTTAGATTTGCGCGCGCACGCGATGCGCCCACGGATGAGAAAATCTAAACCAACGACGACGCGCGTTGTCCTCGCCGTCGTCCTCGCGACGATGACGGCGACGGCGCGCGCCGCGCGGATCATCGACGAGCCGACGACCAATCCAGAATTCCTGATGCAATCGACGCTGACGAGGCTGATGCGTTCGTACGTCGATGCGGCGCGTTCCTCCACGTCGTGGTTGTTCGGTGAGCGCGAACACCCCGCGGTGCGACGGGCGAAAGCGTTGACGCGAGACGCGGGGAAACTCGAAGCGGCGTTCGAAGAGTTCTTGGATGCGTTTGATAAACGCGCCGAGTACGCGGACAAGACTGTCGAGGAGTACGCGAGACGGGTGAAAATCTTTGGTGAGAATATGCTTCGAGCCGCGACGCAACAAGCGAACGATCGAGGAAGCGCGTCGCACGGGGTGACGATGTTTAGTGATCTCACGCCGGAGGAGTTCGCGGAGCGGTATTTAGGACACGTGAAGATGGCGAGCGAGGAACGAGCCAAGTACAGAGAGACGCGAGGCGTCGCGCCGAGGTTGCCGACGAAGAAGCTTCCAGAGGAATTTGATTGGAGGTTTAAGGGTGCGGTGACGCGAGTGAAAGATCAAGGAATGTGCGGGAGCTGTTGGACGTTTTCCACGACGGGAGCCATCGAAGGGGCGCATTACATTGCGACGGGGAAGCTCGTCGAGTTGAGCGAGCAACAGCTCGTCGATTGCGACGTCGGTTGCGACCCGGACATTCCGTACGCGTGTGACTCTGGATGTAACGGCGGTTTGCCCTCCAACGCGATGGAATACATCATCGAACATGGGGGCGTGGACACCGAGAAGTCTTACCCGTACGTCGGGGAGAAAGGCGAGTGTAAAGCTTCGCGAGGCAAGGTGGGTGCCACGCTTTCCAACTTTTCCTTCGTCGACAACGACGAAGAGCAAATGGCCGCCGCACTCGTCGAGTACGGTCCGCTCTCCATCGGTATCAACGCCGCATGGATGCAAAGTTACATCGGAGGCGTCGCATGTCCGTGGTTGTGCGATACCGAGGCGCTCGATCACGGCGTGCTCATCGTCGGTTACGGCTCAAGCGGCTTCGCCCCAGTTCGCTGGGCGCCCGAACCGTACTGGATCATCAAAAACTCTTGGTCTCCCGCCTGGGGCGAGGGTGGATACTACAGGATATGCAAAGACAAGGGTTCTTGCGGTGTCAACAACATGGTTGTCGCCGCACACGGCGTCAGATGAGTGAGCGAAAGAACCTCGCAAATATTCCAAAATAAAAATTTGTTTCGACCGACGCGCGTCTCTCGCAGTGTACCACGCAGTTTTAAGATGAAAAAGAACATACTTTACAAAGTACCCCTCGTCGCGCGCGCGATGAGAAACACCGCTATCTCCACTAGATATCAATTCTTCGCCGACCCCGCCGCGCGCGGTCCATCCGCATCGAACGCCGAGCTCCATCTTTGCGACGGAATCGGGTGCGCCGGATACACTGGGCGTTTCTGCGTCGCATAACCCAAACAAAGCCTCGAGTCGTCAGTCTCGTCATCATCATCAGTGTACCCACTCAACACGCGCGACACGCAACGAAACACATCAACACACGCGCTCGACGCACCTCATTCTTTCTCGAAAAGTTCCACGTCACGAACCCCAACGCCCCGAGGGCGACGAACCCGGCAAACGTGTTGCGCCTCCACGCCTTTGGATCGGGAAACCACCCACCGTACGTCGTCCAGACGTGTCCTCGGATCGATCGCGGGTCGTGGTGCGCCGGCGCGCCCCCGTTTCCACCCATCGTAGCTTTTCTTCTCTTTCCCGTGCGTTCGCGCGCGACCGCGTCGTCGTCGTGCGGCACGGCGTCGACTGACGTCGAGGGCGTGGGATCGCGGGTTTATACGAAACGATGTATGTGTAAACAGTATAACAAATGGAAATTTGCCGTTCGAACAAAGTCTCGCAATCTGACGCAATCGCTTCAGTTCGCGGCGCGTTGTCGTCGCTCGTGTGAAACGCGCGTCTCGACGCATTCGTGCGGTGACTAGCGGTGCGACGCATTCGTAGACGAACGATCGATGTTTCAAACGCGATCCGAGTACGACCGAGGGGTGAACACCTTTTCCCCCGAAGGACGGTTGTTTCAAGTCGAGTACGCGATCGAAGCCATCAAACTCGGCTCGACGGCGATCGCGATACGCACGTCCGAGGGCGTCGTGCTCGCGGTGGAGAAGCGAGCGACGTCGCCGTTGATGGACTCGTCGAGTCTGGAGAAGATTGCGGAGATTGATTCGCACATCGGGTGCGCGGTGAGCGGATTGACCGCCGACGCGTGGACCATGGTGGAACACGGACGGGTGGAGTGTCAGAATCATTACTTTACGTACAATGAACCGATGCCGGTGTTATCGTGCACGACATCGTTGTGTGAGTTGGCCATGTCATTCGCGGGTGGAGGGGAGAAGAGGATGTCTCGGCCGTTCGGGGTGGCGTTGCTGGTGGCGGGGAAGGATGAAGACGGGTTTCACTTGGTGCACACGGATCCGAGCGGAACGGCGGTGCAGTACAAAGCGAAAGCGATCGGGAGTGGGAGCGAAGGGGCGCAGACGGCGCTGCAAGAAGAATACAGAGATGATTTGACGCTCAAAGAGGCGGAGACGCTCGCGCTCAAGACGCTCAAGGCGGTCATGGAGGAAAAGGTGAACACGACAAACGTGGACATGGCGTCGGTGGCGCCGGCGTATAGAAAGTATGCCGACGCAGAGATTCAAGAAATCATCGATAGGTTATAGTATTCGACGACGTTTAAATCAGCATCAGCATCAAACATCATCATCCGTTCTTAAATTCGTGTATGTTGATTTTACAAACATTTCGCGTGCGTGCGAGTGGGCGTATTAGTATTCGCATTCATCGTTTAACTAACGAGCGCTCGTAGTACAGTAGACCGTCGCTCTTTAAATCTAATTTTTCGTTCGCTTAACTCGAGGCGCCGATGTCGGGGACTTTCCGTTGCCACGGCCGGGCGTCGATAGTCGTTTCTCCGTGGGTGTCGCCTTGCGTTTGGTCGGCATCGGCGATTTTCCATTCGGCGTCGTCATTGGCGTCGACGTCCTCGGTTGATTTTGCTGCTGCGGTCGCGGCGCCGGATCCGGAATGCGTTTCTTGTGTAAAGCGATCATCTTCGTCAACACGTGGAATCCATCGTGCACCTGAAACGGCGTCTTACCGAAGTCAAAGTGTACGGAACGTTGATCGTCTGAAATCTCAATCTCCACGTTTGCATCCTTCTTCGTTTGTAACAAGATGAACGGAAGCTGAATGCCCGTCGGTGGCGGTCCGCCCTTGGCTATTTGTTTCTTGTTTCGATCGACGAGCGCCACCAGCGCGTCGTGTTGGTCGACGAGCTCGGCGAGATAATTCGTCTTTCGCTCAAACATCTCCAACGCTTCTTCATTCTCCTCATAGTTTTCTCTCGGGTTGGACTGTGCCGGAAGCGTTTTCGTCGGCGGCGTTTGCATCGTTGTCGCCGTCCTGCTCGCGCCGTCCGGTTTCACGTATCCCTCTGGAAAGCCGTTCCAAAAAATGAGCTTCTTCTTCTTGGTTATTATCTCCATCGCAGTGAGCACGTTGAGCGCGTCGTACACCCGTCTTCGGAGATTGTTCTCGTCAAACTCCGTCTTTGCATCCTCAGCAATCTTTCGATTTTCCTCTACTAGTTCATTCGCCACTTCGTTGTATGTCGTCTCTTTTTTATCTTCAACCACTTCGCAGACGCGCATGCTAAAATGTCGCAAGCCTTTCGACTCACGTTCGCACGTCCCGGGCGTATCGGGAACGCCGTCGGGGTGCTGGCGACGTTGACCACCTTTGGGCGTCGCGTACGGGTTACCGTTTTCTTTCCTACTCGCGGCGAATTTGGCGCGAACACGCGCGATTTCCGCGCGCGCCTTTTGCACGACGATCGCCGCTCGACGACACTTGTCCTCCGCGTCTGCGGCGTCGTACCTCTTCCCACCACCTGAAGTCGACGGTTGATCCGCGGCGCGTAACCCATCGACACGTACGTTGGCGATATTTATCGATGGTGACATCGATGAAGACTTCAAGTGTCCCCGGTCTGGGGTACCGAACGCTGGGGTCGAACCACCGCCCGCGGATAAAATTGTCGCTTCGGGCGACGCTGAAGTTGACGGTCTTCTCCTCTGCGCATCCTCGAACGACACAAACGCGTCCAAGTCGGCTAAATCTGTTGTTTGTAAAAGTAATTGATGGTTAGTCTCTCGTCGTCGACGATCTTTCGTCCTCGCATCGAATGAAGAGAAAAAATCAACGCTCGTTTGTTCGTTCTGACGAGACTACGACGACGCACCGCCCGCAGTGCCCAAAACATCCTCCGCATCTGCGTAATCCAAAACCCCCTACACACCGCATAAAACAAAAGCAAAAGATTCATCGTCAGTACAAAGAATCGTCGTCATCGTTCAAGAGAGGGACACGATTCACACACACACACACACGACCCGGCTGTTCATCCGACGACTGAGTCGACGCTCGAGTCTGTCCAACGTACCGCGTCCCGTAAACTCTCATACAACTCATCCACCAACCCCGGAGCGAGCTCTTCCCCACCAACCCGCGCGTCCTCTTCGTCTGCCTCCTCCTTCGTCGTCGCGCCAGCGCGTTCATCGCCGACACCCCGGACGACAGCCCGAGACGCCATGACTGCTGTCGGTGAAGCCGTTACGATCCCGATGCCGACGATTCGCAACCGATCCCTCGTTTCCTCCGAGCGACCGGCTCGGGGCGAGCGCGAGCGAGATATCGAGCGAACGCGCGAAACACCGAAACACCGAACCGACGTCCCACCCGCCGCGTTTCCGCGAGGCGTGGCGTGACGCCAGCGAGGCGACCCTTCCGACGCCAATCCGCCCATTCGTCATCGTGACGTGTCAATGTCAAAACGACGACTGTTTACTCATACACACAATCACCACACGGATCCGGAGAAGCTTTTCCATACTTTATTTGATGAGTAAATCTTTTCTTGAGTCATGAACGGTCATCAGTGGGTGCTCGCGTGAGATATCGACGCAACTCGGTTGACGTGGGGAATCGAGTCGCGCGCGCGTGAGATATCGACGCGGGAGAGTGCGTCGGACGGACGGACGGACGGTGGTGATGTCGGAGATGAAGTGTATGACGGTTCGGGTGCAAGTGCGGGCGTACGCGGCGAACGGGACGGCGCATCGGGTGAGTGAGAACGCGCCTTTTGAGTTTCGTTGGTTGACGAACGACAACGGTCAAAGTGCGGAAGGGGCTTTGGCGTCGGCGTCGGCGCGGTGCGAGCTGCGACCGGTGGATGGGGCGTGTGCGTTTACGAGATACGCCTGTGATCTCACCCCGTCCGCGTTCGAGGCGCTGCGAAGGGCGCAGTCGTTGACGCTGAGAAACGCGCGCGAGTGCGCCGAGACGTGCGCGCGAGCGCTCGCGAGGGCGACGGCGGAACCGGATCGGTGTTTAGCGGTGTTGGTGTGCTCGCACGATGGGAGCGCAAGGCTCGAGATTGTGGAGGATGGTGGGCATAGGCTGGTGACGGTTTTGGAGCTGCCTTTTCATCACGTCGGGGAGGATGAGATTCGGGCGAGCGTCGCCGAGGAGTACGGGGAGATGAAGAGGCGATTGGCGGCGTACGCAGCGAAATTCGGGGAGATTGAGTGCTGATGCGGGTGGGATCTTGTTCTTCTTCGTCGTCGTCGTCCTCCTGATCCAGCGTCTTGCGTTTGCGGCGTCCCTTTGTTGAAAACATGTAATTTTACAACGATTTCATCAGTATGTTCTTGTGTGTATTGTGTACCTATAATATAACGCGTGTTCGTTCCATTCGATTCCACTCGCTTACATCGGATTGATCAATCCTAGAGGCTGCGTCTGTCCCATGCGACCGCGCGGGGGCGTCGGCGGACGCTCGCGGTTGACGTCTTGCAGCCACAAGTTATCGTCAATCCTATCCGACGGGGACAAGGTCTCCATCGCGATTGGTGGGAGCGGGTGGATGAGTTTCGGGTAGAGGGTCAAATCGCGTCCGAGGACGAGAATCGCTCCGGCGTTGTTCGCCGTGCCGCAATAGTTTGTAGCGCTGAAAACTGTCAGCAGCTGGCCCTGAGCAAACCTCTCAAAACCGTCCATGACACATTCGTGAGCGCGAATAATCATTTGAATACCGTTCGTTTCGCAGAAACTCTTGACGCGGTCGGGGCCAAAGGTGACGAGGCCCGGGCCGCGGGCGTTTGGTCGCAAACCTTCAATCCCGTCGTTCTCTGTCGGGTCGCTCCACAAAATATCCATCAGCTCGACCCCGCCGTTTTCCATGTTCAGCGGGCGCTTGAGGTCGTTAATTTGGGAAATGTGCGTCAGGCTGCGACCGATACCTCCGTGCATGCAGCAGATGCGATCTTCGATGACAGCAGCGAGCGGCAACCACTCGAAGAGCTCGTTAAATCTGCGCCAAACGGCGTCGCCTGCCGACTCGCCCAAACGCTCGACGCATTCGATGCGGAAACCGAAGAGGGCGTTAATATCAGGTTCTTCGTGGTTCCCGCGGAGAAGATGCACGGCGTGCGGGTGCTCAATCTTGAGGGCGAGCAACAAGGTGATGGTTTCGAGCGAGTACGCGCCGCGATCGACGTAATCGCCGAGGAAGACGTAATCAATGTATGCAATATCTCCAGCGGTGGATGGCGAGCCGTACTCGGCGAATAGACGCATCAAGTCACCGAATTGACCGTGCAAGTCACCAAAAATCTTAGCCGGGCCGTTCACCTGCAGCACCGTCCCCTCATTCTTGAAGCAAACTTCCGCGGCGTCGCAGAGCTCGTTGATAGCGTTTGGAGTCAAGAAGAAGCGCCGATCCTGGCTTGGTTCCCACGTGTGCGGATGGAGAAGATGCGTCAAGACAACCTTGTGCACTGGCTGCGCTCCGAGCTCGGCAGCGCGCCTAGCGCGCGCCACCTTTGCCGGCGTGTCACCAGGCGTGAGCATGTCCGCGCCGGGCGTGCCGATTCTTCGCGCCTCATTCTCAAACTGATCGATGGATAACTGTCTCACCATGCTGGCGCCACCTCGCGGGGTCGATTTCGAGTCGGAATCCAACGGTGCCGCCGCCACGACGACGGCGCGATGGTGCAACCGAACTTCAGAAGTTGGTGTTCGACGTGCCGTGTCCGGGGTGCGAAGCTTGCCGAACCCGGGTGACGGCGTGTGCACCGAAGAACCGGGCGATCCCGAATCTGATTCTCCCAGAGAAAACTTGCGACGCGCAACGAGCTCCAACGCCGCCGCAGCCTCTTGCGCGCTCGCATGACGCAACTCTTTCTCCGCCTCGGCATTCATACTATCCGGAGAGTCTGGAGAGCTCGGAGAGCCACCGAGAGGTCTGAGCGAAACCTCGGGTGAAGACGGCGAGCTAAAGGACCCATTTGTGTACGTCGCGTCTCTCTGCGTGTTGATGGCGAACGCATCGCGTGCGTTTCTAGGAGAGTGCATGCCTAGTATTTCAGCCGCCAATCCAGTCTCACCGAGCCACTTTTGCCACGCGATCGAGTTGACGTCGATGAGCGACGCGAGCTCGCGCGTGCGCGCCGATCGTGTCGTCCCGCTCTCCATGGGAGGCTCCTCCAACACAATCAAATCATCCAACAACGCCCCGTTTCGCAGACCGCCGTGCACAAAGATAAATGGCCCATACGACACGCTCGCATGTCTGCAGCGGCGCCCGACGAGCGTGCTCGCGTCGTACGAGAGTTGCGCCTTGCCTTCGGCGCTGTCACACTGTCTCCATCCCGTGCTTCCACCCGCGGATGTGTCCAGCATCGACATGGTCGCCTCGGAAGACACCAACTGACCCCCACCAGATGCGCCACCCGTGATGTGCAATCGTGTGTCCACGAAAGCCGTCGCGTGTTGGTACCGACGTGTCGGTGCCTTTCCAGGCGCCTCTGCCCACTCCCAACGCCCGTCGCGGTGCCTCGCCAATCCGTACGCGTCATTCAGCGCGAAACCATCCGCGCCTCGTCCACCGCAGAGCAAGAGCAACCCATCACTTCTCGTGCTCGCACTCGCGTACGTCCTCGGACTCGGAACCGGCCCGCTCGGCGCGCACTTGCTCCACTCGTACGGCTTGGTCGTCGTATCCAGCACCCACGTGTCTCCCAAACACTTTGACCCATCCGTGCCCCCGATGACAACCAAAAACCTCTGCGCGACAAAGCTCAAAACGTGCGCGTACCTCTTTCCCGGTCCAGGCCCTCGAACGTGCACCCGGTGCCACTTTGGATCCCGCTGCGCCAGGTCCAACACATACAAGTCTTCGTCCGCCAGTCCGTCGGGTCCTATGCCTCCGTGCACCACCAACATCCCACCGACGGTCGCGGCCCCATGCGCCGCCCGCGGGCTCGGAACGTCCCCACCGCACATCAACGCGCTCCACTCCCCGATCTGCGGGTCCAGCACGTGCAACTCATTCGTCGCCCCGCTCAGTTTCACCCACGCCCCTCCGCTCGAAGTCGCGTTCGGACTCGCGTTATTCGCCCCTCCGCCCCCGTCCCCGTGTCCCCCTTCCAACTCCGTCGCCCCACCGAACGCGACAATCTTCGTCCGTTGGTTCCATCGCAGCGCCGTCAGCGTGTGTCCACACCTCGCCCCGGGCGCTCCGCGTCGATGATTACCATCGCTATTCGTTTGCGTTCGCCCAGATTCCGCATCGTCACCCGTCGTCCCGTTTCGTCGCGACGTCGTCGCGTCGAACGGTGCGCCCAACATCCTCCGCGTCGTCGGTGCCGTCGTCGCCGTCGTCAGTCAATCCGTCGATCGATCGACCCGCGATTCGCGCGCGTCCGGGGGTCCGTCGACTGTCGCGTCGTTCGTCAACGCGCGCGCAGTCGGCACCGCGCGGCATTTCAATCTTGAAAATCCACTTTTAAACCTCAAAACGAACGTCGAACGCCACCTGGCGAGATAGATGTTTGCCTATTCCGTTTTCACGGTTGATGACTCGTCGAGGGACCCCGACGGGGAAAACGCTCTGACGCTAAACTACGAGCGCTCGATGGGAAACGCGCCCGCGTTCGTTTTGCGCCAATTTTTTGACGCGACGTTCGAAATCGATGTCGAATGCGAGCGCGGGTGTCTCGAGATTTAAAAGTGGATGTTTTTTTAAACGCATTGAAGGTTTTTTAAGCCCATGAGAGGAACGCGTCGAAAAACGGACGACGACGACGCTCGATCGAAGGCGCGACGCGACTGCCCCGCCCGGGCGAACTGAACCGTTGAAGGAAGACGAACGGGAGTGTTTGACGATGCGAACGTCGCGAAGGACGACGGGGACGACGACGACGGGGATGGCGGGACGGAGGAAACCGTTGAGTCCGGTGTGTGAGAACACGAAGACGTCGACGTCGTCGATGGCGCGGGTGGAGGCGATGAAAGGGAAAGCGTCTTCCGAGTCATCCGTCGAACGGTTGGCGGCTTTGGAGTGCGTGGACGAGTTGTTGGTGGACGGAGAGGACGGCGACGCGGGCGCGGGTGCGGATGCGAACGAGGAGAACGACGATCGCGACGATGGGTTTACTTTTAGAGTGGAAGGCGAGGGCGCTTTGCGGGACGAAGGAGAACGAAAATGGATCGAGGATGAGGATGAGGACGCCGGCGCTCGAGTTTTGGGCGGACGACGGTCCGCGGACGCGGCGGCCGAGGACGACGCCGACGAAGCGCGGGAAAAATACGAGGAGACGGTTGGGTTACTTCGCGCGCAAACGGCGGCGTTGAAGAAGGCGCACGGGGTGACGGTGGCACTGGAGGCGGAACTGGAGGATGAGAAGGGGCGTCGCGACGCGTTGGAGCGAGACGCGAGGGAGCGCATGCGAGACGTGCGGAGAGAAATGGAGACGCTTCGGGTGACGCTGCAGGAAGTGGTGGAGAGCGCGAGAGCCGCGACGGAGGGCAGAATGTGTGAAAAGGCGCGAGCCGATGCGTTGGAGGGTGAGCTAAGGCGCGAACGGGAGGAGCACCGAAGGGAAATTGAATTGGTGAGCTCAGAGTTGGCGTTGGTTAGGGCGAGCGCGAATGCGGCGAATCCGGCGCGCAGCGGTCGGGACGATCAGGAGGCGGCGATGGAGAAGCTTAAAGCGTCGGAGGCCAAGGCAGTGAAGGATGCACGACGCGCGAGAGAGGCGCTGCTGGAACAGAAGAAGACGAGCGAGGCGTTGGAGAAGCGGTTGAGAGAGACGCGGTCGCGCGCCGATCTCGCCGAGGCAAAGTGTCGCGAGTTGAAAACGACGCAAAAGCGGTGGGAGAGACTCGAAGCGAGCGGAGATGCAGTGTTTCTCAAGTCGCCGGCGCCATCGGCGACGCCGGGAACGTTGCGTGAGAGCCATCGAGAGGTTCGGGCGTACGCTGCGCGACGCGTCGAGAAGCTCGAGCGCGAGGCGTCTGATACGAGACGCGAATCGGGCGTTGCTGCTGCCAACTTGGACGCGCGCCTCGCCGCAGAATCCGTCGCGCGCGGCGCTGCTCAGGGTAGTTTAGAGAGCGCTCGAGCACGCATTCGGGTTTTGGAGGGTGAATGCGAGGCGCTTCGGACAAAGGCGCGGGAAGCCGCGCAGGAAGTGGCTGATTTGAACATGGCACTGAAATTAGCCGAAGAGCGCGCGGCGCAAGCGGAAGAAACATCCGCAAAGGAAATCGCAGCCGCCATAGACGCCATGGATCGCGTGCGAGCGACGGAACGAACAGCGATAAATAGCGGTGACGGAGTGCACTCACCCGCCTCGGCGTTGGCAAAGACGAACGAAGCGAGTTTGCTCGCTCGAGCTGAACGCGCCGAGTCGCGCGCACGCGACGCCGAGGACCAACTCGAATCGCTCCGACGCGCCGCACGATCCGCGAGCCAACGTGCGGTCGAGGCGCTCTCACCCGCATCATCCGAGCGCAAAGCACGCAGCCGAGCCGAGCCGATGCGTCCGGGAGATCCAGAGTCGCTCCCACCGAGAACTCCGGCGTCCGCCTCTCACCGACACGTCAATCGACAATCGCATCGCGCGCGCGCCGCGGCGAACGAACTCCTCTCCAGTCTCCGAAACAAACTCGAGGCGAGCTCACCGAGCGGCGCGCGCCGCAGCACCCGCCGCGCCTTTCCCGTCGACGACGCATCCGATCGTTCAGATGACGAGTACGAAGAGATTGACCCGGCGTACATGACGCCCAGACGCCCGCGCGGCAGTTAGACTGCGTTGTATTTGTGACAAACGATTAACAAAAGCGTCACAACCATGCCCCGAAACATCGCCCGAATCGCCGCGCGACTCGCCCGGCGCGCCGCGGGCGACGCATCAGAGGTCCAGTCGTCGAGATATGTCCCGCTGAGACGCCGTCGGGTGGTTTCGATCGCGCTCATCGTCGTCGCTCACGCGCTCGGGTGCATCTTGTTGACTCGACCGACGAATGATTTCACGCGCGTCGATGCGTCTGGTGCGTCGTCGCGGGTGACGCTCGGGGTGCTCTTCATCGCGAATGTGGTGACGTACGTGCGCGTGTGTGGGTCCGATCCCGGGTACGTGTCGCGACCGAGCCAGGAGGTTGCGGGAAAAGAAGACGCTGACGACGCCGACGAAGCAAATCAGTTTGTTGAAGGTGGCACGCAAACGTGTGATAAATGTGAAGGCGCACCGGTACCACTGCGCGCAAAACACTGTCGGGTGTGCGGTAGGTGCGTGCGTAAGTTTGATCATCACTGTTTTTGGGTCGGGACGTGCGTGGGGGAGCGGAATCACGGGCGATTTTGGTGGTTTTTGTGTACGCAGACGGGCGTGTGCGCGTACGCGACGTGGATTGCGATGACGGGATTCGTCGGTGCGACGACGTATCATCGAACCTGGGGGGAAGTGTACGCGGCGAACGCGGCGAGTTTGTACGCATTTTGTTTCGTGTCGACAATGGGGCTCTTTGTCGGTTTCTTATTTGTGTTTCATAGTTATTTATTAATGTCTGGGCAGACGACTTGGGAGGTGAGCGCGGAGACGCGCGTGCCGTATTTGCGAAACCTACCGCGCGGGTGTAAACCATTCGATGAGGGATGCGAAAAAAACGTCAAAGCGGCGTGTTTCCCGGATGAGCTCCCGCGGCGATGGCGCGCGCAGTCTTTAGAAGCGATGGAGGCGCGAGAAAATCGACAGTCAATTTGGCAAAACGACCGCTACTCTTGCTTCTAAGGGCTGCGACGATGATTAGTTTAGTTGATAGTAGCAGCAGCAGCAGCAGATCTAACTATGTAGCGTACAGTAGAGCGTGTAAACATTCAAGACAAGAAGAACGAGTGCTTACCCGCCGCCCTCGGTTCGTAGGGGGCGGGTTTCACGACCACGGTGGACGCGGGAAGACTCGGTGCGGTCTGCGGCACCTTTTCAAAGTACACCACCTCGTTCTCTTTAGAGATGATCTCGGAAAGAGACACCCATCGCTCGCGGAGTTTGGCGTGACGCGCCGCCCAATGCGCGTACTCGGTCGCCGCCTGCTCGCACGACTTGAGCGCCTCGCCCGCTTGAACACACGCCGCGACGGCTTGGCCCGCCGTCGTCTCACCGCGCAAAGACTCCGCGTGCGCCAGGTGCGCCTCACATTCGTGACTCGCGCGTCCAAAGAGCACGCACGCGAGTAATCTAATATCTATTCCGTTCCAATCGCGTCTGTTTCCTTGAATCACGGCGTCCGCTTGTCCGTAAAGCTCACTCGCTCCGGCGTGTAGTCGCGCCAGTAACCGAAAATGCGCCGTCGGATTTTTTCCATCCCATCGTTCGCTCGCTCTCGCGCACACCAGCCCCTGGGCGTCACCGAGCGAGACCAAACGCATCACTTCACTCATACTCGTCGTCAATTCGTTCGCTCGCCCCGCCGAGAGCGACTCTCTCAATCGTGGCAATGCGTATTTTGCCAGATACTCGTACACGCCCGCGGCCGAGCGCAACGCCAAGTTGGCTTCGTTCGCTCGCGTCTCCCCGAGCGCACCGCCCTCAGCCTCCGTCCCATCGATGATTGCTTCGATCGCAATTCTCCGCAAGCACCCACCGTAGCCGAAAAGCGCCATCGCCCGCTCTCCAGCTAATCCCGGCGCCGCGTACGACTTGACACTCGCTCCGTCCTCCAACGAACTCCTCCAACGCAACCCGTGGTCCTCATCGCCCTCTTCCGCACCAGGCGAGCCCCCTCGCGTCTCCAACGCCGCGAACGCATCCGTAATCACCCCGACGTACCTCTCATACGCCCGAACGCCGTCTCTCGGCGACGCCGTCACCGTCAACGCGCACGATTCTCTCGCCGCGTTGAGCGCCCTGAGACGCTCGAACGCGAGCGAATCCCCATCCACACTCGCGTCAGACGACGTTTCCGTCACAAAAACCGCGGGTTCCGGCGCCAGCGCCCGCGATGCGTCGTAGGGCGTCATCGCACGCGTCGGCTGCGACATATTCGGACGTTCACGCGCGGTCTTTTGACGTTTCATGAATTCACTGCGTGGTCGTTGACCACACACGTCGCCTCGCGGAACACCGCCGCGACCGCCGATGCTCGGCGCGACGACGCCGTGGCTGTTTCTGCCCGGCGGCGCGTTCGACGACGCGATACGCGCGTGTGCACGCGCGGGTGGCGGGTACCCGTTCCTGCTCCCGCGACGAGGCGTCTTAAACGCGGTTGAAGAAGAACGAACGTTCGATGCCGCGGCCGACGTCGACGACGACCACGACGCGCGCGAGGACGAACCTGCAAACGTACCCGGGGTTTTCTCTTCACCCGTGGATGGCGTCGAGGAAACGGCCACCGCCGCCGTCGACGACGACGACGACGGGACGTTGAGGTACACGAGGCACGAGTTGTTGGCGCTGCGAGACGTGGCGACTGCGCCGCCGGACGGTATCGACTTTGAAGAGATGAGGTCGTACCCGTGGCTAGTGCGAGAGGGAGAAAATCGAGTGGATGAACGGGATGAACGCACAACGACGACGTCGTCTTCTCCGGTGGAGAAGATGACGGATGAGGAGAAGGAGCGTGCCAAGGCGGCGGATGAAGCGGCGCGTTTGGCGACGCTTTGGCGAGACGACGAATCGTACGAGTTAGACGAGGCGGAAGCGGCGCGCTTGCTGGCGAGGCTGGATGAGCGCGAAATGCATGCAGATATGGAGTCTCTCGCCGTGAGTGACAAGTTTCGGGTGACGTTTCGCGACGGCGCGGTGCGAAAGTTTGTAAACGAAGCGTACGCTGCGCTGGATGACAACGATGACGAAGAAAATGACGTAAAAACTGCGATTTTGTACGGGACAAGGAAGCGCAACGAAACCGCTGGTTACGACGTTGACGTTGCGTTTATTCAGGCGTGGGACGGCGATTTCGCACACGTGCTTTCGTGGGTGGCGAAGCATCCCAGAGAAGCCAACGAACTCGTAGGACCCATCGGTTGGTTGAGAACGAACGCCGGCCTTGGTCCGCATCTTGCCGAGGAGATTAAAATCGCCTACCAGGCGCTCGAGCTCATCACGGATGCGAGCGCCGCTAGACTTTTCGTCTCGCTCGACTTGTTGATCAGCGCGCACGGTGACGTGACGATGGAGTGTTACGATGCGCAAACGGGCGAAGGCTTCGAATACGTTCTCGGTGGAGATGACTTGAGTTAGCGAATAGAAACGACATTCATTTAGAAGTGCATGTAGCATTGTTGTAACAAAACGGATTTTCTTTTAGAGGGTTATTCCAAAATTTATCGAATGGTTCGCGTTCGTTCGAGTTGTACGTGACGTCTGCGGCGTCGCGCATTCCATCAATCGTCTTCGTCGATGCCACACTTGAGGTTGGCTGGCAAAGAGACGTCAATCCTCTTCGGGTAGGCTAGGTTGAGGTTGTTCATGATCTCGATAAATTCTTCCTTCGTCTTAGCCACACCCAATCGCGGGTTGAGCGACTTTTCTTCGCCGATAGTGCTCATCATGCGCCCCTTGTAGTCATGCGCCGGGAAAACTAATGTTTCATCCGGAAGCGTAAACAGTTGTTCGCGAACAGCATCGAAAAGCTTAGCGCTCGAACCACCTTGGAAATCAGTGCGCCCACATCCACGAATCAATAGGGCATCACCGGTGAAAACCATGTTTTCGCACACATAGCTCACGCATCCGTCGGTGTGGCCCGGTGTGGCGCGCACCTCGAGGTTGATAACGTTGGATGCGTCACCAAACGAGATGACGTCACCGTGTTCGATGTGGATGTCAGCTCTGGCGCCAGAAGCCTTGGCGATCACGCTCTTCAACTCCGGGAGTTGCTTCTTCAAATCACCGCTGCCGGTGATGTGATCCGCGTGGCAGTGCGTGTTGATAGCGTATTTGAGTTTGAGTCCCAAGTCTTTGACGACGGCCAAATCGCGTTCAACCATCTCCTTGACCGGATCGATAAGCACAGCCTCCTTACTGATCGGATCACCGAGCAGATACGTATACGTCGAGCTCCCACTCGTGTCAAACAACTGTCTGAAGATGATCTCGCCGTCACTGTGCTTGAGACCGTCGCTCACAAAACTTGCCAACGGCGGTTTAGCGAAAAACTTCAAGCCCATCTCTCTCGCGCGTTGAAGCGCGCCTGCTTGCGGCCATTTCTGCTCGCGAGCCTTGAATAGAATATACGCTGTGCTCGCACGCGTCGCCGTCGAGCATTGCACCATCGTCGGTCGCGGGAGCGCCGTCATCGCCTCTGTAAGCGTCTTGGCCAAGCCTCGCGTCAGCGTCGAGCCTTCCACGATTACGTTCTTGAATGCGTCACCCAACGCTTCGCGCGCCTCGTACGGGAACGACTTGTCACTCTCCGGATTCATATAAATCCATGATTTATACCCACCCTCGCGCAGCGCTCGCGCAACGTCATCCGCCGCAAGGTCACCCGCGAGCGTGATCCGATCGGTGGAGAATTCTACAGCTCCTGGAAGCGTCATCGATAATCCGGCGTACGCGGGCGTTAGCGTCGTCGTCGCTCGGGAATCGAGCGGGATAAGTGGGCGAGAGGTAGGTCTACTCCGCGGTGCGTGCGGGCGCGCGACTGCGAATCGAAAGCCGAGTGAGTTCGCGGCGAAAGCGCGCATAGGTCTGGGGTTGCGTGAACTAATCGAACACAGTCGGCACCTGGCAAGTCGGCACCTGGAATCATGTATGCGTAAATAGTGACATGTAGCGGAATACAACATAGCTAGAGGGCAAACGTGACGCCGGTGGCGGCTTCGCAGCCGCGCCAGAGGATATTCACGGCTTTGTCGTGGACGAATTTGTTCGCTTTGACCCGTCGCGGGGCGCCTCGCAGCTCGAGAAACTTGCCCGGGCCGTAATTGGCGCCGGCGATGACGTCGTCGCCGAAGGCGGCGAGAAGCGTTGGAAGCGCCCCGTCGGCGGGGGATTGGAACGAGAGCAAATACGGGAGACAGCCAAGGATGGTGTCACCGTACGGTCCAGGGTTGTCGCTCGTGGTGACTTGAAGCTCGGTGGCGCTGATCCCCGGGTGTACGCCAAAGGATCGGACGTTTTTAATGGACGCTGCGTCAAGGCGGTTTTGCAAGCCTTCAGCAAAGACAAGGTTCGACAGCTTTGTCTGGCCGTAAATATCCCAAGTGTTCTTCGTCCACTTGGTGCAATCCGGAGTTTTGAGAAACGATTCCGCTCTCAGCGGACCCGTTTTGGCTGCGAGCGAGGACTGAGATACGACTCGACCGTCGGCGGATCGCAAAACTTTCTGAAAAAGTTGTTTGGTTAGCAAAAAGTGCGAAAGCACGTTCGTCTGCATCTGCAGGTCGTACCCATCCACCGTGGAATCGAACGGGAACGCCATGATCCCGGCGTTGAGTATCAATACGTCGATTCTGTCTTTGCAGATTTCGTTCACCTCTGCCGCCGCCTTGCGGACGCTGTCGAAACTCATCAAGTCACAATCGATGCCGACGACTTTGACGTCTGAACTGGAACTCACCGCAGCCTCTCGCACGTCACGTAACGCCTTCTCCGCGCGCTCGCTCGATCTGTTGAGCATCACGATGCATTCAGCACCGTTTTCAGCGCAAGTAATCGCGATCTCATACCCCAGACCCGTGGTAGAGCCCGTCAACACGACGACTTTACCTGTGATTGGATTAGGCTTGCTGGTTGAGGGGGTGAGCGATCCGTCCGCTTCGCGCGCTGAAATCCCGAGGGACAGCTTCGTCTCTCGGACCCACCGATCCGGAACGGTGGGTTTCTTATACTTGAGCACCATCGGTCGTCGCGACAAAAGAAAGCGGCGCGGTGAGGGACGCGCACGCGCGCACGAGAGAGAGGCGAACAGTGGCGCTAACAGCTACATCTGGTTACTTTTTATTCACGAGACCAACCTACACTAGACGCATCAACACGTACAATCGATCATCAATCTCAATCTCTTGCATGTTCTTCGGGTCCGCCTTGAGGTTCATGAGCAAACCGCCAAACGAAACGTACGCGCTCGCGCGTGTCAACCCCCCGGCGTTCTCCTCCGTCTTCTTGTAACACTTCCCATACATGACGTACTCATATCCATCCGCGAGCGACTCCTTACCGCTCTGATCAAACGAATCATCCTCAGGGGTTCCATCCAGGCTCAACGTCGGGGCCAACGCCAGGGTAAACCTTTGTCCGACGCTCAACGGGTACACGTCCACGTTGATGTCGATCGTCACCTCTGCGTCAAACTGAGACCGGCACCTGTACCTCGACACCCGGTCAAACTTTTTCCCATCCGGGTCCTTATCAATCACCTCAAAGATATCCTCGTACTTGATCGCGCCCCCCGCCGTCGCCGCGCTCGCGCCACCGCTCGCCTTTTTCTTCGAACCCGCCATTATTGTTTATATTTTACCTAAAAAGCCACTCGCGTCGTCGTCCCCGCGCGTCGACACACACACACCCGCGCGCGCGACTGACTGTCTGATCGCTTCCCTACTCGCACGCCGTCGTGCGCGCTTCAAACCCCCGTTCGTTCGTGCGTTCCCACGACTCGTTCGACCGATTCGAACGTCGCGCGAATGTGAGGCGCGCGCTCCATCGAATCTCAGTCGGAACACTGGCGGCTCCACATGTCCGACTAACGATTTTTATACATCCATGTTCCAAAGATCCACTATATAAAGTTAAAAAACGCGATCTTACATATTACGCAAACGAACACTGTCGAAACTCGTTTCGAAACATCACGCGTTTGACGAGTCTTTACTCATAAATAATAGGGTAAAAATCGGACCGACGGGTCGAGTGTGCGCCCCACACCCGTCGAAAACGCGCGCGCGTCCCGTCAAAAGGCGTCGCACCGCGAGCACAAGCAAAGGCAGTAAAGATGAGCGAGGACACGGAAACGTTCGCGTTCCAGGCGGAGATCAACCAGCTCTTGTCGCTGATTATTAACGTACGTGGACGCGGAAGCGGTTAGATTCGATCGATTCGCGCGCGCGGGGCGCGGTGGCGTCGCGCGCGGGGTGTGGCGGCGTCGGTGTCGTGAACGGCCGATGCGTTTTTTTTGGCGCGAATCTGTCGAAAGATGAGGTCGGCGGCGGTCCGTCTCGATGACCGATCGACGGCGCGCGGGCGACGACGCGACGCGGAGCGACGCGAGAGCGGTGAGCGAATGACTGACAAACATTTCGTTTGATTCGATGCGCAGACGTTCTACTCGAACAAGGAAATCTTTTTGCGCGAGTTGATCAGGTGCGTGCCGACGGATCTCATCGCGAAAGCTTCCATCGTCGGCGCGCTTCTTGAGCTTTCTTTATGAAACTTACCGATGGACGGGTCGTTCGCGGCGGCGATGGCGGCGGCGAACGTTGGCGTGAATAAACGTTCGACGGACGCCGTCGTGTTCGTCGATCGTTCGGTCGTCGACCGATCGGCGTCGCCGCTGTTGATGACGCTGGATGGATGGGCGTTTTTTTTTGGAAGCTTCTTCTTTCGAAGCTTCTTTCGTTTTGTTTGTTGACCGAACCCGAAAGTTGACTCGATGCGCGTGCCCCGATGTACTGACGTAGTATTGCGTGTCTTTCGCGTAACCGCGCAGTAACTCTTCCGATGCGCTCGATAAGATTCGTTTCGAGGGCTTGACGGATAAGTCCAAGCTCGAGTCTCAACCCGAGCTCTTCATCCACATCATTCCGGACAAGACGAACAACACGTTGACCATCGTGGACTCTGGTATCGGTATGACCAAGGCTGACTTGGTCAACAACCTCGGTACGATTGCGCGCTCTGGTACCAAGGCTTTCATGGAAGCCCTGACTGCGGGTGCGGACATCTCGATGATTGGTCAGTTTGGTGTCGGTTTCTACTCTTCCTACTTGGTCGCCGAAAAGGTTGTCGTGTACACGAAGCACAACGACGACGAAGGCTACCGCTGGGAATCCCAAGCCGGCGGTTCTTTCACCGTGTCTAAGGATGCGTCCGCGGCCGAGCTCGGTCGTGGTACCAAGATGGTCCTTCACTTGAAGGATGATCAGCTCGAATACCTCGAAGAGCGCCGCTTGAAGGATTTGGTGAAGAAGCACTCCGAGTTCATCTCGTACCCGATTTCTCTCTGGACAGAAAAGACGACCGAGAAGGAAGTCTCTGATGACGAGGCTGAGGAGGAAGGCGAAGAAGAAGAAGAGGGCAAGATCACCGAAATCAAGGATGACGATGAGAAGAAGGAAAAGAAGACGAAGAAGATCAAGGAAGTCTCTCACGAATGGGCCATCATGAACAAGCAAAAGCCGATTTGGATGCGCGTGCCGGAGGAAATCACCAAGGACGAGTACGCCGCCTTCTACAAGTCCCTCACCAACGATTGGGAAGAGCAACTCGCGGTGAAGCACTTCGCTGTTGAAGGTCAATTGGAATTCAAGTCTGTCCTCTTCGTGCCGAAGCGCGCGCCGTTCGACATGTTTGACGGCAAGAAGAAGTCGAACAACATCAAGTTGTACGTCCGCCGCGTCTTCATCATGGACAACTGCGAAGACATCATCCCGGAATACTTGGGCTTCGTCAAGGGTATCGTCGACTCTGAAGATTTGCCGCTCAACATTTCCCGTGAAATGTTGCAGCAAAACAAGATTCTCAAGGTTATCAAGAAGAACATCGTCAAGAAGTGCCTCGAAATGTTCAACGAGATTGCCGAAAACAAGGATGACTACACCAAGTTCTACGAAGCCTTTGGCAAGAACTTGAAGCTCGGTATCCACGAAGACGCTCAAAACCGCGCCAAGATTGCCGAATTGCTCCGATACTCTTCCACCAAATCTGGCGAAGAAATGACTTCCCTCAAGGATTACGTCACTCGCATGAAGGAGGGCCAAAAGGACATCTACTACATCACCGGCGAATCCAAGAAGACTGTCGAGAACTCTCCGTTCATTGAGAAGCTCAAGAAGCGTGGCTACGAAGTCATCTTTATGACTGATCCGATTGATGAGTACGCCGTCCAACAACTCAAGGAGTACGACGGCAAGAAGCTCGTGTCTGTCACCAAGGAGGGCTTGGAGCTCGACGAGACTGAGGAAGAGAAGAAGCGAAAGGAAGAGGTCAAGGCTCAATACGAGAACCTCTGCCGCTTGATCAAGGACATCTTGGGTGACAAGATCGAGAAGTGCGTCGTTTCTGACCGCGTCGTCGACTCCCCGTGCGTCCTCGTCACCGGTGAGTACGGTTGGTCTGCAAACATGGAGCGCATCATGAAGGCGCAAGCTCTTCGCGACAACTCCATGGGCTCTTACATGTCTTCCAAGAAGACCCTCGAGATCAACCCGGACAATGGTATCATGAAGGAGCTCCGCAAGCGTGCCGATGCGGATAAGGGTGACAAGACTGTCAAGGATCTCGTCCTCCTCGTCTTCGAGACTGCGTTGCTTACCTCTGGCTTCTCCTTGGACGACCCGACGACGTTCGGCGGACGCATCCACCGCATGATCAAGCTCGGCCTCTCCATCGAGGAAGACGACACCCCGGCTGTCGACGATTTGCCGGCGCTCGAAGAGGAAGTCGACGAAGGTTCCCGCATGGAAGAAGTCGATTAATCGACTTGCGTTGTCGTTGAACATGTCGCGTCGTGAGAGAAGAGGCAGCGCGCCGCAATATGAAACAAACATTAATACAGTAGCAGCCTCCTTACGAGGTTATAAAGATGCAATTGAAGAGTCTCTCTGAATTATATTACACCTAAAATCACGTCAACTTCGAGTCGTGCCCCCATCGTCTGTGACACGCCGACGTTTTATTATCGTCGTTGTCGGTTCGCGGCAGTGAAAGTTCTCTCAGGCACAACCTCAACCCACAGTCGCGGACACGCGATGCCGAGGGACCCAGTCGCGGGGGATCGACGTAGGCGACATGAACGACCTAAAACGTCGTCCATGTTCCGCGTCATCGCGTCCGTCGTCGTTCCCGTCATCATAGCGATGGGGTTGTGCGTCTGGCTCGTTTTGCTGTTACGCAACGAAGCCTACGACGATCTAGAACAGAGCGGCGGCATCACCTCTGCCGTCTACACGGAAAAGGTACGTCGGCGACGAATCGAAAGTCCATCGTAGCTCTTCATGTCCATCGCGTTTCCCCACGCGGTCGCGCGCGTTGACTCGACGACGCATCGCTTTCGTTTGGCTCTTTGATCGTAGGGTGTTGACGCGCGGCGTCGAACTCGCGTGGGAATTACGCCGCGCTCGCTTGACCAACGCCTGACAACGCGCCCCAACGTGCGTGTTTTTTTCGCATCACGCAGAAGGACGATAGCGTCGAGAACAAGCTTAGAGGCGGCGCGCTTAACGCGATCGCCTTCGTCGGGTTCATCACGGCGATGACGTTTGGTTTGTTTCTCCTCTTCAAGTATCGAATGGGTGGCCTGATATGGGGTTACATGGGCCTGAGCGGATTGCTAATCTTTGGCGTGCTCGGAGGATCGATATTCATGCAAGTGTTGCAAAAGTTAGACTTGGCGGTGGACATGATCACGGTGAGTTTCGTGATTTGGAACTTTTCGGTAGGCGGCGTTTTGATGACGTTTTTCTGGCCCGGACCGTTGGTGGTGAAGCAAGGGTATTTGATCATGGTGTCAACCATCGTGTCGTTTTATTTCACCCACATACCTGAGTGGACGACTTGGTCGATGCTCATAGCGATGGCGCTGTATGATTTGTACGCCGTGTTGTCGCCGAACGGACCGTTGAAGCTCATAGTTGAACTAGCCCAGGAGAGAGACGAAGACATTCCGGCGCTCGTGTACGAATCTAGAGGTAGCGAAAGCGAGGCGCAGAAGAGGTACCGGGCCGAGCGACAGGCAGCGGCTGCAGTAGCGAGCAGAGCGTCTGAACAAGGCGGGGCCAGCGCGAGTTACGAGGGCGGCAACGCGTACGATCCATCGATGGATTCAGACTCTGACGAGTACGGATTGCCCGATTCGATCAAGCTTGGATTGGGAGATTTCATCTTTTACAGCGTCCTCGTTGGACGCGCAGCGATGTACTCCCCAATCACCTGCGCCTTTTGTTTCGTCGCCGTCATCATAGGTTTAGTGCTCACTCTCTTCGCCCTCGCCGCGTACGGAAAGGCGCTTCCCGCGCTTCCCATTTCCATCGCGCTCGGCGTCGTCACGTACTTTATCTCTCGATTCTGGATCGAGCCCGCCATCGTGCGAGGCTACGCACGAGCCTTCATCTGTGACGCCTGAGTGCGTTTCTTCGTTGTCAGTGTATCAGTAGACTAGATGTAAATGTGCTTTAGCGGGGATTTGAAAACCAACCGACAGACGCGCGTTTTCGTCGGGTCACCCAGCCAAGTTGGGCGAGAAGACCCCTACCCCCAATCGTTGAGTAATGACCCGTCGGTGCGGCCGTTTATCCAAAACCTGAACAAAAAGATGCGACCGCACTGCCGCCACAACCTCGCGTCGCGCCGACCGAACGCCGACCGCGCGCGCACGGGAAGGACGAATGTTCACCGTTGCACACGTCACGACGTGTCCCGCCCGCGGCGCCCGCGCGTCGCCCTCTCCGGCGTCGACGACGCGCCGCCAGGCGTCCTCGCACCTCGTCTCGCGCGCATCCAGTCGGGCGTCCGTCGTCACGCGCGCGTCCCCCGCCGGTGACGCCGCCGGTGACGCCCCAGACGGACCGATCGTCGGTGGTAAAGCGGCGCAAGACGCCGCGCGCAAAGCGCTCGCGGGCGCGCTCGGAGGTAAGCGCGACGTACTCAGTCAGTTTGACGGCGGAGGAAAGGGCGGAGGCCCGCTCGACTGGTTCTTTGGTGGCGGTGGCGGCGACGACGGCGATGAGTCGTCCCAGCTCGCGCGAAAGATTTCGTTTTGGGTCTTTCTCGTCATCGCCGTGTTGATGCTCTTCAAGCCAGTCACCGCGATCGCGGTGAACGGGGTGTATTACGCGTTTGGTTGGAGAACGGGGCGAGAGGCGCCGACGGAGGAGGAGCTCGCGCGCGCGTCGGCGCCCGCGGATGCCGACGTCATCTCCAAGTACGCCGCGGATGACGACGACGACGAAGACGACGACGATGACGATGAAGATGAGGATTAAACGACGCCGACGCTGACGACGCAGCGTCCTCGTCACACCTAGCTCGAATCAATTTGTTACTGTATACCCATACGCGACATTGAAAACGAACCGTACGCCGATTCAACATTTCCGACGCTTCACTGACGCGCGCGCGATGACGACGACGGACGAACGCTCGCGATTGATAGTCACCGACATCGCCGATGATGCCGATGATGACGCGTCGCGGGGTCTGCTCTCCGACGCCGTTCGGCGACGACGAACGACGATGAAAGCTGCGCGGATCGCGGCGAGTTTGGTGTTGGTGCTCGCGGTTGGGTCGTACACGACCGTACGCCGCGCGACGCACGCGAACGCCCCGCGATTGGGACTCGGGCGACGCCACGTGAATAAACACCGGGCGCCGCGACTGGGCGCGTACGCCGACGTACCCGTGGCGTGCCTGGAGAAGTGCCGCACGAAAGCGCCGACGTTGGTGACGGCGTTGGAAGCGGAGCCCATGGATTGCGACGTGATCTCTAACACGCAAGAGCAAGAGTGCATCTTCAGCGAACCCGCGTGTGGTTTGGGTGACACGCGCGTGTTGGAAGCGATCCAAGCACACTGTCCGCACGCTCTGGATCCACCGCCGGCACCGAGCTTGGGACACGAGCGGGAAGTCGCGGCGGGGCTAGGGAACACTTGGCGGTTGAGCGAGACGCCGAGCGAAAGCGACGAAAAGGTAATCGCCGTGAACGCGCCGTCTTACGAGGAATGGAAGGCAGATGCATCGTCAAAGCTCGGTAAATGGGATGTTTCCGTCGCTCCAAGGCAAAAGAGGAGAGAGCTTCGGAAGGAACGCAGGTTTACCATGCACACGAAGTGCGTGGAAGAAGCCGTCGCGAACAAGTTTCCGTCTCTGTTTGGGAGCAGCGGGCGCATCACCGGAGCGTACGTGGTCAAGCACAACTTGCACAGGAACACTCCGTCAGACTTTTTCAAAATTGACGACTCTGTTGAACTCATCAACGGGGCTGTCAGCTTTTTAAAGTGCGTCTCCACTAAGCTCGGCACGGTGTGTCCGACGTCTGACGGCATTTTTGAAGCGACGACTCAAGACGTTAACTTTGAATGGGGATTCGCCGCGCGGGACGCCGCAAATCGCGTGTACTACGAGATTGGAGGCATACAAACGCCCTTGTTCCAGAAAAAGTGCGTGGACACCCAGCAGTACGGGCCGTTTTGGAACCGAGTCATGACGCTCGAGAGAAACCAAGAGGATCTCTCCTACGTCTTTGGCGGTTGCAATCGCACGTGCACTCCGCCCGAGTTTTGGTGCCCAGAAGGCACGTGGTACCTGGGAGGCACATGTTCGGTCGCTTGTCCGCCCGGTTACGGCGGGAGCGGGAGCACACCGACGACGAGACGGTGCGTGCAGTGCCCCAGAAACTGCAACAAGTGTCTCAACGGCCAATGCACGGAGTGTACAAATTCCAAATATTTGCATCAAGGCGCGTGCGTCGACGAATGTCCTTCGGGCTTTGTCTTTGGCGGCTCTCGCCGAGTTGTTAACATTTCTCCAGGAGACTTTGACGAATTTTCGGTCACTAGCGACGCCAGTGATCGTTATACACAGCCCGTCTTTGAGAATTCATACCCGTTCATTTACTTTGGTCACGGCTACGGCGCGAGAGGTACCGCCGCCGCCTCCGACGTCTTTTTCCCGGCGTTGGAAGATAGGGACTTTTGGACGGAAGCCTGGATCAGCGCGACGATCGACGATCGATGTCAATTCGATGTATACTCCAAGCTAGGAGGAAAATGGTGCACCAATTCTAACCCCGCGGGTGATGGTGGCGCCAACTGTTGCACGTCGTACGGAAAGTGGCTATCGACGAGCATCGTCGCGCTCAACGCGTCCAATCCCGCGCAAAGGCTCACGACGTACTCCGGCGTGCAAACTCAAGTGGGCAAGACGAGCACTTACGGTAGATATAGAAACGGCGAATGGATCTCCACCGCGGCGAGCGGAAACATTGGCCGCTACGAATGGCGTAACAAGACGTGGACGAGCCGCATTCGCAGAGACGGCACCAT
>Ga0181573_10001084_pt1 | contig 27480 bp, 19 predicted proteins | sample 101ome_25_FD_148643 | JGI IMG/M metagenome (GOLD analysis project Ga0181573, IMG submission 148643) | Coastal salt marsh microbial communities from the Groves Creek Marsh, Skidaway Island, Georgia - 101409BT metaG (spades assembly) | ecosystem: Environmental > Aquatic > Marine > Intertidal zone...
TGCTGCAGTGAGCAGTCAGATGCCCTGGGCAATTCGCTAAATCCTTGCCCCGGTAGATCGGGAATCACAACGCGATAGTGCGTTGCTAGGTGGGTCGCGACGCTCGCCCAAGAGTGCCCCGAAGCACCCGTCCCGTGTAGCAAAACGATGGGGTCACCGTGACCAAAGGTCTGCACATGCCAACGCAAGCCGCCCGACTCCACCCAGTGGCTGGCATCGCGGTGTGGCCAAAAGCTAGGAATCACCGACTCTTGATTAACTGGCATAGGCTTGGTTGGCGCGTATCGTTTGGCTTAGCGCCTGTGCGCTCGCCTTGGGTAGAGCGACATAAGTCGCCTCCAGCGTTTCGGAGAGTGTGCGTGCGCGTTGCTGCGGACGCTGTGCGGTGTCGATGACGATACCCGTTGCGCCACAATCTCTTAACACCGCGGCCGCCGTGAGTGCATCTTCCGTGCCGACATCACGTCCGGTCTCACCGCTGCGAGCCACATTTGCAGCGCCATCGGTCAGCAGGACATAGTGGGGTGTGACCCCCTGTCGCTCTAACAGGCAATGGAGGTTGTAGATACTTTCGAGACCGGCCGCGAGCGGCGTCCCACCACCACCGGCGACGCCGGCAATGGCACGTTTGGCGCGAACGAGTGATCGTGTGGGTGGCAGAAGTAATGCAGCAGCGTGACCGCGAAACGTGATAACCGCGACCTCGTCGCGCCTGACGTAGCAGTCTGCAAGTAACAGCTCCACAGCCCCTTTGGCTTCTGCAAGGCGCTGCAGTGCTGCGGAGCCCGACACATCGACGGCAAAAATTGTTGCACTCTGGCGACGCTGCTTGAAGCGTTTGATGCACAGGTCCGATGCCGTGATCACAACGGTGCTATCCATCTGTCGCCCTAGAGATTGTTTGCGAATCGTCTGCCAAGGAATCGCTTGACGCAGTGTGGCGACCAGATCGAGCTTGCCGCCACGTCGATGGTCACCGCGTACATGCCCTAACGGCCGACCACGTTGGTGATCGCGTCGACGCTGACCCGATTTCCCAGCAACGCTACTTCGCCGTCGCTGGGCATTACTTTTGGCTTGCAGCGCAGCCAGAAGCCCCGGAGGAAGCTCCGCAATTATCGCTTCAATGATTTCCTCTACGGGTGGCTGCTTGGTCGATGTTTCAGGCTGCTCGGGGACGTTGTTAGCCTGGCTTTCCTCTGGCGGGGGCTCGGGTGGTGTCGGCGCGTCGAGATCAGCTGTCTGCTGAGGCAGTTGGGTCGCCCTTGGGATGAGACAGAGGCGCATGGCCCCGCGAATATCATCGTCATTGATCTGATGGTCATCTCGTAACGCCGCAAGCGCACGACAGATACGTACGGCCAAGATCATGGCGCGATTCGAAAAAATGCCGAGTGCATCGCAGAGTTGCACAATGTGCTGGGCTTGCTCCTCCGAGCAGCGAACTGTTGTCAATTGGTCGCGAGCACGGACGACGTCTCGTTCGCTGTAGATCGGTTCGCCGACATCATGGATGCTCAAAGGTGAGAGGTCCAGATTGATGCCGAGTCGGTCTGTGAGCGCCGGGTGGGGCGCCTCGTCGTCCAGCCCTTCGTCTAGGGCAATGATGGCAAACTGGGCTCGCGCCTCTATCGAGAGGCCTTCTCGGTGGCTCGTTAGACTGCCTGTGTCGAGAGTTCGCGACAGATGCGCCACGGTCGAGCGCTCTAGCCGCTCGGCCATGCTGACGACGGCGATCTGTCCATGACACTCAGCCAACAGTCCGCGTTCGGCTATGGGCGATCCGCTTTTGAGCGTCGCAGCGAGGTCAATTCCACCGAGTAGTCGTGACTCATGTGTAAAACCGGGTATGCGACGAAGCGGTGTGGTGGGCATGAGCGATTCAATTCTCGCAAGCCACGTATCGCGAATCGGTCCAGGAAAACAACGTAGATTCACGCCACCCAGTTGCCATCCAAGCACGCCGAGCACGGCGGCAGCGGCCTCGGCGTCATCCCAAACAGAATCTACGTTCACACAGGTTCCTGATTGAACAATGCCTCGATAGCGCGTTCGACTCGAACGTCTGAACTTGATTCGTCGAGCGGATCGCGTCGCAGTCGATGACGCAGAACCATTGGCGCGACGGCTTTTAGATCTGCGATTGAAGCTGAGTCACGGCCATTGAGGGCGGCGGTTGCGCGTGCGGCTCGGATCAGGGTCAGTTCACCGCGCAATCCATCGGTGCCCAAGGTGATGCAGAGCGAGGCGGCCAGTTCTAAAATTTCTGCAGGCATATCAATATCGTCAAGTCGCCCACGCGCCAGCTCGATACGCCGCCGTAGCGCGTTTTCCTTGCGGCGCCAGCGCCGCTCAAATGCCTCGGGGTCACGATCGAATTCGTCTCTCGCTAAGATGATATCAACCCGTGTGGCGACATCTTTGGGTGTTTTGACGTCGACCGACAAGCCAAAGCGGTCCAGAAGCTGGGGTCTGAGTTCGCCCTCTTCAGGGTTGCCGCTACCGACCAGCACAAATCGTGCGGGGTGCCGAATACTGAGACCCTCTCGCTCAACGAGGTTTTCTCCGGACGCTGCCACATCTAACAAGGTATCGACGATGTGGTCTTCGAGTAGGTTGACCTCGTCAACGTAGAGGAAGCCACGATTTGCAGCGGCCAGAAGGCCGGGCTCGAAGACCTTCTCACCGTGGTGCAGAGCACGTTCAATATCGAGGGCGCCGACCACGCGGTCCTCCGTCGCGCCTAAGGGGAGGTCAACCACAGGTAGCGCTTGGCGTTTGGCCTTAACGGTGCCTTTGTTATCACTGCATTGCCCACACAAGCCCAGTCGAGGTCCCTCTGGATCGCACTGATATCTGCAGTTTGCTACGACATTGATGCGTGGCAGTGTTGAGGCAAGCGCGCGAATAGAGGTTGATTTTCCCGTACCGCGCTCACCAAATACGAGAACGCCGCCAATGTGCGGATCAACAGCGGCCAAAATGAGCGCCTGTTTCATCGATTCTTGTCCGATGATCGCGGTAAATGGATACACTGCACCCATCTTCCATATCCCCCTAGCTGTCGCGTGTCGCGTCGATTGTGCGATTTTGCCAATCAGCGGCTACACCTGATGTGTAAAATTTATTAATATGCACTGAGTGTAAAAAAAAATAGACGCGACGTCACCCTGAAGGGGAAGAGTTTCAATAATTCTTTTGGGGGCGTCTCCATGAAAAGGTGGTCATGAAAGGAGGGTTTGAGTCGTGGCCGGAGAATCTGTACTTGCACCTGCGCTATCGGCAAATACATCTATCGTGCACGTTCCTGATGTGGGCGCTATGACGGTCTACCATAATGGCGTTACTCATGGTCGACCTTTGGTCCTACTTCATAGCATTAATGCGGCGCCCAGTGCGATGGAGATCAGACCTTTGTATGATCACTACCAATCCATCCGGCCGGTCTTTGCCCCTGATCTTCCGGGTTTTGGCTTATCGACTCGCGGTGGATTCCCCTTTAGTCCCGGTTTTTTTGCAGCGGTTCTCGCCGATTGGCTAGGCGCTTTGCCGGGACCCGCGCCAGATGTCGTTGCGATGTCTTTAACCGGTGAGTTCGTAGGCCGCGCGATCGTGGAGCATGGTATATCAGTCAATACGCTGACAATGATATCGCCGACTGGACTAGACGATCGAAAGTTGCCTTCGCGGCTGCCGATCCTAGAGGCGATCTTGTCCTTTCCCGGAGTCTCCTCTGGCCTGTACCGACTCCTGACTTCTAAGATGAGTATCCGATATTTTCTTCGACAGTCATTTGTTGGGGAGCCACCAGAGGACTTGGTTGACTACGCCCATCAAACCGCGCGTATCGCTGGCGCTCGGTGGGCGCCCTTGTCATTTCTCACCATGCGTCTTTTTTCTCCCGCGGTCTATGAGGACATCTATTCGCGTTTGGACGTACCGACACTGGTGCTCTATGACCGTGATCCCAATGTGGGTTTCGCCAAACTCGATCAAATCGTCGCGCAGAATCCGATGTGGCGCAGTGTGCGATTGACACCCAGTCAGGGGTTGCCTCACTGGGAACAAATGGGTTCGACAGCGGATGCACTCGATGCCTTTTGGCGTGAAATGAATTCCGCTGAAGCGGCTTAATGTGACCGCTGAACATCCCTCAAGAGGGCCTGTGCAGCGATTCGGCCAGATAGCGTTGCCATGGGTACACCGGGACCAGGGTGAACGGTCCCGCCCGCCAAATAGAGACCTTGCGTCGCGTGGCGCGCGCCAGGTCGCGAGAATATTGCCCTAGTGCCGTGAGAGGCCGCGCCATAAAGAGAACCATCACTTTCGGGGAATCGTTCGCCCCAATCTGCGGGACTTGTTGCAACCCATTCAGCTTCATTCGCCGAAATGCGCAGGCCACATTGCTCAAGGACCTGTTCGGTACGGCCTCTAAGGTCTGCGATGATTTGCGCTGACCACTGATCAGGGTCAGCGATAGCCGGTGCATTGATCAGTACCAGCAGTCGTTCGCGATCGACTGGTAGCTCGGATGCGCCCCGATCCTGAGCGCAAACATAGACAGTGGGCGTCGACGATATGGTCCGGTGTCGCGAGATCGCGTCAAACTCTGTACGGTAATCTCGGGCAAAAAATACGTTGTGGTAGTCGAGTTCAAAGCCGCTGGTTTTGCCGCTGACACACCAAGTGAGCGCCGATAGCCCGCGTTGTTGAAACGGTCTGCGCTGAGCCGTTTTACGATGGCCGTTGCGTAGGAGTAGATTGAGCGCGACATGATCGCCGTTGAACACGACGCTATCGGCAGGCAGTATCTCACCATTGTCGATTTCGACGCCCGAGACTCTGTTGCCGTTGGTCTTTATCGCGCAGACCTCAGATTGGTAATGCAGCGAGCTACCGAAATCGCGCGCTAACCGTTCGAGAGCGTTTGCAAGCGATTGCATGCCATCCTGCAGGCGCCAGACGCCAAGCTGCTCGACATGAGAGATAAGCATCAGCGTGCTCGGCGTCATGATTGGGTTGGATCCGACGTAGGTGGCGTAACGCGAAAATAGTTGCTGGAGGCGTGGATCCTCAAAATAGCGCTGGGTCATGCGCCACAGGCTCGGTACGGGGAGTCCGTGTTTGAGGTCGGCACGATGATGTCGCAGCAACCTAGCAACAAGACCTGCGAGTGAGGGTTTCTCGCGGCTCATAAACTGCTGTGACATGATGTCAAAGCGACGCTCGCTGTCATGGCACCATCGCCCGAAGCCATCCGCGTCGGCGTTGCCTGAAAATGCTGAGATTGCCGCCATCGAGCGTGAGCGATCGTGAAACAAATCGAGGCGACCACCGTCGGTCCAAGCATGCCGCGCGAGAATCTCACAAGGCGTAGCATTCACCCACTGATCGAAGCGCTGACCGGCATCGGCGAACAGGGACTCAAAGACCCAAGGCATTGTAAATACGGTCGGTCCTGCGTCGATCGGCTGGCCTGCAACGTGTTGTTGATGAACTTTTCCCCCGGGCTGTGCCGCCCGCTCGATGACCGTGACCTTGTGACCGGAACGCGCAAGATCAATCGCAGCGGCCAGCCCACCCATGCCGGCGCCGACGACGACGGTATGATGTCGCGACGTCGTTGGGTTCATGGTGTACTTCGCATGCGCTGTGTTACGGCGCGCTGATGATAAATAATCAGAGTCAAGCCGACAGTGAGTGGTATAGCCCAGAGCCCCGGCGCTAATGCGAGTTCCGGAAACCAGCGTACGGCACCGAAGGCGATGAATGCCGTGTAGACACTGATGCCGGCGCCGACGAGGGCTTTGATGTGCTCCTTGATGCGATCGAGTGGCCGAGGGTGGGGTTTGTAGATAAACCAAAGATTGGTACCAACAGTGGCCCAACCCACAATCGCGAGACCTGGCATCATCCATTGCGCTAGTAAGACGCCTTTCCATGCGCACAGCGTCGCAGTAATCATTAAGATCAGTTGGCTGAGCAAGTTATGCCAGGCTCGATTTTCCGCGTGATGCGATTTGCTTTTCAGGCAAAGGTGGCCCTGCCATGCGAGGTTGGCTGTCAACGTCGCAAGATAAAGCATCATCCAGCCGAAAATACCACGAATCAAATTCGCATCTTGGAAAACCGGGTGATCAGCAAGATGTGGATGGGTGCCGCGCGGATCCGACAGTGTCGTTAGCGCGATAAGGGTTGCAATGGTGCCGGTCGCCAGCATGGCGCGAATGAACAGTCGACCAAAGCGACGGTGATTGACGCCGCCTTTTCGCCCCGCGATGGGAACCCAAATCGCGATCAACCCGATCGAGCCGGTCACAATATGCATGCCGACAAGTAGTTCAAAGATTGAATGACTCGACAGGCTCATGCAGCGACTCCATACTGATGACTTCGCCACGTGGTACGCACCGTATGACAGCTCTTGAGCTTTATATTCCCCCCAAGCCTCGCTCGCTCTGGTCTGTGGCGGCATTGGTGCGGGCGCTGTGGCGGGGCGATGGCAACTTGCTGGAGTTGCTGCCCGCGGCGGCCTATCGTTTTCAAGTGGGGAACCTCGGTTACTCTCGACGCTCGACCATTTTGTTCAATGACCCCGATTGCGTCCGCGAAATTTTGCGCGATGACGGCGCGGTATTTCCAAAAAGTGATTTGATGGTGAATGCGCTGGAGCCATTGATTGGTCAAAGTATTTTCGTCACCGACGGCGCTCGTTGGGCGCGGCAGCGCGCGATGATTGATCCCGCATTCAGCCGTATGCGCTTGCATCATGCGTTTTCGGCAATGGCAGAGACGGTCGATGACCATGAGTCTATATTGAGGCAGCGCGCTGAGCGAGGTGAAACTTTCAGTCTCGATTTGGCCATGAGCCATTTGACCGCGGATATCATTTGTAGGACGGTATTTTCGACACCGCTGGTCTCCGATGTAGCCCGTGAGGTGTTTGATGACTTTACGTTGTTTGAGCGGTCGGTGGCGCAGGTCGATATCCTGCACCTGATCACCAAACCCGCTTGGGCTGAGATGCCGCAATCGGATCACGTGCTGGCTGCGTGCACACGAATTCGCCAACATTTGGGTGCGTTGATAGACACGCACAGCGCGCCCTCTGGCCAGTTTGACGATATCGCCAGTGCTGTGATGTCGGCCGTTGACGGAGATTTGGGGAAGCCTTTCAGTCGCGATGAACTGATTGATCAGTTGGGTGTTTTCTTTTTGGCTGGCCACGAAACGACCGCGAGCGCACTGACCTGGGTTTTTTATATTCTGGCGGCGCGTCCTGAGTGGATGGCCTTCCTGCGAGAGGAAATTGATCAGGAATTGCAGGGCGCGGCGATGACCTTTGATATGTCGAAACGGTTGCCCCGGTTGCGCGCTTTTTTTCGCGAAACGTTGCGACTGTATCCGCCGATCACCTTCCTGCCGCGGGTCGCGCAGCAGGCAACACGGATAGGGGGTCGAAAAATTCGCCGTGGCGCGTTGGTGATGATCTCGCCGTGGACCTTGCATCGGCACGAGACTTGGTGGCGCAACCCGCACGCATTCGATCCCATGCGATTTATGCCCGGGGGCGAGGGCGATACGAACAGCGGCGCTTATATCCCGTTTGGTCAAGGGCCGCATATTTGTGTCGGTGCCGGGTTTGCACAAACTGAGGCACTGTTGATTATGGCCCACCTGATCAGAACCTTCGATTGGCATCTCACGCCTGGGCAGACGGTGCGTCCTGCTGCGCGCCTGACCACCCGACCCGCGTCGCAGGTCAGTGTTCATCTAAGCCTCCGGCAGTGAGGTTTTCTGCCACTTGGGACTCGTTTTGATGCCATAGCCAGGCGATATCTCGTTGACTGGCCTCGCCGAGTGACAGTCCGAAACGGATCGCCGGCCAGAGTATCTCGATCGACAGCGGCGTCATCAAAAGAAAGGGCCAGGGATCAGAGCGATGCCAGACCACATCTCGTGCCCGCCATAGAATACGCAGATGGCGGGAAAACTCTCTAAACCGAAAGGTGAACAGGTGGCGATAGGCTTCAGTGAGCGTACTGTAGCCCCACTGTCGCCAATCGCTGTCGCAATCCAGTGGTTCTAGATCGACATGGTCTTCCAAAATATCGCGCGGGTGTTGCGTGCCCTCAAGAAAATGGACGCCACTACTCAGTCGCGGATTGCATTCGATGCCCCAGGGGGTTCCGTCATCGTCGATGATAAAATCAAAACTAATGAAACCACTGAAATGAGATGCGTCTACGAATCGCGAGATCCATTCGGTGATCTGCGGTGTGGGGGTTACCGACTCGAAAGCGATCGCGACAGTGCCAGAGAAGGCGTGTCCGCGGTAGACGCGTGTCGCCACAATGCGCCCCTGCCGAATCCAGCTTAATGTACTGAGTAGCTGGCCTTCGACCCGTTGCTGCACAATGGTCTCTGTGTCGTCTGCCGCGAGTGTATCGCCGGGCACCAGAAATTTGAGTCCTTGCCCAGAGCATCCGCGACGGGGCTTGGTGACGCAGTGGTATGTATTGGCAAGCTGCTGCGCGCCCTCGCTGCCAACGCAGTGCGTTTCTGGAACACTGCACTGTGCCTTCTGGGCGTAACCAATGAACTGATATTTATCGTGCCATGTGTGGATCTGTGTGGCGCTGGGGCCATGCCAGCGCACTGAGTGTGGTAGCCGGGGGATCAAAGCACTCAGGTGCACGACTTCCTCTGAGACAGGGATGACATCGGTGATGTGCTCTCGCTCGATGATGGCCGAGAGTTCCGAGAGATAACGCGCGAGGTCGTCATTTGGCGCAGTGACGCGATAGCATTTGCTGACGGCCCGGCTTACGCGGCAGAGATGCCATCGAAAGGGCTCAGCGACCACAACGCGGTGGCCCGCGCGGTGCAATAGTCGCGCAAGCGCCAAGGCTTTGGGAAGACGCCCTAGGGTCAGCAACACTGTTTTCGCCACGGCAATCCCCCGGCCAACGCTAGGTTACAGTGTGTGGTTTACAGATAATTTGTCAACTTTGTATGACGGCTTATTGTGGCGATGCCGCGCCTTTTTCTAGCTGTGCCTCGGAGATGGCCTCGAGCTCTTGGTCGAGACGGGCGCGCGCAGTACCGCGGGGTTTGGTGAAGCGCGCCAGACCGAGATACAACACGGGCGTGAGATACAGCGTGAACAGGGCGGCTAAACCCAAACCTCCGAACACTACCCAACCTACCGCGCTTCTCGCCTCGGAGCCGGGTCCGCTGGCCAAGATCAGGGGGAGCGCACCGAGCACCGTTGAGATAAGAGTCATTGCAATCGGGCGAAGTCGCACTTCGGCGGCCTCCCTGATCGCATCGACCACCGTGGCATCGCGGTCGCGACATTGGTCTGCGAACTCGACCAACAGAATGCCATTCTTCGCAATCAATCCGATCAGCATCACAAGACCAATCTGGGAGTAAATGTTGAGGGAGGTATTGGTGATAAACAGCGCAAACACGGCGGCTGCCAGACCAAAGGGCACAGTGATCATGATAACGAGAGCTGACATCAGGCTTTCAAATTGTGCAACCAGGACGAGAAACACAATGAGCAGTGCAAAAGCGAAGGTGATCAGCGTGTCACTTTGAGTTTGTCCAAGCGTCGCGGCCTCACCCCGAGGGATCATCGTGATGTGATCGGGCAACGTCTCTTCCGCGAGAAGGAAGAGCTCATCGAGCGTGGATTGCATCGTCTCCCCAGGGGCTATCTCAACATTGAATTCAATGGCGCGCCGCTGTAGCCGTCGATCAAGTTGACCTGCGACGCCGTGTTCCTCCAGATTGACCACAGAGGATAGGGTCACCAATTGACCTAGGCTATTGCGTAAATACAGGTTGGTTAGATCGCTGGGGTCATCGATTTGTGCACTGCCCGACTCGAGGCTGATGGGCACAGTTTGGTCATCGACGTTCAGGTCGACAATGCGAAGACCATCCACCATCACGCGTAGCGTCTGCGCAATGTCATCGAGGTTAATGGCCAAATCCGAGGCGCGTTGCCGGTCAATCTGGATAGCGACCTGCGGTTGAGAGGGCTCATAGCCCACTCTGGGATTGACTGCGACGCGACCTTGCTCGCGGATCACATTGGCGAGCTGTCTTGCCCAGTAAAAGATGTCCTCGTAGTCAGTCCCCAGCAGAGCCAGCTGTACGCCGCCAGAGGAGCCGCCGCGAATATTGAGGCTGTTGCTGGCGAAGATGCGGCCCGAGATGCCCGGCAGACCCTGCAGTAGCGGGCTGAGTTCTGACATGATGTCTTGCTGACTGCGTTCGCGCTGATCCCACGCTGACAACGATACCGTCATGAACACAATATTCGGATCCCACTGGCCCACGACAGTGTAGAGCTGCTCGACCTCGCCTCGCTCTATCAAAGGCAGTAGCAAATTTTCAATACGGTCCGCTTGCCGCTCGGAATAGGAGAGGCCAACACCCTCGGGCCCACGACCAAAAAGAAACAGTTCGCTGCGATCTTCTGGGGGGATGAGCTCGCTGCGCAGCACGCCCAAAAGTGATGCCGCCAAGCCGGCGGCGGCAACGGCGATAAAGAGCACAGACCAGGGGTGGCGAATGACCCAGTTCAGGCTACCAAGGTAACCTCGTTTCATGACACCGCCAAACCCTGCGAACCACGGATGATCGTCATCTTGGGGCAGGCGAGCGAGAATCGCGGGCACTAAAGACAGCGCCACAAACGACGAGATTGCCACGGCGACGGCAAGCACTAGGCCGAACTCTCGGAATAGGCGACCTGCGGTGCCGGGAAGAAATGCGATTGGAATGAAGACGGCGATCAGAACCAAGGTGGTCGAGATGACTGCAAAAAACACTTGATGAGTGCCCACGAGGCTCGCTGCCGCTTTTCCCCAGCCCTCCTTAAAACGGCGTTGCACACTCTCTAACACAACGATGGCATCATCGACGATCAGGCCTGTGGCGAGGACGAGCGCAAGCAGCGTGAGGATGTTGATAGAGAACCCAAGTATCCAACTCGCCGCCATCGTGCCCATGAGTGATACCGGAATTGCGACCGCGGGAACTAATGTGAGAACCCACGATCCAGAGAAGGCGCGGATGGTCAGGATCACGACCAGAATACTGATCAACAGAGTCGTGAGCACTTCGCTGACGGCACCACGGATAAAGATGGCGTTGTCAGAGATTTTTTTTAGCTGCAGATCGGTATATCGCGCGTTGATCGTCTCGATGGCCGCTGCGATACCATCGGAAATCTCGATGGTATTGGATCCTGCCTGTCGAACAACGCCGATACCAATCACCTGCTCGCCGTTAAGACGGACAATGTTGTTTGCATCTTTGGGCGAAAAGACAACTGTCGCCACATCGTTGATCCGAATGTTGTCGCGGATGATCAGCGCGCCGATATCGTCCTCCGCAGTGACCGCTGCATCCGCTCGAACCAGTAGGTTCTGATCACCCGAGCGGAACGATCCCGCGGGGACATCGAGCGGGGCGCGCCTCAGTACATCGGCAACGTCAGATACGGCTAGGCCAAAGCTTGTGAGTCGCAGCGGGTCGAGGATGACGCGTAATATGCGATCTCTCGAGCCAAAGATGGGGACGTCCGCCACGCCTGGCAGCGAAATAAAGGCCGGAACGATATCCTGCTCAACGATTCTGGCGAGTGCTTCCTCGCTGTACGCCTCGCTAATAACCGCGATACGAACAATTTCTTCCGCATCTTGATCTGACTTGAAGACCGAGACTTGCTCCAGCGAATCGGGCAGATTGCGCTCAACACGGCTGACGGCCTCGCGGACGTCAGCAGCCGCGCGGTCAACATCGACGCCAGGCATGAATTCCGCAGAAATACGCGTATTGTTTTCTTCGCTGGAGGAGTTAATCTCTTTCACGCCTGAGACTCTAGCAACGGCTCCCTCTAAGATTCGAGTGACCTCTGAATCCATCGTTTCAGGCGAGGCGCCGGGTAACACGGCTCGGATATTCACGACGGGGCTGTCGACATCGGGAAGCTCGCGAATCTCAATCGCGAGTAAGGCGGCGAAGCCGGCTATTGCGATCAATAGGTTCATAACCAAGACGAGCCATGGGCGTTTTACACCGAGCGATGGCAAGCCCCCTAGCAGGCGGTTAGCGGGCATCGGCTGGCTGCTCTTGCGGGTCTGTTGGGCTGGCGAGTTGCTGTCGGGTATCGCGATCTAATGCCTGTGCGTCGAGCACGTTCAGTTGAAGTCCCTCGCGCACGGCTTGCATGCCTTCCGAAACGATGATGTCTCCCGCTTGCACGCCACCAGAAATCAAGAGTCGACCACTCAACCTTCGAACGAGGGCGACGTCGACTCGATGCGCGGTGCGATCGTCTTTGACCACCCAAACATAGGCACCATCGGCGCCCCACTGCACAGAGACATCTGGCACCGCGACATAGGCGCCACGCTCTATTTCAATGAGAATCTCGAAGGCCATTCCAGGCCGAAAAAGATCCTTGTCATTATTGAGCGCGACCCGCGCTGTGAGGGTTCTTGACGCCGCATCAACTCGCGAGTCCACGGCGATGACTTCACCCTGTAGATCGATCGCTTCATTTTCCCAGGGTCTAAGACCAATGGTCAGACCAGGCTGAACATGCCCGATAAAGCTCTCAGGTACCTCGAAGTCAATGAGCAGGCGGGCGCGGTCGTCAAGGCTTGCGATCGCTGTCTGCGAGTCGATTCGGTCGCCCACATCAATATCGGTGATGCCGATGTGTCCTGCAAATGGTGCGCGCACTTGTCGGCGCTGCAACATCACTTCGGCGCGACTCAGCGCGATATTGGCTGCGGCAAGCTCTGCTTTTGCAGTATCGAGAAGGCTTTCGGAAATATTAGCGTCGCGAAGATTCATCGATGTATAGCGCTCGACAAGGCGCGCCGACTCGTCGCGTTGGACTCGCGCAAGGTCCACAGCGAGTTGTTCTTCTCGTGCATCGAGTTGCAGTAGCACCTCGCCTTGATTCACTGTCGCGTCGGGGTTGAAGCGGACTTGTGTGACGACGCCCGCGCTCTCTGAATACAAGGTGACGCTTTGTTGTGCTCTCGCGGTGCCCACGGCTTTGAGTTCATCCCTGAGGGGTTCGATTCGCGAGCGTTCAGTCACCACCGAGGTCGGCTTTCCAGTCCGCCCAGACCAGCCTTGCGTGCTCGGTTTGTTGTCCCCGCACGCGACAAGCGAGCAGAGCGCTAGGGCAAAGAGGTGGTGTGTCCAAGATCTTACTTGATTGACTCGTGGCATCACCGTCACTGAATCCGGTTTGGCGTGGAGGTTCGAATGATAATGCCTCGATGCGCGATTAGCGACCGTTTTGTTTTGCTTTCCGAGGACTGGAGTCCTACATCTGTCCTTAGTTGAACCCTGAGAAATTGTTAGCGAAAAGGCTAGTTGGGGAGGATGATCTCGATCAAGCATGGCCCGCGGCCGGCCATCGCGTTAGTTAATGCTTGATCGAGTTCGCTATTGAGCCGAACGGTGCTGGCGGTCATTCCCATACCCTCGGCGATGGTGCTCCAGCGCAAATCTGGGCGATCCAGACTGAGCAGCGATCGGGCGGTCTCGCCGACCTGATCGGCGCCGATCCGATTGAGTTCAATGTTAAGAATGGCGTAGGCGCTGTTGTTGAGAATCAATACCGTGATATCGAGCTGTTCGCGCACCATGGTCCAAAGCGCCTGTACGGTGTACATGGCTGAACCGTCAGCTTCCAGCGCGATCACTTTTCGGTCGGGGCAGGCGATTGCGGCGCCGATGGACAAAGGCAGACCCTGGCCAATAGCGCCTCCCGTGACCGTCATCCAATCATGAGCCTCGGCCTCGGTGCTCATGAGGTAGGCTGCTAAGCCATTGGTGGCACCTTCGTCGGAGACAATGGCGTCCTTGGGAATGTGATTGTTGAGCAATTGGCCAAGTGATATCGCATCAATCGTCCCTTCCTCGACTTTATGTCGTACCGGCGCGCGAACATGCTCTGCGAGCGGGGGCGCATTGAGTGCATCGGCTAGGCGCGTGAGCGTGTTCAACGCATCGATGTGCGGGGACGCGAGTTCGTGCAGCGTCGCACCCTCAGGTGTCAGGATGCTAGGCGAGTTGGGATAGGCGAAAAATGAGACCGGTGCTTTTGCCCCGATCAGCATGATGAGTTCGAGCCCTTCCAGATGCGCCGCTGCCTGCTCGGCAAAGTAGGGCAGTCGTTCCACGACGGGCACATCGACACCGCGTCGTTGGCGATTAAAAAAGGTCTCAGAGATGAGTCTGACGCCAGTGGCCGCGGCGATTCGACCGGCCTGCAGTAACGCTTCACGTCGCAGGGCGCGAGCACCTAGGAGTAGCGCGCCTCGCGTATTGTTCCGAAGTGCGTCGGCGGCGAGATGAATGTGCTCGTCAGTTAGGATCTCAGCACTCACGGCTACCGTTGTGTCATCGATGTCTGTGACCGGGTCCCAGCTATGGTCCGCGGGCACCACAAAAGTCGCGATCTGTCCGGGATAGGACAGTGCGTTTTGCAACGCTCTCACACCGCATGCGGGTAGGTCATTGGCGCTCTCTGAGACGCCGTACCAGTCTGAAACCGGCGTCGCAAGACCTCGAATATCACTGGTCAAGGGAGCGTCAAGCTCAAGGTGCCAAGTTGCGTGATCACCGACCATATTCAGAACCGGTGAGCGGGCTCGGCGTGCGTTGTGTAGATTTGCGGCACCGTTGGCAAAGCCGGGGCCGAGGTGTAAAAGCGTTAGCGCGGGCTTGTCGGCCATGCGCCCGTAGCCATCCGCAGCTCCCGTCGCAACGCCTTCAAAAAGTGCGAGCACAGACCGAATCCTCGGTTCTTTATCGAGCGCGGCAACGAGTGACATCTCGGATGTGCCGGGATTGGCAAAGCAGGTATCCACACCTGCGTCCGCCAAAGCTTTGATCAGTGCTTCAGAGCCATTCATGGCGCGATCTTTTGACGTTGTGCGGTGGTGAATGCATTCATGGGACAGCACCTTTTTGGTTGGTTCAAATTCACGTGTGGCTATCGAGCTAAGGGGAGGGGATTCAAGCAGGACAAGCGTTCTCGCATGGTCAGTAGGCTCAACAGTGCACTCGTGCCACAAATAGCCAGACCATAATCACCTCGCACCAGAAGTCGCTATACTGCGTCCTAACGCACGCCTTGTACAGAGCCTAGCTTCGGAGTGCGCATTCAGAGACATTGCTAGAAGACATTGCTACAAAAGGGGGCCTGTGTATCGAAACGCCGATACAGAGTCTGACCGCGGTGCGAACAGTGCTGATCACTTCACGCAACTGACCCGGAGATCCAAAGCAGGGTCAATGCAGCGGTCGTGTCATCGATCTGAGGTGGCACAACGCGCAGCGCAGTCCCGTCGTTTGAATACGTGCTGGCCTTTTTGTGAGAGTCCTCGCGTTGATATCGTGTCGCGGGCTTATCAAGAAGCGCACTAACGAAGAGAGTGAGGAGATGAAATACTATGAATCAACCTGCAACAACGGTCGCTGATACGCAATATCCTCGGCTCTTTTCCCCGCTCGATCTCGGTTTCACTACCCTGCGAAACCGCTCGATTATGGGCTCAATGCACACAGGACTCGAAGAGAGTCCCGATGGCTTTGAGCGCATGGCCGCATACTATGCAGAGCGCGCCGCCGGTGGGGTCGGTATGATTATCACTGGCGGTATCGCGCCGAACGAAGAAGGCGGCTTGGTTGTGAAGGATGAGCATGGCCAGTCCGCCTTTGCCGCCTCGAAACTGTCGACACCGGCAGAGGCAGCGGGCCATCGGATTGTCACGGAAGCGGTTCATACCGCTGCGCCTGATGTCAAAATTTGTATGCAGATCCTGCATATGGGACCGCTGGCCTACAACGATGGGCTGGTTGCTCCCTCGGCCATCCGATCGCGGATCGGCTCTTATACCCCGCTTGAGCTCGATGAGGCCGGAATCGAGAAGCAAATCGCCGATCATGCCCAGTGCGCACTATTGGCGCAGCAGGCGGGTTATGACGGTGTCGAAATTATCGGCAGTGCCGGATATTTGTTATCGACTTTTCTGGTTGAAAAGACCAATCGACGAACCGATCAGTGGGGTGGCTCGTTTGCAAATCGTATGCGGTTTCCTGTCGAAGTGGTTCGGCGCGTAAGAGCCGCAGTGGGCCCAAACTTTATCGTTATTTTTCGCATCGCCGCTATGGATATGCTGCAGGGTGGAATGAGTTGGGAGGAAATTGAAACACTGGCCAAAGCTTTAGAGGCGGCGGGTGTAACGCTGATATCGACACATTTCACATGGCATGAGTCGCAGGTTCCGACGATTGCGACCATGGTGCCTCGCGCGGCATTCACACGCGTGACAGCGCGGGTACGAGCGGCGGTGAACGTGCCCGTAATTACGTCGAATCGAATCAACATGCCCGACGTGGCCGAGGCGGTATTGGCAAGGGGAGATGCCGATTTGGTGTCAATGGCGCGTCCCATGCTCGCGGACAGTCAGTTTATGAATAAGGCGCGGGAGGGTCGTGCGGACGAAATCAATACCTGCATCGCCTGTAATCAGGCTTGTCTGGATCATACCTTCGCATTTAAACCGACGTCATGTTTGGTCAACCCACGTGCCTGTCATGAAACACTCCTGAACTACGAACCCACACAGGCGGCGCAGCGTGTCGCTGTGGTGGGCGCGGGACCTGCTGGATTGGCCTTTGCCACGACCGCGGCAGAACGTGGACATCAGGTGACCCTGTTTGAGGCCAGTGACCAGATCGGCGGACAGTTTAACCTCGCAAAGCGAATCCCGGGCAAAGAGGAGTTCCATGAAACACTCCGCTATTTCAGCACCATGCTTGCCCGCTTGGATGTCGATGTTCGCTTGAACACCCAGGCCACGCTGGAGATGCTACAGACTGAGCAATTTGATCATGTGGTTGTTGCATCCGGGATTACGCCGCGCAAACCCATGATTCCGGGTATTGATCACCCGAGTGTGGTGAGCTACATCGATGTTATTACCGGTCGCAGAACAGTCGGTGCGAAGGTCGCGATCATTGGAGCAGGGGGAATCGGCTTCGATGTCGCCGAGCTCATCAGCCATGCGGGTCCCTCTGCGGCCTTAGATATTGACGTCTTTGCAAGGGAGTGGGGTATTGATTTTGTTAACCATCCGCGCGGCGGCGTCACTGGTGTCGAGCCCGAAGTCGCGCGCGCTGACCGCGACATCTGGCTGTTGCAGCGGAAAGAGACGCCGGTTGGACGTGGTTTGGGGAAGACCACCGGATGGACACACAAAATTACCCTGAATCGACGGGGCGTCCAGATGGTGAATGGCGTTGACTATGTCGCGATCGACGATGATGGCCTTCACTTACTTCGAGGTGGACAGCCGGAGTGCTTGCCTGTGGATACGATTATCGTTTGCGCGGGACAGGAGTCAGAACGAACCCTCTACGATGAAATTGTTGCAGCGGGGCTCACCGTTGACGTCATCGGTGGCGCCTTCGAGGCCGCAGAGCTCGACGCCAAAGCCGCAATTTATCAAGCGTGTCACCTCGCGGCAGCGCTGTAGTCGCTTCGATACTCAGAGGGCGTGCCTACTGCGTTTGGCGCACCTCATAGCGCCGCGTGATCGTGGCTTCTCGCTCTGCTGCGTTGAAGAGCGCAGAGTGGGTTTCTTCTCGCGCGAAATGCGCTGCTTGATCGAGGTAGTGGGGTGAACTCGGATCCACCATATTGCTACCATATTGATGGACGCCCTGGACGCTTTGTGTGCCATCGGGTGACCAGCGAATGAGGTAGTAAAGGCCATCTCCCGCTGTCACCGTCATGTGTCGGTCATCCTCTTCTAACTTGCGGCTGTAGATCGCACGCAGCGTATCGGGCCCCCCAGCAGCGGGCCAGCTCTGGGTGCCGCGCCCGTGCCGATTAACCTCTCCCCAGCTGGGATCGAGTCGGCCACTCATCGAGCGCACGAGTTCGATGCAGTCAGAGAGAGTCTGGTGAGGATCTGGTGCATCGGTTGCGGTTTGTTCTGCTCGCCATTCCGCACTGAGGACACAAACACCCAGCGCGGCTGATCGATTCTCGATATTGGTATCGAGATTCCAGTCAGCCAGTACCTGCTGTGCTTCCGCCTCATCTGAAGACAGCGCGTTCATGCGGATGACGGTGTTCAGATAGTCGACACCCCGGTACTGTGCTGAGTATTGGTGATCATGCTTGAGTTGCCAAAACTCTTCCCAAGAGACCTGATCATAGCGACTGAATAATTCAAGACCGCGCACTGCGCGGTTGGTCATTCGAGTTTGGTAACCCGAGGCCTCAGTGGTGGCATTGCTGGGGGGGTTGCTTCCGGGGGCAGAGATGGCAAATGGGTTTTGATTGGCGCTGAGAATGAAGCCACTCGGTGGGTTGAGCACCTGAGGCAGTTGCTCAACTGGCAAGTACTCGTTCCAAATCACATCTTCGCGATCGCCGGGTAAATAGTCTTGCCACTGCCAACCTTCGGTGCGTTTCGGCATTTGACTGTTGTGGATAAAGTAGATGTCGCCGTCGGCATTCGCATAGACAAAGTTAAAGCTGCTGATGGTGTTGAGCGCGATCGCCGCGCGCCACTCGGCAAAGTTTTGCGCTTTGTTCATCGCGAGCCACTGTTCAATTTGTGCAATCTCGTTCATGCCCGCATAACGAATGGCGTAGGTGCCATGATCTGTCTTGAAGACGGGCCCGTGCACCGAGCGATAGATCTCCCGCGTGACCGACCAAGGGATGATATCCCACAAAAGCACATCGATCTCGATCTCAGTCCGATCTAAGGCCAGCCATTCCCCCTCGAACCAGTAGCGATTGTCGTCATCTGGATCCGTTTGAAGCAGATAAACATCAACGAGATCGGGTTTGTTCACTGTCGCACCCCAGCCATGAAATGCTGTGAATCCAACGCCAATTGTGGGCGACCCAGGAAACAGCCCGCCCTGTATATCGAGGCCCTCGTCACTAGCAATGTGCGCCTCGTACCAGGCGACAGGTCCAGTCAGGGGCTGGTGAGAGTTGATCATTAATAGGGTCGACCCGTCTTCAGTGCGACGCGGGCTGACGGCACTCGCATTTGAGCCTGTGGGATCGCTGGTGGTCGGAGAGCCCGGAGGCGGTGGACTAATGGCATGAGCGCGCTCGGCGCCGAGGAGCTCTGAGACCACGCCTTCAAAGCCATAAAATAGCAGGTGCCGCAGCATATGCGCCGCGATCAAATCTTGTGATGTGATCGGCAGTACATCGAGCGTCACTGCCTCTGGGTGTCGGTCTGCGTAGTGATTGAGACCCGCTGCGAAAGCCTGCAAATAGTCTCGCGAGGCGGGATCGAGTGTGCCGTATTTTTCCGTGAGCGTACTCCAAAAGCCTAATGCGCCGACTAAATAGTCGGTTTTAGCAGCTTCAGTGCCGAAGTAACGGCCAGCAGTACCCCGGTAGTAAGGAATCGAATTTTGAATGATAGGCCAGGTGTCTTCTGCCTGTGCGTACGCCAACCCGAATGCCGCATCGGCATCGGTCGCACCGTGAATATGCGGAACACCCCATTGATCTCTCTCAATGCGGGCTTCTAGTGCAAATCCGTGGCCCGCTAACAGCATCGAAAACGCTAGGGAGCCGAGTAATCGGCGAGAGAGGTATCGCATAAGAGGCTCCAACTTTAGGGGATTTTACAACCAGCGTTTGAGTCTAAATACGGCAACCAAGCCACTCAGGATCAGTCCGCAACCGCCCGCAACCCACCAAAATGCGGCCGGATCGTCAGCGCCGGGCATGCCTGCGACATTGATACCTAATAGGCCGGTGAGAAACCCGAGGGGTAGAAAGATCGCCGCGACAATCGATAGCAGGTACATGCGCGAGTTCATGGCTTCTGCCATCTGTGTCTGCCGGGTGTCGTGCAAAATGGTCGCCCGATCGCTCACTGAGTTCAGCGACTCAATGTGTCTTGCCAGGCGGTGTGAAATATCCTGCAGCTGGATCACCGTATTGTTGGGCTCGAACCAACCCAGTGGATGCGCTATTAGGGTGAGGAGGGCGTCGTTGAGCGGATTGAGGTAGCGAAGCAGGCTGACTGATGTTTTACGCAGTTCAGCGAGTGCGCGTGAATACTTCGGCGATAGCAAATCGTCAGAGGTCTCAAGTTGATCGAGTTGGTTCTCTAAGGTCATGACCGAGCTGGTCATTCGCTCCACCAAGCGATCGGTCCAATTGCAGATCAGTTCGGCGATATGCCGAGGGCCGCGCCCCTCACTTAAACGCTGAAAAACATCCTCGGTTGATTTGAGCCTGCGCAGTTGCGTTGAAATCAGTAGCGTGCCATCCGTCCAGAGTCGGGCCGAGACCATATCATCCACAGACTCCCCTTCGTTGAGGTTGACGCCTCGTAGCGTGAGTTGAAGCTTGTCACCCCGCGTAATTGCTCTGGGACGAGTGACCTCAGCGATCAATCCGTTGAGCGCAATCTCGCTGAGACCCGACTGTTTAAGCCACACATGCGAGTTCGGCTGGGTGAGGTCAAGATGTAACCAGGTCGGGTCGGTAATAGGATCTGAGATCGACGTCGGGATAGCTGCTGGTGCACAGGCACCGTTCCCATCGAGTTTGACGCAGTGCCATACGCCTGAAGTGGCTGTCATCGAGGTCATTCCAAGTTGCGAAAGTGTCCTAGTGTCGCACCGCTTGCGTTTCAACGGTACTGCCCCTAAAGGGGGTTGTTCTGGCACATCAGCGCGGCGACGGCTGTTGTTAGGACACCTTTTAGTCGCGATTAGTAGACGGAATAAGGTTATTCCATTTTGATATTAAGTCGTGCACACTATCTCACAGCAGCGATCGTGAATAAAACCAAAGATGATCGCCAGTGGGGCGGGGTATAATCTCGGCTTCTTAATTCTGTCTGTTTTAGACGGCCACTTAAAGAGGATTGAATGATGAAGTATGGATTGCGCGCGATGGTGTTACCGGTGGCAGCAGCCTGCACGCTTGCGGCGCCGGCGATGGCAACGAATGGCTATTTCACTCATGGTGTAGGGACACACAGCAAAGCGCTGGCAGGTGCGGGGGACGCCTCGCCTGAGATGGCGATCGACGCTGCGAATAACCCTGCGGCAGGTGTACTGGTTGACGAATCCCTAGATCTGGGCATTGCCTTGTTCTCCCCTGATCGCAAGTACGAAGCGGGAAGCACGTTTTACAGTGGGCAGTACGGCACATTTACCTTGGATCCCGGTACCTACTCGAGCGATAACAAGGCCTTTCCTATTCCTTACATTGCCAAGAACTGGAAGCTGAGCGATACGTCGGCACTGACGCTCTCTTTTTACGGTCGTGGCGGCATGAACACGGAGTACAACACGGGCTCCGCTTCTTTTGATCCCGATGGCCCTGGCCCTGCGCCAGTGATGTCGCTCGATGGCACCTACGGTATGGGCCGCGCCGGGGTCGACCTGATGCAGGCATTTTTGGAACTCTCCTATAGCGTAAAAGTGGGTGAGGTCGCGCTTGGATTCGCGCCAGTGTTCGCCTACCAAATGTTTAAAGCCGAGGGCGTCGGTGCGTTTGCTCCCTACACCAAGAGCTTCGCGGCGTCAGGTGGCATGGCCATGCCGAGCAATCTGACCAACAACGGGCATGACGCGTCCTCAGGTTTCGGCTTTAAAGTCGGCGCGATCTACCAGGCAACCGATGCCCTATCGATTTCTGTCGCTTATCAGTCCGAGATTGATATGGAAGAGTTCGATGACTACAGTGATCTGTTCGCTGAGGGTGGGAACTTTGACATCCCCGCGAGTGCGCGGCTCGGCCTGAGCTACCAAGCGGCGCCCGATATCAAAATTCATTTTGATATTGAGCAAAGCTATTTTAGTGACGTCGCTTCTGTCGGAAACCCGTTGTCGAATGTCGCGGCCTGCCCGACGGCGCAGATGGGCGGTACTGATATCGAAAGTTGCCTAGGCGGCTCCCGCGGGTTTGGTTTCGGATGGGATGACGTCACCGTCTACCAGGTGGGTGTTGAGTTCAAGACAGCCGCGAATATGACCTGGAAGTTGGGTTATAGCCAGACGGAGCAGCCAATCCAAAAGGCCGATGCGCTGATCAATGTTTTGGCACCTGCGGTAATGGAACAACACATTACAGCGGGCTTTGCGATGGAGCGTGACAATGGACACACTATCTCAATGGCTTTCATGTATGCACCGGAAAACTCGGTGGTCGGCCCGAACCTATTCGAGATGGCGCCACCGCCTTATCCTGCCGCACAAAACGTCACATTGACGATGTCGCAATATGAGATAGAGTTCGCTTACTCTTTCTAATTGACGAACTGGCGCCGAGAGGCGCCATTTTTTTGAGCGTGACGTCGTGAATCTCATTTCTTGGGCGATTCCTTTTTTCCTTCTTGCCATTGTTATCGAATGGCTGTGGGGGTTGGCTCGGAGTCAAAACACCTACCGGCTGAACGATGCGATCAGCAGTTTAATGTTGGGAATTCTCTCGCAGATTCGCAAACTGTTGTCACTGGGCGTGGTGGCATGGATCTACGGCGCGAGTGTCGATCTGATTGGCGTTCGCCCCTGGTCAACAGATGCACTGACGAACTGGATCGCAGCATTTGTGCTCTATGACCTGTGCTATTACTGGCTACACCGATGCAGTCATGAGCGGCAGATCTTGTGGGCTGCGCATGTCGCACACCATCAAAGCGAGGACTATAACCTCTCGACAGCGTTGCGGCAGACCAGTACTGGGGCTTGGTTCGGTTGGATATTTTACCTGCCGCTGTTTTTATTGGGTGTTCCAGCGGAGATGTTTGTCACGGTGGGCGCGCTCAACTTGATTTATCAGTTCTGGGTGCACACGCGGCACATTCCTGAATTGGGTCCGCTGGAATGGGTTTTCGTGACGCCCTCTAATCACCGAGTACATCATGCCCAGAACGACTGTTACGTGGATACCAATTATGGCGGTGTCTTCATCCTGTGGGACCGGGTTTTTGGCACTTACCAAGCGGAGCAGGTTGACGTGCCTTGCATCTATGGTATTCGCGGCGCGATTCGACGATTCAGTCCCTGGGTCGCGCTGACGCATATCTACCGCGATATCATCAGTGACTTATGGCACACGAAAAGTTGGCGGAACCGTTTGCGAATTTTGTTGGCCCGCACGGGCTGGCAACCCGATGATTTACCCCTGGGTGTGCGGCGAGAGAAGCGTCCGCTTGGCGATTTCCAGCGCTTTGACCCTCAGGTCGGCGTATGGGCACGAGCCTATGCTTTTTACTTGCTGCTGATGATGACCGCGTTGCTCATGGATACGTTACTGCTTCGGTCCACTGCTCCAATGGCGATGCACCTGCTGGTCGCACTGATGCTGCTGTGGACGGGCATTCTGGCTGCATATTATTTGGAGGGACGCCGCGGGGCGCTGATGCTCGGTGCCGATTTGGCGCGCTGGTGCCTGTTCGCCTGGATGGTTATGCGGACCGAGCCACAGGCCACGCATTTGCTGTGGATGGTTGGCGTCGGTTGCGTGTTGGCGCTCAAGACTGCTCAGACAGAGCCTGCACTTGAGCAGCAGACGCACCTCTCCGGGAAAGAAGATCGCCGCGGCGTTCAGGCATAAAAAAACCCGCCTCAGCGTTTGAAGCGGGTTGATGTCCTGGTTCCCTACAACGCGCTGACGTAGGCTGCCACGTTGTCAATGTCGGCATCTGACATAGGCTTCGCAACGGGCCACATGAGCGCGGACTGCGCATTGCGTGTTTCCCCGGCGCGATAAGCCGTCAGTTTCGCCACAATCTCAGATGCCGTTTGTCCTGCTAGTTGCGGTCCAATACCGCCCTCGCCATTGGCACCGTGACAGGCGATACATTGGCCGAAGTAAGCTTCACCCAAAGCCGCAGGCGATGCCGCTGCCATTGCAGCTTGTTTTGCAACTTCTTGCTCGACGATTGAGCCGCCGTGGTCCGCCTGCCACTGTTCATAGCACTCGCCAACGCAAGTGTTGACATTGTGTTCCCAAGTCGAATCATTATTGTCCATACCGAACCAAATGACGGCAGAGATCAAAACGATAAAGGCGATGACCAAGGTATTGGTGTTCATGCGTTCTCCCAGAGGCAGTTGCTTTAAATTCGCGCGCAATGATACGGATAATTCATCGTAGATGTAAGTGACCTGCGAAGTAATATTCGGAAAAGTGGGGGCGTTCGTTTTTTGCTAGGATAAACCGTTGATCTAATGGGGCGGAAGACAGCGATGTCGGAAATGAAAGCAGCATATTCTGGAGAGATCCAGGTTCGTTTCGCGGATACTGATGCCAATGGCCATATGTATTTTGCCAATTACCTTGTGCTGGCAGATGAAGTCGCCGGCGAATACTGGAAACGCCTAGGCTGGGACTATGGTTGTCTCCATGATCTCCCAGCGCTGACTTTTACAGTGAACACCAACATCGACTTTATCAGCGAGTGTCTTGCGGGAGATATGTTATCGGTCGGTGTCGCGATCACTCGAATAGGCCGCAGTTCACTGACAATGTCGTTTGAGATTAGCAATCAGCGCAATGGTCTGTTGTCGGCGACCGGCACCTTTACGACCGTGTTTGTCGACAAAGTCACGCGATCGAGCATCAGTATCCCCGAATCGTTTCGTATCGCGGCCTGCCAAGCGCAACCTGAGCTTGGCGACGCTGGAGGCTAAAAACGAGATCAGAATGTATCGCCATGGCGTTCAATCGGCGACTCGAGGGGCCGAACGCAGCCTCGGCAGCGGGAGGAACAAGATGGTGCGATTGTAGGGCCTAGCGTTTTGGACCGGCAGACAGTTTCTTGTTAGCTCCGCGTCGTTACAGCGTCACTGCGTGGGTATGCAGAACCGATTCCATGACTGGGTAGCTTTTCGATTCAAGCACATTGGGCAGTTGCAGCAACGAACCTGCCAAAAGGTCGCGGAAATGACTCATGTCGGCCACTCGGGCTTTGATGAGAAAATCGAAGTCGCCGGACACGAGATGACATTCCTCAATTTCTGGTATCGCATCAACCGCCTCAATAAAGCGCCGAAAAGCATCGCCTGCTGTGCGTTGCAGGGTCACTTGCACGAACACCATGAGGCCAGCGCCGAGCATCGCTGGATCGAGATCCGCGTGGTAGCCACGAATATATCCGGCACTTTCAAGTCGCTTAACGCGTTCTTTACACGGCGTCGTCGTCAATCCGACTTCACTGGCGAGTTCGGTGTAGCGCATGCGCCCATGGCGTTGTAGTAGTTTTAGGATGTGGCGATCAATTTTACTGAGTTGGGATAAGGGCATTGTCGATCCTCTTTGCAGCCTTGTGCGATTGGGGTTGCGGCGTCGTGGAAGGGTGCGAAGCAGCATGATGACGCACGATGCCCCTTGCTGGCTTGCTTTTACGTCCACGATCCGGTGAGAAAGCAGCTGTAACCGCTAAAAATGAAAAAAATACGAGAAAAACCACTAGTTTAAAAGAAAAATAAAGAAAAAAAACTGATACGCCTTAGCTATGCTTCCCGCATCAAGAGAGCGACGGGCGGTCCGTGTGAGATCGCCTCGCGTAGACTGTGGGAGGTTCTACATGTTGATTGGTGTTCCGAAAGAAATTAAAAACCACGAGTATCGTGTGGCGATGACCCCCGCCTCCGCACGCGAGCTTATTGCAGCGGGCCATCGGGTCATGATTGAGCAATCCGCGGGCAATGGTGCCGGTTATTCCAATTCCGATTACCTCGCCGTTGGTGCGGAAATTGCCGAGTCTGCAGATGTCGTCTTCGACGAGGCGGAGCTCATCCTGAAGGTCAAGGAGCCTCAACAACAAGAATGCGAGCGGCTCAGAGCCGGACAGCTCCTTTTTACCTACTTACATCTGGCAGCCGATTCAAGGCAAGCTAAGGTGCTGCTTGAGAGCGGTGCGTCGTGTATAGCTTATGAAACCATTCAGGGCGCGGGCGGGAGCCTGCCGTTGCTCGCACCCATGTCCGAGGTGGCTGGCAGAATGTCGGTACAGGCGGGGGCTTATCATCTACAAAAGGCGCAGGGTGGCAATGGCACGCTATTGCCAGGTGTGCCGGGTGTCCCGGCGGGCCGTGTGGTTATCATCGGTGGCGGGGTGGTCGGTAGCAATGCAGCCAGAGTGGCGTTGGGACTCGGTGCGGATGTCACCGTGCTCGATCGCTCTCTCGAACGTTTACGAATGCTTGAAGATGCGTTCGCGGGACAGCTCAACACCGTGTACTCGACTGAAGAAGCTATCGAAAGCGCTGTCCTGTCAGCGGATCTGGTAGTGGGTGCTGTATTGATTCCGGGTGCAGCGGCACCCAAGTTAGTCAGTCGCAATTTGGTCGAGCGCATGGCGCCGGGCACCGTGTTGGTTGATGTCGCGATCGATCAGGGGGGTTGTTTTGAGACCTCGCGCCCTACGACACACGATGCGCCGACCTTTACAGTCAATGGTGTGGTGCATTACTGCGTCGCCAATATGCCAGGTGCTGTGGCCAAAACCGCGACTCAGGCATTGACACACGCGACGCTTCCCTACGTTGTCAATCTGGCTAATCACGGCCTTACGGCGTTTATCAGCTCGCCCGATACAGCAGCGGGACTCAATGTCCATCGTGGTCAAATCACACATCCGCAAGTGGCGCAAGCACTGGGCTACGCCTACGTCGCCCCCGAGGTCGCTGTGTCGGCGTCGGGAAAAACGGCGCTTCTCTGGGCTCGTTCAACCGACTATAGTGAAAACTTAACCCAAACATCATGTTAAGGAGGTAGCTGATGACCGAGTCCGCAGAGATCATTCGAGAACGTCCCAAAGCCACACGATCTGGCTTTGTGATGCTGCCAGTTTTACTACTGACGATCCTTGCGCTGATTGCCGCTGTTCTGATGCTACCCGCTGCCTTAAAAGTCATCGCGGCGATCGCCATTTTAGTCTGCCTCATTTGTTTGGCTGGATTTTTTATGGTGGCGCCTAACGAAGGGGTTGTCTTGCAGTTGTTCGGTGATTACGTGGGGACCGACCGGTCACTGGGGTTTCGCTGGGCCAATCCCTTTCTGAGCAAGCGTAAAGTCTCTCTACGCGTCCGTAACTTTGAAAGCGGGCAATTGAAAGTGAACGATCTTTCGGGCAACCCGATTGATATTGCTGCGGTTGTGGTGTGGCGGGTTGTCGATACGGCAGAGGCTGTCTTTGAAGTCGACAACTACGAGCATTATGTGGCGATTCAAAGTGAGGCTGCTCTTAGAAACATGGCCACAAGTTACCCCTACGATGACCATGAAGGTGAGAGTATTACGCTGCGCGGCAGTTCTAATGAAGTTGCAGAGATCTTGAAAAATGAAGTGCAGGAGCGGTTGGGGCGCGCCGGTGTTGAGGTGATTGAGGCCCGCTTAAGTCACCTCGCGTA
>Ga0181573_10001086_pt1 | contig 27443 bp, 33 predicted proteins | sample 101ome_25_FD_148643 | JGI IMG/M metagenome (GOLD analysis project Ga0181573, IMG submission 148643) | Coastal salt marsh microbial communities from the Groves Creek Marsh, Skidaway Island, Georgia - 101409BT metaG (spades assembly) | ecosystem: Environmental > Aquatic > Marine > Intertidal zone...
AGCCCCGGGGCACCAAAACAATTAAATAAAAATTGAGACCCGCCAGTCTTGTGTGACACGACGTCTGCGCCTCAGCACACCGCCACTAACTCCTTATAGCCGTCTTTCGGTTTCTGGGCTCTTTGAAATAATCTGCGCCGAATCCCGCTTGACACCGCCTGACTGGCTTCAATCAGGTACACCGATACGCAGGTGTCCGTAACTTGATGCCGTGGGCCATGGGATATGAATCCGGATTACCAAAAAGCCGCAGCCCAGTCGCCACATCGGGTAAGTCCCAAATGAAGTTGATTGAGCTTTTGTGAGGCGACCCATTTGTTGCGGATAAATACGCTGGCGGAGACCATCAACCTTGGTTATGTTTAGGCGGCTCAAACAATAAGACTCTGCCCGGTGAGGACACAGCGCACATGATCATGTCTTACTTGCTCAGCAGAATATTCCCCTGGGTTGTCGAGCTAGGCCTCTGGTTTGCCATGGTGGCTGGCGGCGTTATGGGATATCAGTCGGAATATTTGGACTCGCGTATTCTGGCGACGCTACTGGGGGCGGGCATTGGATTCATAGCGGGTGTGTTCCCGTTTGGATTGCTTCAGGTGTTGGTTAGAAACAACCAACTGCTTGAGATGATGATTAAGGAAGGTTACGGGCGCCCCCGGCTCAGCCTGCATAAAGGGCAAGTAGTCGAGATGCCATACGTGGGTTCTGAAGATCGGCTGTAATGTAGCCTGCCTAGGTTGAGCGATTCATTTTGTCCCAGGTAATCTTTACCTGTCTGGCGTCTTTCACGTAAGGCATTTCAATCACTTCATCGCCAATCGAGATCTTTAGTGTGCCGTAGCCAAACAGCATGCCCATCAATGAAGGCTGGACGTCTACGCCACTGACAAAATCGGCGTAAAGATCCTCTCGCGGAAAGAAGAAAGTGTTGCTGGGAATCACGCGATGGTTGGTGATAAACCGCTCGGAGCTGCTGACAAACTGAATCGTGGCGTAGCCAATCGCCAGTAGCGGATAGACGACACAGCAAATGAACATCACGTCTGTCTCGGCATTGGCATTGTCGCTCCAGAGAAGAAACAGCACGCCAATCAGGATGAGAATTGCGGCTCGCGTTGCATGATCCCACAGGCAGGCTATCGGCCTACCTAGGCTCATAAATGTATGCTCTCCGCTCTCGCCGTGTTCACGAGGCGTAAATACGCGTGCTTTCATTCGGGCCAGAACCTGCTTTTGCTCGTTAACCTGCTCCAATCTGGGCAAGGTGTAAGGTAACGCAAACAAGACACCTAGCAAAGCGATTCCGGTGAGCATGGACACCACGATTTCTATCGAGGGTGGCCGGTCGTCTGCCATGAGCTCCTCGACTGCCTTGCGGGGCGTAGCCGAGGGCGCGATGGCGGGATCAATCACCAGCGTTTTTCTTGTAGCACTGGCCTCGGGAGCAGTGATCGAGTCGATCAGGGCGCGTTCGTAACGCTCGATAAAGGCGATCGCATCAGACGTTAAAAGATCCAAACACATGCCTAAATAGTAGGCATCTCTCGCGAACTCCCACGAACCGACAAAATCCGGCAATCCCAATCTCGCTCTGATGTGGTTCACTACCATCATCAATTCGCTACCACTCGCGAGCGTCGTACTCCCAAGCTGCTGGCAGCGGGTCTGCGCCAGGAACCCCTTACCGTCGCGGGGGGCGCAACCCGATATGCTGACCATGAGCGCAGAGAGCAGCAAACCCAGCACGATAAGCGACCTTCGCGCACGGGGGCGACCGGCCGAAGACCGGGCGGAGCTAACGCTGTATTGCAGAGTTGACACCTATATATAGGGGTTCGTAGCTTCGACGACCCCAAAATAGGCACTGACTCAATTCAAATCAACAAAGCGTTGCGGAACTATTCTACGTAATAAAGTCACGCTAAAAACATGTTTTTGAATCGTTTTTTGGCATGAAGCTGGCGTCGGCTAATGGGCGCGAGGGGCTAACAGTGGATGCCGAGGCGGTATTGAGGGGGCCGCTAGAGCGGAGGAGACCGCAGCGTTACCGCTGAGCGGGTGTCCAATCTAACTGGCGCTCAATGGCGTATGGGTCATAGGGAAAGACAACAGGAGCAAAAGCGATGGATTATCTGATCTGGGCAGTACCCGTCATGTTGTGGGTTGCGGTCACTACCCATGCAGCGACCCAGAGCACCCCCCTGCTATTGCTGGATCGCATCAATAAGCTGTAATCCGAGGCAGCGCGGCATGAGTTGGCTGGTGGTGGGCTTCTGGGGCTGTGCGGCCATGTGGTTAATCAGCCTCGCTGGAGATATCGGGCTGGCGAGAAACCCCAGCGTGGCGGAGGGAATGCAATGGCTGCCGCTGATTTGCGCCATCATTGCTTTCATCGGTATGTGCTATTTCGGGCATGCCACCAGCATGTTTGGCTGGTAGCCATCCCCGCGACATGCTGTCGCTACTGAATCATCGACGCACGTAACGCGTCAGTATCGTCGAAAGCCGTGAACGCGGCGATCTTGCCGTCTCGCATTTTGAACATGTGCAAGCTCTCGGTATCCATCCCGGTAGCCTTCATTCTCGTGTGCACAAACACCACATCGTCAACCCGGTAGGTTTTGATGGTCTCAAAGACCAGGGCTGGCCAGTGCTGTGGAAACACCCCCATCACTTCGTCGATGACCGCTTGCGTTCCCACGCGCCGCCCAGACTGTGGTAGGTCGCCAAAAATCGTCCAGACAAAATCTTCCGTGTGGAGGACCGCCCACCCCTCGGCATCTCCTGCCCCAAAGGTGGCATAGGCCTGCTCAATGACTTCCAGATCACTCTCTGACCAGGCTTGAACGCTGAAAATCAACAACCCAATTGCTACCAACTGCTTCATGCTCTCCTCCCATGTCCCTGTCGCGGCAAAGGTCACTATATCCTGATTTTCCTTGCCACCGGCGCTGTTTCTGACGCCGTTGCTTTACTGACACAGCTTGTCGCAAACTGTTTCCCGGAAGTGATCGCAGTAAACTGCACGCTCACTACTCCCATCGCACCGCAACGGAGCCACACTCGATGAACGCGCCCATACCCACCCTGGACACCTGGCCAGAGCAAACCATTCGAGGGCACAGCATCCCTGGGTCACGCTACACCTCCCGCGACTTTATGGAGCAAGAGTGGGAGGGAATGTGGACTCGGGTTTGGCTGCTGCTGGGGCGCGAATCTGAGCTTCCAAACCCCGGTGACTGGCAGATGGAGCCCCTAGGTCGCGAAGAGATCCTGATGGTGCGCCAGCAGGATGACAGCATTAAAGCCTTTTACAACGTGTGCCAGCACCGAGGCAATCCGTTAGTAGATGAATCCAAGGGGAGCAATCCCCGCCGCTTCGTGTGTCGCTACCACAGCTGGGCGTTTCTGCCCGACGGCGCGCTGCAGTTTGCACCGGATAAAGAGGATTTTCCCGAGGGCAACCCCTGCGGCAAATTGCGGTTGGCAGAACTCAAGTGCGAGACCTTTGCGGGCTTTATCTGGGTCAATATGGACCCCGACTGTGGCCCTTTGAAGGATTATCTCGGACCAATCTGGGACGAGTGGCAGGCCAGAGAGGTTGATACCTGGCAGCGCACCATGGCTAACACCATGTGGCTACCCTGCAACTGGAAGGTGGTGCTGGATAACTTCAACGAGTCCTACCACGTGCCGACGGTGCACATGGGTGCAACGCCCTCTACCGACCGCACCGCAATCGCCGGCGGCATCAACACCTACTTCAAAGAGACCCAATTCGATCTGGCTAACGAAGGCCACGCGCGCATGATCATGAAAGGCGGATATGGCGCCGGCGTGACCGACACCGACGGCAACATTGTGGAGCCGCTGGCGTCACTGCTCGGCTACTGGAATCTCGATCCCGCTGATTTCAAAGGCAAACCCGAAGATACGCGCCAAGCGCTCCAACAGGCGAAGCGCGAACTGGGCCCCAATAAGGGCTATAGCCATTACGCGGCTGTCCCGGACGAGCAACTGACTGACGCCTTCCATTACACGCTGTTCCCCAATTTTGCGGTGTCATTGTGGGCGGACGGCTTTCACTTTTTGCGCGCACGACCGCATCCCACCGACCCGGAGCAATGCCTGTTTGACAACTGGTGGTACGCGAGCCCGGCCAGCGTTGCCGCAGAGCTTGATGACGGCACCAGCGCAACCGAATCGCTCACGGGAGACGGAACGGCCGATGTGCCCGTCAAATGGCTGACCTGCGGCAAGGACTCCATTGGCCCGGCGATTGAGGACGATGTTGCGGTGTTCATCACCCAGCAAAGGGGGGTGCGCTCGCGAGGATTTAAGGGTGCCTATCTCTCGGGTCAGGAGAAGCGCATCAGCCGGTACCACGAGCGCATCGATGACTACATCGAGGGCAGGTTGTAAACCCGTAGCAAGGATCACGAATATGAGTGACACCGACGATCGCAGACAACTTCAGGACGTGATGCTCGCTTATGCAGCGGCCGTGGATGACCGGGACATGGCGCGCTACCGCGCCTGCTTTGCAGACGACGTGGAGATCGTCGGTTTTGGTGAGGAGACTATAACGGGTGCAGATAACTGGACCGCCTCGGTCGAAAGCCAGCTGGAGGCATTTTCCGCGACGCAACATCTAATGGGCCCGCAACTGGCAACCGTATCCGGCGACACCGCCTCTGCTAGAACAGATGTGCAAGCCCTCCACGTAATAAAAGACGGCGATGGCGCCATGTTCACGCTATGGGCGACCTACCTGACCAATTTTGTCCGCACCGGCGAGGGTTGGAAGATTGCCCGCCATGAACTGGTTATTCGGGGCACACAGCAGAGCTCATAAGCACTGGCGGCATGTCGATATTTACTCCCTCGGGCTGGTACACCACTCGGCAGCTTCTCGTCGGGATGATCGCCGTGGTCGCCATGGGTTGGTGGACCAGCGACGTGCGGGCAACTCAAAAGCAAGCCGCAGAGGCCTGGCCACGAGTCATTACCGCTGATCGCTCGGAAGACTGCGCCGAGACGTTGGCACAGGCGAGGCAAGCGCTACCCACCAATGGCCTCGCTACCACTTTTTCTCTATTTAGCTGGAACGTGGAAAAAGCTCAGAACCCACTTTTAGTGCCCCAGTTCGCGGCGTTCGCCCGAAGCTCAGACTTGATCTTTCTTCAGGAAGCCGTGCCACTCAAAAAAACAGAAACGGTGATTGAACAGTCGCTATTTGAGGCTTTCGTTCGCGGCTACGTGCAAGATGAGATCGAGACGGGTGTGCTGACGCTTGCTCGCGCGCCCCACATTGTTCACTGCCAGTTTCTGTCTACGGAGCCATGGCTGAGAACGCCCAAGGCCGCCAGCGTCACCCTCTACCCCATGGCCGACGGCAATGAGTCGCTACTCACCGTGAACCTCCACGCCATCAACTTCAGCCTGGGGGTCGAGGCGTATGCTGATCAATTGAGCAAGTTAGCCGAGCTGATGCGTGCGCACGAAGGTCCCGTCGTCTTTGGGGGCGACCTCAATACCTGGAGCGAGCGTCGGCAACGCATCGTGAAAGAACTAGCAAGTGAGCTGCAACTGACTGCCGTACCCTTTGCTCCCGACTACCGCACCACGCGCTTTGGAAGAGCATTGGATCATCTCTATGTTCGGGGTTTGACGTGGGTAGACGGTCATACAGAACAGGTCAGCACCTCCGACCATAATCCGCTCTTCGCCACTCTGCGCCGCTCCACACCATGACCCGGATACTGCTACTACTCTTATTGCTCGGCGGACGAACCCCTGCGGCTTATACACAGACTAACGCGGAGGCACAGATCCAATACTTAATTCGGGCAGTGGCCGAAAGTGGCTGCGAATTTGATCGCAATGGCGAACGCTATCCGGCAGACAAGGCGGCTGAGCATCTTGAGCTGAAGTACGCCCGGGGCAAACGTTACGCTGACTCTCCGGAGGCATTTATTGAGCACTTGGCAAGCAATAGCTCGTGGACGGGCGAGCCCTACTTGATGATCTGCGGGGCAGAGGTCACACCTGCGGGTGAGTGGTTAATGACAAAGCTGGAAGCAATCGCTCCGCGCTAGGCGCGACGAAAACGCTCAAGGTTGGCAAGGCCGGCTGGCGCATCCGGAGCCAATGGGTCGGCTCCACCCCATAATGCGTGATTGGCAAGCGCGGTATCAAACCCCTCTATCAGCGCCTGTATCTGCCCACCTCTGATTTTGAAAATGTGCAGGTAGGTCTGATCATAGCGCTCACCCGTCCGCGCAATGCCGTGGTTTTGCGCCATGGCAACCACCACCTCCCCGGCATCCACCACGACCTCATGCGCTTGGCAAAACGTAATGTCTTCCGGGTTGACGCAACCAAACACATGAGGCGTTACCTCTTCAAAAAACCGTCGCTTGCCCTCGTAGATTCCCGAGAGCACATGATTCTGCGTAGGACAGATCAAGCAGAAATCCTCAGCGATCACCGCATCTAACGCGGGCGTATCACCCGTGCGGATGGCTTCGTAAAACTGGTCAACAACTGTGCTCATCGCGATATCCTCTTGGCTCTGCTCGTCTGCAACCCGGCTGAGCGGTTGGCGACTATTCGCGCTCTCTGGTTGTCTCGTTTGAGCGAAACGACTGCACGCCGCGCTCCACAAAGTGAATAAAGGCTACCCATAAGGTGGCATAAGCAACGCTAAACCCCCATTGCCAACCAGCATAGCCCAATATCACGCCGAATACTGGCACCATCGCTAGCCAATGCCCTGTTACCCACGCCGAGTGCTTCCAAGAAAAATACACAGCGCTCACCGCCGCCACGATCATCAAGAGCGCGAACACATCCTGTGCCCAGGGCCGGGTATACATAAGACCGCCCAGTATGACCGCGGACACGCCCGCTATCGCGTGAGCCAGTGCCCCCCAATCGATGCCACCCCGCGTTTCAGGTGACGCTTCGCTCACGGCGTGAGGTCTCGCACATAGCCCAGCATGTTGGGGTAATGCGTTGTCGGTGTACCGGTCGCTCTCAATGCCGCCACGGCCTCCTCGGAGACCGCGCCGTATAACTCTACGGTGAATACATCCAACAACGGCGAAACCTCGGCCAGATAAGCCCCGAGGTCAGCATTGTTCAAATGAAAAATCAAAGCTTCGCTGTTCTCATAGACCTCGGTCCAAACAAAACCCAAGGGATCGTTGGGATCGGCGTCAAAGGTATGTAGCAGCATACCCGGCTCGCCCGCTTCCACTTTTTCATCCACCGCAGCCGACAGCGCAACAACATGCTCAGCTTCTCCGGGGAGAGCGTGTAGGCGTCCAATCAATACGAAAGCCGTGGGGCCGTTCGGCAGGGGTTGTGCCGATGCAAGGCTGGATACAAGCGCAAAAAAGAGCCCGAGCAGTTGGGCAAAACGGCAGCGTGACATAGTTCAATCTCCTAGATGAAGGACAGACCATAGACCAGGCAAGTCCACTACCGCAATGCAGAATCCGATCTGCAGTAGGCGCATCAAATAGACCCCTTACAAGGAATCACGTAACGTAGCCCTGTAGGGGGAAGCGCTATGGAAGATCATACTTTTTGGGAAAACGTAGGAAATCTGGGCGTGATTCTTCTCGCCGTTATATTGGCCACCGTAGTGCACTATGCGGTGCTGAAGCGCCTTAACGCGGGCGGGCAATTGATAGGCCGCTATCCGCGCTTCCGCCTGCTTTACGGTGTATTGATGTCACTGATTGCCCACTCGGTTGAGATCGCCATATTCGCCGTGGCATATCAGATTTCTGCGAGTTCCGGATTCGGCGTTTTGGAAGGCAATTTTGAGGGGGCCTTAGCGGACTATCTGTATTTTTCTTACGCCGCTTTTACCACGGTGGGCTTTGGTGACATCGTCGCAACCGGACCCATGCGATTACTCGCAGGCATGGAGGCACTGACGGGATTCGTCTTAATTACCTGGACCGCGTCCTATCTTTACATAGAGATGAGCAGGACCTGGGGAGCGAACGACTAGTCCCTCAAGGGCTAGGTCTCGATCAGATTGAATCTGGGCTCACGGCCAGCGGGCGTCTCGACTATCTCCAAGAACATTGCCAGGGGCCGCACCCATAATTTTTTTTCGCCGTATTCGGGCCGGTAAACCACCAGCATCTCTTCCGTTTCCGAATGGCGAGCCGTTCCCAAAACGATGTATTCGCCGCCTTTGTAGTGCCGATATCGGCCCGGTTTCACTTCGCTCATTCTGCAAGCCCGCCAAACGCGGCAATGAGGTCAGCCTGAAAACCCTCCAGAATCTCGCAGAGAATCAAAAAATCGGCGTCTGCCCGGGCCAGAGGGTCCTCGACCAACTCATCATTTGCCTCGCGGATGGCATCACTGAATTTGAGCCGACGTAACGAGAGATCTTTGTCGACTATAGCGGCAACACGCACGCCCCATTCCATCGCCAATTTTTCAACTTGGTGCCCGGAGGCAAGATGCGCAAGCACTTCCTCACTATCGAGTGGGACGCCACGAACCTTCACCGAACTCCCTTGCGCACGCTGATCGGCAAAATCCGCCTCGTCAGCCAATTCGATGGCTTCTGGTATCGAGCCATGCAATAACCATTGGGTCATCACATGCGCGGGCGCTTTCTGGGTTTCAGGCAACACTGCAGGCAAGTTGCCCAAGGCCTCGCGCAAATGATTTAGTACTTCTTCCGAGCGCCCAGCACTGCTGCTGTCAATCCAGATCCAACCCGCCTGATCAGCGATGATCGCGCGGATGGTACTGGAACGCGAAAAAGCGCGTGGCAGCAGGTCTTTGGTCACCTCATCGGTGACGGCCAGGCGCTCCCGGCGGCTCACCTTGCGGCCCTGGCCCTTGGCAATTTGCGCGCACCGCTCATTAGCTTGCTCGCGCACTACCGTCGCTGGCAAGAGCTTCTCCTCGCGCTTCAGGCGCACCATCCAGTAGGGCCCCGCGGCATGCACCAGTGCCGAGGCCGCATCGTCCAGCGCCGGCACCCAACCCAAACTACTAGCCTGAGCGGGGGTACAGGCGGAGAACGTGCGCGCTTGCAAACGCCGCTCTAGTTCTTCCGCATCAATGCCAAGGCGGTTAGGTAAACGATAGGGGCGAAGCGCGCGAAACCACATAAGACAATAATCCAGTGAGCGTCTTGATCGAGGGCCGCGCAGTGTATCGCAGTCTTCGCCAGCAGGTGGCAACTTGGCCTAAAATCCAAAGGGTAAATTCAGGAGTGTCCCATGCGTTACCTTCACACCATGATCCGTGCCGCCAACCTCGACGACACCCTAGACTTTTTTGTCGACAAGCTGGGGTTGGTCGAAGCCTATCGTTACGACAACGAAGCGGGTCGCTTCACGCTCGTTTTCCTCAGCGCACCCAAAGATCTGGAAGCCGCGAAATCCCGGCAGGCTCCGCTAGTGGAGATTACCTACAACTGGGATCCCGAAACTTACGAAGGCGGCCGAAATTTTGGCCATCTGGCGTATCAGGTCGATGATATCTACGCCACCTGCCAGCATCTCTTAGACAGGGGTGTGACCCTCAACCGCCCGCCAAGGGATGGCCGGATGGCGTTTATCCGTTCGCCCGATGGCATTTCCATCGAGCTTCTGCAATCGGGTGACGCCTTGCCCGTACAGGAGCCGTGGCAGTCGATGGAAAATATCGGCGAGTGGTAAGACTCAGCGACTGAGAAAAGCCAGCATCCAGCGCGCGATACGATCTCCCTCATGATGTAACTGATCGAGACTGTTCAGCCCTGCGGTCACCCGATCTTCACCGATCATTTCTCGTCGAAAGTTCATAATTTCCCGCGAATAGTCGGGGACGAATTCGGGGTGGCCCTGAAAGGTTAGAATGTGCTCCCCCAGCGCCATACCCGCCACCTCACAGTGGTCATTCGTGGCGATCTGTCTTGCGCCAGGAGGCATCGTCATCACCTGATCCTGATGGGAGGCGAGCAAACAAAATTGCCCGCCGTCAGCCAGATCAAAGGCGTCACGATCAACGGTGTAGCAGTTAACACCCACGCCCCACCCTTTGGGAGATTTCCCTACCGAGCCACCCAATGCCTGCGCGACCAACTGATGGCCAAAACAGATGCCAATCAGCTTGCGGCGCGCGGCATGCAGTTCGCGCACAAAACCCTCGAGGGCGCGGATCCATTCCTTGTCATCATAGACGCTGCTTTTACTGCCCGTGATCAGAAACCCATCAGCTGCTTCGACACTATTTGGCAAGTCGCCCGCCTCGACGTTCCAGGTAGTGAAGGTCAAGCCGCTATCCTCCGCGAGCAACAATCGTTCAAACATGTCCGGGTATTCACCGTAAGCCGGCACCCATTCGGGCCTCACTGAATCGGTGCGCAAGATACCGATATGCATACTTGAACTCTCCACTTTTACCCGTGAACCGGACCTTAAGCGCCGGGGCGCGGCCAGCGTACGCCAAGTTGGGAATGGTGACAAAGTCATCAAACTGACACCAAGGCGTCATAAAAACGCCATGCGCCTCTCTTACTTTATGGATATGGCGATACTGTCGACGTTACACCAGTGGGACGCGCGACTGTTGAAGCAACTCTTTCAACAGGGGCAGCGTCGTCGCTCACTGACGCAAGTGGCAAGGATCGTGTCACGCAGTGGCGATGGCTACCTGCAAATCGCCTTTCCTGTGACGGCTTGGCTCCTCGTCTCCCCCTCTGCCTCGGTTTACGCCGCCGCAATGACCCTTGCATTTGCGTTGGAGCGACTGACTTACCTGCTCCTAAAGAATGGTCTCCAACGCCGACGGCCACAAGAGATCATGCCGGGCTTTCGCGCACTTGTGGTTCCGCCCGACCGTTTTAGCTTTCCCTCGGGGCACACATCAGCAGCGTTCTGCCTGGCCACGATAACGGGCATTGTTTTTGGCGGTCCCTTCTCAATCCTCTACGGCTGGGCTGGCTGCGTCGCGCTGTCGCGAGTCCTGCTCGGTGCACATTTCCCGGGGGATACCTTGGCCGGTGCTGCCATCGGTAGCGCCATCGCATTCATCACAGCAACCCAACTGGACATTCAGTAGGGCCGCGGCTTGCGTATCCTCTACGGGGTTCAGGCCACTGGGCAAGGCCACATCAGCAGGGCCCGAGCGATGGCTCACGCCTTCAAACAATTTCCGGATGTCGAGGTGAGCTGGCTATTTTCGGGTCGACCAAAAGAGCGCCTTTTCGACATGGAGCCGTTTGGGGACTTTCAGCATCGTACGGGCCTCACCTTTGTCACAGAAGCGGGACGGCTCCGATATCGAAAAACGCTCATGGCAAATCGCTACTGGCAATTTATCCGCGATGTGCGGCAGCTAGACCTGTCGCCTTTCGATCTGATTGTCACCGACTACGAGCCAGTAACAGCTTGGGCCGGCAAGCTAAAAAGACAGCGGGTCCTTGGAATAGGACATCAATACGCATTCGGCAAGAATACGCCGGTGGAAGGACGTTCTTTTGCTCAACACGCCGTGATGTCTTGGTTCGCACCGGTCAATCGCGGCGTCGGCTTGCATTGGTCCAATTTTGGCGACAACGTGATGCCACCTATTCTCGACCTTCCCGCCAAGCCACCGATGGAGACTGGCGACCATATTCTGGTTTACCTGCCATTCGAAGATCAGACGGTCGTCACAGAGTGGCTCAACGGATTTGAAGGGCATCGCTTCCTGCAATATGCGAGCACACTGCCAAACGACGAGCAGGGAAATGTGGGGCGGCGACGTGCAAATATCGCAGGGTTCAAGTCGGACCTTGCAAGTGCTCGCGGGGTTGTCTGTAATTGCGGCTTCGAACTGATATCGGAGTGTTTGCATTGGCGCAAACCGGTTCTCACGAGACCCTTGGCAAAGCAGATGGAGCAACTGTCAAATGGCGCCGCGCTGGAGGCGCTGGGTTTTGCCACCGTAATGCGCCAGATCGACAACGAGCTGACCGCTCGGTGGCTGGAGAAACCGCCCGACGCGCCGCATTTAGCGTTTCCCGATGTCAGCGCCACACTGGCCGCTTGGTTAGCAGACGGCGCCAAAGAACCGATAGCAAGTTTGGGAGCAGCATTGTGGGGGCGACCCGCAATAAGCTGATTCTGGCAGCGCTCTGCCTGCTCCACACAATCACCGCAAATGGCGCGGTAGCCGGTGAAGCCGGTTATTTGGGCAACGCAGCATGCACGGGTTGTCACGAACAGGCTGCCGTCGACTGGACAAACTCCCATCACGATCTCGCTATGCAAGAGGCCACACCGCAAACGGTGTTGGGCGACTTCAATAACGCAACCTTTGAGTATTTTGGCGTCACCACGACCTTTTCCCGCGATGGAGAGGCTTTTTTTGTCACCACTGATGATGCCGCTGGCGAGATGCACACCTTCCCAGTGAAATATGTCTTTGGCGTCGAGCCGCTTCAGCAGTATTTGCTTCCTCTGGGCAACGGCCGACTACAAGCGCTTTCCATCGCTTGGGATACCCGTCCCAAAAGCGAAGGTGGGCAGCGCTGGTACCACCTCTACCCCGATGAGGAAATCGCGGCTGGCGATCCGCTGCACTGGACGGGAGGCTTCTTCAATTGGAATACAAGCTGCGCCGAGTGCCACAGCACCGATGTTAAAAAGCGCTACGACGCTGTCAATGACCGGTTCAATACGCATTACCAGCAGATCGATGTGGGCTGCGAAGCCTGTCATGGCCCAGCGAGCCGTCACGTCGAGCTGGCCACCTCAGGAGCGCTATCAGCAAGGCAAACCGGGTTTGTCATGAGCCTCAAAGCGCGCGGCGAATGGCAATGGGCGAAAGATGCCAACATTGCAAGGCGCTCAGAACCACTCGCCTCATACCAACAGATTGACACGTGTGCTCGCTGTCATGCGCGGCGCGGCACCTTGGGTGACTACCACCCCGGGAAACCACTACTGGACACTCACCGCCTGGCGGTGATTGAGACCCCGCTCTACTGGCCCGATGGACAAATTCGTGACGAGGTATATGTGTACGGTTCTTTCATTCAGAGCAAAATGCATCAGGCTGGTGTGACCTGCAGCAACTGCCACAATCCGCACAGCAACCAGTTGGTGGCGGAAGGGAATGGAGTCTGTGCCCAGTGCCATCTGGCCAGCCACTACGACAACCCCTCTCACCATCGGCATCAAATCGGTTCTGCGGGGAGCGCCTGTGTCGATTGCCACATGCCCAGCCAGCTTTATATGGGCGTCGATGCCCGGCGAGATCACAGTATGCGCGTCCCTCGCCCCGACCTGTCTTTGAGTACGGGCAGCCCGAATGCGTGCAACCAGTGTCACGTGGATCGCAGCGTGGACTGGGCTTACTCGGCTTTAACCGATTGGGGCGTGACGTTTAAAGATAGGCGCACCCACCCCGCGCGCGCATTCCACGCCGCGGACCGGGGAGATATTCGCGCCGCGACGGGGCTGATTGAAACGGCAAATAACAAAGAGTTCCCCGGGATGCTCCGCGCTTCCGCCATTGCGCATGTGAGCCGCCTTTTACCGGAGCGACTCATGCCCTCGCTACCTATCTGGCTGGGCAGCGATGATCCGCTGATCAGGTTGGCAGCGGTTGACGCGGCCGCACAGCTATCTTCCGATCAGCGCAAACCAGTGCTGATGTCGCTGGCGGCCGATCCGGTGCTGGCGGTCAGAATGGCGGTAGCGACGCACTTGGCGGGCACCGTACCCAGAGATCCTGCCGCCAGCACGGACGCAAAAGCAGACGAGACAACACAGCGGGATAAGCCTCTGGAAGCATTGTTTGAGGAATATATTCAGGTCCAATCCCAGCACCTTGACATGCCTTCGGTACTGACCCAACTGAGCGGTTTTTATCAGGCCCGCGGCGATAATGATGCCGCCCTCTCGCTACTCCAGTCAGCGCTACAAAAGAATCCTCAGGCAAGCACCGCACGGGTGAATCTGGCTGATCTCTACCGCGCACTAGGCCGAGAGTCTGACGCGCGCGATGTGCTGGAAGCTGGCATTACACTGCGTGAGGATGACGCCGCCCTATGGTTTAGCCTCGCACTCCTCGAGGTGCGAGAGAGTCATGGCGAGCGAGCTCTGAATGCCCTCGAACGCGCCGCGTCGTTGGAGGAAACACCGGGCTATTACCACTATGTTTACGCTGTTGCGCTGCATGACCAGGGGCAACTCAAGGAGGCGCTCGCCACGCTGAGCGCAATGCACGACGAAGCGCCAGGGCAAGCCAACGTGCTCGCGGCGTTAATGCAGTACAGCCAGCAGGCGGGCGACATGCAAGCAGCGCGTCGCTATCGCGATGAACTGCAGGCGACTTTGCAAGCGGCCGGTCTGCGGTAGGCCCCTCTAGGGAGACTCGGGCTCCACGGGCACCAGCTTCAGATCAACGGTAACGGGTATGACGCGGCTGATGGCATTGAGGCCAGCGATTTGCTGCAGTGCCGCCACTCCTTCCTCGAGCGCGAACTCTGAAGCACTTAAAAGGATTGGCTGAACCGTGGTGGCGCTCAGCCCTTGCGCGGTGGGTGCCACCCTGAAAGACGCGTCTTTGTTCACCACCTCTCCGTGCAATGCAATCTGCAGGCTGACTGGCACAACACCGCTAGCACCAGACACGGCTTCGCCTAGCGCCTCGGGATCCACCTGAGCAGTGATAGTGGCCTCAGGGTAAAGACCCACCTCAAACAACATCTTTTGCATCCGCTCGTTACGGATACCAATATTGGTCTCGACCGATGCCAACGCGACCTTCACAGACACTGCGCCTGAGTCGGTAACGGTCCCAGAGAGCGTCTCAAAATGACTCACCTCACCAATCGCATTGTTCTTGATCGAAATAAACTGCACCTGAGACCCGGCACCGACCTGCCAATCAGCCCATGCGGCGGACACACAGCACATCAGACCAGCGCACAGCACCACGAGTTTTGCCTTTGGTTTAGCGCTCATTTTTTCACTCCATTCAGCAGCATCGAATCCTTGGGGCGACGCGACTCTCAGATAATCAGCTAGCCACTTCTGCCAGGTCACCTTTCTGTTCCAGCCAAGTCTTGCGGTCTCCCGCCCGCTTTTTCGCCAGTAACAGGTCAAAGGTGCTATCCGTATCGCCGCCCTCGTCCAGCACCAGTTGCACCAGACGCCGTGTATCCGGATCCATCGTCGTCTCGCGCAGTTGCGGCGGGTTCATCTCGCCAAGCCCTTTGAACCGCTGCACACCGGGTTTGGCGCGCTTGTTTTCCGCCGCCAGTCGCTCAAGGATGCCGTTTTTCTCGGATTCATCCAGTGCGTAATAAACCTCTTTCCCGACATCGATTCTATAGAGCGGCGGCATTGCGACAAACACATGGCCGGCACGAACCAGGGGGCGAAAATGTCTCAGGAACAACGCACAAATCAGCGTGGCAATGTGGAGACCATCCGAGTCGGCGTCGGCAAGAATACAAACCTTATGGTAGCGAAGCTGGCTCAGATCAGTGCTGCCCGGTTCGATACCGAGCGCTACGGAAATATTATTCACTTCCTGAGAGCCCAGAATTTCGCCCGCGTCCACCTCCCAGGTGTTCAATATTTTACCGCGCAGGGGAAGTATGGCCTGAAATTCGCGGTCGCGGGCCTGTTTGGCTGAGCCGCCAGCGGAATCCCCCTCAACGAGGAACAACTCTCCACGGCTAGGGTCCTCAGAGGTGCAATCAGCCAATTTGCCGGGCAACGCAGGGCCTGAGGTGACCTTTTTGCGAACGACTTTTTTTGCCGAGCGCAGTCTGCTCTGGGCGCGCTCGATACACATTTCTGCCAAGCGCTCTGCATCGGACGTGTGCTGATTGAGCCACAGCCCAAATGCATCCTTGGCTACACCGGAGATAAACCCCGCCGCCTCTCGCGAGGAAAGCCTCTCCTTGGTCTGGCCAGAAAACTGGGGGTCCTGCAATTTAGAAGACAAGACGAAGCAGCAACGATCCCAAACATCTTCCGCCGTGAGCTTCACGCCTCTGGGGAGCAGATTGCGCAGTTCACAAAACTCCCGCATGGCATCGAGCAACCCAGATCGCAAACCGTTAACGTGCGTGCCACCCTGCGCTGTGGGAATCAGGTTCACATAGGACTCTGCCACGACCTCGCCACCTTCTGGCAACCACTGGATTGCCCAGTCCACCGCTTCGGTTTGACCTTCGAAATGAGCGGTAAAAGGCGTTTCGGGAATGACCGGAAAGTCGATCGTGGCGTCTGCTAGGTAATCAGCAATGCCGTCCTCGTAGTACCACTCCGTTTTTTCCTTTTTCTTCTCATCGGTCAGCGTGACCCTCAGCCCCGGGCACAGTACTGCCTTGGCGCGTAGCGCGTGACTGAGCTTAGGGAGCGAAAAGTTGGGGGAATCAAAATATTGGGGGTCGGCCTTGAAGCGGATACCTGTCCCGGTGTTCCGCTTACCGCAACTGCCCGTTACGGCAAGCTCCTCGATTTTATCGCCGCCAGCAAACGCCATCGTATAAACGTCGCCCCCACGACGAATCGTGACATCGAGTCGCTCAGACAAGGCGTTGACAACCGAGACCCCTACCCCATGTAAGCCGCCACTGAATTGGTAGCTTTTATCGGAAAACTTACCGCCCGCGTGGAGCGTCGAGAGAATCACCTCTACGCCCGGTAGTTTTTGCTCTGGATGCAAATCCACCGGCATGCCCCGTCCGTCATCGATCACGCTGAGGGAGCCATCCGCATGGAGCGTGACGTCGATCTGACTGCAATGTCCGGCGAGCGCCTCATCGACCGAGTTATCGATCACCTCCTGAGCAAGATGATTGGGCCGCGTTGTGTCGGTGTACATTCCGGGGCGCTTGCGCACCGGCTCTAACCCGGTCAGGACCTCAATGGCATCGGCGTTATATTGCGTCATGATTCGCTACAACTTGGTTAATGGTGGACACTGTCGATGCCGAGTCTGAAGCCGCGGCTAAAACACAGTCGTAATCAGGCATACCCTCGTGACGAGAGATCAACTGCAAACGCTTCGTCAGAAACGCGTAATACTTGAGTATGCCAACTCCCGTCTTCATAAAGCTCCAGCAAGCGACACCCCGGCGCCAATTCGTCGACGCGAAATTGCTCGGACGCTGGCGCGAATTGCACACAGGTCGAGGGTGCGGTCAGGCACTTTACGCCAGCGTGCGTCTGCAGAGAATCCTGATGGACATGGCCGGAAATCACAACAGCTTGCGCGCCTAGTGGTGCCAACAGCGCCAGTGCCTCCGAGCCATTTCGCACGCCTTGATCGTCTAGCCATTCGCAGCCTACGGCAGCCAAGGGGTGGTGTGTAGCCACCAAGAGAGCCCGCGCCGTCTTCTGGGCACTCTCTACCGCTTGCGCCAACGCGGACAGCTCCTGATTCGTCAGCAGACCTGCGACTTCTCCGGGCTGCTGCGTGTTGAGCATGAGAATGTCCCAACTCGCGAGGGCAATATGCCGTCGAAAATGGCGCTTAAGCGGATGTTCTGCCGACCACTGCGCATCATGATTACCCGGAAGCCAAAAACTGGGCGCCCCAAGTGGCGCGAGCATTGTTGCCAGACGATGGTAGGCCTGATCGGCTTCATCACCCGCCAGATCGCCCGTCAGGAGTAAGGCATCAATTGGCTGCGCCTGCTGGATCAAGCGACAAACCGCCGCCAGGGAGCGGTCTGTATCGATGCCCACCAGCTTGCCACCCGCGTCGCGCATCAAGTGCGTATCCGAGATCTGGATCACGCGGCTGGTCGCAGCGGTAGCCAGCGTCACATCGCCACTGAGGGGATTCATGGCGTGGTGGGGTCAGGACGCGACAGATTGGTTTCCAGCGAACGGCCGTGGGACAGGCAAAACTCCATCAACTCGGCGGCGAATCGGTTCTGCTGGAATTTCTCGTCCCGCTGCAGCATCTCGGGATTCGGGTATCGATACCGAGCTTCGAAACGTCTCGATGTACTGCAATGGACTACCTCTGCCATACGGGCATCGTGGTAGAGCCGCAAATCGAAGTAGCTTCCCGCCCACGGAGCTGAAGCCATGCCCTGATAGCGCAACCGCATATCGGTGGTGTATCGATCGCGGGCGGTGACCTCAAGTGACACCGAAACCTCACCCGCTGCAAAAACGCAGGCGCTTTGCTGCTCATACTCAGGGAACAGACGCATCAAGCGATGATAGTTCGCCTCGCACTGTGCATGCAGGTCGGAAAGGTCAATCCTGTAGCCCCCGCGCGCGCGCCGGCGTGATTGAACGCTGTGTCGGTCACTTACCATGACCCAAAGTGTAGCAAGGCCCAAAGGGCACGCGAACAGCCAAAATGTTGTCACCTTCGGGCCGCAAAACGGGGCTCAGAGTGGTAAACTCGCGCCCCAAATTTCAGAGAAGCCGTATCTCATGCAGAATGACCGCCAACACACTCGCACCGCGCTCGGATGGCTGGTTGCCGTGCTTTGCAGCGCAGCGAGTTCAGTCACATCCGCCGACACGCTAGTCGATATCTATGAGCTGGCGCTGGAAAACGACGCGCTGCTCAAGGCCAGAATCGCTCAATACAACGCAGATATCGAGCTTGAGAAGCTTGCACTGGCCCCCTTGTTACCTCAGGCGAGAGCGGGATATTCGTTCACTGACACCGAAACGGACAGCACATCACCAAACGTTTACATCGATCAGGAAACAGGGGCTCTGGAGACAATCGATGTCACGTCAATCCGCGAGACGGAGAATGACGGGTACGATGTGAGCCTGTCGCAGACGCTTTTCGACCTGTCTGCCTGGTTTGGCTGGCGCGCTGGTAAAGAGAGCACGCAGCAAGCCGAAGCCAATCTGTCCGCTGCGCAACAGGACCTGATTGTGCGGGTAGTGCAGGCGTACTTTGGGGTGCTGCGCGCGCAGGACAACCTACGGGCATCGCAGGCTCAGGAGCGCGCCTTTGAGCGACAACTGGAGCAAACGCGACAGCGCTTTGAAGTCGGGCTGATCGCCATTACTGACGTATACGAAGCCGAGGCGGCGCGAGACCTTGCGCAAGTGACCCGAATTGTTGACGAGAATAACGTTGCCGTAGCCAAGGAAAATCTCTCGGTACTGACCGGTCAAGCGCCCGGGGCCCTGCATGTGCTGGGAGAGGAATTTGATCCGCGCCCCCCGGAACCCGCAGATCGAGGCGCATGGGTTGACTTTGCGCTCGCCAATAACAACCAGCTGGCAGCCGCGAGATATGCGGAAGAGGCAGCGAGGCAGAACGCCACCGCCTTCCGAATGGGGCACGCGCCCACCGTCACGGCCACTTATCGGTACCAGGATACCGAGACAACCGGAAGCATCCGACAAAACCCTGAGAGTCTGTTTAACTTCGCACCCAATTCGGAGCAAACCAACGAAACCTGGCAGATCCGCTTTGATCTGCCGCTGGTAGCTGGCGGAGCCATTAGCGCCAACCGGCGCCGCGCCGCAGAACAATTTAATGCTGCCAGGGAAACGCGCATCAATTTATCCCGCAATACCGTCACGCAGGCCCGGTCACTCCACATGACCGTGATGTCAGATGTCTCTCGCGTCAACGCGAGAAAGCAATCCATTGTATCCAGCCAAAGCGCCCTCGACGCCACTCAAGCGGGTTACGAGGTGGGGACGCGAAATATTGTGGACGTGCTCAATGCCCAGAACAAACTGTTCGCCGCGCAACGCGATTACGCCAATAGCCGATACGACTTCGTGATCAATTCGCTGCGATTGAAAGAGGTAGCGGGCACGCTTTCCCCAGAGGATATCGCGCGTCTGGAAGGCTTCCTGCTGGAGCCTGCCGCACCTACCGCCTCGGGTAGTGGCAGCGAATAACTCAAGGCAAGTGGGCTTGTAAAAGGGCCCACTGCCGCGCTAGCACCCCCCCCTGCGCTGACTGAACGGCCCTCGCGCGCTGACCCATCGCGATAAGGTTGCCGGTATCCGAACCAGGCCCCAACAACGCCGTAACGGTCTGGGCGAGGGACGCCTCTTCAACTATCTGGGCCGCTCCGGCCCGCAATAGCGCCCGATACACGCCAGAAAAATTAAAGAAGTGCGGCCCGGTAATCACCGGCAATTCCCATGCGGCTGCCTCGAGGGGATTGTGTCCACCATGGGCCACCAAACTGCCGCCCACGAAAACCAAATTGGCGCAGCCCGTGAGCGCGCCCAGATGCCCCAGCGTGTCCACCATTAGAATATCGGCCTCCGGTGAGAGCGGGCCTTGGTCGCTGTGCAAGGCCACCGCATAGCCCTCGAGCAGAGAACCTGCCAACAGGTCGGGGACGCGCTCAGGATGGCGGGGTGCGAGCATCAATAGCGCGTGGGGCATTTCTGACTGTAGCGCGGTAAACGCCCGAACAATCATTTCTTCCTCGCCCGGATGCGTGCTGGCGGCGAGCCAGACGGTCCGGTTGTGTAGCGCATCACCAAGCCTTGCTCGTTCGCGCTCATTTTGACTTCGGAGAGCATCCGTATCGAGCGCGAACTTGAGGTTTCCCGTCACAGTCACCCGGCTCGGGTTAGCGCCAATCGCTTGCAGTCGTCTCGCGTCTGCCCTGTCCTGTGCCGCAATCCCCGACAGCGCCTGCAAAGTTTGACGAATCAGCTCGGGAGCCCGCGCATAGCCGCGAGCGGACCGGGCTGATAAGCGGGCGTTGAGTAATACCATGGGAATACCCCGCTTCGCCGCCTGCCCAATCAGGTTCGGCCACACTTCCGTCTCAACCAGCACTCCCGTAGCGGGACGCCAGTGATCAAAAAAACGAGCGGTAGCGCCGGGAGTATCGAAAGGCACCCAATCCGCATCCACGCGCTCGCCAAATTGCCGCCTCACCTGCTCGGCGCCGGTCGGTGTTGTGGAGGTGACCAGAATGCTGAGGTCGGGCCGCTCTAACAGAAGGCGCTCTAATAACGGCGCAATCGCAACGGTCTCTCCCACCGAAACGGCGTGAACCCACACTCTGTCGCCTGGGGAACCCGGGTCCTGGCCGCCATAGACACCCAGCCGATGTAGCAGGTTTTGACGATAGCCAGCGTGATGCCGACTGCGCCACATCAGACGCAGTAACAGCAAAGGCAATAACAGCCGCATGACCAGCGAATACAGCTGGCGATTTATCGGAAAGGTCAATCGGGTCCGCGCGCTCAAGACAATCGTATACTCACCACCTGACCACGCGGAGCCTAACATGCCCCCCTCTCTTGTGCCCCAGCCCCCATCGGCCGACGTTCGTGGATTTCTCGCCGAAGATGAGGGCCGACAGCTGTTTGAATGGGGGATCGATGCGGCGCCACTGGGTCCGATACTGGAAGTCGGCAGTTTCTGCGGCCTTTCGACCATTTGGCTGGCCCAGGCCGCAGCAGCATTGGACACCGTGGTATTTGCGCTGGATCACCATCGTGGCTCAGAGGAACATCAACCCGGTGAGTGCTATCACGACACCGATCTGCTTGACGCCACGGGGCGCTTTGACACGCTACCCACTTTCCGCCACAACATCGCCGCAGCAGGCTTTGAATCCACCGTGATTCCCATTGTTGCGCAAAGTGCCGATTTTGCCCGCCACTGGTCCGGTAATCTGGGTATGGTGTTTATCGATGGCGGGCACAGCCTGGCGGCTGCGCTCACAGACTATCGTTGCTGGGCGCCGCGCATCAGTCCCGGCGGCATCCTCGCCATACACGATGTGTACCCCGACCCTGCCGAAGGGGGTCAAGCGCCTTTTACGATATGGCGGCTCGCGCAGGAATCGGGGTTATTCCAACCGCTCGGTGAAACGGGGAGTCTGCGAGGTCTGAGGCGGTTATCTGTGTAGAGGCTTGGCTTCTCGCCAATTGATTACTTCATTTCTTTCGAGCGATTCGAGTTAGGAAACCACCACCTCCAGAAACAAATCACTCCCTCCGGTATGTCCTGTCAGCGCATCCACAGCCAACAATACAGCGCCGGCTGTCCAGGTAGGCTTCTCAAGCGGCCACAAAACCCGCTCGGCAAACTGATAGCCGGTCCACCAGGCGCCATCGGTGTCGCGCCATTGCATCAACCAACCAAACAATTCTGCCGCCTGCTCACGACGACCGGCAGCCAACAAGGCGAGCGTCAGCTCGCAGGACTCGGCAACCGTCACCCATGGCTGATGGTTCTCGCATCGACATCCAATGCCAGGCTCGACAAACTCCTGCCAACGCCGATCCAGTTGACTTCGTGCCTCATCACCCGTCATGACTCCGGCCAGGATGGGGTAAAACCAATCCATGGCATATCGTGCCTTACTCGCCCATGTGCGATCAAAACGCTCTGGTCGATCGCGCAAGGCCCGGCCCAAACATTCGCGGGCAGACCGCCAACCAGGTTGCGGCTCCCCCAGTTGCTCCGCAATGAGGATCCCGCACTCAAGAGATTTGTAGATTGAACTGCAGCCCGTCACCAGCGCGTCGCCCAAGGGGCGGCCATTGGGGTCAACCGCCCAATCTATCTCGCCCGCTTCACCTTGATAACGCAATACGAAATCGAGCGCGGCGCAAACAGTGGGAAAGAACCGCTCCAGAAACGCGCGATCTTGCGTCACCAAAAAATGGTGCCACACCCCGGTGGCCACATAAGCAACGTAATTGGTTTCCCGACGCTCAACCTCCAGATCAGGTTCACCCTTGCGATAACACGCCCACCAGCTACCGTCATCAAGCTGCATCCGCGACAGCCATTCATAGGCCCGCTTGGCCGCTTCGGTCTCGCCAGCAATACTCAGAGCCATTGCGGCTTCAGTATGGTCCCAGGGATCAGTGTGTCCGCCCTCAAACCAGGGAATCTCTCCCGATGCACGCTGCGCACTCAGCAAAAAATCCACGGTGGGCCGAAGCCATTGCGTTGGATACACATCAGTACTGAAAATCGGGGCATTCATTGCGGGTTTTCGGCGCGCTCCGGTTTGCTGAAGTAAAACACTACGCTCTTCCCCATCACTGGGTTCAGCAAAGCGTCAAACAGGCGCGTGATCCACGGGCGGCGCATCAGATCCCACACCAAAAGTTTATGGTAAGCCGCCACCAACCAATGCTCCCTCTCGTTTCGCCAAAAGAGGCACTTGAGCCACCAATAAGGCACGTGTAATGCGTGGGCACTCGCACCTCCCGTGAAAGCAAAACCTTGGCGCTCGACCTCTCGCCGCAAATGAGTCGCATCGAAAATCCGGATGTGGCCACCGGGGGAAGTGCGATAACCCTCACTCAATTTCCAACACACCCACTCGGGCCACTGCCGCGGCACACTGAGGCAGAAGCGCCCCCCCGGTTTCAGCACGCGCCATGCTTCCTCGAGCACCCTGAGATAGTTGGGAATATGCTCAAGCACTTCGCTGGCCACAACGGCATCAACCGTCTCGTCAGAGATAGGCAGCCGGGTGGCATCGCCAACGCCGAAGCCGATCTGACCTTGGGGCGAGTGCGGCTCCATATCGCCAATACGGGTGATGGCCGTGGACAGATCCTGCATGGATAGATCAAGCCCCAGGGCATAAACATCAGGCAGTCGATACGCCGCCAGCGTATGACGACCCTCGCCACAGCCGATGTCGAGGCAAAGCTGCCCGGGAAGCAGCGACAATCTCTCGACATCAACGGTCAGCATCTGTTAATACAGGTGCGATATTCGTCGACCATCCGCCGTGCACAGACCGTCCAGCAGAAATGTTGGCGCACCCGCCGCAAGCCGCTCTCTGATAGCTGGTCGGCTAGATTGCTATCGGACAGCACGCGTTCTATACCTTGCGCGAGCGCGATACTGTCCCCCGCAGGGACGAGCAAGCCGCCCTCTGCGACAACCTCTGCTAATGCCCCACCATCACTGGAAACCAGCGGAATGCCGGCCGCCATCGCCTCAACCGCGGGTAATCCGAAGCCCTCGTAAAGAGAAGGCACCACAGCGATCGCGCTCTCAGCATAAAACTGGTTGATCTCTTCATGACTGGCATCGCCAATGAATCGAATTCGCTCAGACAAACCCAGTTGAGCGATGAGCTTTTCGGTATCCCCACCAGCTTTAGGCCGGGCAATTAAGAGCAACCGCAGATCCGGGCGCTGTTGAACCAGACACGCTAGCGCATGGAGCAAAACAGAAAGGCCTTTGAGGGGTGCGTCAGCCGATGCGGTAGCAATAATCTGATTCGGCCTACGATCCACCCCAGGAATAGGCCGAAACAAGGCGGTGTCCACGCCGTTGGGGATAACGCTCACTACGCCGGGCAGAACGCCAAAATCGGTGGCGATGTCGATCGCCGAAAGTCTGGATACGGTTACGATATGCGCGAGTCGCCGAGCGACTCTGCCTTGCATGGTCAAAAAAGAGTGCCAGCGACGAATCAGCAGACGCCACCACCACCTTGACTCGCCAGCAAGCGCGACTCGGAGATCCCGGGTAATGGGATGGTGGATTGTGGTAATTACCGGAAGCCCCGCCCGCTGCAAATCGAGAATACCGTCGGCAAGCGTCTGGTTGTCGTGGATCACATCGAACTCAGATGCGTGTTGTAGCAACCAGTCGCGCGCGCGCTCGGCAAACGTCCAGGGCTCCACAAACCCCCCTGTCACCTTGCTGAGCCATTCCCTTATCGCTAGCCGGTCCGTCAATTCCTCGCGTCCAACACTCGATAACTCTCGGGCGTAGAGATCGAGGCTGGGTAATTGGACCAGCCTGACGCCCTCCACCAATTGCGGATAGGGTGGCCCTGAAATCACCGTAACCTGATGGCCCAGCGCCATCAGAGCCTGGCTCAGATATCGCAGATAAACGCCCTGCCCCCCTGAGAACGGCGCGGAGCGATAACCTAGCAACGCAATGCGCAGGGGTGCCTCAACGGGCAAGCAAGCTGTCGACTGAGCCGATTGGCGAGTATGAAAAGGGGCGTTGATAGATCACTCCGAGGGGACGGCAACTAATGGCAGTAAGCGCGCCATATTATCGACGGCCAGACGCCAAGTACAGCAACCCCGCCTCGACGATGACTCGCCAAGTGCGCTAACGGGCGGTACACTCCTGCGCCCCTTGGGGATATCCTGCCATCATGACTGAGCACACCGCATATAAGGGCATCATTCTTGCCGGTGGATCGGGCACGCGCCTGCATCCACTGACCATGACTGTCAGCAAGCAACTGATGCCGGTATACGACAAGCCGATGATTTATTACCCGCTCGCCACGCTGATGCAGGCTGGCATTCGGGATATTCTGGTCATCACCACACCCCGTGATCAAATTGCTTACGCCGACCTTTTGGGAGATGGGGGCCAGTGGGGCCTCAGTATCCAGTACACAATTCAGGAGAATCCGGATGGCCTGGCGCAGGCGTTTATCCTGGGCGAGGACTTTATTGGCCAGGATCCGGTTTGCCTCGTATTGGGCGACAACATCTTTTACGGGGCCGGCTTCACATCCAAGCTGCGGCGTGCTGCGCAGCGAACAGAGGGGGCCTCTGTATTTGCCTACTACGTTCAGGATCCACAACGCTACGGCGTGATCGAATTTGACTCTGAGGGCCGAGCCGTTGGCATAGAGGAAAAGCCCGCCAAACCGCGCTCACATTACGCCGTCACCGGCCTTTACTTCTACGACAACGACGTTATCTCGGTCGCCAAGAGCATCACGCCCTCGCAACGCGGTGAGCTCGAGATCACCGACGTCAACCGCCACTATCTGGAGCGCGGTGCCCTACAGGTTGAGGTCATGGGCCTGGGCACGGCTTGGCTGGATACGGGTACCCACCAGTCACTACTGGACGCCGGGAATTTCATCCGCGTCATAGAGGAGCGTCAAGGCCTCAAAGTTGCCTGTCTGGAGGAGATTGCCTACCGACAGGGATACATCGATGCAGAGCAGGTTCTGGCACTCGCAGGCCCGCTGATAAAAAGCGGCTACGGTGCTTATCTGGAAGCCATAGTGAGCGATGGCGGGCCCGTGTTCGATGAAGATTGAGTCGACCCCGCTTACGGGTGTCAATCTGATCACCCCCACAATACATGGCGACGAGAGAGGGTTTTTTCTCGAGACCTGGCATGCCGATCGCTACACCGAGGCAGGCATTACGCTACCTTTTGTGCAAGACAATCACAGCCGCTCTGCGCGTGGCATTCTTCGCGGCCTGCACCTCCAAACCGAAAAGCCTCAGGGCAAACTGGTGCAGGTACTCACGGGATCGGTATTTGATGTTGTGGTGGATTGCCGACCAGACTCGCCCAGTTTCGGCAAGTGGCATGGCGTCACGCTCAGTGCTGAGAACCATCAGCAGCTGTGGGTGCCACCCGGATGCGCGCACGGATTTTATGTGCTGAGCAACCACACCGACTTTCTCTACAAGTGCACCGATTACTACCACCCGGAGAGCGAGCTGACGCTGGCTTGGAACGACCCTGACATCGGTGTTGTATGGCCCATTCCAGCCGGTCAGGAACCGAAGGTCTCTGATAAAGACCGCGTGGGCGTGAGCTGGCGTGAGCTGGCCTCCTTGTAGCCCACAGGTGGAGCAAACCACCTATCGGATGCAAACCTAAATCGGAGTCAAAACAGGTAGCTTCGCGCCTTACTAGCTGATCAGAAATAAGTGTGGCAACCGTTGACCTCACGATCTGTATCAATGGCATCTTGAAAGCATGCAGCCATTCGCCGGTAGTACTCTTCGGCATCCAGTACGGGCAAGTAGTCACTTAAATGCGCTTTGGCATAGCTGATTTGCAACCTGCTAATAGCTCTATTTGAAATCAGCACGGGCTCGATCTCATAGTCGATAAAACCGTCTCGATTTTGGTCTCTGAAAGAAAAGGGCCCGATATCGTAACCCTGAGGTACCGGCGGCGGCGCCAAGCAATTGGCCAAATCTATCGGCTACACCCAGTCCATGGCTAGCACTGGACACCCACAAGCACAGTGCGCAGGTCGCGACAATACCGCTGCGAACCATTTCCCTCTCCTGCTCTTTCAGGCGACACAACCATCACATCCTGTCGCTAGGACGAAGTCAAGCCACCCTGCATATGCCTCAGGTGGACGCCCGATTGTTGCCCTCAGGCTTGTGTCCCTATCAGCAGACGCCACCAGGCCTCGTTATCCAGATACCAGTCGATGGTTTTAGCCAGCCCCGACTCGAAGGTTTCGGTCGGCACAAAACCCAGTTCGCGCTCGATCTTGGACGCGTCAATCGCATAACGCCAGTCGTGCCCCGCGCGATCGGTGACGAATTCGATCAGCGATTCGCTCTGCTCGCCGTGCGCCTGTGGCGCGCGGGGAAAGCGCGCGGCCAGGTCGTCGCGCTGGGCAAATCGCTCATCCATCGCGCGGCAGAGTAATCTCACGATATCGAGATTCGCCCATTCATTGTGGCCGCCGATATTGTAGACCTCGCCCGGCG
>Ga0181573_10001087_pt1 | contig 27442 bp, 24 predicted proteins | sample 101ome_25_FD_148643 | JGI IMG/M metagenome (GOLD analysis project Ga0181573, IMG submission 148643) | Coastal salt marsh microbial communities from the Groves Creek Marsh, Skidaway Island, Georgia - 101409BT metaG (spades assembly) | ecosystem: Environmental > Aquatic > Marine > Intertidal zone...
CGGCGTATGCGACGAGTTCGAGATCGCTGGCTGCCAGGATGAAACAGCTTGTAACTACAACGCTGATGCGACGGACTCAGACGACTCATGCGAGTATGCTGACGCTGGCTACGACTGCGATGGCAACTGCTTGACGGATACGGACGGTGACGGCGTGTGTGACGAGTTCGAGATCGCTGGCTGCCAAGACGAAGCGGCTTGCAACTACAACGCTGACGCTACAGACTCAGACGACTCATGCGAGTATGCTGACGCTGGCTACGACTGCGACGGCAATTGCTTGACCGATACGGACGGCGACGGCGTATGCGACGAGTTCGAGGTCGCTGGCTGCCAAGACGAAGCGGCTTGTAACTACAACGCTGACGCAACGGACTCAGACGACTCATGCGAGTATGCTGACGCGGGCTACGACTGCGACGGCAATTGCTTAACCGATACGGACGGTGACGGCGTATGCGACGAGTTCGAGATCGCTGGCTGCCAGGATGAAACAGCTTGTAACTACAACGCTGACGCAACAGACAGCGATGACAGCTGCACCTACGCTGACGCTGGCTACGACTGCGACGGCAACTGCTTAACCGATACGGACGGCGACGGCGTATGCGACGAGTTCGAGATTGCAGGCTGTCAGGATGCCGAGGCTTGCAACTACAACGCTGATGCCACAGACTCAGACGACTCATGTGAATACGCTGAAGCTGGCTACGACTGCGATGGCAACTGCTTAACCGATACGGACGGTGACGGCATCTGCGACGAATTTGAGATTGGAGGCTGCACGAATGACGCGGCTTGCAATTACGATGCGACAGCTACAGATGATGACAATACTTGCGAATTCACATCTTGTGCAGGTTGTACCGACGCTGAGGCATGTAACTACGACCCAACAGCAACCATCGATGATGGCAGCTGTGCGGAAGAAGATGAGTGCGGAATCTGCGGTGGTGAAGGTGTTCCTGGTGGAGTTTGTGACTGCGATGGCAACTTGCTCGATGAATGTGGCGTTTGCGGCGGTTCAGGAATTCCTGAAGGAGCATGCGATTGCGATGGGAACTACCCAGAAACGGGTTATGATTGCGATGGAGTTTGCCTGAACGATGCGGATGGCGACGGCGTTTGCGATGAATTCGAAATTATCGGATGTCAAGACGAAGCAGCCTGCAACTATGATGCAACCGCGACGGATGCAGGGGATTGTGAATACCCAGAGGAATTGTACGACTGCGATGGCAACTGCTTGGAGGACGTCAACAACGACGGCTTGTGCGATATCGAAGGATGCACCATTTTGGAGGCATGCAACTACGACCCACTTGCCAACCTCTTGGTAGCATCGGATTGCATCTTCCCAATTGCTGAAGGATATGAGTGCTATGAAGTGGTCACGGGTTGTACAGATCCATCTGCTGTTAACTACAATCCATTTGCTTCTGCCGATGACGGTTCATGTGTAACAGTCGTAGTGGGTTGTATGATTCCAAGTGCTTGCACTTACGATCCAAATGCTACCATCATGAACTTCGCCATGTGCGTGTTCGGCAACTGCGACGATACAGCGGGTTCACCAACGCCTGAGGGCATACTGACCCCTGGCTGCCTGGATCCATTTGCTTGCAACTACGATGAAACAGCGACGGAGATGGATTGGACCCTGTGTGATTATAGCTGCCTCTTTGGTTGCACGAATTCATTCGCATGCAACTTCAGTGAAGAAGCTCTTTACAATGATGGTAGTTGTGATTTCGATTCGTGTGTAGGTTGTATGAACGATTTGGCGTGTAACTATGATGAAACGGCATCGATTCCTGACCCAGCATCATGCGAATATGAATCGTGCTTAGGCTGTGCCTCACCAACCGCTTGCAACTATAACCCAGATGCCACGGTCAGTGACTTGTTCTCTTGCGAATACTGTGAATTTGAATTCAGCAATGCGGATGATTACAATGTAGAATGCGAAAGCGATCTGCCAACCGAGTGCAACGATGAAGTTGCAGTGGCATCGACCTGCAGCGAAGACGCACCCGAAGTCGCGTGCCTCGTAGCCGAGAACATCACGGGAGCGACCAGTTCGTTCAGTGCGACGACCGCGATGGGAGATGGCCCCGATGGTGCATTCCGCCTCTACGGCGCGAGCGTCCAAGGCGTGGCGGACAGTGACTTCTTCTTGGAAGACGAGAACAACCCATTGGTATTGACCACGTACGACAACGGCGTAGCGGTCATGACCGGTTCGGTGATCAGTGACGTCAACGCAGACCAGCGATTCGACGTGTTCGTAACCTTCGAAGCCGGACAAGACGCCGAAGAGTGGGTCGCAGAAGATCCAGCCCACGGCTACTTGGTGGCGTTCGGTTGCGATCCTCAAATCGACATGGTCTACACCCTGAAAGGCGACCAAAGCTACCTCGTAGGTCAAGGTGAATACGCTGGCGATTTGATTACCCTGAGCCACATGCCAGTGAGCGAAAACAAACGATTCCAATTGGGTGTCGGTGGTAACAGCCACAACTGCAACTTCGGTTTCGGCGGTTGGTTCGCTTGGAGTGGAACCTTGATGAATACGCCAGCTGGCGGTATGTCGGGTGACATCATTGTGGACTTGGTTGAAATGGCAGAGTCTCCCGCAGCCGTTTGCGGTACGGAGAGTGTGACCATCTTCTACACGGCGATGGAAGAAAGCTGTGATTACGTTGAAACGCACGTTCAAACCATCACGCGCGTGGACACAGAAGGTCCAGTATTTACATCTGCACCGGAGGATGTTACCGTGGAGTGCGATGCAGTACCAGCAGTGACGGATTTGGAAGAATTGTTGGCGAACGGCGAACTCTTGGCAACCGATGCTTGCGAAGCCGATGATGATCCAATCGTTTACGCTTACGAAGGCGAAACGGTGGCCAACACAGATTGCGACAGTGAATACAGCATTTCACGCACTTGGTCTGCAACGGACTGCAGCGGAAATGTGACGCTTCATACCCAAGTTGTCACCGTCGAAGACACGACAGCACCGGTATTCACGGAAGCGTTGCCAGCTGATGAAACCGTCGAATGCGATGCGGTACCTGCAGCTGAAATTTTGACGGCTACGGACAACTGCGACGCTTCAGCAGAGGTGCAGTTCGAAGAAGTCATCACGGATGGTGCGTGCCCACAAACCTATACGATCACGCGCACGTGGTCAGTGACCGATTGTGCAGGCAACCCAACCGTACATGTTCAGACCCTCGAGGTTCAGGATACGACGGCACCGGTATTCACAGAAGTGCCAGCCGATCAAACAAGCCAGTGCGAGGAACAGCCGTACACTTCAGCTGCAACGGATAATTGCGGCGCAGTTGTCATCACCGAATCACGTGACGTGATCAGCGAAGACACGTGCGGCAATTACGAACACCTCGTAACGCTCACGGCTACCGACGAGTGCGGAAACAGCGCCATTTACCAGTTCACCATCATCGTTGCCGATACAGAGGCTCCTGCATTTGTAGAGGCCTTGCCCGCAGACGAAACGGTTGAATGTGACGCGGTCCCTGCTGCGGACGTGCTCACGGCTACGGATAACTGCGACGATACGGTGGACGTGGTTTACAACGAAAGCGTAACAGAAGGCGATTGCCCGCAGACCTACACCATCACACGTACGTGGACGGTGAGCGATTGTTCCGGCAATACGACCGAACACATCCAGACCATCGAGGTTCAGGATACGACAGCACCGGTCTTCACCGATGTGCCAGCTGATCAAACGAGCCAATGCGAGGAGCAGCCGTACACTTCAGCTGCAACAGATAACTGTGGCGCGGTGACCATCACCGAGTCACGTGATGTGATCAGCGAAGACGAATGCGGCAACTACGAGCACCTCGTCACCCTTACGGCGACGGATGAATGCGGAAACAGCACAGATTATCAATTCACCATTGTTGTCGCCGATACTGAGGCGCCAGCATTTGTGGAGGAATTGCCAGGTGATTTGTCTGGAATCGAGTGCGATGCCATCCCTGCAGCGGACGTCTTGACGGCGACGGATAACTGCGATACGGTTGAGGTGAACTTCACAGAAGAACAAACCAATACCCTCTGCGGAACTTCGTACACGCTCGTGCGCACTTGGACGGTGAGCGATTGCTCGGGCAATACGACATCGCACGTTCAGACGATCGAAGTCATCGATACGACAGCACCGGTATTCGAATCTCACACCGAGTTTACCATGGCTTCATGCGAAATGTTAACCGATGCAGAGGATCCAACGCAAATGCCTTTGGTCGCCACGGACAACTGCGGCGCTGTGAGTTACAGCATCGACGCGGTTATGTTCTCTGGCGGATGCCCTGGAACGTGGATGCGTGAGTGGACGGCGACTGACGAGTGCGGCAACAGCACATCAACGGTTCAATTCGTCACCATGTTCGATGAACAGGTTCCTGAATGGACGGCGCTGCCAGCTGATACGGTTTTGATTTCAGCCGGTTTCGATTGTGCTCCTGATATTTCTCCAGCGGCAACAGGTACGCCAGAAGCCGCTGATAATTGCGGTCCAAATGTTGACTTGAATGTCGATTACGAGGACTCGAATTTAGTAGAAGTCTGCACTGGCACTTACAGCTTCACGCGAACTTGGACGGCCACAGATTTCTGTGGAAATGCGACCACTTTCGCACAGCACATCAGTGTTGGAGACGATTCAGGTCCTGTGTTCACATTGGCTCCAACAGATCAAACAAGCCAATGCGAAGAACAGCCCTACGCTTATGAAGCTGTGGACAATTGCACCAACACACCACCGATCATTTACGAGACGCGCGATACGCTCAGCTCAGATGATTGTGGCAATTATGTGCACTTGGTCACCTTGACAGCTTGGGATGTTTGCGGAAACACCACGGATCACCAGTTCACGATAACCGTTCAGGATACCGATGGCCCAGCTTGGAACCAAGAAATTCCAGCTGATGCAACAGCGGAATGTGACAATGTTCCAGCTGCAGCGGTCATCACTGCTACTGATAATTGCGATGGTGACGTGAGCGTCACATTTGACGAAAGCATAACCGCATCGGATTGTCCTGAGGAGTACACGATTACCCGCACATGGGAGTCTGTGGACTGCAGCGGCAACAGCACATTTGCCATCCAGACCATCACCGTGGTTGATACGACGGCTCCGACCTTCGTGGAGGCGCTCCCAGCGGATGAGACCGTTGAGTGTGATGCGGTCCCTGCGGCTGAAGTGTTGACTTCAACGGACAATTGCGATTCGGCATCTTCTGTTACCATGACAGAGGAGGTGTCCGACCAAATGTGCTCAGGCCAATACACCTTGACCCGCACCTGGACAGCATCCGATTGTGCTGGCAATGAAACGGTTCATGTTCAGACCATTTCTGTCATCGATACAACAGCACCTGTTGTCACTGCAGCAAGTGATTTGACGGTTGAGTGTGACGGAGCTGGCAACGACGGCGACTTGACGGCATGGCTCGAGAGCAACGGCGGCGCAATAGCGACTGACGCGTGCAATGGCGTGACGTGGACGAACGACTTCGCTGAACTCAGCGACGATTGCGGCGCTACCGGCGCAGCAACCGTCACGTTCACTGCGACGGATGATTGCGGCAACGCGACATCTACGACAGCCACGTTCACGATCGAAGACACGACGGCACCTGCTGTAGCCGATGCAAGCGACCTCACGGTTGAGTGCGACGGTGCAGGCAACGCTGCAGACCTCGATGCGTGGCTCGCCAGCAACGGCGGCGCGACAGCGACTGACGCATGTGGCGGCGTGACTTGGACGAACGACTTCGACGCATTGAGCGACGATTGCGGCGCTACCGGCGCAGCATCGGTTACGTTCACTGCGACGGATGATTGCGGCAACGCAACGTCTACGACAGCCACGTTCACGATCGAAGACACGACGGCGCCTGCTGTAGCCGACGCCAGCGACCTCACGGTTGAGTGTGACGGTGCAGGCAACAGTGGGGACTTGATGGCGTGGCTCGACAACAATGGCGGCGCAACAGCGACTGACGCTTGCAGTGGCGTAACGTGGTCCAACGATTACGACGGATTGAACATCCTTTGCGGTCCAACGGGAACAGCTACGGTCACGTTCACCGCGACTGACGATTGCGGCAATAGCAGCAGCACGACGGCCACGTTCACGATCGAAGACACGATGGCTCCAGCAGTAGTCGACGCAAGCGACCTCACGGTTGAGTGCGACGGTGCAGGTAACGTAGCTGATCTCGATGCTTGGCTTGCCAACAACGGCGGCGCGACAGCATCAGACGATTGCAGCGGTGTGACTTGGACCAACGACTACGATGGAACGGTAGCCGATTGTGGAGCAACAACGAGCGTGACCGTCACGTTCACCGCGTCTGACGCGTGTGGTAACTCCACAAGCACGTCAGCAACGTTTACCGTGGAAGACACGACGGCTCCAGCGTTTACGCAAGTACCGAGTGACCAGTCGAACGAGTGCGACGAGTTGACCTACACGGCAACTGCAGCGGATGCGTGCAGTGCTGCAACAATCACCGAAAGCCGCGAGGTCATCAGTGAAGACGGCTGTGGCAACTACGAGCACCTCGTGACCTTGACGGCAACGGATGCGTGTGGCAACAGCACGGATCACAGCTTTACGATTGTGGTCAGTGATACAACGGCACCAACTGTGGATGATACAGAAGGTGTGGAAGACGGTGGCATCGTAGCCGTATGCGCCGAGGACATCTGGGGTAGCGTGACCATCCCAGCGGCCTTGACATTGACCGCAAGCGATAACTGTACTGGAGATGTGGATGTGACGGTGACCGAAACCTATGTTGGCGACTACGCGCCGACGGAAGATGTTACCGCATTCTGCATGCCAAGTACCCCAGCAACGACCGAGGATGGCTTGACTTGTGACAACTTCACCGCACACGCGGCACGTTTGTTCAACTTCCCAGGGGATGAGTTCTATACGATGGCGGGTGGTCTCATGACCAACTACGTTGACGGAACAGCACACATCACGATGGAGGTCGTTTCCATGGACAATCCAAACGCGGGTTGGACCTTCGAAATCGATTTGAATGAAGGACTGAACTGGCAGGATTGGATTGACCAAGACGGACCACAGAGCTACAAGTCGGATTGCGGCTTGGGTGATCACACCGAATGGTTGTACTACATCATGCAGAACAGCAGCTCGGCTTCAGGATGGGGTGATTACGCAGGTTCAGAATTGGCCTTGTCGCATCAGCCATCTAATGGTTTCTTCGGATTCCAGGTCGGTGAGGGCGCGAACAACAAGAACGCCAACCACGGTTACAGCGGATGGTTCTACTACATCGGCACATTCGAAGGTGCGGAAGTCATGGGAACCGGCGATGTCTTCGCGGACATCGATTGCAGCTTGCCATGGAGCATCGAACGTGAGTACACCGTGACGGATTGCAGCGGCAACAGCACGACCTTCTCGTACACGGTTGACGTGAATGGCATGACGTGCGACCCGATTGATCCGACGCTGGATGGCAATGACGACAGCGACAGCAGCTGGGGTGATGATGCCATCGGCGACGATAACATCGGCGAGGAGGATGGATCGAGCAATGGACACAAAGTGAACTTGCTCGGATTGACTCCAAACCCAGCCAATGACATCGCGTTGCTCACCTTCGTTTCAACGGATGACGATGTGGTTGCTGTGAACCTATACAACGGTTCGGGCATGCTCGTGACGACCTTGTGGCAAGGTCAAGCGTACGCTGATGTCGCCGTGACCATCGAAGTGCCTGCGAATACGTTGCAGACGGGATTGTATCAAATCCAAATCCTGTCCGCGACCGGAAATTCGGTGACCACCAAGCTTATGGTTGGGAACTAATTGCTTGCCAGACTTCGGGCACTGCGATTCACAATGGAAAGCCTCCCCAGCGATGGGGGGGCTTTTTTCATTTCTTCGCACGGCATTCTCGCGTTCCCGTCAGACCTTTGTGCAAATTCCAGCACATGGTCAAGCAACGCACTCCGAAAGACACCCATGCCTCCAGCACCCGGATCGTCATGCCCAACGATACCAATACCCTGGGCAATTTGATGGGAGGTAACCTCCTCAATTGGATGGACATTTCAGCAGCCATCAGCGCTCACCGTTGCAGCCGCCGCATTTGCGTTACTGCCGCGGTGAATAACGTTTCATTCAAGAAGCCCATCAAACTAGGCGATATCGTGACCATTCATGCGGAGGTGACGCGCACCTTCAACAGTTCAATGGAGGTTTTCATGCGCGTCCATGTCGAGGATCATGTGACCGGAGAGCAGCAACTCTGCAACGAAGCGATGTATACGTTTGTGGCGGTGGACCAATTGGGAGCGCCCATCGCCGTTCCTGAGATTGTCCCTGAAACGCCCGAAGAACGTGAGCGGTTCGATGGCGCGTTGCGCCGGCGTCAGTTGCGGTTGGTGTTGGCTGGTAAGATGCAACCGGCAGATGCGACGGAATTGAAGGCGTTGTTCGACTGACCTTACCGACCTCAGAATAAACGAGCGGTCTGTTCCATGCACGATGGGGTATGGCGGCACGTGCGGTTCCCCAATTTCGAACACGGACGTTCACCCAATTCCGATGCGGGATTGATTTCCTGAGAACCCGCTGCGGCTCGCCAAGGCCCCATTCCGAGGTTTGGCCGGGTGCACCCCCAAAATGAAGTGATGGCTGCCCCAACGGCTGCGGCAAGGTGCATCATGCCCGTGTCACCGGTGTATACATGCTCCGCTTGCCGGAGAAGTGCTGCTGACTCGGCGATGGAGGTGGTTCCGGCGAATTGATGCCAATCGGGAAATCGCCGTGCCCAAGCTTCGCCGCGTTCACGGTCTTCGGAGCCTCCGATGAGAACGATGCTCCGATTTTCCCGCTGGGCAATGGTGTCGATGATGGAATCGGTCAAGCGTTTGCCATTGTGGGTGGCGCCTAGGGCGATAACGGCATACGGTGCCGATGGAATGCGATTGAAACGGGCTCCCTCGAAAAGGTCCGGCCAATGGACTGGAGAATTCGCGCCAAATGCACCTCCAAATGCCGCGATGTAGCGATCCACGATGTGCGCCACAGGTTGCGTTCGCCAGCCGCGTACCAACAACCATTTGGCCACGTTTTGCTTGTCGACCGTGAACGAAATGAGGCCAAGTGCCCGCTTCACCGCCCGCGAACGCACGTTGTTGTGCAGATCCACGATGTAATCCAATTCGGTCGATCGCAAGGCATCCATCACCTCTGCAGTGGCATGTTCGATCGTATGAATGTGGTCAACGAGATCGCCAAATCCCTCTACCACAGGCCGCATGGTCGCTTTGGTCAAGAAATGAATTTCGCTCGGTCCGTCGATCGCTTCTCGGAGGCTGGCCAACGCGGGAGCCGTCAACACGATGTCGCCGATGGAGGAAAAGCGAATGACCAATATGCGGGTGGGCCGGGATTGCATGAACACGGGATGGGGTACAAAGCTATTTAAGCGTAACGCAGAATTCACATGGAACGCTTCGTTGGACTTTATTTTTGCGTCGTGGATAAGACAAACCCAAAATTAGCGCAGACGATTCATGCGTTGGAATCAGCAGCTCAATCCTTGGATGCTGGCCCTGAGCGCATGACTTCGTTGGACGCATTGGCGCAATGGATTGCAGATCAGTCACCCGCGAGCCCAACGGATTTGATTTACATCTGCACACACAACAGCCGCAGGAGTCACATGGGCCAAATTTGGGCCCAAGCTGCTGCCTGGCACGCAGGCCTGGACGATGTGCGCACGTTCAGCGGCGGAACAGAAGCCACGGCTTTTTACGTGCACGCCATTCAAGCATTGCGTGATTGCGGGGTGTCCATCGAAGGAATTGAGTCAGGTGTGAATCCTCTTTATCAAGTGCGTTTGCAATCATCGCATGCTCCGTTCAAAGCATTCAGCAAGGTGTTTTCCGAGGGCGGCAATCCCACCTCGGAATTCGCAGCGGTGATGACCTGTGACTCGGCAGATGAAGCTTGTCCAGTGGTTCCTGGCGCGGCCGCGCGATTTGCGACACCGTACCAAGACCCGAAAGCGTCGGACGGAACGGGACGCGAGTCGGCGATTTATCTGGAACGCGCCATGCAAATTGGGGCCGAGTGCTTCTACGTGATGATGCGCGCTGCCGAAATCCGAGCGGCTCAGAGCGCGCAGGACTGAACCCAGTCGCCGTACTTTTGTTGAATAGGTGCGGGTCCTACCGCAAATACAACTGCCATGAAAAGTCCTGTTTGGAAGACCGTCAAGGAGTACGAAGAAATTACATTCAAGGCCTGCAATGGCGTTGCGCGCATTGCGTTCAATCGTCCGGAAGTCCGGAATGCTTTCACGCCAAAAACGGTAGACGAGTTGTGGGAGGCGTTGATTTTCTGTCACGAAAGCCAAGAAATCGGTGCAGTATTGCTTACCGGTGAAGGTCCTTCTCCGAAAGACGGCGGTTGGGCGTTTTGCAGTGGTGGTGACCAACGCGTGCGCTCCACTACCGGCTACAAAGGTGAAAATGGCATCAACCGATTCAACATCCTCGACGTCCAACGCCAGATCCGGTTCATGAATAAGGTCGTCATCGCCGTGGTGCCCGGTTGGGCGGTCGGTGGTGGACACAGCCTGCATGTCGTTTGTGACCTGACGCTGGCGAGCAAAGAGCATGCGGTTTTCAAGCAGACCGACGCGGATGTAGCTAGTTTTGACGGTGGCTTCGGTTCGGCCTATCTCGCCCGCCAAGTAGGCCAAAAGCGCGCTCGCGAGATCTTTTTCCTCGGAGCGGAATACAGCGCACAAGAAGCGTTCGAGATGGGCATGGTGAACAAGGTGGTGCCGCACGCGGAATTGGAGCAAGTTGCCTACGACTGGGCGCAAGAAATCATGACCAAAAGCCCGACGGCCATCAAGATGCTCAAATTCGGTTTCAACTTGATCGACGATGGGTTGGTCGGGCAGCAGGTTTACGCTGGTGAAGCCACACGCCTCGCTTACGGCACCGACGAAGCGAAAGAGGGGCGGGATGCTTTTTTGGAAAAACGCCCACGCGACTTTTCTAAGTTTCCGAAGTTTCCATAGTTGGAAGTTGAGAGGCGGCCTAGGTCCATGCGATGGTGGGCGAATGGTGCTGATCCAGCCAGTTTTTAAAAGCCTGAAAACCAACAATTCACAGGCTAGTTGTTAAAAAAAATAAAGTGTCTTTAGTACACGAGTTGAATCAAGAAGTTACTTGGGAACGCATTTTAACCTAAACCCTTACAAAATGGATAATGTGTTCAAATTCATGGGAGGCTTCTTTCAGAGCTTAACCCAATTGTTAATTGGCTTTGCGGCATTGGCTGTTGTAACAGAAGTCGTTTTTGGTGCAGCAATGTTCCCTGGCATGAATGTGGTTGACAACCTCACTGCCCTCATTTCTCAGCTGGGCAATGGTGGATTTGTGGGATTGGTCGCACTATTGATTCTTTGGAGCATCCTCTCCAAGAAATGATGCATTGATATATGAATAAAGGGTGGCGCTGCAAGGCGCCGCCCTCATTCTATTCATCATGGAACGCATCATCACCATCGTATGCTTGGTTCTGAGTGCCGCTGGATTGGGGTACCTTAAAATGAACCAATTGGAGCGGATGGAGGCTGAAAAAGCTGCCCAGGCTGAGTCGGAAGCCCTAGCCCTAGCTGAGGCAGATGCCGCAGCAGCCGAGGCGGCGAAGTTCCATTTTACTGTTCAGCATGACAAAGACATGCAAACAGATTCCATTCGCATTGTCATGCAAGGGTATTCATCGGATCCCGATCAAGACAATGTCAACTACCAATGGGAACAAATTGGAGGCGCAACCTTGGCATTGGATTCGGACACGAATTCAGTAGCCACCTTTTCAGCAACCAATGGCGAGTACTCATTTCGGTTAACCGTGACGGATTCATACGGAGCATCAAGTTCAGATGAAGCTGTTGTAAAAATTCACCCAGAACCGAACAACTCACCTTCCGCAGAAATTGACGTAAGAGCGAAAGAGTAAATCTTCCGCACATATTCTCAGAGAAACCAGCCCTATGCGGCTGGTTTTTTTTGAGGCATCCGTCGCCTGCGCACAAAAAAACCGATGCTGATGTGGCGAGTTTTGACGGTGGGTTCGGTTCGGCCTACCTCGCCCGCCAAGTGGGCCAGAAGCGTGCCCGTGAGATCTTTTTCCTCGGAGCGGAATACAACGCCCAGGAAGCGTTCGAGATGGGCATGGTGAACAAAGTGGTGCCGCACGCAGAATTGGAACAGGTGGCGTATGATTGGGCGCAAGAAATCATGACCAAAAGTCCGACAGCCATCAAAATGCTCAAATTCGGTTTCAACTTGATCGACGATGGGTTGGTTGGGCAGCAGGTTTACGCTGGTGAAGCCACGCGCTTCGCCCAAATGGGCGAGGCCGGGCATTTTTGGATTTCCGAAGGGAATACCACCCACGCGAACGTGTTTTCACTGAAAGAGGTCTCATGGATTGATCAATATTTCTTTGATCACAATAGAGGTCTCTCTGTCCGCTGCCTCAAGGATGCTGACTGAGTGAACTCAAGGGTAACGAATGCTTAAATATCAGTCTCGTAGAGCGATGATTTGACTGCGAAAACCGCTCCTTGCAGCCCGCGAGGAGCGGTTTTTGGCATTCAGTTACCCCTGGAAGCAAACGTCCTTTTCCACCAGAGACCAAAAAGCCGATGCTCGCGCACCGGCTTTTCGTTAGTGGAGAGACCGGGATTCGAACCCGGGTTACCCTCTCGAGTAAACACGCTTTCCAAGCGTGCGCCTTAAGCCACTCGGCCACCTCTCCTTTCCTACCGCAACGCGGAAGGGGTGCAAAAATACCGAATTTCTGAGTGCGTATCCAAACTGCAAGCAAGCGGATTAACTCAATGGGTTGACAGGGCTGAACTTGGTAATTTCACCACGTAGGTTGCCACCCATCGCATTGCGTAGGTCATCGTCCCTGAGCCCTTGGCCAAGGCAATGCATGAGCTTGGTGAGGGCGGCTTCGGTGGTCATGTCACCGCCTGGAATCACTCCACAGTCCCTCAGGATATGGGCTGTCGCGTAGCGTTCAGGGTGCACGGCTCCATGGCTACACTGGGAAACATTTACAAGGGCCACGCCTCGGCTATTGGCCTCGGTCAGCAAGGCCTTCAGATCGGAGTTGGTCGGTGCATTGCCTGATCCGTAGGTGGACAACACGAGCCCTTTCAAATCCGACCAGTCCAAAACGCGCTTGAGGATTTCCTGTGACTGGCCTGGAAAGAAGGGTAGCCACGCAATTTGCGACTCCATTGTCTCATGAAGTTGGAGGGAGGAGGTTGGATCGCGAAATAGAATCCTTTCATTGAAGACGATATCCACGCCTGCTTCGGCCAAGGCAGGCAGGTTTGGGCTTATGATGGCCTGCATAGATTCAGCACTCGCCTTGTGCGTGCGATTTCCACGGTATAACGACGACCCGAAATAGACGGCAACTTCTTGAACGACAGGGGCGTCGATTCCACGAGCGCTTGCGATTTCAACAGCACTTAGTAAGTTTTCACGTCCATCCGTTCGCGGCAGTCCAATCGGCAATTGGCTGCCCGTTAGGATCACGGGCTTGCGCAATCCTTCGAGCATGAAACTCAAGGCTGAAGCTGTGTATGCGAGGGTGTCTGTGCCGTGCAAAATCACAAAGCCATCAAATGCGTCGTACCGCGATTGAATCGTGCGGGCCAATTGAAGCCAATGGGCTACGGACACATTCGAAGAGTCGATGGGTGGATCAAAGGATATGGCTTCAATGGTCAATTCATCTTGCACCAATTCGGGCACATGCCGGTGGATCTCGGAAAAATCCAGCGGAGCCAGTCCGCCTTCAGCAGTCTGCACGCAGCCAATGGTGCCGCCGGTGTAAATGATGAGAATCGACCGATCCATGGGCGGAAATTACAACGCAAATAGCCGCTTTGCGTTCGCCGTGGTCGCCGCTGCCACTTCTGCCACAGAACACTCCCACAAATCCGCCACGCGCTGCGCTACAACGGCGGTGTAGGCCGATTCGTTGCGTTTTCCGCGATGCGGAACGGGCGCCAGGTACGGGCTGTCGGTCTCCAGGATGACCCGATCGCGGCGCACGTGCGGCAATACCGCATCCAATCCGCCGTTTTTGTAGGTTGCCACACCGCCAATGCCCAAATAGAAATCACCATAGTCGAGCACGCGCTGGGCTTGTTCGAGGTTACCTGTGAAGCAATGTACCACCCCGCAGAGCGCCTCATCGTTCAACCGATCCAACGCCTCGAACAGGGCGTCAAACGCCTCCCGCACGTGAATGACGATGGGAAGACCGAGTTCTTTGGCCCAAGCGACCTGACGCTCAAACGCTTCGTGTTGAATGCCGAGCGTGGTTTTGTCCCAGTAGAGATCGAATCCAATCTCGCCGACCGCCACATAGCGCCGTCCCGACCCGCGGAGCGCGGCTTCACAGGCGGCCAACTCTGCCTCCATGGATTCGGGCTTGACGTGGCACGGGTGCAACCCCATCATGCCAAAGCACCGGTCCGGCCACTTATCCATCATCGCGTGGACGCGAGGAATGGATTCGCTGTCGATGTTAGGGAGGAGGAGGGTGTGTACGCTGGCGGTGGAGCAGCGCTCCATGGCGGCTTCGCGGTCGCCGTCAAAGGCGGGTTGGTAAAGGTGCGTATGGGTGTCGATGAAGGACATGTGCGCAAAAGTAGCGCGCAGGGCTTCAATCACATGGGGTTGGACGGTTTATGCGTTCCGTTGAGGACATCCAATGCCAAAGGGTCGTTGTTTGTTTTCTTCTTAATGTCAGAACGGATGTTGTAGATTCTTCCGAGGGATTTGCCCAATTCTGATGCTATGGCGACTGGACCTGCAATTGATCCTTTGGCAGCGATTCTGACACGAAATGAATCGGCCGTTCCCTTCACGGGGGCGGCCGATTTGGTTTTCATGGGGTTGATGAGCAATCGCGTTGGCACTGGTCGGCTAAGGTGGGTGCAGGGAGTCCCGCCTTCAACAGCATTCGAACGAGGTGAACGCACGAACAACTGCTAATTCTCAAAATCTCCTTGCACCTTGCAAGGCAACGAATTACATTTGCACCCCTGCGAGGCCTGAAGAGGCGAAGCAGCCATCAAATCACGACAAAAACACCAACCTGATTCACATGAAGAAGTTGTTTACCCTCCTTGCCCTGGCAGGGTTGATGATGACCCAAGCGCCAGCCACGGCCTTGGCCCAAGACGCACAGACCGAAATGGCCGGAGATTCCGTTGCCATGGACGCTGTGACCGATTCCACTGCCGTTGATTCCACTGCTGTGGATTCTGCCGCCGTTGCTGCACCTGTAGCTGCGGCTGAAGAAGCGCCGGCAGAGGAGAAACGCGAAGTGTTGAGCTTCCACCAAACCGTGAAGAAGTACTTCATCGAGGGCGGTGCAACATTCATGGCATTCGTTTTGATTTGTTTGATTCTCGGTCTGGCCTTGGCCATCGAGCGCATCATTTACTTGAACATGGCAACCACCAACTCCGCGAAGTTGGTTGAAGGCATCGAGGAAGCGCTCGGTAAAGGCGGCGAGGAGGCTGCCAAAGAAGTGTGCCGCAACACCCGCGGTCCGGTAGCAACCATTTTCTACCAAGGCCTTGACCGTTCTTCAGGCAGCTACGAGGAAGTGGCGAAGGCTATCGAAGACTACGGCAGCGTAGAGATGTCGAAGTTGGAGCGCGGATTGAGCTGGATCAGCTTGTTCATCGCTTTGGCGCCGATGTTGGGTTTCATGGGTACAGTAATCGGTATGATCTCGGCGTTTGACAAAATCGCTGAAGCCAACACCATCAACGCCTCCATCGTTGCAGGCGGTATTAAGGTTGCCTTGATCACGACAGTATCCGGTCTGATCGTAGCGATCATCCTCCAGATTTTTTACAACTACATCTTGTCTAAAATCGACAGCATCGTATTGGACATGGAAGAAGCTTCCATGGACCTTGTTGATTTGTTGTACAAGCGTAAGCTGCAAGGCAAATAATCCCAAAACTCAGAGAAATCATGGGTGATAAAGGATTACGCTTAGGATTGTCGGTGCTGCGCATCGGGGTCATCGTAGCCGGGGTGCTCCTCAGCTACATGATCACGTCACGCAGCGGTGCCGATGAGACCTTCGTCGAAGGCCAAGAGCGCTACGGCGCCCTCCTCGACGGGTTGTTTTACATCATTTACTTCGTCGGCATCGCTTGCGCTGCTGCGGCGGTGTTGTTCGGCTTGGGCTTCTTGGCGTTGAAGTTGGCCAACGACCCCAAAAGCGTCACGGGGACACTCGTTGGCTTTGCGGGCTTCGTGGTCATCGGATTGTTGAGCTTCTATGTCTTCGCGGATGACACGGTACTGAATGCGTACGAATCCAGCGGAATTACCGTCACCACAGGTGAAAGTTTGTTCGCCGGAGGGGGCTTGTATTTCGTTTACCTGTTGGGCGGGTTGTCTATCTTGACCATCGTCGCAGCGGAAATTCGCAGCGCACTGAAATAAGAACCGCATGGCACGCCGAGAATTACAGGAAATCAATGCAGGCTCGATGGCGGACATCGCCTTCCTCCTCCTGATCTTTTGGTTGGTGACTACCACCATTGATTCGGACGAAGGCATCAAGCGCCAGCTGCCGCCTCCGGTGCCTCCGGACATTGATGTGCCGCAAGCAAAGGAGCAAAACGTGTTCAACGTGAAGGTCAACTTCTTGGACGCGTTGCTGGTGGAAGGGGAGCCTGCGGACATCTCCGACTTGAAAGACAAAGCAAAGAATTTCCTCATCGCCACCGGTGATGGCATCATGGCGCATCCTGTGGGCCGTGAAACGGTCGGTAAGAACCGCGATGTGGAAATGATTACCGGTGCCAATGGAAAGACCAACGCGGCCTTCCCTGAGCGCTTGTGGGTCAGAAAAGCCGACGTCAAGCAACGCATCGCTGAATATGAAGCGTTTGTGGCGGCTGCGGATGACGAAAATCGCAAGAAGAATTACACGAAGGTGTTGGATAGTTGGAAGGAGAAGCTGACGACCATCGAGTTGTTAGGGGGAGATTATAAAGAGTTGCCTCCATCGGCATTGATTTCCATGCAGAACGACAACGCCACCACGTACAACACGTACTTGCAGGTTCAGAATGAGTTGCAGTCAGCTGTAAACGAGCTGCGTGATGAGTTGGCGATTGCCAAATTTGGTCGCACATACAAGGAACTCGAAGATTTGTATGATCGCAATTCTGAGGACAAAGTTCTTTTGGACAAAATCATCGCCGTGCGTTCTGTTTATCCGCAGCGGATTTCGGAAGCAGAGCCACGCGAAGGATCAACCTACTACTGATATGGGAAAGTTCAAGAAAGGCAATAAACGCGGCATGGCGGCCATTTCCACGGCCTCCCTTCCTGACATCGTTTTCATGCTGCTCTTCTTCTTCATGGTGGCGACTGTGTTGCGTACTGAAGAAGAGAAGGTGCGTTTGATTCGCCCAGAGGCATCCGAGTTGTACAAAATCGAGAAAAAGCACTTGATCCGGTACGTCAACATCGGTGTTCCCATGGATCGCCGTTACGGAACGGAGCCTGTGATGCAGCTGAATGATGCGTTTTCTTCTCCCGAGATGATCCAAGACTGGGTATCTACGGAGCGACTGACGCTAGCTGAAGCAGAGCAAAGCAAGATGTGGGTCTCTTTGAAGGTCGACCAAGACACGAAAATGGGCATCGTAACCGATGTGAAGCAAGAGCTTCGAAAGGCATCAGCGCTGAAGGTTTTGTATTCGGCATCAAGCCGCGAAAGAACCAATTCAGAGGACTGAATCCAAAAGGTTAAACTGATTTAAATCTCCGGCCGCGGAACCTCCCCGAGCCGGGGATTTTTTTTAGCCGCTCCAATACGGAGTCTAGGGTGCAGCGCTCCCGATAATCTTGTTTGCCAGCACGTCGCTCAGTTTTCGGTAACTCTCCACGCTCCACCCAGCGACATGCGGCGAAAGTACCGTGAGGGGATGCGCAAGCAATCGCTCGAGGGCAGCAGGTCGCTCTGCCAATCCTTCCAAACTCCGCTTTTCAAATTCCAAAACATCCAAGGCGGCACCCCGCATTTCCCCCGCATCCAGCGCATCCAGAACCGCCTCTGTTTGGATGACCTCACCGCGTGCCGTGTTGAGCAAGAAGAAGGGGAAGGCGAATCCATTGATCCATTCCTGGTCTACCATGCCTTTCGTTTCTTCTGTAAGCGGAACGTGGAGGGAAACTACATCAGCCTCTGCAAGTACCCTTTCGAGGTTGGCCTCTTCAACGCCGTGCACACCATCGAACCCCTGTACGTATTTGTCATAAGCCAGCACGCGGCATCCAAACCCAGACAACCGCTCCGCAAACGCGCGTCCCATGTTCCCAAACCCAATGATGCCGACCGTACGCGCCTCCAATTCGAGGCCCCTGTGGTCTTCGCGGTCCCAACCGCCCTCGCGCACATGGCGATCCGCAGCAGCAAGTTTGTGAAGCAACATGAGCAATTGACCTACCGCATGCTCGCCGACCGCCGTCGCATTGCCTTCTGGCGACGAATGCACCTGGATGCCTCGAGCTTCTGCCGCCTGCAAGTCGATGTTTTCGAGACCCGCCCCGCTCCGTGCGATCCACTGCAGATTGGGCATGGCGTCGAAAAGGGCAGCATCCAAAGTCAATCGAGAGCGAAGCACCACACCTGAGCAATGGGCCAACGCCCCCTCAAGCAATTCCTCGCGGGTTACGTGTTCGGCGTGCACGCATTCCATTCCTGCGGCAATGAGCCGTTCCCACAATACTTCATGAACGGTATCGAGAAATGCGACGTGTGCCCCTTTGTTTTCCATCACCGTGTTTCTGTCAACCCAGATACCCTGCGATGACTCCGCCTACGGCGAAGTAAATCATCAAGCCGATGATGTCATTCACGGTCGTAATAAACGGCCCGGTGGCGAGGGCCGGATCGATTTTGTATTGGTTGAGCATGAGCGGCACAAAGGTTCCGAACAACGCCGCAAAAACGATCACACAAAGCAGAGCGATGCTCACCGTGATGCTCAAAGCCGTTCCGAATCCCAGCACCATGCTCGAACCGAGGATGAGCAGGGAACAGATAAGCCCGTTGATGAGTCCGACCCCCAATTCTTTTGAAAGCCGACTGGCGATGTTGCCTGCTGCAATGTGGCTCGAGGCCAAACCCTGCACAACAATCGCCGCAGACTGTACGCCCACATTTCCCCCCATCGCCGCGATGAGTGGAATGAACAATGCCATTTCGGCATTCGCGTGGATGTCAAAGGCGCCGATGACGTATGCCCCTCCGAGACCACCTACCAAACCGATGAGCAGCCAAGGCAGCCGGGCTCGCGTCAGTGTCCAGACGCTGTCGCTGGATTCGACGACTTCCGAAATACCGCTGGCCAGCTGATAGTCTCGCTCGGCGTCCTCCAACATCACATCGACCGCATCATCAATGGTGATTCGGCCAAGCAACCGGTTATCCTCATCCACCACGGGCAAGGCGACCAAATCGTATCGCTCCATGAGTTTGGTGGCTTTTTCGGCCGCCTCCTCCGCCTGGATGGTGACGATTCCGTCTCCTTTTTGGAGTTCGCGAATTTTCGATCGCGTGCTTTCTGCGGCAAGCAGGAGGTGCTTCAAACTCAGTCGCCCTGTCAGCCGATCTTCTTCATCCACTACGTAAACGGTGTAGACTTGGTGCAATTCATCGGCTTGGCGTCTGATTTCGCGGATGGCCCGGGTCACCGTCCATTCGGCGTGTACCTTGACCAGCTCGGTCGCCATGAGAGCGCCGGCCGTTCCCTCTTCATAGTTGAGCAGGCTTCGAATGTCATCCGCTTGTTCCGGATCTTCCAACAACCCAATGACCTCTTCCGCTTTGGTTTCAGGCAGTTCTGACATAACGTCGGCCGCATCGTCTGAATCCAACTTCTCCAATACTTCTTCCGCAATCTCCTCCGCCGTCATGGCACTCAACAACTCCGACCGTTGATCCTCGTCTAACTCTATCAGCACATCGGCCTTGATCTCGCTGTCGAGCAATCGAAACAAATAGCTGGCATGGTCGAATTTCAGCCGATCCAAGATCTCCGCCACATCGGTCGCGTGCAATTCCGCTAACCCTGTGCGCAGTTCAGAATCCTGACCGGCATCAATCCGGTCATTCAGGGCTTGGAGGTATTCTTTATTGAGGTCGAGCATGGCTGGGAAACCTGCAGATGGATGCCAAAGTTAATCTTTCCTCTTTTGAGCGAAAAAATCCTTGAGCAATTGGCTGCATTCGTCTTCGAGAATACCGCGTTCTATGCGGGTTTTGGGGTGGGTGAGTTCTGCTTGTTTCGGGTTTCCCCAAAGTCGATAACCGCGTTTCTTATCGCTCGCACCGAAAACAATTCGACCGATGCGGGTCCAGAACGCGGCTCCTGCGCACATGGGACAAGGTTCCAATGTCACATACAACGTGCATTGGTCGAGGTGCTTGCCGCCGAGGTATTCCGTTGCAGCTGTGAACGCTTGCATTTCCGCATGTGCCGTGAAGTCGTTCAGCCTTTCACAGAGGTTGTGCGCACGGGCAATCACTTGATTGCGCGCCACGATTACAGCTCCTACCGGAACCTCGTCCTGCTCGAAGGCATGTCGCGCCTCGGCCAAAGCCATGCGCATGAAATGTTCGTCGTTGAGCGGTTCTTCCACGCTTCGAAATTACACGTTCCAGTCAGGAGCTCGACACAAAGGCGTTCAAGCTTTCACATGCGTGTGTGTTGGGTTCAATTGCAGGTGTGGATCCCTGAACAGGCGGCAATAATCCGCGTTCCAGATCGCGTTGGCTACAAGTGGCCATGCCAAATCGCGTAGCCCAATGTTTGGCCAAATAAACCTGCTCTGGCTGGCCCGGTGTGGGAATCAAAACCGCCCGCTGACCCAGCGCCGCGAGATCGAGCAATGAAGAATACCCCGACCGGCAGACCACGGTTTCTGCGCCCTTCAGCGCCTCTGCTAGTTCCGCAGCGGAGGGATCGGGCCAAACCGTCACGTTGCCCTCTATGTTGACATCAGCTCCCGGCCGTCCAGCGACGAGCAATGAAGGCGTATCATCCTGTTCCATCCATTTCCTTAACGCTTGCTCCATGAGCCCCCGATGCGGTTCAGGGCCGCTCACCATGCCCACGCGCTTCCAGGGTCCGGGCGCGGCCTGTTGGGGCAATCGACTGAGAACGCCAATAAACTCCGCGTGGGGCAAGGGATTGCGCATCGCCAAATCCCCGCTCAGCCCCGCTTCCGCGTCGTCCGGTATCCACACCGCATCGAATTTCAGGGCATGCGCTCGCACAAACCGGCGCGCCAACGCGTCCAATGCGCCCGGAACCGGCAGTTGCAACTGATGCGACATCAGCACACTCGGTATCCGGGCATGGGAGACGCCGTAGCAATTGTCGCTGACGATGTGGGTGATGCCGTATTCCCGAACGACCGCTTGGGTCCAATCCGATTCGTCGCGGATGCTTTTCAAAAATGCCGGCACCTGCGCGGCAATCTTGAGCCACGTTCCGTGCTTGGCATAGGTGATGTCCGGCCCGGGCTTGGTGTGAAAGTGAACCGCGGTTCCCGAAAATTGGCTTTTCAAAAAGGCTAACGCCGTTCCTTTCGAAGCGGCATGCACTTCCCAACCCGAATCCAGTGCGTGCTGAATCAACGGCGCCGTGCGTGTGGCGTGCCCCATGCCCCAATCGAGCAGAGCGAACAACACAACCGGTGTAGGGGATTGGGCAGCATCCATTGCACGCTAAGTTCCGTAATTTTGGCGTCGCATGGGCAAAGGGAAATTGGCAAAATGGAAGGAATTGGCCACCTTCGATCGCGTGTTTGAACCGCCGTTGGAAGAAGCCATCGCCGGACACGACCACGCACTGAAAGGCAACTGGGCCAGAGAAGTGTTCGGAAACGACAATCCGATCATCCTCGAATTGGGCTGCGGAAAGGGCGAATACACCATTGCCCAGGCGCGACGCAATCCCAGCTGCAATTACATCGGCGTGGACATCAAGGGCCAACGCGTGTGGCGCGGCGCGAAAACCATCAACGAGGAAGACATTCGAAACGTGGCATTCCTCCGCACGCGCATCGAATTCATTGAACGGTTTTTTGCTTCGGGCGAGGTGTCTGAGATTTGGCTCACGTTCAGCGACCCTCAACCCAAGGACGAGAAAGGCACCAAGCGCATCACGTCCTCTGTTTTCATTGAAAAACGTTACCGCAACATCCTTAAACCGGAGAGCATCATCCACGTCAAAAGCGACAGCGCATTGCTGTACGAATTGTCCAAGGAGAGTTATATCGAAGCAGGATACCAAATCAACTACGACAGCGCCGACGTCTACGGCGAGTTAGTTCACCGGGTCCCGGATGCGCTGCGGGAGTTGCTTGAGGTCAAGACGTTCTACGAACAAATGTGGCTTGAGCAAGGCAAGAACATCCATTACCTCCAAATCCAAATTTGACCATGGCGGCGATGCCTCCGGATGAATTCAAGCAAGCCGTGTTCGATTTGACGCGGTTGATTCCGTGCGGGAGGGTCACGTCGTACGGGGCCATCGCTCGGTGCATCGGCGCGACCGGTGCGTCCCGTCGCGTGGGTTGGGCGCTGAACCAAAGTTTCGGCGTGATGCCGCCGGTGCCGGCCCACCGTGTGGTGAACCGCAACGGGCAGTTGTCGGGTGCGGCTCATTTTCCTGAGGAGGCGCCGATGGCCGCGCAGCTAGCTGCGGAAGGGGTCGAAGTCGTCGACTTGCAAATCGTGGGGTTCGATGGCGTTTTTTGGGACCCATGGACCGATGCGGATTTGGCACAGAATGCAGAACTTTGACACATGAATTGGACTGAAGAAGTGGTGTTGGAAGCGCTGAAAGGCGTGTTGGATCCGGAGCTGGGGAAAGATGTGGTGACGTTGGGTTGGGCCAGGGTCAATGCCGTGGAGGAAGGTAGCGTGGACGTGACCGTCAAAACGGGCAACCCTGCCATGCACGCGCGACAACGCGTGGAGGAAGCGGTGCGGTTTGCTTTGGAACGCGCGTTCGGTGCAGACGCCACCTTCACGGTGTCCGTCGAAGGAGTGAAGCAAGAGGAACGCACCCCGGAAACCCGCAAAGTCTTGCCCGGCGTCGATCACGTCATTGCAGTGGCATCGGGAAAAGGGGGAGTCGGCAAGAGCACTGTGGCTGCGAACTTGGCGGTGGGCTTGGCGCAGTTGGGGTACAAAGTGGGCCTCTGTGACGCCGATATCCACGGACCGAGCGTCCCAACGATGTTTGATGTGACGGATGCGAAGCCTGTACCGGTCGAGGTGGGGGAAAAGACGCTCATCCAGCCGGTGGAACAATACGGCGTCAAGGTCTTGTCAATCGGCTTCTTTGCCGATCCGGATCAAGCCATCGTCTGGCGCGGACCCATGGCGAGCCGTGCATTGGGTCAATTATTTACCGATGCGAATTGGGGAGAATTGGACTTCATGATCATTGACTTGCCGCCTGGCACGGGCGATATTCATTTGTCTCTGGTCCAAGATGTGCCGTTGACCGGAGCCGTGGTGGTGAGCACGCCGCAGGAAGTGGCGCTCGCGGATGCGCGAAAGGGTGTGGGCATGTTTCGTTTGGATTCCATCAACGTCCCGGTGCTCGGCCTCATCGAAAACATGGCCTACTTTGTGCCTCCGGACATGCCGGACCGTCGATACGATGTGTTCGGACGGGACGGAGCCAAACGCTTGGCAGCTGCGTTAGAAACCCCGTTCCTCGGTGAGTTGCCGCTCATTCAATCCATTCGTGAAGCAGGCGATGCGGGTCGGCCGGCGGTCATGCAAGGGGATTCACCCGCCGCAGCGGCATTCCGCGCCGTGATTGCTAACTTGCTCAAAGAATTGGGAAAGTCAACCGATTGATGGCGCAGCAAACAGACATCACCTCCAGGGTGGAAAAGGCATTGGAAGACTTGCGGCCGTACCTCGAAGCGGACGGAGGTGACATCCGTTTGGTAGAGGTCACTTCGGACTTGCATGTGAAGGTCGAATTGCACGGAGCCTGTGCCGATTGCCAAATGATCCACATGACCATGAAAGGCGGGGTCGAACAAGCCATTCGTGCAGTGGCTCCAGAAGTGGTGAAGGTGGAGGCCATCAATTGGTCGAACGCCTAAATCACCGGTCAAATTCTGACGAACATCCTCGGCCTTCCTTTGTTGAATGATTAATTTCGCGCTCGATTTGTGCGATTGCAAACTAACCCTCGGAGAACTCCATCCATGATTCAAACGGATATCCTCATCATTGGTGCTGGACCATGCGGTCTTTTCACGGTATTTGAAGCCGGATTGTTGAAGTTGCGCTGCCACTTGATTGATGCACTTCCTCAACCGGGAGGTCAATGCGCGGAGATTTATCCCAAAAAGCCGATTTACGACATCCCTGCCTATCCTTCGATATTGGCGGGCGAATTGGTCGATCGTCTCATGGAACAGGCCGAGCCGTTCAAGCCGGGCTTCACCTTGGGCGAGCGAGCCGAACAAATTGAGAAAGACGACGAAGACCAATTCATCGTAACGACAAACCGCGGAACTCAACACCGTGCGCCAATCATCGCCATTGCGGGCGGCCTCGGGTGTTTCGAACCGCGTAAGCCGCCTGTGCCGAATTTGGCCGATTACGAGGACCGCGGCGTGGAGTACATCATCAAGGATCCCGAATTTTACCGGGATAAGAAGGTGGTGATTTCCGGTGGAGGCGATTCAGCGCTCGATTGGACCATTTTCCTCGCTGAGGGGGTGGCCTCTGAAGTGACCTTGATCCACCGACGCAAAGAGTTCCGAGGACATTTGGACAGCGTTCAAAAAGTGATGGACCTCGCCGCTGCCGGCAAGATTCGTTTGTTGACGGATGCGGAAGTCGTGGAAGTGCACGGCGATGGCGACCTGAACGGTGTCACCGTGAAGACCAAGGCAGATGGCAATCAAACGCTCGCAGCGGACCATTGGGTGCCGTTGTTCGGATTGAGCCCCAAGCTCGGGCCCATCGCCGATTGGAATTTGAACATCACCAAAAACGCGGTGGAGGTCGACACGTTCGATTACAGCACCAATGTTCCCGGCATTTACGCCATCGGCGACATCAACACATACCCAGGAAAGTTGAAGTTGATTTTGTGCGGATTTCACGAAGCCACGTTGATGGTTCAGAGTGCGTTCAAGCGCATTTATCCCGATAAGAACTTAGTTTTGAAGTACACCACGGTCAACGGGGTGAACGGATTTGAAGGCTAAGCCATGGACAATATGATTCGCGTACAAGTCACCGACAGGGAAGGTCAGGTGCATGAGTTGGATGCCCCTACGGACATGGGCATGAACATGATGGAGCTTTGCAAGAGCGCCGAATTGCCTGTTGAAGGCACGTGCGGCGGCATGGCTATGTGTGCTAGCTGCCACATGTACGTGGAAGCGATCACGACTTGCCGGAGAAGTCAGACGATGAGGAGGACATGCTGGACGAGGCGTTTTTCGTGGAAGACAACAGCCGCCTGGGGTGCCAAATTCACCTCAGTGATGACCTCGATGGCCTGAAGGTCAAGCTTGCGCCGGTCGGGAATTGATGGCTACACCGCGACTTCGCACATCCTGATTGGTACACCAAGCCTGCACGACGGGCGACTTCGCAATGGCTTCCAAGCTGTCCATGTGCCGCAAGCCGTGCGCATCCGAACAAATCATTTTGGCGGTTCCGCTGGTGAGTAAGTTCCGGGCGACCCGGTACATCTCAGGCCCGTAGGCTCCCGCGAGCGAAGCGGCATTGACCGTTACCCACACCCCGCGATCGGCCAGTGCTTGGATTTGATCCGGTTGCCGATGCCAGTATGGATAGCGTTCGGCATGGGCCAGCACGCCCGTATATCCCGCCATTTGCAGGTCGAAGATGGTTTGGTCGTGGTTCATAGGTGGCTCATGAAAGCCAAATTCAAACAACACGCACTTGACGTCGCGTCCGTTTTCGTCGGTGGCAGGGAACCACAAGAGGTCGTCCGCTGCGATGCAATCGGCGAGGTGTTCGTCCAGGAAATACTCGGCGGCGAGGTGCAGCTTGAAGGAGGGCCACTTGGCCGCCACGGCTTCTTGCATGCGGGCGAACGCCGGTTCCAAGGTGTGGCGCGAATTGGGGTAAATGTCGGAATGGATGTGCGGGGTGACGACTGCGCCGCTGTAGCCCAAGGCCACGAGCCGCTCCACCAGCCCCATCGAGTCCTCCAATTTTTCGGCCCCGTCATCAACACCGGGCACCAGATGGGAGTGGACGTCGATGCACAATTCACGCCCCATCGACACAGGAGCCGCGCTGAAGTCGGGGCGGTCAGCGTCTTTGGGACCGGAGCGAAATCGATTCCACCAAGCCATCAGCCTCGGTTGCTGTACATCGTGTCGTAATACTGCTGGTACTGACCGGAAGTCACGGAATCAAGCCACTCGCCGTTGTTGAGGTACCAATCCACCGTCGCTGCCAGGCCTTGCTCAAACGTGATGGACGGTTTCCATCCGAGTTCAGCTTCAATGCGTGAGGCGTCGATGGCGTAACGCATGTCGTGGCCGGCTCGGTCCTTGACGAAGGTGATGAGTTTTTTCGAGCTGCCCGCTGAGCGGCCGAGTGCTTCATCCACCAACCGGATCAACTCGTGCACCAAATCGATGTTCTTCCATTCGTTCAGGCCACCGATGTTGTAAGTCCGACCGTTTGCTCCGCGGTGTAAGATTTCGTCTATAGCCGAAGCGTGGTCCTCTACCCACAACCAATCCCGCACGTTTACGCCCTCCCCATACACCGGCAGCGGCCGCTCGTCGCGGATGTTCCGAATCATGAGCGGGATGAGCTTTTCTGGGAATTGGTAGGAGCCGTAATTGTTGGAGCAATTGGAAATCACCACGGGTAAGCCATAGGTGTGATGCCACGCACGGACCAAATGGTCGCTGGAGGCTTTCGAAGAGCTATAGGGGCTGCGCGGGTCGTACGGCGTGTCTTCCGTGAACAACCCTTCCGCACCCAACGAGCCGTAGACTTCGTCCGTGGAAATGTGGTAGAAGCAATGATCGCCTTCGACATCGGCCCATGCATTTTTTGCTGCATTGAGCAGTGTGGCGGTGCCGAGGATGTTGGTCTCCAGGAATGCCATCGGATTTTCGATGCTGCGATCCACATGGCTTTCCGCGGCCAAATGCACCACCGCGTCAAAGCCGTGCTCGGCGAAGAGTTGAGCCATGAGGT
>Ga0181573_10001088_pt1 | contig 27418 bp, 16 predicted proteins | sample 101ome_25_FD_148643 | JGI IMG/M metagenome (GOLD analysis project Ga0181573, IMG submission 148643) | Coastal salt marsh microbial communities from the Groves Creek Marsh, Skidaway Island, Georgia - 101409BT metaG (spades assembly) | ecosystem: Environmental > Aquatic > Marine > Intertidal zone...
TTGCGCCGAGCTCGAGGGATGGGACCATGAGAGCGCCGGGACATCACGCGTTCGAGTCGGCAAATGGTGGTACCATTTCACCATCACAAACGACGGCGCTCGGAAGAAGCGCGTCGTCGAGGCCGCGGCACGCGACGACGACGAGGCGACCCGAGAGGCGTTGCAGTACTTGGCGACGTGCGAGAAGCGAGACGAAAAGAAACGATCCCGATGAACGACGAACACGTACAATGAATTATAAATGAAAAGCCTTGTAATGATACGTGTTGCGATTCATGACGCGCAAAGATCGTTTCCATCGCATAAAATCAATACGCGCGTGAAATGAACAAAGAAATCTTCCTTTCTGTCTTCGAACAACAACGCTGACTCGTGTACTAATAACAAACGAGATACTACTGTAGGATATATTTCGCTCACACTTAATTTTACTTTGCCCAGTGAACCTTTGCCGCGTGTTCGGCGAGCTTCGAGGCGGTGACTTCCTTGAGCATGACGCGCGTGCACGCGCCGTCGTCGGAGCCGTGCGCCGCGGCTTGCACGGCGGCGATGAGTTTCGAAATCTCGCGCCCCGACAATCCCTCCGTCGCCTCGGCGACGGCGTCGAGATCCGCATCCGTGACGTCACGCACTTCCACTGGACGCTCCGGCGCGGCGCCGCGTCGGAACAAACCGGCAAAGAACGACTTTGCGGGTTTGTCGTCGCCCGCGTCGGCGCCTCGCACGATGAGCTTGTCGAAATACAGACGCACCATGCGCTTGCGCGCGTCGAGGTCCGGCAAACCGATTTCGATCGCCTCGTCCATGCGGTCGAGCACCGCCGAGTCTAAATCTTCGGGTCGATTCGTGGCCAACACGAGCGCGACGTCCCTGCTCATCTCGCCGGTTCGATACAGGAGCGCGTTAAGCGCGGCGCGCGACTCGATGCCGACGACGTCGCCTCCGCGCTTCGCCAAGAAGGCGTCCGCCTCGTCGATGAAGAGGAGCAAACCTTTGCGAGACGTCGACGCCCAATCGAAGGTTTCGTGAATCTTGGTCACGGCGTTCGCGCCGAGCGGCGCGACGTCGCCCCCCGTCATGACGGCGTACTCCAAACCACTGTATCGCGCCAGTCGCTTCGCCGCCATCGTCTTCCCGGTACCGGGAGGTCCGTGAAACAGAATGTTCCTAAACGGCGCCGAGTGCTTCTTCGTGTTCGCCGTCGTCGCCGCCAATCTCTGCACGCGCTCTTGAAGCTTATCGCCGAGAACGACGTCGCCGAGAATGCCGCCGTCGCCGGCGCCCGTCGACGCGGGCTTTGGCTTCCAAAACGACCCTCGAGACGTTTCGCGAATGAGCGACGGTTGACCGATGTACTTTTCCAACTGCCTGAACCCGAATCGCGCGCCCTCGCGCGAGGCGTACACGCCCGCGGCGAGCGCCGTCGCGCTTCCCACGAACATGGTTAAGCGATCCTTGTCTTGTAACAGGGCGCTTACGCCGCCGCCGATGAGCGAGAGCGTCTCGTTCACCAGCTTGACGGCTTTTTCCGTCTCCGCCGTGACCTTGGCGATCATCTGGCGTCGAATGACGTCCTCATTCTTCCGATTTTCCGCGATGCGTCCCTCCGCTTCGGCGATGGCTTTCGCGCGCAAGTTTTCGCGTTCGAGCTCCGCCCTGTACCGCTCCGTCTCGCGTCGCTCCCGTTGAATCTTCTCTTCGGTGGCGCGCTTGATGGCTTCTTGGCGCTCGACGCCCTCCTCCTGCAACTTGACCATCTCGGCGTTTCGTTGTCGCCTCTGTTCGTGATCCGTCGCCAATCGCTTACGAGCCAACTCGTCGTCGTATTGTTTCAATTGCGCCGCCTGTTGCGACCGTTCCTTTTCCACTCGCGATTGTTCCGACCACATGACCTTTTCTCGCTCCGTCGCGTGCGCAGCCGCCGCGGCGTTCGCTTCCGCCTCGCGGGCGCGAAGCTCCCCCTGTTTAGTCTGCTCCTGCGTGCGCGACAACTCGAGAACTTTCGTCGCGTACGGACTGGCGTTGATCTCGCGCAACGCCTTGGCGCCCCGCTCTAACGCCTCCGGGTCGAACGCCGCCGTGGCCCCGCTCTTATTTCCTCGCGTCGCCTTGATCTCGCTCTCGCCCGCGACGGCGACGGACGCGTCCTTCTTCCCACCGCCCAAACCGAACGGCGCGCACATCGCGCTCGGCGCCCCAACGACCGCCACCGCCACCGCCGTGGCGACCGCCGCGAAGGTGCGGTTGGCCGCCCCCGACGACGACGCCGCCCCCGACGACGACGACGACGACGACGACGATGCCGCCGACGACGCGAACCTAGAGTCCATCTTGACGAAGGCGCGCGCGAGCGTGCGCACGTCCGTCCCTCCACCGCGCGTCATCACCGTCGTCTACCGTCTCCCGTCTCGTCTCGCGCGCACCGACGCGCGCGACGGGTCGATCGTTTGACGCGGACGCGGATGACGACGCGCGACGTCGACGCGGGGAGGCGACGTCTGCCGCGATGGCGACGCAGGGAGCTCGGCGTCTCGGCACAGTCCCTGTTGGTGAGTTATGACTCGTCAACTATTTATTGAGTCATGAACGGTCACTGAAACCTCACTCTTCTTGCTCTGAACGAGTCAAAATCCCGTCGCGTGGGTCGGTCGTCCGATGACCGGTCGTGACTCGCCGATGTGACCCCCTCGCGCGCCTCGATCGACGATGGACGCGTGACGTGGGTGACGCGGTGGATCGATTAGCATTTGCGCGCGCGACGACGACGGGAGACGGGAGACGACATCGATACCCTCGTCGACGTCGACGGGTGGAGACGCGCGATGGAGACGCGCGCGGGTGGATTCGTAGAATCGAGCGGACGCGGCGACTCGTCGGCGTCGACGCGCGTATCGATGTCGTCGTGGTTGTCGAGTCGTGGGCACGAACGACAGATCGACGTGGACGCGGTGCTCGAGAACGTGGCGACGCAGCGCGTGCAGGTGGCGATGTTGGTCGACGGGCGCGGGTCGAAGGATGGATACGTCGGTCCTCGAGTGCCCGGGACGAAGATCGTTCGCGTCGATGGGGTGGACTCGGACGCGGATGTTCTCGGACGCTTTCGACGCGTGGGTTACGACGCGTCGCGGAAAAAAATTATCTTGGTCACCGCGGATGCGGACGCGAGCGAGTCGGACGCGGTCGTCGTCGACGCTCTCGAACGCGCGGGCGCTCGGGTGATGATGATGACGGGAGGAATGCGAGCGTGGCTTGACGCCGGGTATCCCACGACGCGCGACGACGACGACGTCGGGACGACGACGCGTTCGGCGTCGACGCGTCTCATCGTGTGGGCGCCGCCTCGGTCGAGGTCGACGGCTTTCGAACGCTCGTTATCGAGGCACTCGCAAGCCATGGTGATGCACGAATTGCTCACGGAACCGTTTCTAAAGGAGAAGAATCCTGGAAACTATCAAAAAATCATCGACGGTCAAGCGGAACAGGATGTAGACGAGAGTTGCGGCTCGAGCTACGCCACCGCGCTCGAGGTGCTCACCGCCGATTTTTCAAACCGTGGGAAGCCGTTTTTCGTATCAAAGGAGTTGTCCTGTTACTTTGATGACAGTCAAATATCGGACGATTGGTTGTTGCGTTTTAAACACGTCATCCTCGTGAGAGATCCCTTGGACGCGCTCAAGTCGTTTTACAGAGTTTCCGTTGAAGGCGAGGAACAGAGCTCGTATTTCGACGTTTCAGAGGCTGGATTCCAAGAGTGCTTTGCGATTTTGCATCGGTTAAACCGAATAGGCGCTGAATGTTCGGCGGTCGATGCCGACATCGATCTCATGAAAAATCCCGAGTCGACTCTTCGACTCGTGTGCGATTTGGTCGGCGTCGCGTTTGAACCATCCATGCTCGAATGGGAGCCGAAGGAATTAAAGTCGTGGCAAAAGTTTCGTGGTTGGCACGAAGACGCGTCAAACTCTACCGGATTTCATGCGATAGAAAAAGCGCCTCTTCAGTATCCACCTGAGGTTTTTGACGGCGCGGCGAAGTGTCGACCGTACTACGAAGCCGTGCTCTGGTCGTCGTCGCGCGCTCTCAGTCACTGGCCGACGCTTCGTCTGCTGAGTCCGGCGGAACACAAGTTTTCAATCGTATTGAGCGCGAGCGAGGAACACGTCGCTCGAGACATGCACGCAAAGTTCTTAGCATCGAGGCTGCCGGGGGCGAGCATTTACATGTTTCAGCCAAAATGGGCGAAAGACGCCGAAGAGTTGGGATTGAACTTATTCGGGGGAGGACTCGTCGTGTGCGGAACTAGAGAAAAAGTGATAGAGATGGCTCTCGCGCTCGACGGGTGCAGAAAATACCAATCCACAAAAGTTGTGCGCGGGATCATGATGTGCTCGTCGCCTGAGGAGACGAACTATGAGGAAGTGGACGCGACGCGTTTACCTTTTCCGTGCACGTCAGTCGTCACGAACGTCGACTTCATCGATAGGACAGAATTCATAGACGAGCTCTCGAGGACGATCGAATCTGATCTCCGCGTGTGACGTAAAAAATATTTCGAATGATTGTTGTTGTTGTTATAAAAACTTGCGTTGCTGATTTCGCGGCATCATAAAGCACAGTACACCTTTTCATCTCACGAGGCGCGACCCAGCTTGAAAGTTCTTCTCTGCATTAACGAGGTACTGCGAGAGAGCTCAGCACCACCCTCGTTCAGAGACGCGGGAGCATGTTGCGCCACTACGCTATCGAGTTCGCTTCGCAGCGCCGCTTCTGCTTTCTGTTGCTTTCTAAACATCATATTTTTAATCGTCGCGGAGACGACGAGCACGATGATCATCAACGCGGCTCCGCAAACGACGATACCGACGGTTTGTTCGATACCGAGTTGATAGCTCGTCGTCGTCGCGCTGTCGTCCGAGGCACATTGGGCAGTTTCGTATCGCGCCTTGATCTTGTCCGTCGTACCGTCAGCCGCCATTCCCATGAGAATCGTGTCGATGATCCACAGCACATTCTCTGCGCACTCCGAGTAGTGCGCGACAAACCCACCGCCGGCTTGCAAAGCCATCGCGCTCATCGTCATGCCACAATCTGTCGATGAGTCGATCAGCTTTTGAGCGTCAGTTACTGGAACCAGCAACGCGCGCGCGCCCGTGCCCGTGCTGGTGAGAAAGGAACTCAAATCTTTCACGGCGAGAAGCTCTGAACGCGGCGTTTCGACCACGGTTAACCAGTCGTACGTAATTTCCATCTGTGAAATGAGAGGATCGCCTTGGAACATCACGGCAGTCGCCCCCGTGGAGCGCAGATCGCTCATACTATTGATGGCTGAGTTGCTCGTGCTCACTTCGATGATGATCGCCGCGAGAGAGGCTGTGTACAGCGCGGTGAAACACAGCGTGCACATGCCCCAAATCGCTTGCAGAACCTTGGCGTGCGGTGAACGCGGCTCCGCGTCGAGACCGGACGTGAATCTTTCCCACGATAACCACAGAGACGTCATGAAACCTTCCCAAAAGTGAGGAATCTCCTGTTGGAAATACTCAAATTCCAGGTAGTAGTAACACAGCGCGTGCAACGTCGTCAGCGAGAGAAACATGACCCACGCTTGCCACGTGAACGGCTTGAGTAACAAGTCGGGCTGAAACTTCTTCGTCTGTACCGTCTTTTCCACGACGAGCACGCGAGAGAGGTCTTGAAAATACTGACTACTCGCGATGCCCATCGCGCGCCGTCCCGGCGAGTCCGTCCACCACTGACCGGAGACGTCGTAGTTGAGCGTGATGTTCGTCACCAAATCGTCGTACGTTTCGTCGCCCACGACGTCTCTGAAGAGCGTCCAGTTCGCCGTGAATCGACCGCGCTTCGCCACCTCTTCGAAAATCGCATAGTCTGGTCCGTCCAAGTAGCCCTCGCACGCGGCGTTCCCCTCGCACACGGGAAACGGCGACGGCGTCGTCGTGTCCGTCGGCGCCACGGTTCCGTTCTTGACGACGCCCGGATCCCAGAGCACACCCACGGTGATCGTCTCTCCCTCGAGCATCCGTTCGACGGCGGCGTTCGACCACGTCGACGCCGTTTTCCGAGCCGTCTCGAACGTCAGCGCATTCGTCAGCGACAACGCCGTGCACCAATCGCGCGACCGCGCCGCGCGCGCGACGTCGACGCACGCGACGGCGCAGAGCGAGGCCCACGCCGCGAGACACCGCGCGCGTCGCGCGCACCTCGACCTCATCCCGCGTCGAATCGTGACGCACCGGCAGCCGCACGCGATTCACTCCCCACGCCGTCCGCCCCTCACCCAATTCGCGCGTCGCGTCCGAGCTCGCGCCCGACGACGACGACGACGCGTTCCCCCTCTCGACGCGTTTTCCCCTCTCGACGTCGGTTCTTCTTCGGTCTTCTCCGGTCGGTTCTTCTTCGGTCTTCTTCGGTCGGTTCTTTTCGGTGGTTTGTATTTACTCGTTCGCGTGTCCTCGATACGAGAGAAAAAACACACACCCTTGGATAAAACGTAAAACAAATCTCGCGCGTGGGCGCGTCCTCGTGTTGAACGGAATGCGTGCATTCTGGCCGCGTGGTCGACGCGATGCGTGGTCGGTGGAGGCGCCACGGTGCGGCGCGCGTCCGACGCTGCGCGCCTCTCCCGGAGCGGAGGTGTCGTCCGCGACGCGTGCGGGCGTTGCGGGTGACGTACGAGGCGGTCGCCGTCGCGCGTGCGGGCGCGAGGCTGCGAACGATAAACAAAGACAAGGGGAAATGGGTGCACGACAGACTCGCCGACGAATCGCGGTCGCGTTCGTCGTCGTCTGTGCGATCGGCGCGCGCGCGGCAGCGGGACAGATGATGCCGTCATCGGGGGATACGTACGCGAACAGTGAGTATTATAAACGCGACGTCGGCGTCGAGAAGGTGGATCTTCAGGGGGGTCGATTCTGCTTCGCGGAATCGGCGAGACACAAACGTCCGAACGTTCCAGAGATGTTTCTACGGTCGAAAATTCCGCTCGAGGTACGACGATGACGCGAATGCAACCAGACGAATGCATGTTGCGCCCTGTGGAGACGCGCGCGTGCGGCGGTTGAGCCGGTCTCGCGCGCCTCTCCAACCTCAAGTCGCTCGCGAAGACATAGATAGGACGACTGACACGCTGCGAGCGCCGCTTGGCTTTTTTCGTGATGAAACGTAGGTTATCTATTCATGGGATTCACAACGGTTGCTCACGCTCGCCTTCGGCATTTTGCTCACTGAAAAGTTGGGATACGAGGTCGAATACAAGGCGTGGGATTCCACCCCGGGGCAAGAGCTCTTGGACGATCACACGGTGACGGCGCGCGCGTATCAGAATGTTTTGCATGGAAAGGCTGTGTTTGACTTGGAACTATGGCCCGTCAGTGGCAAAAAGGGAAAACAGGAAGCGATCAAAACCGCTAAAGGCAAAACTTCTGATTTCTCTTCAATAGGTGAGCTCGGACAGATTGCGAGAAACGGTTGGTTCGTTGACGCGAGCGCAGTCGGAGATCCATCTAAGTGGCATTCGCTTCCCCTTCTGAACGCATCAGGGGCGTTTAACGCCAGCTCCTCGAAACGATTGATGCTCTCGAGGGAATTACCGGTGTTCGACTTGAGAACCAGCTTCAGAGCAGTGGATAAGGCCCTGTGCGGTTCAAACGCGACTATTATTTCGTGGTACGGTGGCATTCTGGATTGTACCACGGGATCGTGGGCTCCGAATAACACGTCGTGCTGCACCAGGTATCTAAACAGAACGAGTGCATGCACGCCCTCCATGCAACCCTGCGTAGCGTTCGTACAAAACACACCGACGTGGTTGAAAAGCGAACACGAGCGCCGCGTGTCTTCGAGTGGACTTCCGTTGGAAATCGTGTACGCGAACGCTTTGCAGACGTCGGCAGACGCGGCGAACGCTAGTACACCTATGCCTGTTTTGTTTTACTGGTGGGAGCCCGATTTAAGCATTTCTCCACAGAAGTACATTCGGCTCGCCATGCAAGATACTCTGTACTGCTCACAGCCGTTCATCAACGTCGAAGGTGAGACGGAGATCCCGACTCGCAACTCGTTCTCGTACAAATACGACAATTATTCATCACCGAGTACGTGTGATTTTGAGCGTGAGAGTCTCGAGAAAGGAGCGTACGAACCAGGTCGAAACTATTTCGGCGACGCCTTTTACCTGTTTGAGAGTCTCCAGTTTTCCTTCGGTGATGTGCAGAACATCTTACAGCTTCGAGCAGACAATGTCGCAAATTATACAAATATGACTGATATCGAATTTGAGGCGGCATGCTCGTGGCTGAAAAGCAATGAAGACAAATGGTCGCCGTACATCCAGCCAGAGTCGTTCATCTTTTTTTCGCTTCCGTTCGTCCTCGGTGCGCTTGGCGTCGCGCTCATCTACGTCGCGGTGCAGCATTACATGGTGTTTCGAGCTGGATCTTACTACAAGGTACAGAAAGAACAAAGTAAGGAAATTTTGGCCGCTATGCTGAAGAGTCCGGTGTTCATGCTAGAGCAAATGGAGCAGCGAGATGCGACCGCCATTGACACGCAGACGATCCCGCGCGAGCTGCTTGATGGCACGCCTCAACTCACGTTCTTATTGCGCGAGCTTCACGTCGGTGATGATGAACGAGCAGTACGAATGACGATTGAGCGACGCGCGTCTAGCTCCAAGAGAGCGTGCTCCGCCGAAATGTACTTTTATAGCGAAACGTGCGTCGTGGGAGAGGACTATCAATTTCCAGTAAAGGTTGGCGACGGACCAGGGAGTTTGAATGAAACAAACCCAGGAAGCGGACGCTTTCGGGTTGAATTTGAATCTGGTCAACACATGATGCAGATTGAAGTGCCGCTCGGTAAAAACCAGTGCTGGTCACCCCGCCGCAGCTTTTTCGTGTGCTTAAAACCGTTTCAGGGCGATAATCCCGCGCAGATTTTTCCTTTGGACCATCTCGCCGTGTTTATCCATCAAATGGGGCAATTTCCTCGAAAGTACAGACTCGATACGGCGGATCGCATGGGTGGGTTTGGTAAAATCACGCGTTTCATGCTGGCTTTCCTTGAGGAAACAGCACATGTGCCCTGGATCTTTCCGCTTTTGTGGCGATATCAACTTGCAAACATGCTCATGGCTGTTCTCGACACGTTCGTCTGGTTTACGGCCTTCGCGGAGCTGCTCAACGTCGGCTACCTTCAGCGAAGAACCGACTATTGCGCTTTGATCGCGATGATCTATCTCGCCATCGAATTGTTTCGCTATCACATAGGTCTGCACTATTTCCCTGGAAGCTACGTTCTTCAGACGCATTTGGAGTGCCTCCTCGGGAAGAAGTTCTCGAGTCTTTCGGCGACGGATTTATCGAACATTGGAAGCGCTGAATCTCTGTTTCGTGTGTCCGCTGCGACCGATACGCACACTATTCGCACGGACCTTTGGGCGAAACTCCACGCGGCTTTCATCGAGTTTTACCGCTTGCTCGGTTCCTCTGTGTTCATCATTTTCGCCTTCCGAGAACAAAGTTTATATGCGGGCTGCGCCGTCGCCGCCGTCCTTTTCGTCTTTTTCGCAGCGATGCTGTTCATTAAATTTAGGATCCGCGCCTCCTATCTCGCCGGCATCGCTGAGGACGAACTCGAGGTCATGGTGTACGATGCGAATCATTACTTATATCGAAACACCGATATTGTTCGCGAATCAAAGACAGAGTCGAGAACGTCTATGAGACAACACGAAAAGTTGTGGCTCTTCCTCGACGGTGGAATCTTTGAACGGTGGTATCAAGACTATTTCAACAAGTGGGCGATGACGGCAATTCTAGTACTCATCATCGCCTTCCTCTACGCATTGGCACCTCTGGCACTCGCCCTGGATGGTATTTCGGTCGGTATGTACATCGCCATCGTGGGCTCGCTCGCGCAACTCGGTAATGCAGTGATCTCCATCGCGGATGGCATCGCCGTCATCCTCGCGTCTGTATCCAAAGTGGCTCACATGTCAGAACTTCTCAATATCAAGTCTTCCCGAGGACGGCACATCGATGCAATGTACAAGCGATATCATGACAAAGCGAACGATTCTGCGGGCTTTGAACGCGATCACGAACGCATCACGCTCCAGGCGTTCAAAGACCGGGAGAGGGCCGCTGTCATGTATCTACATGATTTGACCGTCATTCGCAACCATCCGAGTGATGCAACCAAGCAGAAGCCTCCAACTGTCTTCAACGCAATGCACGCCGTGGACGAATCGGGGTATGAAATATATGAAATCCCCGCTGGTGGTTTCGTCGGAGTCAGGATGACGCGGGGAACGTTTTCGAGCACTTTCATGAGTGTGCTTTCAGAAACTGACGTTGCGTACACGGGCACGGCGTGCATCAATCCTCAATACGTCACTCGCACGATCGCAAAGGAAATTTCCTTTTTGATGAGCCAAACCTTCGAGGATAATCTCACCCTTCGCTTGACTTTAGAGAGATCGAGACTCCCCGGCGAATGCCGCCGCGGCTTGCGCATGGCTGAGCTACAAAAACGTTACGATTCAAGAGCTCTCTATGACCTATGCAAGAGATTTGAAGTCACGGATTCGATTTTAGGAGAGCGATACATGCCGGGTTGGGGCAACTTGAGCATGACGAACGTGTCATCGATCCTTGATGCGGCTACGAGCTTTAAAATTACCCTCATCCAGTGCATGCTGACGGAGCCCGACGTGATCATCATTGATGGGTTTGGTGATCATCTCGCGTTTGAGAGCTTACAAAAGATGGCGCATTGGCTTCGTCTGTGGTTGGATAGAAAACTGCCGGGTATCGACGATGATTACATCAGCGGTCGCATGCAAAGCGATGTACCGAGAACCGTTATTTGGCACGCCACTCCTTTGGTGCTGATTTCAACACTGCAAGACGAAGAACCTGTCCTAAACATTGTTTCAAAGGCCGAGATATCTGTGGCACCGTCCTCCGTGGCGTTCGATGGCGTCAAGGCGAAAGATTTGACGACCGTAATGAGCCGCATTCGACCGCAAACAGACATCGTAGATCCAGTTTGGAGAAACGTACAACAACTGTCCATGCGATCAATGACCCTGAGCGGTATGAAAACTTGGGCGATGGACCGCCGCTCGGGACGGAAGCCCAGCGTCAGGGAGGCGGCGTGAGTCGAACTCATGCACGGGCTGTCGCCGAGTTCATCAACAGATTCAGAGGCGCCGCACACGTCGAAAACGGTACCATCCCTCGACTACTAGCATCCTCTCACGTTGTAACGCACCATTCGCCAGTCATGGGTACGCACTCTACTTGCATTGTTTAAAAGGAACCAATCTTTCGTTACAAGCCTCCTTGTTCGAAGAAATTCTTTCGCGGCTAGACAGGCCAACTCGTAATCGTTCGCAGTGGCGACGCCTAACGACGGCAACGATGCGGGCCTTTGTGAGCGCCACCGTACGTGGCGCATTCCAAAACGTCGGTGAGAGTGATGACGTCAAACGCCACGGTGTCGTTCTGATCAACCACGTAGACACGCCGTTTGTACAGTTTGTTGGTGAACCAAGCGTACTGAAAGAGACTTTCGAGAGAAACGGTCAATACGCCCGTGGGCGCAACATCGCCCGCGCCGAATAGATCTCTTCGACGGGGATCGATCGCGCGCGTGCTTTTCATCTTCTCAGTTTGCTCGCTTTTGAACGTCCGCGACTTTTCAAAAAAGGCGCTTTTTTGAAACGTTTCTGGCGTATTCGTGGACGTAAGCGCGAAACCGGCATACGACGTGTTGTGGGTAAGTGCGATGAATTCGGCGACAGGTAGCCCCAGAACGCTAAAGTATTCGGGAGTGAGCAATCGGAGATCACCAAACGTGATATCAGCGATGACTCGTTCTTCTTCGACGATGGTGGCGCCGGAGACGTTTTTTTTCAGCATTTGTTGGAAGCACGCGATTGTCGGCGTGTTTGCCGTCACCGTGACGAATTGGCGTCGTCGTTCGTCGCTTCCGAACCCTAGCTCGCGAAGGGATTTCGTTTCCAGTGAGTGCGAGAGCTTACCGTCGTGCTCGGCGAGCCACTCCACGACGTCCGTTTGCGATATCAGTCGATGAAGCCCGCCGCTCGCGTCGAAGAGGACGACGCGATGGACGACGTCGTCTCGCGATTGTCCGAAGAATCCTTTCGTCACGAGATCGTGCACAGAGGTGACGCTCGCATTCGGCGTGTACATCAAGTCGGCGTCGTATCCTAGACACTGCATCAGCGGTGTATCCCCAATTCTTCGCTCGACGAGCTCGATTTCTCTCAGCCACCACAAGCACGAAGTCGAAGAATCTTTTGAAAAATTCATGCTGCGTAAAATCGCGGTGACGGCGTCTCGCACATCGAAAAATCCGATCAACATTTCCATCGGTTCCGCGTTTGTATCGTCATCCGGCAATCGAACGTCCAGCGCGTCGGCGAGCACGACGACGGGAGCTGACAAAATCTTGTTCTCGGTGAGAACGTGCAAGGCTTCTGCTAGCGTCGCGTTGTGGGCCAGCGACACGACCGGTCTGTGCCTGTTCACCTCGCGCATGAGCTCAGATATCTTCGTCGATTTCATCAAAAGCGCACGCGCGTCGCTCGTCGACATGATCGTCGAGAAGCGACCGCTACTGGCGCAACGGTTTCGAGACGAGAAGCGAATTCGTCAGACGACGCGGCGATGCGAGCGTCGACCAGACCGAATCCGAGTTGCCGAAACGTTCGCGGTTTTTAATTACAAAGAACGAGTGTCGAAAGTCGGCGCCTGTTGCGACGTCGCGTTCTCGTACAGAAGTCGAGGCAACAACTCCCTGAATGGATCCGTCTCGCGCTTTTCGAGAAGGTAGTCGATTCCCGCGCCCACCTCGCCGTAGACGGCTTGATAAATCGAATTCACTCGCGCTTCGTCGTTGAGATCCACTTCAGCGACATCGATCGGCGCCATGAACCGAAAGTAAAACCTTTGCGGCGTTTGCGGGACGAGGATTGGCTGAATGAACAGTTCCTCCTCGCCGTCGTCGTCCGTGACGCGCGTGTCGATCGCTCGCGCTCTCGGCACGCTCGATGCGCGTTCTCGCACGGAATTTCCGACAACCGGAGAGTTCAACAGGTCATTTGCGTCGGCGACGATATCGAGGGAATCTTCCGCGCCGATGGCGGCGAACGGAACGATGATCGCGTCGTGCTTGATTGCCATCCGAACAAACTCACTCTTACTCGGCCAGAACAACTTGTATTTTTCATTCTTTCTTTTGAAAGCCTCTCTGACACCACCGGGAAAAAGCAACACGACCTCACCTTGCTTCATGAGACGATAAAAGTTGAACCCGTTCACGGGCACGGCGCCGAAGGAATTGAAGCTTCCACCGCCACCGACGATGTTGATCGCTCGCCGAGGCGGCTTCGGCTCTCGACGAGGTAAGAATCGTTCCACCGGTGTATTGCTCACCACATCTCTCATCATATCCTCGAAAGAGCGCGATTCACCACTATTATCATCGATACCGGCCCGCGACACGACGGGGTGCGCCAGACCTCGCACGCACGTGTCGTATTCGCGCAAAAATTCATCGACCAAGAATCCCAAGTCGGGAGCCATCGTCTGATGATTCCCGACGAGTAGGATCGGTCTCGACCCGCGTTGTCTGATCGGCACGGCACCTAAACCTCGCACAATTTTACCATCCGGCCGCGTGCTGAAGAAAACCGGAGACGTGGCCGCTCGTAACCCGGCGAGGCTTTCTCGTGCACGCTCGATATCCGCCGGCGACGGGGGATCAAACTTTTCGTCGCGCGTCATGATGGGCGCGTCGGGACGTTTCGGGAGAAACGCGTTGTCTCTCGCGATCGACATCAAGTTCACGCCGGGCTCCTGCAACGCCGCGTGCGAGGCGCCGCGAAGAACGTGAACCTTGACGCGCGGCATGAATTTTCTCAACCTCTCGCTTTCAGCCAGACTCGGGATCAAATTGTCGTTTTCGCTCGCGACGACGAGCGTCGGCGTGTCGATCGCCCGCAGTCGAGCGTATTCGTCGCGATTGAGGTACTCGCACCCGAGCCCCAATACTTTATCCAATCTGTGCGCGAGAGTGTCCCGCGGAATGATCTCAGCCAAGGCGCCGACGGCTGGAATAGACTCGGCGAGTTTGACGACGGTCGACGTCATCGCCTCCAAAGCCTCCTGCGGCTCCGCCGAGGCGATCGTTTCCATCAAACCGCTCGCCATGCGTAGAGGATCAAAGAGAACCGGCGTGAGAGCGTACGGTAGCGCGCCCCAGAATTCGTTTGGAATCGAAGGCAGCGCCGGCCCGAGCACCGACCACGCCGACTTGTCGAAAGAACTCGCCGGATTCACCAGAATCAACCGCGTTATCAGATCCGGCCGTTCGCTCGCGACGCACAGCGACAGCAACCCTCCCATGGATTCTCCCACCAGGTACACGTCCGTGTTTTCGCCCCTCGCTCGCGCCCGCTCGACGTGCGCGTCCAAAAAATCCGTCACGACGCGCGCCACGCCGAACACGTCGTTTCGATCTCCAGCCGGTACGTTGAGCGCGACCAATTCGAATTCGGTCGCGATGAACTCAAACTGCGACGACGCGCTGAATCCGGTGCCGTCGAGGCCCGGCAGATAGACGGCGAGCGGTCGACGACCGAACGACGACGACGCCTCGCCGCCTCTCGTCGTCGCCGGCGAAAACATTCTCGGCGGTCCATCCGCCCCGCGCACGACATCTTCCAGCGTGACGCGATTCGTCGCGCGCGTCTTTCCATTTTTCGCGCCCATCGTCGACGCCAACCGCACGAAGGCGTCGTCACCGCTCAAGATGCCGCCACCGTCGGCGTTCGTCATCGTCGACGTCGACGCCGTCGACGCCTTCACCGACATCGACGCGCGCGACGACGCGCGACGACGCGCGCATCGCGACCGCGCGGTCGAAGAGACTGATTCACACCGAATCGCGCGCGCAGACGTCGTCGCCACCGTCGTCGTCGCCATCGCGGGCGCGAGACGTGCTCTGACGACGTTTCGTTTCGGTCAGTCGGTCGGTCGGTCGTCGTCGCGCCATTCGACGCCGCGATGCGAGCGATGACGACGAACGCGCGCGCGAACACCGTTCCCGTTCCCGTCGCCTGTGGACGACGCGGACGCGCGCGTCGAGGCGCGAGGGTGACGCCTCGCGCGTCGTCGTCGTCGACGTCGTCGTCGTCGCTCGCGAATGAAAAGATTATCGTCATCGGCGCGAACGGGAAGACCGGAAGGCGGTGCGTGGAGTACCTGCGAACGTCCACGGATGCGAGCGAAATCGTCGCGTGCACGCGCGGCGGCGCGTACGAGGGCGGTGCGGTGGACGAGCGCGTGAAGGCTGCCTCGGTGAATGTGGCGACGGCGTCGGTGGCGGAGCTCACGAACGCCTTTGCGGGAGCCAAGGGTGTCATCTTCGCGGCGTCGCAGTCGCAGAGCGGTGGTGACGCGTCTCGGGTCGATCGAGACGGTGTCATCTCGTGCGCGAGAGCGTGTTTGCGAGCGGGCGTGGAGCGATTCGTCATCGTGAGTTCGGGCGCGGTGAGCAAACCGCTCTCGCCGGTGTACATCTTTTTAAACCTCTTCGGCGGCATCATGCGAAACAAGATATTGGGCGAGGACGCGGTTCGCGCGCTGTATTTCGATCGCGACGGTCAGCACTACACCGTCGTTCGACCCGGCGGTCTGTCGGAGGAGCCCGCGCGAGGTCCGAGCGCGCTCGAGCTCAACCAGGGTGACGAGACGAGCGGACGCATCTCTCGCGACGACGTCGCCGCCATTTGCGTCGAATCCATCACGAGAGAGGACGCAAAGAACGTCACGTTCGAGTGTTACGACGCCGACACCGCCAAACCTCTCGGTGAGGTCGGATTATCAAACATGATGAAAGCCACCGGCGACGGCGACGGCGTCCCGCGCACCGGTCTCGAGCGTCGAGGCTCGACGTGGGACGACATTTTCGCCGGGTTGCGACCCGACGCTCCGGGCGCCAAGCAACAAGGCGAGGGATTCACGTTGTGAGTACTTTAATATGTTGTGATCGATCTCAACGCGCGCGCATCGCACCCGCGTCCCGAACCGAACCGTCTCGTCTCGTCCCGAACCGCGTCCCGAACCTCTCAAACCTTCCCGACGTCGCCGCCATCAGTTGACGCCACGCCGACTCGTTCCGTTCTCTTTCATTCGCCCAAACGCGTCATGTCCCGCGTCGCCGCGCCTCGCGCGCGCGCGTCGCCGTCGTCGAGGGCGCGCGCGCCCGCACGTCCGGGTCGCTGCGGCGTTTCCGGGTTTTCATCCATCGTCGACGCGCGTCGTCGTCTCCCGCGCGCGTCATCCGCGTCGGACGGTGCGAACGGCGCGGACGTCGTCTCTTCGGCGCGTCCCGGCGACGTCATTCGGTTCACGCTCGTCGACGACGACGCGTCGACGCTCGCGATGGGAACGGCCAGGATGCGGTTTCTCGAGGTGACGGCGACGACGGCGACGACGGCGACGGGACAGAGTCGAGGACGCGCGTGTGAACTGCGAGTGACGTCGAGCGGGGTGACGTACGAGGAGTTGGAGGAGATCGCGCGTCCGAACGAGCGGCGAGGAGGGGAGCGCGGGGCGGATGGACCGCTGGAGGGACGATTGGTGGAGGCGACGTTTACGCGACGATTTCCCGGGTGGGCGACGCTCCTGGACGGATTGGCGAGGAGCGAGACGTACCCGGCGAAGAGAGACGAGAGGACGAGAGCGTGCGAAGACGTGGCGCGGGTGTGTAGTTTAGACGCGTTGCGCGCGCGTGTGGACGAAGACGCGAGCTTTTGGGTGGATGGAAGTTCAAAGGATTTCGCCGGTTTGAGCGCCGACGAGCACGCGTTGCTCAACGCCGGGGAAATCATCGCGTTTCAGCGCGGACTTCGACCGATGTGCATGGTGCAGTTGTGGACGGGATGGGAAGACGACAAGGTGTCGAATCAAAACGTCGACCTACCGTTCGTCGCGCGTTTATTGCGAGAGGTGACGGAAGATGAAAAGATTGAGGTGATCACCGTGTCGCCGCCAAATGCGACGGACGCGCTCGGTCTCACCGCGATCTTGTACCCGAACCGATCGCCGCATCGCGAGCGCGCCAAGTTTTTGGCGTCTTTCGGCGCGCAAGCAGCCATCGTGGCCGGATCACCGTACTATCAAACGCTCATCGGAAGATGTCTCGGGTACAAGGAGGAGAACATCGAGGCGCACGTGCGGCAATACAACAAAGGGGCGCCCATTTCGAAACAAGTGAGCGACTTGGTCGACGAAGAGTTGCAGAGTATTTCACCCGTGCCTCCGACGAAAAACTGGCGGGAAGACTTTCCGGAGATTAAAAGAACGGGATCACGGAAGAAGAAGAATTCAAGGCGACAGACGTCAAACGTGGAGGACGTCGAGATGATGTTCGGTCGGCGACGGAGCAGATGACGGACCGACGCACCGAATATATTGATATTTAACAACATGTGATTGATCGATGGATTGATTTTACAGAATGATGTCGCTCCCGTCGTGGTGACACCGACGCAACAACCGTCCAAACTCGGGATGAAGCGTGAGCATCCATCGTCGCGGCGCGTCGTCTCGCGCCTCCTTCTCGCGCGTCGTCTCGCTCGTCGTTTCCTCATCCAAGAGCGCGATCCAATCCCCTCTTCGTCCGCTCGCGCGCACGACGTCACCTTCCGCGCGGTGACCGACGACGTGTCCACTCATCGTCGCGCGCGCGCGCACGGGCACGAATGGCGAGTGCGCGACGCGATAACTCGCGTCGTGTCGAAGAAACGGAAGCGCCGTGTGATCGCACGCACACGTCGCCTCCGCGCTCGCCAATCGCATCGTCGTCGTCGGTAACTCGTGTCCACCTGCGTGTTCGAGCAACGCGCCGTGTTCGGGGTGTCTGGTTAGCATCCATCCCGCGCTTCCCTCGACGTTTCCCCCCGCGTCGTCGCGCCCGAACAATTCCAACCACCCGTCGCTCGTCACCGACGTCCCCACCACGCGCTCTCCCACGCGCACGAACCGAACCACGGCGCTGTCCACGTGCGCCTGCGCGCGTACCGGCACACCGGGCGCGAACACCACCGCGTACGTCGCCCCGCGCGTCCCTCGCGCCACTCTATTCGCGCGCAAATGCCACGTCCCGTCGTGTCCAGCCAACGCCGACTCGATGCGTCCCAATGCCTCGTCGTCCGAGTCTCCGTCGTCTCCGTCGACGCGCGTCGGTATCGGTGTCATTTTCGTCGTCGTCGTCGTCGTCGTCGTCTTCGTCGGACGTCGTCGCCGTCGGTCGTCTCCGGGCATGACGATCCGCGCGTCGTCCTCGGTCGTCGTCGCGTCCGACGCATCGTCGTCGTCATCGTCACCCCCGCGCCGCCTCGTCGTCGCCGTCGTCGACCGCGCCATGGACGACCGCCGCGCGAGACGCGCGCTCGACCGATCGGTTCCTTTCGCGACACCGCCGCCGACGCGCGAACGACGGACGCGCGCGCGCAGCCATCTGTCCCGTATGCACGTGACAGAAAAACGCACGAAACGCCCGCGCGTCCACGCGCGAAGACGCGCGAGATCGGTCGTCGGCGGCGACCGGGGGCGAGGGCGTCGACGCGCGCGCGACGCGCGATCCGATGCGCCGCGCGCGTCGACGAATGATCTCGCGTCACTCGCGCGCGCGTGCGTCATTCACACCCATGCGTGCGTGTGATGAACGGCGGCGACGATGCGCGCGACGACGCGCGCGACGGCGACCGCGCGTCGGTGTCGCGTTCGTCGCGCGTCTCGTCGTCGCGTGCGTCGTCGCGCGCGTCGTCGCGGGGACGAACGAGGCGAGGGGGGATGATCGTGATGATGGCGCCAACACCCCCGGCGTGAATATGGTGTTGTACGCGCGGGCGCCGACGTTGACGGTCGGTGAGACGACGACGGCGTCAACGGTGGCGGACGTGCGTGAGAGCGTGTCGCGCGTGCGGTGTTTAGCGGCCATCGCGTCGGCGAGCGGGCGGGAGTTGGTGTTGACGACGGATGCGGAGGCGCGCGCGGCGACGGCGTTCGTCGCGCCGACGACGGCGCGGTGGAGGTATTGGCGCGAGGGGGACGACGTGAGGGTTAAAGATGGGAACGAGGATTGGTGCGTCAAGGTGAATCGCGCGGGGACGACGATGGCGGCGGCGGCGGTGATGAAACGGTTCAAGACGGCGCGCGCGGCGTGCGTGACGTTTGAGACGGCGCGCGACGAGTGCGGCGACGAGGTGGAGATGGGTTTGACGTCCAGGGCGGCGAACGCGTCGGCAGAGTTACCGGAAGAGATCGCAGCGCTCGTGCGCGAGAAGATGGTGCTCGACCGCGTGATTGCGGACTCGTTGGTTACGGAACAGGACGAAGGGCTCGCGCTGAGGGAGCGACGCCGAGAGGAACGCGTCGAGGCGCGCAAAGCCGCGCGCCGAGGCATCGACGTGACTGGGTATCTCGGGAGATTAGAGGTAAACGCGACGCACCCGACGACGGCGTCGACGACGTCGAGCGCGTCGGTGAAGGAGGGCATACCGGAGATGAAGATTCTCAGAGGCGCGGCGAGGAGGATGGGCGGAGGCGCCGCGCGCGCCGTCGACTCGTCGCGCGCGCTCATCTATTTCGCTGCCGCCGTGGGTGCGGTTGGATTTTTTGTCAACATTTTCGCGACGTCACGTCAAGCGTCGAAGCGCGACGAACTCGCGGCGCTCGTGCTCGATCCGAACGGCTGCGTCGGAAAGGAGTACGCGTCGGCGCCGAAACGTCGCGAAAATCAGCGTGTTACTCTCAGCCTCGAACGACACACGGAGGCCGCGTAGAGAGATTGACGTTGTAACTGTACATTATACGTTGTTGCTCGCGTGCTTTTATTCGCCTACTATTTTTCGTTTCAACTCGTTCGCTAATCTAAGCTAATCTAATCATCTTCTACCGCGTCATTCCACGTAAAACTGTCCCGTCGGATCGACGACGGCGGCGAGCGGCGAGACGAGCGACGCCTTGTTATACTCTAAGAGCACCGTCACGTTTCGAAACCACCGCGTCCATCGCGTGCCCTGATCACTGATCTGCTTCGCCTTTTCCGGATGTTCCTCGATCCATCGCACGCGCTCTCTGAGATCGGATAGATCGTACTTGACGGGGACGTAGTGCACCCACGGAATCAACGAGTGGTGGTAACTATCCACGGTGGGCGTCTCGTGGTGTAACAACACGCCGGGCATGGAGAGTTTACTGATGGTTCCCGTGTACGTCGTCCCACCCGCGCCCCCGATGTCGATCTGATACTTGTACTTTCCGAGTTGTTCCTCCGTCACGCGCACGTCGGCGTCGACGCCGAGCTTCTTCCCGTTGCGCTGTCGATCCGTCGACGACACGCCGGTGAAGTTGCCCCAATCGAAATATTTCGCATCGATGAAATCGGGATCCATCAGCGACATGAACACCGCCTTGACGCGCGGTCCGCACCGGTCGTTCGTCATGCACTCGACCATGATTTTACGCCGCGCCTCGGGCGTCGGCGCGTTCGCCGCCGCGCGCAACGCGTCGTCCGCCTTGCCCGCACCCTTGCGATAGACGCGCGCCCATAAAAATTCGAAATCATTCCCTCGCCAAAACACTCTCGGGATCAAATTCTCCCACTCGTACGCAGACGTCTCGTTCTCCTTGACGGCGCCGATGGTGAATAATCCTCGCTGATACGGCGCGCACGCCCCGGCTTTACTCAACGCCCGGCACTTGGCCATGTCGGCGTACTCGACGCCCTTCGGGACGTAATTTAAAAACCCACAACTCGGCGTCTCATCGTACCTCTCCCCCCTCGCTCGAATCGCCGTCACATTCTCTCGTATTCTATCCACGTAACAATCCGTCAGCGTCACCAACGGCGCCCGCACGAGCGACGGAATCAACGTCCCGTCCCGCGGCGCGCTCCCGAAGGCGAAAATCGGACTCCACGCCCGCATCGTAGGACACTTTTCCGCCGCAAATTTCGCGTCTAAACACGGCGTAAACGGCGCGTCCGACGTGATGAACAACACACTAAACGGTTCTTGTCCCTTGGCGATCCGTTTCGGGTAATATCGCTCCACGCTCGCCCGCACGACGTCCCGCGCCTTGGTTTCGAAATTACTCTTCCCAAACCACGACGGGACGAATCTTCCATCGCCGCCGACGAGATAAAATCCCGTCGTCGACGTCCATCGAATCTCTCTGATGCCGTTGTTCGACCCGCGTAAGACACCACCGTCGTATTCTCGTTTCGTCGCTCGCACCCGCTCGTCGTGCGCACCGACACCGTACGCGACGCGCGCGAGGACGACGTCGACGACGACGAGCGTCGCGATGAGGACGACGAGCGTGAATGCGATGACGCGCGCGCGACGCCAGCTCGACCCACGACGGGAGGAGGAGGACGCGGACGCGAGGAGTGACGACGATTCGTTTTCGTCGTCGTCGTCGAGGGACATCCGGTGTCGTCGCGAAGCGGAGTGTCGACGACGACGAGCGCGACGCGCTCTTTAGTGTTGCGAGTCGACCGACCGAGTGAACGACTGAGCGAGCGAGTGACTAGTGCTCTTCTATCGATAGTACATCATCGTCGTCGCGTCACGCGGCGCCGCGCGCGCGTCGAGAGGATGGTTTTTTGCGCGTCGGTTCGTCGGGTGTCTCGGTGAACTCATCCCTGTTGGCGTCGTCGCCGTCCTCGACGTCGCCGGCGGGGACGTCGTCGTCGCCGCCGACGGCGTCGCCCTTCTTTGAGTTTTCGGTGATGAGTTCGTCGCGGAAACCGTCCGTGGCGAAACCCGTGACGTTATCGTTGAGAGCGTTGGTGCGAATAAACTCGGCGGCGCCGGTCCAGTGAGGGTCGTGGACGTGGACGTGGGCGTGTTTCTTCATTTGGGGAGAGGCGGCGGACGAGGCGAGCGTCGCCGCCTCGCCGACGACGGAGGCGTCGGGCATCTCTCGGTCGACGTCCGCGTCGAGTTCCTTGGTGTGTTTGGTGAAAAAGGCGGTGTAGGGTTTCGTCGGTGTCATCGCGCACTTTTTCTCGGTCGCGCTCGCGACTAAACCGCCCCAATTCGCGTCGCCTCGAATGCTCTCCGCCGAGCCGACGACGAATAAGCTCGAGCGCGCGCGCGTCAATCCGACGTTGACGCGGCGTTCATCCGCGACGAATCCGAGCCCTCGCGCGCGCGCTCGAGCGCCGTCTTCAGGTGCGCGCACGACGGAGAAGACGCACACGTCCGTCTCTCGTCCTTGGAACCCGTCGATGGTGTTGACGTCGATGGCTCTCGCCTTGGCGCCGCCGAGCTTTTCGTCGAGCTTGGCGCGAATCGTCTTCACCTGCGCCTTGTACGGAGAGATGACGCCGATCGATCGCCCGGAACCGAGCTCGGGAAACCGCTTGAGCATGTTTTGAATCAAACACACGCAAAAGTCCGCCTCTTCGTCGTTCGCCCACGAGTGTCCGGACGTCGAGCGCTCCTTGCCCTTGACGTCAAAAAACACAAATGGACGAAACGCCGAGTACGCGTGCCAAGGACGCGCGTTTAGCGTCGCCATGTCCGGCCCGTCCTTTAATACGTCGTCGTAAAAGCATTTCGACGGAAACTCGCGGATCGCGGGGTGCATTCTGTATTGCGTCTTGAGCACGTGCACGGGATAGCCGCAACGTTCGAAACGTTTAAACATGGACATGTCGTAATCGTTGGCGACGGCGGTGTTGCTCAACACGGTGGCGGGCAATTGTCGAGGATCACCGACGAGAAACACCTGTTTCGCGCCGTGACAGAGCGGAATGAGCGTGGACGGCTCGACCGCCTGCGCCGCCTCGTCGATGATGACGGCGTCGAATTGTTTCGTCATTCGGGAAAACATACCGGCGCCGCTGTACGAGAGCGTGCTGCACACCACGCTCGCCTCGTCGAGGATCGCTTGTTTCAACTTTTCTCGCTCCACGGCGGCTTCGAAGCGACGGACGGAGTCGACGTGCGCTCCCAATTCTCCGAGGCGCTGCGAGACGAGCGTGTCCATGCTCACCGACTCCACCGAGTGGTGCACGTTGATGCCGACGCGCACCAGTGTCGGCGAATACGTGGCGCCCGTGGCGTTGAATAAACCGTTCTGCATGATGCGCAGCACCATTTCGTCCAACGCGCTATTCGAAGGCGCGCATACAAGAATCTTTGAACGCTTGTACGCCTTGGTTCCCAAGACGACTGGCGCGACGCAGTCGACGGCGGCGCCCGCGCGCGACTCGGCGACGAGCGCGCTCGACGGCGGTGCGTCGCGAGGATTCATCGCGCCGCTCATCCACGGCGCGGCTCGGCTCCACGCGTCTCGTTTCTCTTCCGCCGTCATCACCGCGCGCGATTCGCGCATGGCGGCGTAGTGTTTAAAATCAATCTCCGTCTTGGACGACGAATGCGGAACGGCGTGCAACAGCGCCGAGAGCAAGGAGAGAATCGTGCGCGTCTTTCCCGTTCCCGGCGGTCCTTGAATCAACACCAACGGGTCGTGGCTCAGCGCCGTCTTCGTCGCGTCCACCTGCGACTCGTTATTCGCGCGTTCGATGGCGCTCTGTAAACCGGGAGGTAGCGTCCACGCGTCCGCGTTCGCCGCCGACGCGCCCTTCGACGCCGGCGTCCCGCTCAACACGACGGACGCGTAGGGAAGCGACGGAAAGGCGTGAATTGCCAACCACTCGCGCGTGACGGTGGAAATATTGGCTAAATACTTCAACTCCCAACACCGCTCGCCGTTCGACGCCGTCGACGTGAGCGCGTTGCGCATCGCTCGAAACCGTTCCGAATCGCCGTCGCTCGACGCGTTCGCGCTCGACACCATCGCTCGCCCCGACCTCGCTCGTTTCGTCCCCACCGCTCTCGTTGCGCGCTCGTCACGTTCGTCACTCGTCGCGTCCTCCGTCGACGCGTCCGGGAGATACAATCGCACGCGCACGCCTCCCGTCGCGTCCCGTCCCTCGACGACGCCCAACGCGCGCGTCCCCGACCGCGTCTCCTCACCCTTACCTCGTCGCACCAGCGCCACCAGATCGTTCTCTCGAAACACCGACTCCCCGTTTTCGTCCACGTCTTCATCCACGTCCAGCGTGACGACGTGAAACGCATCCTCTTTCACCGAACGCGTCGCCGCCGCCCGCCTCGCGTTCGCCGCCTTCGCCTCGCGCGCGCCGCGCCTCGCGATCGCCGCGCACTCCTCGAGCGCGAGCGCCGCGTACGTGGAGACGTACTGACTCGACGACGCGAACGCGGTGGGCACGCGCGTCGCCGTCGTCGGCGTCGCGGGTCCGGCGTCGGCGGCGTCGACGCGCGCGTCGGTCGTCGTCTCGGCGTCGGTGGCGGCGGCGGCGTCCCGGGACGACGACGACGAGACGCCCGCGTCGACGTCCCATCGAAGGAGGACGCGGTGAAGCGCGGAGAGGTGTCGCTCGGCCGTCGTCGGTTGCGGCGCCGTCATGACGCCGCCGACGACGACGAGACGCGTCGACGAATGAGTGCGCGCGCGAATGAATGAACGAGTGACACCGAGGCGAGACGGACGGCAGACGGCGACGGCGACGATCGCGGCGCATCGCGACGATGGGGAAGACCTCGAGGCGCGCGCGCGAGGCGTCGGCACACGCGACGGCGATCGCGGGGACGACCGCGGTGGCGACGACGCAGAGGAGGGTGGTGAAGGCGAAGCGACCGAAAAAACGAGCGGGCGCGACGACGACGACGGGCGAGGCGGCGTCGACGGAAGAGACGACGACGACGACGACGACGACGACGACGAAAAAGAAGACGAAAACGACCGCGACCGCGTCGCCCGTCGTCGACGCGGTCGGAACGAAGACGAAGAAGTCAAGGATGAAATCCAAATCAGCGACGGGGGCTGAGACGCCAAAGACGAAGACGAAGACGAAGACGAAGAGAAAGCGCGAGAAAGAGTCGCCGAAGACGACGAAAACGACGGACGATGGATCGTCTGAGGATGGTGAGATACCCGACGCGACGGCGACGGAAGAGGAGATGATGAACGTGGAGACGGCGGCGAAGAAACAAAAGACGCGTTTCGCGAAAACCGACGCGTCGGAGGAGAGCGACGACGACGGAGACGACGACGACGATGACGACGATGCGAGAGTAGAAGAACGAGGAAACGACGAGGAGGCAACCGTCGTGACCGAACAGGACGAACAGGAGAACGAGTGCGTGCGAAACATATTGCGTCAGCCGCGGTACTTTGACGACGATTACGAGGCGGCGGCGTTGCGATGTTTTCGATGCGGACAGGGTGGACACCGCGAGGCGGAGTGCACGCTTCCGGCGAAGAAAAAAGCGTGTCACCTGTGTGGGTTCACGTCGCACGTCGCGCGCGATTGTCCGCACGGTTTGTGTTTCAACTGTCTCACTCCCGGTCACCAGAGTCGAGACTGTCCGTACCAGCGCGGTTCCGGTCGCGACGCCCAAAAGCTGTGTTGCCTCAGGTGCGGTAAATCGGGACACGTGGTCGCGGACTGCGTCTACAGATTCGACGCGAGCGATCTCGCGCAGATTCACTGTTACGTCTGCGGTTCGTTCGGACATCTGTGCTGCGCCCCGCAAGACTCGCAGCCTCCGGGACAGCCGAGTTGTTGTCGATGCGGCGCCGAGGGCCATCTCGACCTCGCGTGCGCGCACTCTCGGAGAGGATTCGGCGGAGGCGGTGCCCCCGAATTTGCGTGTTTCCACTGCGGCGAGCGCGGTCACATCGCCCGCGAGTGTCCGAAAAGTTCGCGAGGTCCGTCCGCGCAACCGCCGGTGGACTTTTCGAGAGCGCCGCAAACCTTCGCCGTGGGTTCGTACAGAGCCCCGGGAGGCGGGAACGGAGGCGGGAGTTGGCGAGGCGGCGGCGGCGGCGGCGGCGGACGAGGCGGACACGGCGGTCGAGCGTCCTCCGGTCCATCGCGAGGGTACGCCCAAAAATACGGCGGCGGACGGGGACGGAGACCGACGAACACGGGGGCGAACTGGCGAGGCGGCGGAGGCGGAGGCGGAGGCGGCGGTTGGGGCGGCGCGCCCCCGCCGCCCCAGCGAGGTCGACGATGGTAGGTTATAAAAACAGGTGTTTTAGGTGAGTGTAACATAGCGGTTAATTCGGCTACTTCTAAATAAAGCGCTCGTCTCGTTTCCGGCGTGGCGTAAAAATGAGGTGTAGTACGTACACGGAACGCGGAGACGGGACGGCGCCGCGACGTCACCGACGCGAGAGTTTACGCACGACGCACTCTCTGCTCACGGCGACGTATCTTTTCAATACCTTTTTCAATTCCTTCAGACGATCTTCGAGCTCTTCAATGGATCCCGGTCCTCGGCGCAGCGCCTCGTACTGCTCGTTGACGATGGATTCGCGCATCGTCTCGCACGTGTGCTGAATCCCCTCCGCACCGAGCGTCGACGACGCCCCACGAAGTTTATGCAGCGTCGCGCGCGCCTTCTCCGTCTCCTCCGTCGTACACGCCCCCTCCGTCTTCAACAACTCCCTCAGTTCCTCGAGCATGCTCTGCGAATCGTCGCAGTACATGTCGACGATGTCCTCCATAAAGTCGGGCTCCGACTCTGTCTGTAAATCCAACAACTCGTTAAACTGCGCTCGATTCAACAGATTACTCGCCGGATCGAACGCGTGATTCTCCATGGCGACCAAAGAGGACATCAACGCCTCGTCGCTCATGCTCGTCGCCTCGTCGCTCGCGCTCCGCGCGTCGTCGCTCGCGCTCGCCTCCTCGGCGCTCGCGCTCGCCTCCTCGGCGTCCCCAACCTTTTCCTTCACCCTCGCCTCCCCCCCTCGCCCCTCGCGCTTTCTCCTCTCGTCGACGTCCTCCGCCTTCGACATCGCGTCTACCTCCTCCTCCTCGTCCTCGTCTCACGCGCGCGCGCGCGATCGAATCGAATCGATCGAACCGATCCGTCGCCGCACCGATCCGTATCTTTGTCCCGTCCTCGTCTCGACGACGGGCGCGTCCTTCGCGTCGACGACGTCGGTCGAGTCGAGGACGAGGACGGTCGAGGACGAGACGCGCGACGGAGAGAGAGAGCCGCGCGTCGACGCTCTCGCGCGGACGATTCACCACCACCACCGCGCGCGCGCGCGTCGTCGAATGAATCAGAATCAATCAATCATCCATCCTCCGCCATCGCGTCCCATCGTCGCGCGCCTCGGTCCGTATCCCCCCAAGGTCGATCGGCGTCGATCGAGTGATCGATCGATTCGATCGGCGTCGATCGATCGATCGATCGAATCGGCATCGATCGATCGATCACTCGATCGATCGATCACTCGATCAC
>Ga0181573_10001093_pt1 | contig 27303 bp, 19 predicted proteins | sample 101ome_25_FD_148643 | JGI IMG/M metagenome (GOLD analysis project Ga0181573, IMG submission 148643) | Coastal salt marsh microbial communities from the Groves Creek Marsh, Skidaway Island, Georgia - 101409BT metaG (spades assembly) | ecosystem: Environmental > Aquatic > Marine > Intertidal zone...
GCACGACGAGCAACAACGATCCCAATATGCTCGGTAACGCGACCGGGACGTAGTGCGTGCCGTACGTCACGCACACGTTCCCCCAGGGCGCGCACGACGTCAACAAGTCATCCGACACCAAAGTCTCCCCCAACATCTCCGCGGCTTTCGCGCGCGTCGCGTCGACGCGTCGACCCAACGTCGACGCGCACCGCGTCGAGCGCGTCACCACCGCGCGTCTCGCCGCCACCGCGCACCGCGTCGACGTCGACGCCATCGTCGGCGTCGACATCCTTCCGTCCCGCACTGCAGAGACGCGGTACCGGAGACGACGCGTCGGCAGTCCGACGCGCCCGCATGAACACGTGGTGCATCGGCGCGCGCCGGCGTCACGGCGCGCCCGGTCACGACGATGATCCCGACGACGCGGACGCGCGCTCGAGCGCGCACGCGGGCGGATCGACGCCCAAGAGCGCGCAAGATCTCAACCACTCGCGCGGGCACGCCGGCGACGCGAAATCATCAGCCGCCGCGTCCGTGAACGCGCGCGAGTTAAGACACCAGCGCGGTACGAGACGCGCGCGCGTGTGTCTCGTGGTGTTTTGCGTCTTTCTCATCGCGCTCGCGATGACGAGACCGATGTACGCCAAGTACATCGACGTGTTCGAGGCGTCGTCGTCGGCGTCGTCGCCGCCGCCGCCGCCGCCGTCGCCGCCGCAATCGACACCGAAAAGAAGGTCGTGGGCGAGGAAATTCGGGTCATTCTTCGGGTGAAGACGACGCGAGCGACGCGTGCGCGGCGTCTCGTCGAGAGACGCGAGACGCGTGTAGCCTAGCTAGCAGTAGAGAATATCGAGATAGCGTTGTATAGATAGAGCAAGAGCGAGCGCATGGAAGAAAACGACGACGACGGTCGGCGAGAGGAGTTCAATTTCAGTGAGTGAGTAATATTATACGGGGGTCCATCCATCGCGGCGCGCGCGGCTACGTCACACGGTTCTCGCCATGACTTCCTCCTTGGCGCACTCGTCCACGCATCTATACATGTCAAAGTATTGTCCCTACGTCGTACGTCGTCGTCGCGTTCCCACGTCAGTCGTCGTCACCCCCCGCGCGCTCAATTCCATCCATCCATCGTCGCGTCGCATCGCATCGCGCACCGTGCAGTGCGCCTCCCCCGTCTCGTCGCCCTTGATCCTCTCCGCGCACGCCTCGTACGCCTTGACAAACTTTTCGCACTTGGGCATGCACTTCTCCTCGCACTCGAGCTTATGATCGACCGGGTCGTCGTCTTCCTCGACGTCCGTCCTGCGCGAGCGAGATGCGCGCGACATCGCGTGCGCGTCGTCAGTCGTTCGTTCGAGTCCGCTCGCGCGGCTGCCCCTCTCGCTCTCTCTCGCGCGCGTCGCATCGAATCGCGCGCGCGCGCGTCCACCCCCGCGCCCTCGCGCGCGACCGAACCCTCGAGCGCGGTCCCTCGCGTCACTTCTCGCGTCGTCGTCGCGCGTACATCGTCACGGATCGTCCTCGTCGTCGCGCACTGACGCCGCGCCCAATGGGCGCGGTCGATCGCGATCGATCGGGGGTTTGGGCGCGACCGCGCGCGTCACACGCGCACGCGTCGTCGTCGCGCGCGCGAGGGTCCATCGAACGCGCGCGGACGTTCGATCGGTTCGTAAGAATTCGCGTCGTCGATCGACGTCGAGCGCGGGGGAGGCGTCGGCGACGCGAGGGCGTGAGGACGCGCGCGAGGTGACGCGGCTCAGTCGCGCGCCATGACGGAGGTGACGACGAGAGGCGTCCCGGGGATGCGTTCGGTGGCGGATTTACCCATCGCGCAGGTACGAATCGATGATGTGTGATGTGTGGCGTCGTGTTCGCGCGCGAGGGCGTCGCGGTGGACGTCGCGTCGCGCGTGGGAACGCGAACGAAGACGTGCGGGGAAGAGGCTGGATCGAGGACGCGCGCGCGAGGCGAGAGAATCGACGACTGACGACGCGCGACTCTCGCGATGCGCGCAGGACGGACCGCCGCCGGGTGGATACTCATCGATTCGATACGGACGACGCATTCCGAACACGGGACCGACGGGCGCCGCCATCCTGGCGGTGTACGCGGGGATGTTTACGTACGGGTTTTATCAAATCGGCGTGGGAAACCGCGAGAGACGCGCCGTCAAGGAGGAGAAGTTACACGCGCGGGCGGTCATCGTGCCGTATTTGCAAGCGGAAGAAGATAGGCGTTTCGTGCGGGCGTGGTCGGAGAAGAAGGAGCAAGAGAGATCGATCATGTCCGGCGTGCGAGGATGGAACGCCGAGGAGAAGGCGACGCAGTCGAGGTGGATGCCGCCGGGAGCGTCCACGCGTCCGACGCTCGCCAAGTCATGATCGCGAGGGACGCGAACGAACGCATTGCCTAGTCAAAATGTAATAGCTCTTCAAAAGCAACGTGTACAAACGAATAGTTTGACCGTTTGACGCCCAAACGCCCGCCGTCGCGTCGTCTCGCCGTCGTCCAATCGTCTGACCCGAGACACGCGCGCGCGCGCGCGCGAGCGATGCGCCGCCGCGCGGGCGTGAGCGCGATCGCGCACGCCAACGCGCTCGACGCCAAGTTTCGCGAGCTCGCCGTTGAGCGCGCGAGATTTCGCGAGGAGGAGACGCGAAAACAGTTGCACAGATTTACGCGCGCGCTCGAGGGTTTCGCCGCGAAACACCGCGCGGCGATACGCGCCGATCCCGCGTTTCGCGCGGAATTTCATCAGATGTGCGCCGCGGTCGGCGTGGACCCGTTGGCGTCGCGAAAGAGCGCGTGGGCGCGCGTGTTGGGATTGGGCGAGTTTTACGTCGAGCTCGCCGTGTGCGTCGTCGAGCGGTGCCTCGCCTCGAGAGCGCACGACGGTGGTCTGTGCGATTTAGACGTCTTGGTGCGACGCGTCAACGCGCGTCGAGGGTCCACGGCTGGCGACGTGAGCGCGGACGACGTGGAACGGGCGATCGAATCGCTCGCGGCGCTCGGCGGCGGGTGGCGCGTGGAGACGACGAGCGGGACGAAAATGGTTCGAAGCGTTCCTTCAGAGATGAGCGACGACGTCACCGTCGCGTTGACGCGCGCCAGACACACGCGCGAAGGGTGCGTCACGGCGTCGGCGCTCGCGAATGCGTCGGAGTGGTCGTTCGATCGCGCGAGAGACGCGCTCGAAGCCGCGCTTCGACTCGGCGTGGCTCTCGCCGACGACCAATCCCCGACCGAGACCGAGCGCGTGTACTGGTTCCCGGCGTTTCGCGACGAGCTCACCGACGAGTGAGACTCGTCGCTCGCTCGCTCGCTCGCTCGCTCGCTCGCTCGTCCGCTCGCCCGTCGACGACGTCTCTTCGCGCGCGCGTTCGACGCGTCGTCGCTCCGTTCTCGCTCGACCCTCGAACGGCGCGACCCGCGAGCCGCTAGACTTCCTAGACTACTACTTCAATGTACACTACAACCGCCTACGAACGACAAACGACACGTCGCGTCGCCCGCTCACAAAAACTGATGGCACAGATGAATCAAATCGTCCACCTCGTCCTCGCTCAACCGTCGTTCGCACTGCGCCACGACGGCGTGCACCACCACCCGTTCCCTCGGCTTGAGATTGATCAACTGCACCACCTCCGCCGGCGTCAGCTCGATCGCCGCGATGTGCTCGATGAACGCCCGCACGTTCTCTCGCACTTGCTCTCCCGCGCACGTCCTCGACAGCGCGTCGTAACACTGCATCTCCGTCGGAAAAGGGTCGTGGGGCTGCGGGTACGTCGGCGCCGCCCCGGGCTCGCCCGTGCGCTCGCGGAGAAGGTCCAAGGTTTCGAGATTGGTGAGCAAGCCGTCGGCGATGTTGACGATCTTCATCGTCGTCGTCCGACGCGCGTCGCGAGGTGGTCGAGAGTCGGCGTCTGCGGCGGCGTGCCGATGGATGCGTGAGACGATGCATGCGTGACGCGACAACCACGCGCGACGTCGCGCGCGATCGACCGCGCGTCGCGCGCATCGTCGCGGCGGCTCGCCCGTCGTCGCCGTCGCGCGTCATGAGCGACCGCGACGCGCTCAGGGATGAGTTTCGTCGATGGAGCGCGGCGCAGCTCGATTCGTTTTTGAGCGCGCGCGGCGTCGAGCTCGCGCGCGACGCGTCGCTGGACGCCAAGATCGAGCGCGCGTGCGACGAGGAATTGCTCGGTGACGTCGAGCGCGAGGGTGACGCGCGCGAGGCGGACGCGGAGGAGGAGGTGGATCCGCTCGACGCGTTCATGGCTGATTTAGAGACGACGACGACGACGACGAAACCGAAACCGAAACCGACGGGGACGCGGGGCGACGACGACGACGACGACGACGACGACGATGCGTTCGAACGGTCGATGCTCGTGATGAGCGCGAGAGGGAAACCCGTGCCCGGCGGACGAGGCGCGGCGCGAGAGAGCAAGGATGACGAGTACGACGACGACGCCGCAGACGCGTCGCTCGCGAACGACGCGAACGAACGCGCGCCTCGAGGCGTGAGAGACGAGTTACCGATCGTCGATCACGCCTCCGTGTCCTACGAACCGTTCATGCGCGCGACGTACGCGGTGCCGAGAGAGTTGGCAGAGATGTCGGCGGAGGAGGTGGCGGCGGCGAGACGCGCGTTGGACGTGCGCGTGGACGGGTGCGACGTGGCGCCGACGACGCGATTCGGACAAGGAGGCGCGTTGGACGTCGACGCGCTCCGAGCGTTGAAACGATTGGGATTTGAGACGCCCACGGGAGTGCAGGCGCAGTGTTTACCCATCATCACGAGCGGACGAGACGTGTTGGCGTGCGCGAAGACGGGGAGCGGGAAGACGTTGGCGTTTTTATTACCCGCCTTTGCGCAAATGTCTCGTCGACCTCGAGCCGGAAAACGCGACGGTCCGCGCGCGCTCGTCCTCGCGCCGACGCGCGAACTCGCGGCGCAGATCGCGAACGAGACGCACAGGTTCATCAAGGCTGGCGTACCGATTCGGTGTTCCGCCGTCTTCGGAGGCGTGAGCAAGACGGAGCAATTTAAAAAATTACGCGCGGGCGTCGATCTCCTCGTCGCCACCCCCGGTCGGCTCATCGACGTGCTGTGCATGAAGAATTCGATACACCTTCGCGATGTCACCTATCTCGCCCTGGATGAGGCGGATAAGATGTTAGACATGGGTTTCGAACGCGCCGTGCGTTCGCTGTGTCAAAACGTCCGTCCCGACAGACAGTGCGTCTTGTTCAGCGCGACGATGCCACCGGCCGTTCGACGACTCGTCGGAGACGTCTTGGCGCGCGATCACGTCACGGTATTCGTCGGAAACGCGGGTGGGTCGAACGAGGACGTCACGCAGATCGTGCGCGTGTTCGACGACGATGCCTCGCGATGGACGTGGACGTTTGAACATCTCGCCGCATTCGTCAACGAGGGCCAAGCGCTCGTCTTCGTCAATCATAAAGCCACCGTGGATGAATTGGTGCGCGAGTGCGCGAGACGCGGGATCAAAGCCGTGGGGTTACACGGTGACTTAGACCAAGGCGAGAGACAAGACGCGATGCGAGCGTTTAAGAGCGAACGCGCGCACGTCCTGGTGGCGACGGACGTCGCGGCTCGCGGGTTGGACGTCGACTCCATCAAGACGGTTATTAATTTCCACGCGTCTCGAGACATCTCCACGCACGTGCACAGGATCGGACGCACGGGACGCGCGGGTGCGACGGATGGGCGCGCGTACACGCTGCTCACGGCGCGAGATTCGGCCAAGACGGCGCAGTGTTTGGAGAAGAATTTACGAGACGCGGGCCAAGACGCGCCTTTGGATTTGAAGGCGCTCGCGCGAGGCGCGTATCGCAAACGCGCGCGCGCGGAGGAGGAGGACGACTTTGGCGCGTCGGCGAGCGGACGCGGTGGGAAAATCATGGGAGGACGAGGTTTGGGGTTCACGGGCGCGCCGGCGCACGCGCGCGCGCGGTTCGGCGGCGGACGCGGTCCGCCGCGAAGCGCGCCGAATGAAAACTTTTCGGCGGTGCCGCCTCCGAGCGCGGCGCGCGTCGCGCCTCCGCCTCCGCCCGCGCTCGCGAATGCGATGGTGGCGCAGGCGCGCGCGCGCGCCGAGGCGATCGCGAAACAGTTCGCGCCGCCGCCGTCGTCGGCGGCGGCGTCCGCGTCGGCGCCGACGAACGATCCCGCAGCAGCAGCGGCAGCAGCGGCGCGCGCCATCGCCGCGCGTCTCGCCGCGAACGCGCCGAAATGAACATGTACACTAGAATACACCACACGACTACACTACTAGCTAGCGCTATATCTCTAATTCATTCAATTCATCTTCGCTATCAGCCGAAGAGCGTCTCTCGTCGGGTTTCGCGCGCGGAGATTTCGCTTTTACGCCGTTCGACGTGCGCCTTTACCGAGCGAAACTCCAAGTTTTTATCCCGCGTCACGATGCGCGTTCTCGTCTCCGTGCCCGCGAAGAAGGCGTGTTTCGGATTATTCGACGTCACGTCGCGCGTGTACGCGCCCGTGTGCGAATTCCGACTCGATTCCACGCGCGTATACTTGGCCAAGAGAGATTGTAACAATTGCGCGCGTTTCGCCTCAATGGATGTCGACGCGCCCTTGGTTCGCTCGACGTTCGCCTTGATTCGCTCGGCGATCTCCGTCGTCGTCTCTCCGCGCATGGCGGTGATCTCTCGTATGACGTACTCGTGATCGCGCTCGACGTTTCGAATCTCCGCGCCCTCGACGCGAACCAAACGCGACTCGTCGTCCTCCGACTCGTCGTCTTCGTCTCTCGAGATGGATCCACGCCTCGCGCGCGCCACGAACGACGACGAGGAAAACAATCGACCATCATCGTCGAAATCCTCCTCGTCGTACGCCTCGTCGTACGCCTCGTCGTACGCCTCGTCCACGCTCGACGCCGACGCCGAATCCTCGCCGCCGCCCTCGCGCGCCGCGAATAACCACGCGTCCAACGCCTCGTTCTTCGGCGTCTCCTCCCTCGCCACCACCCTCGACCGATCCACACCGAACCTCCGTCGCACCGCGCGCACCACTTTCGGCATCGCTTCCTCCACGACGACGCCCCAATGTTCTCTAAAGAACCCACCCGTCGCCACCGCGACGTCGAACGCGTCCTCGCACGCCACGGCGCCGCTCGCCACCGTGCGTCCCTCCGCGTGTATTTTCGCCAATGTCCCTCGCATCCCTCGCGTCAACGCCCGCTCTCGCGCGACGACGTCGACGCCTTCGTCGTGATTTTCACCGAGCGCGACGAATCGCGCGAGATGTCGAAGCGTGGTGATGTCCGAAGACGCGCCTCGCGGTCGCGTCGCCGCCACCAAGCACCGGCCCGCGCGAATCTTTGTCTCTCGCCGTTCGCGCGCCCCGAGTCCGCTCTCGCGCGTCGCGCGCGCGTCCACGAATGTGCGAGCGTACAAGTCGCACGTCTCGCGCGCGATGGCGACGAGCGCGTCGTCCGGGACGTCGACGGCGTCGGATGATGCGTCCGTCGCCTCGATGAGAATTTCGCGAACAATGTGCGCGACGAGACGCGCCTTGACGAGCGCGGGAAGGTGAACGTCGAGCGCATCGCGCGCGTCGTCGTCGCGCGAATCGTCGTCGCGCGCGTCCGAATCCTCGTCGTCCGAGGACGAGGCGGAGGACGCCGCGCGCATGACGTGATTTCGCGCGGACGACTGCCGACACCATTCCTCGACGCTCGCACCCTCGACGCGTCGACGCGACGTCCATCGTCGCGCGACGGACGCGAGCGCGACGTGCGCGACGTCGTCGACCGACGCGACGCTCGACGTGCGCGCGCGCGACGACGCAGCGCGACGATGACGGTCGATGTGCTCCGACGTGACGTCACGCCGGCGAGCGTCGACGACGTGCGACGACGACGGTGGGGCGTCGCCGCGCCCGTCGCGCGCGAGACGACCGAGGACGCGTCGTCGACGACGCGCGCGCGCGGGTTCGCGAACGCGGCGGCGGCGGTGGAGGATCCGGGAGAGGTGGACGTCGCGGCGGGCGCGAGTCTCTGGGCGACGTCGTCGTGGTTCGGCGCCGCGGGCGCGCGCGTGGACGCCGTCGTGGCGAACGCGTCGAGCGTGGCGTACGGAGCCGACGGGAACGACGCGCGTCGGGCGCCGGGAGGCGCGACGTGTCAGAATAGATTTATCGAGGGACGCGGCGCGCGGGACCCGTTTTCGCCGGCGAGCGAGCGCGCGACGTTAGCGGTCGGTGCGGCGCAAACGCGCGACGATGCGCGCGAACGCGCGGGGGAGACGTCGTCGGAGAGATGGGAGATCACGCGGTGGGGCGAGACGGGCGGCGCGGCGTGCGGCGACGCGCGAGGCGCGACGGCGAGGACGTTTCGAGCGTTCGCCGGCGGCGCGGCGAGACGGTTGGCGGCGAACGCGCCGGTCGGTGGGACGTTTGAATTCGACGAGGCACGAAAGCGTTGGGTCATCGTGCGCGAGGGCGAGGCGCGCGAGGTGGTGGCGCCGTCGACGGTGGACGAGAGAGAATCTGAGGACGCGATGGACGTCGAGTCAGAGGTTCGCGCGGACGCCTTGTCGACACGCGACGCCGGCGTCGCGGACGTCGACGATGAGGGACGAGAGATGCGCGAAAAGGCGCGCGAAGAACGCGTTCGTCTTTACCAACCCTCGTACGACGCGTCGTCTGCACGGTATGAGAGCGCGATGCGTCGGCGAAGAGACGCCGACGCCGGCGAGACGATTCGACGCGCGGCGTCCTTGCCCGCGAACGTCGCGTTCGACGCCGTCGCGCGTCGCGAAGGCGAGGCCCTCGCACCGACGTCGCGAGAACACTCTCGGTGGTCGTCGCTCGCGTGCCGAGACGGGACGAAAGTCTGGATCGAAATCGATCCCGAGGTGGACCACGACGCGCAACTCGCGTCGTGGATGCGCGGCGACGTTCCTTGGCCCGTCATCCGCACGCTCGATCTCGGCCGCGACCGAGTCTCGAGAGGCATTCCCGTCGACGCTCCCGGACCGGTGTGCGAAGACGCCGACGTGTTGGCTCGCGTTCGAGCCGAGCTCGAGAGACGACACGAGGCGAACGCGGCGAGCGCGCCGTCGACGTCGGGTCCTCGCGCGCGCGCCGTCGATCCCTCGGACCCCGACGCGGCGAAACACGCCAACATCATCGACACGCTCGTGCGTGCCACCACCACCACCAGCAACGAATCTGCGACGGACGGCGACACCGAGACGCTCCTATCCGCGCGCGAACAACGCGCGTTGAAGGACGCGCTCAAGGCGGCGATTCGCGAAAAGTACGAGGCGTTCGCCGAGTGCGATCGACTTCGAGCCAAACTCTTAGAATTGGGTCACGCCGTGGACGCGTGAGGACCGACGTATGTTCATTTTTAATTCACAGCATCGCTCGCACGACGCGCGCGTCGTCTCATCGTCCGCTCGAGCGTCGTCCCGCGTCCCGAAAAAAAAGCAAGGTAGTTGGAGCTCAACTGTAATCGTCCCGAGCTCATTCTTTCGCGTGCGTCGACACCGACCGCGCGAACGCCGACACGCGCGCCCGACCGCGTCACGACGACGTCTTCACTCATACTTCGCCGCCGATTCCTCACCGCACTCTTCCCCGCGACGATGGCGTGGCGTTCCCACGGTGTCGACAACGCCGACTTGGTTCGTCAGCTCGAACGAAACGGCATCGTCAAGAGCGCGCGCGTGGCGAACGCCATGCGCGCGGTCGATCGAGGGAATTACGTGCCGAGAAACTCGCTTCAAGAGGCGTACGAGGATCATCCGTTGCCGATCGGATGGCACGCCACGATTAGCGCGCCGCACATGCACGCGGCGTGTTTGGAGCTCTTCGAGCACGCGGGCGTCGTCGAGCGCGGGAACAGAGTCTTGGACGTGGGCTCGGGCACCGGGTACCTCTCGGCGTGTTTCGCCGAGCTCGTCGGGTGCGACGAGGGCGAGGGCGTGGTGGTCGGGATCGAGCACATCGACGAGTTGACGCTGTCGAGCTTGGAAAACGTGAAACGAGACGGGAAGGGCGCGTTGTTGAAACCAGACGCCGACGCGCCGTTTCGATTGGTGACGGGAGACGGACGACTAGGTTACGAAAAGATGGCACCGTACGATGCGATTCACGTCGGGGCGAGCGCGGCGGAGATTCCGGAGGCGTTGCTGAATCAGTTGGCCGTCGGCGGACGAATGGTCATTCCCGTCGGGGGATCGACCGGCCAAGCGTTGAAGGTGATCGATCGACTGCACGATGGAAGTCTTCGAAAAAGGGACGAAATGGGAGTGATCTACGTCCCTCTGACGAGCCGCGACGAGCAGCTCTCGCCGGCGCGGTTTTGAGCGGTCGCCTCCGATGACAGAAAGGAACGCAAGCCAGCTTTGATCGAACTCGCTCGAAACGCGCGACACTCTAGCTTTAGACCAAAACGCGTGTCCATACGACTCGACCGTACCATTCGCCGACGCGAATCCTCGAATCGAATCACTGAAGTCATCGTATCCTCGGGCGCACGACGAGAGACGCGTCGCACCGCGACGAAGACGCGTGGACGACTACTTTTAAAATTGCATTAAATTCTTCTACGCCTTGGCGACTTTGAATAAATCAGCCAAGGAAATCCACATGTACGAACATTTGTTCATGATTTCGTCGAGGGAGTCCTCAGCCGTCTTCAACGACGTTTCCAACTCCGTGCCTCTGACCTTGTTGAGGAAGTTTTCGCGATCCTCCTTCTTGAGCGTGCTCCGCGCCGCGTTGGCGACGGAGAGCAAACGCTTGTAATGCAAAAGTTGGTTGTACAATTTTTCTTCCGGCATCGTCTTTTCCATCGTGCCCTTGGACATGGGATCGGAGCTCAGCGTGCCCGTGAGCGAGCTATCGGTGTGATGCGTTCGAAGGGTGATGTTGCGCGTCTCCGCTCTGTCGACGTCGTCGTTGGATCGCAACGGCGCGGCGTAAAACTCTTTGATGCGTTCGCGCGCGGCGAGAATCACCTGGTTCGACAGCGTCGCCTCGTCGAGAGAGTTGGTGGAGGTCACCGTAGCCTTTCCTTGACTCACCGGTGTGTTTTCTTTGCCCACATCCGGCGTCGACGGCGCCAGGGCGTCTTCCACACGCACCTTGCCGTCGAGAATGGCTCGAACGCCGCAGAAATCAAACTCTTCGCCGTTGCGAGTCTTCAGCGTGAGCGGCTTGCAATCGGCGAATCGCTCCTCGTCGTCCATCGCGAACGCGCCGCCGCCAAAGGTGTCGTCAAAGTCATCGTCCGCCCCGCGAGCTTGCGACTTGAACTTGTTCGAGTCCAAACCGAGGCACTCCGCCATCATCGCGCCGTCGGTTTGCTCAATCGGCGCGCACAAACGACTGATGACGGGGTGAATCTGCTGAGACAAGTAGTAGTGCAAGTCAACCTTCAATCCCATCTCCACGATTTCCTCTGGGTGATACGCGCGCTCGGCTAAACCTTTACCACCGGAACCGCCACCCTTGCCGGCGGCGATTTCTTCCAACGTCGCGTCGCTCTGCAGCGCGATGATGTACGGCACGGTTTCTCCCGCCTTGGTACCGTCTCTCTTACCAGCCTCGGCGCGACGCTTCGCCACCATGACGTGCGGTTGATGCTTGGCGTCCGGGTACTCTTCGATCGCCTTGGTGAGCTGCTTGGTGATGACGTATTTGCTCATCGGCACGCGGTTTTCAATCATATTCGTTCGAATCTCTCGCAAGCTGTCGTGAATCACACCGACGCGCTCCTCGAGGTCCCCGTCGACGTCCAAAAGTTGATTGAGCGTCTGCTTACCCAAATCCTTGACGATCGGCGCCCAATCGCGACGAACGATGTCGATGCCCTTCATCTCGAGCTTGTAAATGTGCGTCTTATTCGGACCGCTGACAACCTTCATCGCCGCGTACTTCTTCTTCTTCAACAAGAGCATCGATCTGAAGACGTAATCCTCCTCCAAGACTAATTTGCGATACTCCTTGTTGACGAAACGAATGAGTTTCCCTCCGAGCGACTTTGATTCGAGGAGATTGTGCGATCTCGTGTTCACCATGATGGAATCGGTGTCGCCGTAGATGACGTCCAAGTCACACTTGCCCGAGGCAATGTCCACCGTGTGCTGAAGAATTTTACGACCCTGCGACGTGATCAAAGCGGCGATCGGTTCTGCGAAGAAACGAGACTGCGCGAAACCCAAGCAACCGTACATGGAGTTAGCGGTGAGCTTGAGCGCCAACTGACGAAGATCGTATTGTTTCTTGCGCCCGGGGTCGTTTTCTTTCCCCATCAATCCCTTAACGTCTCGACGTCTCTTCACGATATCCGCGATGACAGTCGGTAAGACGGCGAAATCTCTATCGTTCGAGATTGGCGGGGGTAACTCGATGCTCGAACTTTCGTCGTCTTCGGTGAAGTGTCGCTTGACGGTCGTGTAGCAAATGTTGTACTCTTGAATGATGGACGGGTACAGAGACTGGAAATCGAGCACCAAGACGTGGGTGTCGTACAAGCCCTTTTTCGGTTCGAGCACCAAACCACCGGCGTAGGACGGTCCCTTCTTCTCGTTACTACCCTCTTCGTCACCGTTCACCGCGGCGACGCGACGACGCTCCTTGGCGCTCAAACGGTCCGGTACGATGTACTTGCGCGCGTGGAATTCGTGAAGCAAGAGGTACTCGACGCGCTGCGCGCGCGTGTGTCCGAGCGTCTTGCTCCACAAGTTACCGGCGATGTTGGACAACTGTTTCGTCAGAGGGACGACTTCCATCTTGAACATGAGCTTCAAGCTGAGCTTGGCGTCGTTTTCCGTACACTTGACCAAGCGCATGAGAGACTCGGCGTTGTGGTAATGATTCGGAATTTCCTCAGTCGGCACCTCTTCGCGACGAAATCCGAGCTGCGTCTCAGAGAGCGACGTGAGCGTGTACGACACCTCCTTGCCCAACAAATCTTTCGCGCTCAGGTACGTGTCCGCCAATAATCGACCGGCCAAGCACTGAAGCGCACCCATGGACGCGCCGCCTCCGTACGCGCCGCCCGTGCCGTTGATGTTCGGCATGCGCGTTCGCTTCATGCGTCCGATGCGACTCCAGTGACCAATCTTGTTCGCTTGCAATCTTTTGAGGAGGACGTCGAGATTGAAACCACCGATGTTGTGACCGACGATGACGTCGGGATCGAGCTGATGCAGTTTCGCGAGAAGAAAGTTGAGCAAACCGAGTTCGTTCATCTGCGTCGCGAGCACGACGGAACCGGTGCGCTTGGCGATGACATTCGTGTTGTTCTCTTGAGCGGCGACGTTTTGCCATCCTTGCGGGAATTCCAGACCGTCGAGCTTGCGGACGACGGTAAAGTGTCGCAAACCGCTCTTTTGTTCGCGATCCGTCGTCATGCCTTCGCAATTGACGCCTCGAATGTACTGCACAGACGCGACGGCAATTTCGTTGACATTCAACTGTTGGTTGACGACAGTTTGAAGATTTAACGACGCCACGGTGAGACGCGGCGCGGGCAACGACGTGACGTCGTTCGGCGCCGGACGCACGCTCTTGTGCGCGCTCGGAAGCGCGAGCTCGAGCTTACACCACGACTTTTGTCTCTCCGTCGGAACGATGGCGGCGCCTTGAAGCCCGATCCAACTCGGACCCTTCATCTTTGACTTGAGCGTGAGAAGTTCAAGCATCGACGCTTGGGTGCCCATGGCGGCGATGAAATGCTTCCCTTTGAGATCGCTTGGAAAGGCGGGGTGCGTCGCGGGCGTTTTCACCTTGAGCACGAACAAGGGTCCTTGGGGAATGTCCTTGCGTTCGAAACAATAGTGGCGACGCACGATTGTGATTTTCGAATTCTCAATGCCTCGCTTCTTGAGCACCTCCTTGACCTCGGCGCGTAGTTCTGCCGATTTCGGGATGAGCGCCTTCATCAGCGCCTTTTTCGCTTCCTTGGCTGCGAGCTGTTTCTCTTCCTTTTTGGCGTCGTTGGCGGGGCACGTTTTGAAGTCTTTACGGGTCGCCTCCATCTGTCGTCCCAGTTCCTCGAGCGAGCCGTCGGGATCATCGAACGTGGACGGCGTTGGAATGATGTACATGCATCGTTCCATGTTTTGCACCGCCGCACACGCGCTGATCGTGTCGGCGCCCGGTTGGTTGGACACCGGAATTCGACCGAAGAGGAAAACCGTGCCCGGGGATTCCTTCTCCTCGTGCGCATCCATGAAAAAGAACGGAATCGATCCATCCGACGCTTTCGGAAGCTCGGTACCGTTGAACGTCACCGGCGCGGCATCTTGCGTCACCGGTCCGAGATCTTCGGTCGCTTCGTCCTCTTCTTCGTCCAACGTTTTCAACACCGACTCAGGTTCCGGCGGTCGATCCTCTTGCGCGCGAATCGTCGACGGTTTCTTCTCTTCCGCTCGTACCGGCTCCGGTTCCGGCATCGCAACGTCGACGTCGACGTCTTCCTCCATGTCGTCGTCGAATCCACCGACATCACCCGTCGGTAAATCTTCGTCTTCTTCGACGTCAAACGTCACGGATTTCTTCGCGCTGCTCGTGGGCGGAGACTTGACCGGTGATCGCGCCGCCGACGCGGGAGCGACCGGCGTCGACAACTTCCGCGGCGATCGACGAAGCACCGGTGCGGGCGCGGGCGCCGGTCTCGCCGCGGGCTTCGGTCTCGCCGGCGCGGGCGCGGGCGCCTGCGCGCCGATGTCCATATCCACCCCCGCGAGAATATCCTCCAACAACGCATCCGTGTCCGCCTCCGCCGCGACATCGTCCAGCTTTTTCTTCTTCGTCGCTCCACCGACCATCAACGACGCCTTACTCTTCGCCTTTTCGTTGGCTCGCTTCGCCTTTTCCTGCGCGCTCAGCTTCTTCTTCGGCTCTGGCGCCGCCTTGGGCAACTTTTTCCCTTCCGCGTCGTACTCCTCATCGCTCGAATAATTCTCGTTCCGCGTCGTCCAATCCTCCTCCTCGCCCAAATCCTCGTATCCCTCGCCGTGATCGTTGACGACAAAGTCCCCACCCTGCGCGCGTCGTTTCGCCACCAACTCGCGATACTCGTCCTCGTCGAGCTCGTCGTACACATTCTCGATCGCGTCCGCCTCCTCCTCCATCTCGTCGATGCGCGACCGTTTCCCGCCCTCGCGAAGTTCACGGAGCTTGGCCGTCGCCGCGAGCGCCTTGGCCGCCTTGGAGGACGCCTGTCGACGCGAACTCATGACGGATCGCGCGCGCGGGCGATTTCAAACGAAAGACGTCCCGAACCGCGCGTTCGTCTCGCGCGCGCGCGACGCGTCGCCGCCGACGCGCGCGTCTCGAGGCGCGTTCGCGCGCGTTCGTTCGATCGACTCGATCGACCGCGTTCGCACGTTCGCGTCGCGCGAGTCGACCGCGATGGAATGACGTCTCGTGAGCTGTCCCAGCGCTGAAAATTTAAATTTTTGACTCGCCGAGACGCGAAGACGACGACGAACGGGCGCGACGACGCGTGGGAGCGACGACGCGGCGCGATAAAAACGACGCAAAGGCGTCAAGACTACATAAATGAGGGTAACTATTGCGTCTTCGGGGTCACGAACGATCGAGCGCGCGATCGAGTTTTTGGGCGACGACTTCGAACCATCGCTGGTCGTTCGGCGTGAGCCCGCGTTGGACGCGAGACCCGATGACCAAGGCGGCGCCGTCGCCGATCGGACGCACGCACACCGCCTGCGTGTTCACCGGAAAGAATTGTTCAAACTCGACGCGACCTGGGAAGAGGATGAGATTGGCGAGATTGTTGGGCGCGCCCCTGGACGCGGCGGCGGAGACGATGGGTCCGAGCTCGACGCGTCTCGAGAGCGCCGATGGATCGGCGAGCTCGTTCGCCGCGACGCCCGCCTGCATGATGCGTTCGCCATCCTTGGTGAAGACGGCCATGACGTCGCAATTCGTCGCCGCGCGCGCGGCGTCCCACGCCCATAATAACTCTTCCCTGGCGTCGGCGGACGCGGCGGGCGATACGTACGGCTCGTCGAGACGCGCGCCGACTAAATCCACCACGTTGGGCGGTTTCGTCTTCAGAGCGACCCAAGTGAATCCGGTGAGGATCAAACACGCCGCCATGGCGAGACATATGACGTCGGCGCGACTCTGCGCGCTCGACGCGTCCGCCACCGGCGCGACGCCGCTGAGCGCCCTATTCGCCAAGAGCGCGACGCCGCACGCGCCGCCGAACGCCGCGGGTGACGCGCGGAACACGTCCTCGTAGCGCTCGATGAACGTCTCGTCGCCACCACCGTCGACGCGCGTCGCGCGCGCGCGCGACACGCGAGGCTGATGGGACGCGCGAAACGCTCGAGACGGGGTCGCCTCGCGCGCGCTCGTGGACGCGCGCGACGACGACGCGAGTCGCGAGCACGACGACGCGAGGACGTGTGGTCGCATATCGCGCCTCGCGTGTTCGGTACCGAACGCCGCGCGCGACGCTCTTTGACGAGGTTTCTTTCGGCGAGCGCGACTACAAAGCGAGCGACTACGTCTACGTCGGTAAAAGCCTATCGCGAGACTCGTCGACGTCGTACGAGACGCCAACGCCACCGTGTCTCTCCTCGTCGTCGTCAATGCGCTCGTCGTCGACGTGCGCCGTGGCGACGCGCCTGTGATCGGGCGCGTCGACGGCGCGTCGCGACGCGTACTCGAAGACGGCGGCGGCGACGACAAATAACAGCGTAAACGACGCGCACGCGCGACGCCATCGCGCGGGCGTCGGTGGGCCGTCGCGCTCGAGCACGTGTCCGAATAACGGTGGCGTCGGGACGTCGCCGAGAAGGTGAATGGTGACGGTGGTCATCGAACACGCGAGCGGTCGGAGACGCGGCGGGACGCTCCAGAGCACCACCGCGTTGACGGGCGCCTGTAAGACGAAGGCGAACATCTGACCGAAGAGCAAGAAGGCGACAAACGCGTGGAAACTTGCGCATCGAAACGCGAGCTCGAGGAACACAAACCCGACAAACGCGGCGGCGGCGCACGTGCGAAGCGCGTTGGTCATGGAACTGCCGAAGACGTCGACGGCGCCTCCGCCGACGAGCGTGCCCGCGATGCCACTCACGACGGTGACGCCGCCCAGAACCATGTCCGCGCGCGTGGACGTGCGCAAGTACTCTTTGAAGATTGCGAATCCGGCTTTTGGACCCCAGACGGCGTAGACGCCGATGACGGCGGTGTACACGGCGTATCCGAGAATGGACACGACGTACACCTCGTACTTTAAGAGTTCTTTGCAATCCCGCGCGAACGCGTGAAGCATGGACCCTTCGTCGCGCGCGCGCGAACTTCCCATCGTCTCACTCGAGCGCTCGCTCACGCCGCGCATGCGCACGGGCGGACTAATGAAACAAAACAACGCGACGGGAATCGTCACCGCCGCGTTCAACGCGAACGGCGCTCTCCAACCCATCGTCGGCGCCACGGCGCCACCGAAAAAAATCCCGAACGCCACCCCGAACGGTACGCACACGTAAAACGTCGCCAACCACAGCGTCTTTCTCGCCGGTGGCGCGTAATCATCTATAAACGGCGCCGCCAGCGACACGAACGACGCCTCGCCGACGCCCACTAAACATCGACACGCAAACATAAACCAATACGACGGCGCCAGCGCGCACCCGCACTCCCCGATCGCGTACATCCCTAACCCGTACGAGATTAACCGAAACGGATTCACTCGCGTCGCGAGCGCGCTGAACGTCGGACACCCGAGTAATAAACCGATCATAAACGCCGCCGTCAGCGCTCCGTACGCGCCGTAACTCGCCCCCAACGCGCCCTGCATCCCCATCCCGTTCGGCTCGCTCGCCGTTCTCGGACTTCCCGACACCGCCACGCTGCTCATGATGCCCCTGTCCGTGTACACCAACACCGACACCGCGCACAGTAATCGCAATAATCGTCGCGGCGTGAACCACCAGTGTTTCGTCGTCCCGACGCCTCGCGCGCGTCCTCTTCCATCCTCCTCTCCATCCTCCGCGTCGCCGTCGTCGCTTATCCCGCCGTCCATGGACGATACGGACGACATCGACGCCGTCACGCGCTCCATCGCAACAGAGACGTCCGCGGCGTCGCGCGTTCGCTCGAAAACGACTTTGAGCTCAAATCAACCGTCACGCACTTCACGACCGCGTCGACGACGTCGACGACCCCGCCCTCGCGTCGTCGTCCGCGACGACGGGAATCGTGAGATCCGGCTTGAATATCGCGTGCACCACGCTCGCGCCGGCGAGGAGCGACGCGAGACTCACGACGTACGCGCGGGCCGGGAGCATAAAAAATGCGCCGCGCAATGTCGTCATCGCTCGACGCGCCGCGTCGTCATGTCCGTCGAGTACTCGCGCCTGGACGCGCGCGCATGCGCGAGCGATGCCATCGGCGCGCGCGACGACGCGCACTGGTCGCCCGCGACGTCGACATCGACGTCGGAACGCGAGACGCCCTTTCCAGACGGTTTGGTGTACAGCGCCGACGGGTCGACGCTTTTGTGTTACGACGCCGCGTCGAGGACGTTTCGCGCGCGTCGAGAGGTGATACAGGACGGCGACGTGACGTTTTCGTACGCGATCGCGCGGTCGGGCGAGCGGGCGCACGATTGGAGACTGTGCGAGGATGGGCGCGCGTTCGCGGCGAGCGAGCGGGACGCGCCGACGACGACGCGGTCGACGACGTCGGGGGAGGTGCTCGCGTCGTATAAGTGCATAGATCCTCGCTCGGACGACGTCATCGGGGCGTGCGGCGTGAGTTACGTCGATGGGTACTCGAAATTGGCGTGCGGGTGCGATGGATGGGTGGACGCGTTCGATTGCGCGCGACCGGGACGGGATCCGGCGACGCGCGTCGTCACCAGAGGCGCGCGAAATTCCGACGACGTCGGCGCGCAGCGAGGACTCGTGTCGACGCTAGATTGCTGTCCGACGGAAAAAGATGTCTTCGCGTGCGGATCGTACGGTGGAAGCGCGACCGCGATCGATTGTGGGGTGTACGATTTACGCGTCGACGGCGGTCGCGCGCTCAGTTGGCGCGCGGGCGGCGGCGGCGTGACGCACATTAAATGGAGCGTCGACGGCAACTTTATCTACGTCGCGAGTCGACGAAGCGATCACATCTCGTGTGTAGACGTGAGACACACGGGCGGGGTGGTGTACGCGCTCGAACGGCCGGGATCGAGGACGAATCAACGCCTGCGTTTTGATTTGGAGCCGTGCGGCGGACATCTCGTCTCCGGCGACGAGCGCGGAGGCGTCCACGCGTTCGATCTTCGAACGGGCGAGCGCGCCTTCTCGCGCGAGACCGTGACGACTGCGAACGGGTCGAGGGTGAATTCTGTGGCGTTTCATCCGTACGCGAGCGCGACGGCGTCGTTTCGAGCGCGGCGCGGATTTTGCGGCGTCTCGTACGCCGTCGGCGAACGCGTCTTCCCGATTCATCTCGACGACGACGACGACTCGAGCGACTCGTCGAACGCGCGCGAGTACGAAGACCGGATCGCTCGTTTCGGCGTGTACCACTGGGAGTACCCACGAACGGAGGAAACGTACGCGTATTAACGTTTCGTAGGAACGCGTGTAAAAAATCCACAAAAGAAACACGATGATGATGATGATGAGCGTCCCCACACGCCCGCGCGCGCGCGTCTCCTCCCCCCTCCATGTCGCTCGACGACCCACACGCCGCGTTCTACGCCCTCCCACCGTGTTCAAGACTCATCGTCGTCGGCGTCGTCGTCATCGGTGTGGTTTTAAATCCAATCTTTGGCCTCGACGACGTCGTCGCGTTTTGTCCCGTGGACATTCTCACGCGCGGACAACTCCACCGACTCGTCACGAGCGCGCTCTACGTCGAGGGCGTCTTCGGGACGATCGCGTGCTGCGTCGCGTCGGTTCGAATCATCGCGCCGTGGGAACAGAGTCGAGGGACGCTGCGGACGGCGTTCGACGGCGCGAGCGCGATTTTCTTGACGAATTGCGCGGCGGTGGCGTTCTCGATACTCGCCGGGGCGATCGCGCCGCACATCGTGTGGCGGGCAAACTTTTTAGGCGACACGGGGGTGTTGGTGGCGGTGTACGTCTCGTTCGTGCGAGAGACGACGCGCGCGCCGGCGACGGCGGAGCTCGCGACGCCGTTCGGAGTCGCGGTGCCGGCGAAGCGGGCGCCGTTCGCGGCGGGGGTGATTTTGATTTTATTCGGGTGGAACTTTATCGAAGTGTTCGCGGCGCTGTACGTGGGGACGTCGTGGGGATTGGGACAGGCGAACACGGCGTGGGCGGTGGCGAGCGATGGGTTTTTAGCGGATTTAGAAAATACGACGCTCGCCTTCGCGAGTCAGAGTTCGGGATACGTGGCGGTGAACGGGCAGACGTTACCGGTGACGAGAGACCGAGAGAGCGGTGGTGAACGCGCGGGAGCGTCGATCGTGGTGTCGGCGATGGACGCGGTGTCGACCGCGGCTCGAGAGATGCGTCGGCGATTCGCGTCGGGGCGACGACGATCGAGCGACGACGAAGCCGCCGAAGACGCGTCCGCCGCCGAGGACGCGCCCGCGACCGACGCGCCCGCGACGACGATCGCGGACGCGAGACCGAAACCGATGACTCGTGAGGAACGCGCCGCCGCGTTCGCCGCCGCGTTCGAGCGACGACACGATCGCGAGAATGACGATTCCGCCGCGTAGCGACGACCGACGCGGGCCCGAGACCGAGACGACGCCGCCTCACTCGTCGACGCCCCACGACCGGCGCGCGACGCGACGACATGAGCGGTGTTCCCAGAGAATCCTTGGTGTTTCGCGCCAAGTTAGCGCAACAGTGCGGACGAGAGGACGACATGCTCGCCGACATGCGCGCGCTCGCCGACGCCGCCGCGCGAGACGCCTCGCCGCTCTCGGCGGAGGAGCGCGACTTGCTCTCGTCGGCGTTTAAAACCGTCGTGCAGAATCTCCGGTCCTCGCTGTCCATCGCGCGCGCCATCGAGTGTCGAGAGAAGCAATTGGCGCACGAAAACCGCGCGCGATTGGCGAGAGACTACGTTGAGAAGCTGTCCCGAGAAATGCGCGAGACGTGCGTCTCGTGCATCTCGGCCGTCGAGGCGCGCGTCGAAGCCTCGGCGGCGGAAATCTCGATCGAAGCTCGCGTTTTCTGGCTCAAGTGTCTTGGCGATTACTGGAGGTATCTCTGCGAGGTCCCGCTCGGCTCGAACGCCGACGACGCGCGAAACGCCGCGGCGAACGCCGAGGACGCCTATCGCGCGGGCATCGAGCTCGCGCGCGACTTGCCGATGACGAACCCGCTTCGACTCGGTCTCTACCTCAATCAAACCGTCTTACTGTACGAAATCACGGGAAACAGACGAGGCGCGCTCGAGGTCACCGACGCGTGTCTGCGTCGCGCGCGCGCGGAGATGGCGCGGGTGGAGAATTCGGACGAACGCGAGGATACCGAAGCCATCGTCGCCCTCTTGCACAACAACGCCGCCCTGTGGCGACGAGAAATCGAAGCCGAACGCGAGCTCGGACTCGACATCACCGAGAGTTCGCGCGCGACGACGAGTGATGACGCGGCCGACGACGAAGAACCCGTCGATTTACGAAAGTTGCACTTGTAATCGAACCGCGCGCTTCTTTTCGAGCTTGGCGCCGGCGAACTCGAGCCTCATTCCATGCTCGCGCGGGGTGCGCGCACGATCGGCGTCGTCGCCTCGCGCGCGTCGACGCGGCCGGCCCGATCGACGCGCGCGCGTCGGTCGTCGTGCGCCGGACGCGCGTCGACGACGATGGCGGCCGCGACGAGCGACGACGACCATCTCTATCAATTCATCATTTTGCGCAAAGATTTGGGGCGCGCGCTCGGATGGCCGCTCGGCGCGCTCGCGGCGCAGTGCGCGCACGCGGCGGTGGCGGCGGTGTGGAAATATAGCGATCGGGAGGAGACGCGCGACTATTGCGCGAGTGAAAACATCGCGGGAATGCGAAAAGTGGTGCTCGAGGTGAAGAATGAAAACGCGCTGCGAAAACTGAGCGAGACGCTCGCGGCGGACGGTGTGGAGCACGAACTGTGGAACGAACAACCAGAGAACGTGCCGACGTGTTTGGCGACGCGACCGTACCGACGGAGCGCGATCGGGGGGTATTTTAAAAAGTGTAATTTGGCCAAGGACGTGTGCGTGGCGCCGACGCCGAAGTGAGCGGGAATCTCGGGAGTCAAGGAGTCAAGGAGTCAAGGAGTCATCGTTAGCTTTCGTACAGTAGTTTTTTTGTCTAGAACAGACTCGAGCTCGACGGCCATAAGCTCATGCCCGCGTGTTCGCGTTTCTCCGCCATGTATTCCTCGACGGCGTTCACCCTGGCGCCGGTGCCTAAATTCAAGCGACGCTGTAAACCGAGCCACGAGCGATTGATGACGAGTTTGGTTTTGAGTCTGAATCGACTCGGCGGCGCTTCGCCGTGTGCGATCATCGCCTCCCGGGCGATTGATTGCCAACTCTCGACCATGGACATGCGCAGACCGCACGTGCTGAGCATGCCTCGCAAGAGGAAGACGCTTCGAATGGCGAAGAATCCCTCTTGCGTGTTTTGCAAAATTTTATTTTGCACAAAGGGTGAATTTTTGAAATCCATGACGTTCATCTCCGCCAACGGCGACGGACGCGTGTCAAAGTACGCGTACGAGAGCGCGCTCAACGCCTCCGTCGTCGGTCGCTCGAGTCGCACGGCGCCGTGATTTTCAATCTCTCGCGCGATGGACGCGTGATCCTCGTTGGCCATGTACAGCGACAGACGACACATGTGCATGCGCTCGATGTGGCTCACGCGCTTCGTTTGTCCCCAATCGAGGAGTATGAGTTTACCATCGTTCGCCACCATGAAATTACCAGGGTGCGGATCGGTGTGGAAGTGTCCGTGCTTCAACATCATCACCCCCCACGCGACGAACATCGAGTGAAAGACGCCCTCCCACCCCGCGCCGCCCGCCGCGTGACACTTGGCCACGGGCGATGGACAGCGAGGCACCTTGTGACTCGCGCTCGCTCGATTGAAAATGGTTAATAGTTTCGCCCCGCGCACGCGTCGCATGATGAGCACGCGTCTCGTCGCCGTGATGACTTGGGGCACGGCGATTCGATCGCCCAAACCGGCGCCTTCGAGAAGTTTTCCAAATTCCTCCGTCTTCGCGCCCTCGATGGTGAAATCGAATTCCTCGTCGATGACGTCCAAGTACGCGCGGAAAATGGTGGGGAAATCTAAACCCTCGTCCAATCCCAACCAACGCATCGCCTTGGTGGTGTGCAACATGCTCTCGATGTCGCCTCGCATCAACGCCGCGTCGGTGGCTTGCACCTTGACGGCGACTTCGCGTCCGTCCAAAAGTCTACCAAAGTGTACCTGCGCGATCGACGCCGTCGCCACGGGTTTACGATTGAGTTCGGCAAAGTGCAGACCGAGCGCGCCGCCGAGGGATTCCTCCAACGTCTTACGAACGGCTCGAAACGACACCGGCGGGTTGTTATCCATCGTCTTTGAAAAACACTCAATGTACGGCGCCGGCATCATCTGTTTCGCCGTTCCCGCGATCTGTCCAACCTTTCGGTAAAAGCCGCCGAAATCTTCGATGACGTCTCGCATGCGCGCCGCCCCCCACTGATGCTGACGATCCCACGCCTGGTCGCGTTTTTCCTCGTCTCGAATCCGTCCGATGCGCTTCTTCGCCGCCATGTACGAGGCGATGACGGGCGCGACGCGCAACGAGTAATCCACCTTGCGCTGCTGCCGGCGCGCCACCACGCGCATCGTCAAACGAATCCCTTGCCACGTCACCCACCGTCGCAGCGTGTTCCTCGCCCGAACCGACGCCGCCGCCACCGCGCGCGCGCCCGCGCGGCCCGCGCGACCCGGTATTTTCGCCTCGACGAACCTCGCCAACGGCGACGACTCCCCTCGTTTCGTCGTCGCCGCCGCCACCACCAACACCGTCAACACCGAGTGCGCGCGCGGCGCCCAGCATCGCAGCGCCGTGCCCATCGCCGCCGTCCCGAACGCCCTCGCCGCGCCGCCGAACGCTCTCGCCGCCAGTCCCGCCCGCCCCAACCATCCCGCGCGCGAGAACGCGCCCACCGCCTCCCGGATCCCACCGCTCGCCAGCGCCGCCGCGCCCGCCAACCACTCCGCCCCTCTGTCTCGCTGCGCCGCCAATCGCGCCGCCCCGCGCGTGAGCGCTCGCGGTCGTTTGATGCGTCGCGGTCGCAGTCGGGACAAACCGAATCTTTTCCATCGTCTTCTCGGCGGCGTTCGCGCGCTTCTTTGACTCCGTCGCGCGCGTCTGTGCACCGTCATCGTCGGCGCGACGCTCCTCTCGTCGTTCGACTCGGTCTCTTCGCGCGGCGTCGTCTCTTCGCGCGACGACGACGATGAATCGTCAAGACGCGGGAGACGAGCCGTCGCGTCTCTCAACGCCGGCGTCGCGCCGAACGCGCTCGCGGACGCCGGTAACCCGTACACCGGCATCGGAAGCGTCGGCGCGAACGCACCACGCGGCGTCGCGCCGCCGTGGTGCGGCGTCGACGCGTCGTCCGTCGCCATGATTGATGTCGCGCGAGTCGTCGTCTGTCGCGTCATCGTTCGCCGCGTCCGCGATCGTCGTCTCTCGCGCGCGTCTCGCCGTCGCGCGCGACGCGAGCGTCGACCTCGTCGCGACTCGCGTCGTCGTCGTCGTCGCCGACGCGTCGTCGCGCGTCATGGCGTCGCGCGAGGCGTCGATGATGTCGACGTTTGAGTCGTTGGTCATCGCGTTGATGACGCCGACGCCGCGCGTCGCCGCGACGTCCGACGACGACGAGTCGCGCGAGAATCTCTCGCGAGTCGCCGTGCGTCGCGCCGTGGCGTCGTGTTACGAGCTCGCGCTCGGCGCGCGCGAGAGAGAGATTACCGGACGAGGCGAATCCGCGTCGACGCGCCGAAAATCGCGCGCGACGCCGCGCGCGACGCCGACGACCGTCGACGCCGTGTACGTGCGTCTGTGCGAACGAGACGGCGATGACGTCGCGGCGAGACGATTCGATGCGTTGGTGTGCGAATTGCGGACGTCGTTCGGGGAGGATGGCGATGGGTTCGACGCGGTGGCGCGCGCGCTCTTCGCGCTCGAAGGCGCGGGCGGCGAACGCGCGGCGAAAGAGAGACGCGAGGCGACGGCGCGGGCGAGAGACGCGCGGCGCGCGTTCGGTGGTGGGTGCGTGGATGTGTTAGTGGTGGGGGAGACGAGTGGACGGGCGATGGCGCGGATGGGGGGGACGCCGGATGTCGGTCGGTTGCGCGCGCGCGCGCGCGGCGACGGACGCGGAGAGGCGACGCGCGTACCGGCGCTTCGTTTGGGCGCCGTGTTCGGCGCGAGAGACGAGGAAGAGGAAGAGGAAGAAGAGACTGTGTGTGTCTCGGACGAGGGTATCTTGGACGATGACGACGACGACGACGACGACGCACCGACGAGCGCGAGCGCGTGGATCCGCGCCGCTCGCGACTCGACGACGTCTCTGATGTCGTGGGACGCGCGCGACGCGAGCGCTCGAGACGGCGCGAGTTGTCTCGGCGCCGCCGCGTTCGACGCCGCGTACCGCTCGACGTTTACGTCGGTGCGAGACGTCGACGGCGAGACGGTCATCGCGAGCGAACGGGATTGCGCGCACGTCGTCGCCGCGGCGTTGGCGGGATGTCGCGCGAGCGCGGATATTCTCGTCGCCGCAGGAAACCGCGAGGGCGACGTGACGATGCGATTCGCGTCGGGAACGACGAAGGCGTTTCAAAACGCGTTGAAAACGATGGCGGTGGCGGCGGAGCGCAGGTGTGAGCTCGAACACGCGCTCGAGGAGATGACGACGCCATACGCGCGACCGGCGGCGCGCGCGGCGCGCGACGTGCTTCGATCGCACGACGCGGCGCTGTACGCCATCACGGACGCCGTCGCCGAGCGACGACGTGACGACGGCGTCGTTTCAACGAGCGTCGATGTTCCGGACGTGACGCTCTTGGAGATGATGGCGCACACGAAACGACTTCGTCACCAGGTGGACGCGATGTGGCATCTCTTGACGAACGCGCGCGCGGACGAGACGCGCGTCGTCTCGCACGCCACGCTCGTGCGTCGGTTAGAGACGGCGCTCTCGCACGTCGAGGACGAAGATACACCGATGATGCGATACCTGTACGCGCGCGCCGTCAAGCCGGTAATCGACGACGCGCTCTCGTGGATGTACCGCGCCGCGCCCTCGGGCGGTTTGTCGTCTGATTTCTTCGTCGAGCACGCGCCCGCGTGGACGAGTCTCGAGACGTTCGATAGGTACCGCGGCGGTGACGACGTCCCGTGTTGGCTCGGTGGTCCCGTGCACGACGGCGAGGGCGACGACACCGAGACGGATTCGCTCTCGATGGCGCGCGCGCGACCGAACGCCGCGCCGGCGCTCGTCGCCGGGAGCGCGCGAGACATTCTTCGCGCGGGGACGCAGTTGCGATTGTTACAACGCGTCCCGCAAACCAAGGCGTTCGCGCGCGCCGTCGAGGACGCGTTTATGAAAGTGTCCGCGTTCGAGGCGTGCGATGAAGGCGGCGCACGACGATGGCTCAACCGCGTGCGCGTGTTGGAATCACGCGTCGTCGCCGCCGCGCGAGAGAGTCTTCGCGCCATGCGAGACGAACGCGACGCGCACGAAGCCGCCGCGCGCGCGGCGAGAGAACGCGTCGAAGCGCGCTCGAGCGCTGAATTCTATGCGCGCGAAAAGGCGCGTCTCGATCGCCTCGAGTCGATCGATGTCGCCAAGAGAGCGCGACGGGAGACGCAGCTCGAGGAACTCGACGCCCGCGAGCGCGAACGCGAGGAGAGTCGCGCGAGGAGAATCGCCGACGAGCGGGCGTGGTTGGAGGAACGAGAGGAGAAGCAACGCGCGGTGGAACGATTTAAATTGGAAAAGAAGATGGAGGAGACGCGCGCGCGATTGGAACGTGAGGATGCGAAAGTGCGTTGGTTTGGGTGGCAGACGTCGAGATTGGCGCTCGCGGAGAAGAGACGCGCGTTCGTGCGCCAACTCGAGGCGTCGCACGAGGAGGAGGCGGTGGTCGCGCTCGCCGACGCGATGCGCGACGGTGTGAGAATATCGAAACCGGCGCCGCTCGTCGTCGACGCGTTCGCGAGCGTTCCACGAAACGACGACGACGACGACGACGACGACGACGACGACGACGACGACGGTGTAGACGGGGACGCGCCGAC
>Ga0181573_10001097_pt1 | contig 27263 bp, 16 predicted proteins | sample 101ome_25_FD_148643 | JGI IMG/M metagenome (GOLD analysis project Ga0181573, IMG submission 148643) | Coastal salt marsh microbial communities from the Groves Creek Marsh, Skidaway Island, Georgia - 101409BT metaG (spades assembly) | ecosystem: Environmental > Aquatic > Marine > Intertidal zone...
CGGGAGGGGAGACGGGGGGCGGCCGGGCCGCCGGCGGGGCGAAAGGCCATGCCGGTGAGGGGGCGGGGGGCGGGTCGGCCGGGGGCAGGGCCAGCAAGACCGGACGGGGCCGCAGTAGCGGCAGATGCGAGCGAAACTGCGGCGATAGAAAAAGCAGGGATCAGCAAGTGGGTCGGACGCCGCGCGCGGACCGCTCCTCGGGTGGGGGGGGGCAGCCGGGGAAGCGCCTCGTCGCCGACCCCGACCCCCCTGAGGGCTCAACGTGCTCTCGTTCAGGACACAGCACATTGAGACGACGGCATACTTCTTCAACTCAGCCTTCGATGGGTATCAGGTTGCGACTCGCCCTTCATGGTAGATGTATAGGAACGATATCTCCCGTCCTTGGAGAACGGAGGCCGACCCTGAGAGTGCGACAGTCAGAGCAGAGCCCTCCGTGCGAGGGAGTCCTCGGGAAGGAGACCACCGCTTGCTTCGCCCCCAGTCGGGGGCGCGGCTTATTGCCGAGACGGTTCGAGCAGTTTGTCAAGGGGTCGGCGGAGACGGCCAGGACGGGACAATATCGGCGCTCCAGGGCCGGGGTGCGACCACGGTCGTCGATAGTACATAGCAGGATCGCGTATTGAGCCCTATCGACGACTGTGGGACCGCAATATTCGCCAAAGTCGCGTCCTGACTGTGCTCGCTGCTCCCGCTCGGCCGCCGTTGGCCCGAGCGAGCACCCCGCGCGTGAGGGCTGCCAACGACAATGTCAGGAGGCTATCGCATCGTGAGGTCTGCGGTGGCGAAGTTGGCGAGTCGGAAAACGTGCGCCCACGGTCGCGCTCCGTCTGGCAGCCTCGGCGTATCACCACCGAGGCGCGGTGCCTATGACGACAAGACTCGACTCGTCCGCCACCCGACACTCCCCCCCGACTTTGCCCCGCAGGCCGAGGAGCGCCTGGTTGAGCGCATGGCGAGGATGCTCCCCCACTGGCTTCGCCCCGAGAACCCCGTGAACCGGGATTGGGTGATGTGGACGGCGACCGAGCTTGACCACGCGGCCAAGTCGCTGGGCCCCAACAGCGCCGACCGCAACCGCGACCGCGCGGGGGACGGCCGGAGGGGCGGACGGGTGGCGGGGAGGGAGCGCAGCCGCGGGCATAGGAGGTAGCCTTGACGAGGGACCAAGGGATGGGGGACCTCCAGCGTGTCATGGAGAGCGATGACCCCCTGATGAGCCATCAGGCCAGAGGCAGCCCATCGAGGATAAGGCCCTCGAGCTCGGGCGGCTCTCGACGTCGAGGAGGGCGGCCACGCCGGCCGCGACGCGATGGTGGCGTGGTCGATGTCGCGCGCGTGGTCCAACACAGTATCTTAAGTGATTCCCTTCTTTGTCATCGTCATCCCTCCACATCCATCTCTACACCATCTAGCCGTCGTTGCTCGTCGTTCCGGCCCCCGCGCCCTAGTTGAGGAAAGCTCCCCTTAAGCGAAAGTCGGCCAGGCGCGGGGCGCCAACCGTGCCGGCACCCTGACAGTGTGCCCAGAGACGTACCGGTCGCCCCTGCGGGGCTCTCGCAACCGCGGCGCCGTCACCACTCTCGCCTCGAGCGAGGACGACGGCAGCTCCGACGGAGACGACTGCCCAAAGAGGCCCGCAAAGAGATCGGGGCCCCGAGGCGCAAGGGCATGACTAGCACGGGAGGCAGGGTTGGGGGGTATCCGCCCAGGGTGGGGGGGGTTGGCTCCGGCGGGGAAGCTCTGGCTGCGGCCAGCATCGGGGGGAGCGCGCGTGGGCACGGCGGCGGGTGCACCGGGGCGACTGGCGCCACCGCGAACAGTCGACGCCGCTCCAGCTCCATTGATGGCTCCAGGCAGGGGCGGACGCCGCGCGACTGCGATGCGGGCGTCTCCTGGGAATGCCGCGAGGCGGGAGGTGCCCCGCGTCGTCGGGGGAAGGGGAAGGGGACGGGGCGCGGCGACGCCATACGTGACCCCGCGGGCGAGCCCGTCCGCGATCCTATTGGCGTCCGCACCCACCCCACGGGGGAGGTTGGTACCATCTGCTGGGAACGCCCAGGGGTCGTGACGGTGCGCACGAGCAGCGGGCGGCGTCGCCGCACTTGTCGTCACCACCCTTGACGCTCCCCCTGCGCCCGCCCTCCGCTTTCGGGCCGTCGAAGTGGACCGACGTGGCGCCGCGGAGGCGCGACGCGGCGCGGGAGGAGCGACAGCGCGAGAGCGCGCGCGGGGAGGTGACGGCATGGGCGAAGCCCAGGCAGAGGCAGAGGAGGCAGAGGTGGCGATGGACGTCTCTCCCGGCCGACCCACCGCTGGGGTGCGAGGGCGCTTGCGGCTTCCATCTTTGGCGGGATCCGTCGAGATAACGGGACGACGGAACCCGGGGCAGAAGCCCGCGGAGGGAGTTGCCGCCCCGATCGAGGGGGGAGCAACGTCCCAGTTGCCAGCTCCGCTGGCCCTGAGCGGGACGTGGCCCTCGGCGCCACCTCCTTCGGTCGGCAATGTGAAGTCAATTCCACGGCGAGTGTCAAACATGCGGGCGCCAGGCGCGTCAGGGGCAGAAGGAGAGTCCGCAGTCTCGGCCAGGACAGCTGCAGCCACGGCGGTGCGGCGGCGATTGGCCTCAACTGCCGCTGCTGCCTCCGCTGCGCCCGCGACCCGCCCCTGGCGCTCCCCCTCGCGCAGCGCCTCGGCCACCGCCTCAGCCCGCCCCTCGATCGCCTTGTCAAGCGCGTCTTTTGTCGCCGCCGTCTTGGCTCGTGCCCCCTCGGCCGCCGCCTCGGCCTCAGCGACGCGCAGCTCGGCCGCCGCCTCGGCCTCAGCGACGCGCAGCTCGGCCGCCGCGGCCTTCTCCCGTGCCCCCTCGGCCGCCGCCTCGGCCTCAGCGACGCGCAGCTCGGCCGCCGCCTCGGCCTCAGCAACGCGCAGCTCGGCCGCCGCGGCCTTCTCCCGTGCCCCCTCGGCCGCCGCCTCGGCCTCAGCGACGCGCAGCTCGGCCGCCGCGGCCTTCTCCCGTGCCCCCTCGGCCGCCGCCTCGGCCTCAGCGACGCGCAGCTCGGCCTCCGCGGCCTTCTCCCGCGCCCCCTCGGCCGCAGCCACGGCCGCCGTGGCTTCGGCCTCGGCCGCCATCGCTCGGCCGTCCGCCTGGTTCCTGCCGTCCTCGGCGGCCTGGCGGTCAGCTTCAAGCGCGGCGACGGTGGCCCGCGCTGCTGACTTTTCTTCCTCGAATTTGGCCTCGGCTGTCATTGCACGCTGCATCGACTCGGTGGCCTCGGCACGTGCCGTATCGGCGTCAGCCCGTGCCGCATTGGCATCCTCGACCGCCTCGGCACGGGCTTGCAGCGCCGCCTCCTCCCGCCGTTTGGCTGCGCTGGCCTCGACCCGTGCAGTGTGTGCCGACCGCTCCGCCCCCGCTCCAGCATCGGTCGCCCGGCGCGCGTCGGCAACCGCGGTCGCCTCTGCGGTCCGCGCGCGGGTAATTTCGTCCCGCGCTACCCGTGCCTCCCGCTCGGCGTCGGCAAGGAGCCGCGTCGTCGCCTCCAGCTCGGCCTTCAGCCTATCGGCCCGACTCTCCGCGAGCTTGGCGTCGCGCCGAAACCGGAGCGCCCGCGCGACCCCCTCATCGACAAGAGCCTGATGCCGTCCAAGCGTTGCGGCCAGCGACCCGAGATGTTCGCCCAGCACCCTTCGCTCGGCGGTATCGTTCCGCTCGGCCTGCTCCATGCGCGCCTTGAGGTCGGCTGCCGCCTTGTCAAGGGCTGTCGCACGGTTGGTCGCAGCCTCAGCCCGCCGCGTCAGCCCGTCCAGGCGGCGGGTCGTCTCACCGTCGCGGGCTCTCCACCCGGCGACCTGGCGCTCGAGCTCCCGGACGCGTTTGGTGGAGGCCGGCATCGCCCCAGGAGCACCGGGATCAGCACCGCTGCCGCCGGCGGCGTCGTCACCGCCGCTGCCACATTGCGGGGGAGGTGCCGGGGGGTTGCCTTCCTGCGTTTATTTGGAGTTGAAGAGGCGGATATGTTGAACATCTCTGAAAAAAAATGTCTTCAAATTCCCCTAGTTCATCGCGCGATGCCACAATGGAACGGAAAACGCGACGCCGGGGCCGCATCTAGTCAGCTGGCCGCGTCGGTGCTGCGCCCCCACTCCCGGATCGCCTGGGCGTCCCGACGAGTGAAGAGGTCGCTCACGTCGGGTTCTTGGTATAGCATGCACCGGATCTGATCCAGAGCGGACGAAAGGCGTGCGGGAGCCAGGCTCGGCACCGCGCTGTCGCTTGGCAACGGGCGGGTGGCCCCGCCGCCACCGTTTGCGTGGGCCGCAAACCGGCGGGGCGCATGTAGGGCGAGCGCTCCGGAGACGCCACTCATCCCTCAGGCGGGGCTGGGGTGCAGCGGAGGGAGTGTGGGGAGGGCGGGGAAGCGGGTCGTCCATCATCGGGGAGGAGGTAGAGGGAGGACGGAGGAGGCCATCGCGTTGCCTGTCCGCCTCGACCGTCGGGCGCGTGACTCACCCCTGCACCACCCCGGACTCACCCCCCCTACCCCCGAAGCGCCGTTCTCTCGCCGCATAGTCCCGCAGAGCCGTCTCCAACTCGGCAGGCCCAAAGTCGGGCCATCGCGCATCCACAAAGCACAGCTCTGCGTACTGGGACTCCCACAGCAAGAAGTCGCTCAGGCGGCGCTCTCCCCCACTGCGGACGACCAAGTCGACATCTTGAGGGAACACGGCCGAAGTCGACAGCTCCGAAGCCAGGGCCCCCTCGTCGACGTCGTCGACGTCGAGATCGCCCCGCGCGACGGACCGGGCAAGGCGTCGCGCTGCTCGGGCGAGGTCAGCCCGAGCTGAGTAGAGAAGGGCGACAGTGAGGCGCAGGGCCGGGCCGTCGGACGGCCCATCGACGGCATCGGTAGGCTCCGGCACCGTATCGCGCTCGGCCTGCTCGACAGCTCGGCGCACGCTCGGGGGGAGCCCCACCCGATCTCCGACGAACCTAAGCGTAACTCGCTCGCGCTGGAGCCATGCCACGTCAACGCTGCCCAGCGACGCCTCCACCAGCGCCAGCAGCGCGCGCGTCTCGGCCGCAGGGCGGGCGCTGGAGTTATCCTTGGACATCGCGAAGACGGTGAGGGCGGGTATACCCCAGGCGCAGCATGCACGGACGACCCTGGGAAGGAGATGGCGCGAGAGATCGATCGATGAGAAGATGGCTGACAGCAGGGTAGAGGAGCCGCGCGCCCTACCTCCTCGGCTCTCGAGGAAATGAGCGGGGGGTGATTGAGAGCGACGGCGATGGCACCGGCGAGGCAGGAGGAGGAGAGCGTGGGTGACGCCCCGGGACGAGGGCGGGGGGTCGGCGTCGAGCAGAGCAGAGCTCGGGAGGTACTGGCTGTCACCACGCGATCTCTCGAAGCCGACGCGGCGGTGAGCGCCCGCCGCGACGCCCTTCTCGGCGCTGGCCAGCATCCGCCCCTGGCCTCGGACGTGCCCCGGCCGTCTCCGGCTGTTCCTCACCTCCGTAGTGCCATGACCCCTGCACGGTGCCCGGCGGCAGGGCCTCGGAGGCCCCGCTCGGTAGCCCATCGACCGTTCCCGTCCATGATGAGCCCGAGGTGGCGCGGCAGCCGATGAGCCGATATAGGGGGCGTCAAGGGGGGTACGGGGGCGTCGTCGACGTCCAATGCGGCGGCGGCAGCGTCCTCGGTCAGCGCGGCATCCTCTTCGGCGAGGCCATCATTGAGCTCCTCGGCTTCGCGTCGAGTCCACGTGCTGGGAGCGGCGTGGACGCGTGAAAATGGTCCGTAAGAAACTCGATCGGGGCGACTTCGAGGCTCTCGAAACGCAGAGAGGGAGCCGAGGCCGCCGAGGTTGACGCCGTGGCCGACGCCGGGCAGCAGAGCGCGACGACGTCGCCCCATGGGGCCAGGCGTCGCGGTGATCGGCGACAAACACGAGCACGACCACGCCATTGCGAGTGGCTGTCACGCGCCCCCCTGCCCCGTGTGGAGTTTGTCCCAACACTCGTTAGCCCTCCCCTTGTTCGTAGGAACGAGGCGAATACGCCTTCCCGACCCACCCAGGCACGCCAAGTCGACGGAGGGCCCTTGCGGCCTGCTCCTCTCCAGTTAGCCTCGCCGAATCAGTCCTCGGCGTGGCAGGGGCGACCGCTTGGCGTTCGTTCTTGTCTACGGACCGAGACGAGCCAACGCGGCTCAAGCGGGAGGTCCCGATGGCCTGGCGCGAGACTGGTGTCGACAGTGATGGGCGAGTTCCGTCCTCGCGACGAGCCCGTCTCGCGTTTTGCTTGTTGGCTGCCACGTTGATGTAGCGACAAGGGTCAACGCCCGCCCCCGTCCCTTTCCGGCGTTGGGACGGCGGCACCCGGCGCTTGACGGTAATTATGTTCGCGAGCAGTCGGTCGAGCTCGAAAGAGAGGCTCTCTTCTGGCCCTGATTCGCCAAACGCACCCATCGTGTCGCAGCGCCGTGCGGCGCAAGCAGTATCCATCGTGCCGTTGCGACAGCTCACCACCTCTGCTCCCCTCCGTCACCCTCGCAGCGCGCGCGCGGCACCCAGGAATCAGCCTCAGCCCACTCCCACGGCCGGCCTCACCTCGGCCCTCGGTCTCGTGACCCTTTCGGCCTCGGGCGGCTCAGGCGGCACACTCGGCGCGGCCCATGGCCCCGGCGCAGGCGCCTCGCAGGGGCCAGGGTCCCAAGGCCGCCGCCCCCCCGGAGCCACCGACCTTGCTCTCGATGCCAGCGAGGACGAAGCGCCAGCTGCCCCTCTGAAGGCCACCGGTGGCCGTGTTGACTCCCCCAACCCCTCGCGCCCCCCCACCGGCCCCCCCGGTGGGGACCTCGACCTGGGCGACGGCCTCTTTGGTGGTGGCGGGGGCGATGAGCCTCCCGCATGTCCGTCACCAGCGCATCCGGTGGCTGCGGCCCCAAAAGCCACTTCACGGCGAGGCCGCGGCAGCGCCAAGGGAGGTGGAATGGCGCGTCGCGGTGGCGCAGCTGTGGCTGTGGCTGCCGCAGCTGGGGGGGGCGCAGCGGGCAATCCCTGGACCCATGCCCTCCGCGCTGCCGGAATCCCGTTGCCGAGCATGGTGACTGTGACGACGGCGCCCCCTATGCCAGACGCCAGTGGCATTGACCAATCAGCCCATGGAGGCGACCCCGCCTTGGCTCGCCCTGCCTCCCCCGGCCTTGCCTTGGGCTCCATGCCGGGATCGATGCATAGCTCCATGCCGTCTGACCGCGGCCCTTCAGGTGGAACCGGTGGCGGAGTCGACTCTCGCGGAAATGGAGGGACAGGACCTGCCCCCACCCCCCTTGGCGGCCACCTTGGCCTTGGAGGGGCGGGGGCGTGGACGCAGGAGTGTGGCACCCAAGACCTCTGCACCCCGCGTGATGCTGTCGTGGGGTGTGGGCTTGGCAACGGCACGCAAAATGGCGCAACCGGAGGCCACGGCGGCGGTGTGTGGCCTGGTGCGTGGCCTGGTCCCTTGTCTGCAGCAACGCCAGGAGGACCGGGCGGCCCTGTCCGTGGCGCCGCTGCCGGTGGGTGGGGGGGAGGTGCGGGGCAGTGGGGTCCGCTGTCCCAGGGCGCTCGGGGTGCCGCTGCTGTTGGCGGAAAACGGTGGGGGGCCTCGCAGGGGCCTTCACAGCTGGGGGGTGCACGGGGTGGTGAAGGCTCTCAGCCGGGCGCGCCAGTGTCTGCCCGAGGCACCGGCGCTGGGGGCAGGGCTCAAGCTCTCCGGGCCCGCAGGGGTGGCGCCAGCGGTGGTGGTGGGTTCGTGTTCACTGCTGCGGGTGAACCGGCTGCCCTGGATGGCGCTGCCTGCGTCGGTCCTGCCCTGTCGCCTGCGCCGTTGCTCTGCGGCCGCCGCCGCCGTGGTGACAAGGTGGCTGCTGCTGCTGCAGCACGTGGGGTTGCCGCCTCGCCCCGCGAAATGCCACCCCCTCCTCACAAGCGACCTCGTGGCGCTGCTGGGGCTGCCTGGGGTGTGGGTCGGGGCTCGAGTGCTGGCGGTTCTCAGGGTGAGTATCGGAGGGGTGGGTTTACCGGCACGGGCCGCGGGAGCGGGGGCAGCCAGGCAGGCTTCGAGTCCGGATCACAGCCTGACGGTGGCACCTTTGGTCGGCCTAGTTCGGCTGCTGGGGGCTCCCTCTTGTCGCCACCTCTGGCGCCAGAACGTGGTTGCAGAGGCGGCCGGCGGGGAGGTCGCCGGCGGTCGTCTGCAGGACGGCTTGACTTTGGCGCCCCCGCAGTGCCCCCCGCCACTGATGGTCCTGCTGCTGTTGTTGCGGATGAGGATGGCAATGCTGACATGCCCCTGCCTCCTCATGTTGCTGGTGAAGGAAGAGCAATTGGTGGCGCTAATGGCAGGGCATCTGCTCAAGATCCGACCAACCCCTTTCGGTCCCGGATGCTCTCCCACGCCGACTCAATGGCACCCGTCCGGGGGGCTATTCCTGATGGATGGGGTGGATGGGTCGGGGGACCCCGAGGGGTGGAAGAAGAGGCACCAACGATGGGGCGCTCGGGCTCAGTCTTGGGCCGATCGGCCTCAGTCTTAGGTCCACCGGGGGCGGGGATCCTGGCTCGATCTGCTGTCCCTGATGTGCCTTGCCCAGCGCCGCCTGGCACTGGTGCCCATGGCGGTGGGCCTGTCACCCTCCCGCCAGCCGGCCCTAAGCCGGCCGCCCCCACCAAGCGGGTGCAGGCAGCTGCCGCCTCCCCCCCGGTTTTGCGGAATCCGTGGGCCCTGCTCGTGCTGGCTGGAGGTCCCTCTGCAGGGGAACGGATATTCGATAGAGCCGCCAAGAAACGCGCTCTCAGCCATGTTGCTGGAGGGATGCGCTTGACCTTTGACGATGACGACGACAATGTCCAGGAGGGAGGGCTCGATTCACCCGTGTTGACAGGGGAGGCAGCCAATGATGATGGAGGGGTTGCTGCTGGTCTGCCTTCTTGCTTTGACCCTGCTCGATGGGATTCGGCTGCAAGCCCCACTGACGACCATGAGGCCGAGCGCGCCCGCCTTGCTTCCGCCCTGCGGCATGCTGCAAGCGCTGCCGGCGTCACATCATTTCGTCGCCGCTTCGCCCCGCTTCCGCCCCCGCCGGGGGACAATGGCCACCCCATGGACAATGATACTGGAGCTTTGACGGCAACGGCTGCAACTGCCGCTGACAAGTCCAAGCCAGTCCCCAACATGGTCCGCTCGGCCATCCTGGGAAAAGGCAGCTTTGGAGTTGTGCACCGTGTAGAAGACCGGTTCGCAGCAGGCCATGTCTATGCCGTCAAGGTTCCGCGCCGGGCGTGCGAGGCCCCGTCCGACTTGGCCAGACAGCTTGCTGAGCCCCGAGCAATGCGGAGGTCAGGTTGGCACCCCTGCCTGGTGAATCTCCTTGCCTTTTGGGCTGAGGATGCGCGTGTCATCTGCCAGTTCGAGCTGTGTGGTGAAACCCTCGAGACGGACCTGCGGAGGCGCCGTGTGGCTGCGTCGGAGGCGATGGTGGGCGCGCGTGCGGCAGATGATGTGCCTGCATCAGCCGGGGACTCTGCGCAGCTTGCTCGTCTGCCACCTGGTGAGTGTCTCGAGGTCTATGCTTGTATAGGGGCCGCGCTGCGCCACCTGCACGCCATGGGTGTTGCTCACCTCGATGTCAAGCCAGAGAACATCTACAGGAGCCGTCCGACAACTGTCGGGAATGGTGCGGTTGTTGTGCCGCCTGGATTTCCTGCCCCCCCACCTTCATTGGCCTCACCCTGGAAGCTTGGCGACCTCGGCAATGCGTCGGCGGCCACAGCAAGCCCTGGGGCTCGTGCTGCAGGCTTTGCCCCGCCTGATGACGGGGATGCGCGCTACCTGTCGCCTGAGCTCCTCGCTGGGGACGTTGGATGGGGCGCCGCCGCTGGGTCGTCAGCCATGGCTGACAGCGAGGCTGCTGCTTTAAACCTGCCAAGGGGGCCCTACCTGGCTGACCTATGGGCCCTTGGTGCCTCGCTTCTCGAGGCATGCCGCGGGACACCTTTGCCGACATGCGGACCGGCATACCGTGCGTTGCGCAGCCAGGCGGGTGCGGACGCGGCTGTGGCTGAGGCGCTGGAGGCCATCTCCGGAGGAACGGAGTCAGGTGACAATGACCTGGTCGAGACCCAGAGGCTCTTGGGAGCCGTCATGAGAGATCTGCTTGCGACAGACCCTGCGAGACGTCGCTGGACGCGCGTCCCTGCGCGCCTGTGCGGCGATCGGATTGCCGAGGGCGACGCCGCGGCAGTTACAGCGGGGTCGGCTGCGGCGCCTTGGGGTGCAGACCCTTGGCTGGCGGGAGCATTCAAGGGGAAGGGAGTGGCGGTGACTGCTGCACTGGCAACCACGTTGCCAGCGGCGACGGGGCGGCATGGGTCGCCGCGCGTCATCACTCTAGGATCTCCCGTGTCAACGTCGGGCATGGAGTGCGATGCCAGCGGTGCTCCTCATGCGGCGGAGGCTGTGCCGTCGTCGGCTGCAGTGACGCCTGGCCCAAAAGGTGGTGCTACTGCTGCCGGTGGTGTGGCCAAAGTCCTGCGCCGCCGTTCTGCAGCCACCCCCGGCCCTACGCGCTACGGCGCCCCTGCAGCCACGCTGCCCCCCCCGACACAGCTCTCGCTCTCTCCTCCTGATGACGATGCCGACGAGCCCATCGAGGACGACACGCCTGCTCCTGGAGCCCGCGGAGTGCACCCCCCGCAAACGACTGCCCGGCTATCGACCGGCGGACGGCGCCAGAGAACCAACGCCAGTGCGGCTCCTGCAGTTGCAGAAACCCCTGACGCGGCTGGTGCGGCGGCAAACGGCGGCTGCGGCGATGAGACCGTCGGGCCTATAGACCTCGGGGCTGTTCTCGCAGCCGCGGCCACGGCAAGCCCGCGAGACGATGACAACGCCCGCAAGTGGGGAGCATCGTCGCCCGACGAGGCGGCAGCGGCCGAGGGCACAAGCAACGCCTCACCGGGGGACGACGACGCAGCCCGAGTGCGCCTCGCTCGCGCGGCACGGGCCCTTCCGGCGGGGGCCGCCGCGGCCTTCGCTGCCGCGGCCGAGGCCGCCGCTGTGGCCGCTGCAGGTGCAGCCACTGGGGCGTTGTCTGATCCCGACAACGCATTAGGTGCCGCGCTCTCTGCCGCCCTCGAATCTTTGGTCGTGGCTCGGAGCGCGGCCGATGGAGCGCGCGGTCCGTCTCTCGCAACTCCGCCGCCGGGCGCCGGCTTCGGTTTCGACACTGCCAAGGCGGGCGTCGGTGGCTTCGGCTCTGCCGTTCACCGCACCCCCTCAACTGCCGGGCTTTCTCTCATCCGTGGGACTGGTGGCGGCGGCAGCGGCATCCCATCGGGCGGGATCAAGGGTGCGGCGGCGCGGCGCGGGACTCGGTCACGTGCTGCCTCGGCCGCCGCGACGACAACCGCCGTGGCCGCGGGAACGGGGGCGACCGCGGCTCCGGAAGGGCCGTGGGGTGCTGCTGTGCTGCAGGCGGGGCTGATAGACACGCTTGGGCGCGCGGGGACGGGAGGGAGGGAGTGATGGGGCTGGGGATACCCCTTATTCAGGTGGCACACCAAGCACCTCGTCCCCCTCCGATGCGGCGCCGCCGTCGTCCAAGCCTAACAATCTGCGGCTTGCGGTGCTCCTTCCAAGCTGGAGCAGATAGTCCGGGTGCCGCGCCGTGAGCAATGGCTCAGCCCGGCCATAACGCCAGAAGGCTGCGGCGAATTCGCGCCAAGCGGCCAGTCGATGCGAGCCTAACAGTCTTGGCCGATGAGCGCGATCGGCATCCGTCCCGTCGCGGTCGAAGCGGTGCCTTACGATGGCCCCGGTGGCCTGGCGGGTGGGATAGCCCAGAGCGGCGGCGCGGAGGCAGAAATCGACGTCTTCATACGCAGCCGTGGGGAAGTCCTCGTCGAACCCTCCAATGGCGTCCCAGGCATCGGCACTGATCGACAGGTTGGCCGTGGGGGCGTAGAGGAGCACCCGACTGCTTGTCAATCCGGGAGTCCGGTCCTGCTCTACCGCCACATCGGCATTGGGGGCGTCAGAAGGAGAGACAGCGAGGGGCGGCCCCATCAGCGTGCCCATGACGTCGTGGTACCGGTCGATGCTGCCATTCCCCGCCGCGAAGGTTTCGCCAGACCACAGGCCAGGCTGCTGGGCTTGATGACGGATATGAGCGGCGTACCACCCATCGGGACCTCCTGGGGATGACGGCGGATCGGCAATGCACCCCGAGTCGAGCAGGATGAAGCAGGATGGCGGGGAGCGTCCCAGCTCGGCCGCCAGGGCCCGCGCTGCCCGGATGCCCGAGTTCCGCGCCGCCGCGGGGCCCAGATTCGTCGTATGGCGGATAGAGTGGACGCGGTCGTCGTGGAGGGGCACGAGAGGTGCGGGCCAGCGCGAGCCATCATCGATAACGACAACGTGCGGGGCACCGGAGGCAAGGGCGCTGGCAACGGTTAAGGATAGCTCCGTAACCTCCTTGGCAGTGCGGGCGTAGCAGGGAACGACGACTACGGGTTTGCCCATCGACGGGGGTGAACCCGTCAAGTGGTAGTCCCCGCCGCCAAACGTTGCGCCGCCGCTGCTAGACAGCGGACCTCCGCCGTCATTCAATGATGGGCTCGAATTGGCACCCCCGCTAAGCCCGGGGCTGGCCCGAGATACCGCGCTGCGCTTTCTCGGGAGCTCCTTTATCCACCGCGACCACAGCACTCCAGCCTGGTACGAGCACCTGGCCGTGAGCAGCAAGAACCTGGTGAGTGAGCAGTGGCACCGTGTCGTCAATGTCTCGGACGAGGAACAACATAAGGTTGCAACGCCGGGCCATCCTCACCTAAAGACGAGGGTTCCCCGAAAGGTGCTGGAAGCATCGTGGAGGGGTTCGGGCGGGTTGATGGCGGCTAGCGACGTCCGGCCCGTCATTCACACGGAGCGTATGACCCCTCAAAAAAGGTCAATGGGACCGTCGTTTGACCCGTTTCGGCGGCTGAGCAACCCTGGTGAGCGATTAGGATGCCGGCGTGCAATATTATCCAGGGGTTGCTTACGAGCATACACGAGCTTCATACCATGGGGATTGGAAATCGCTTAAGCAACGCGCGGACAATCGTGATGATCCCCTAGAGCAGGGTAAACGGAGGTCGCGCGAAAAGACTCTCCCCGGAACCTCGCCCTGACCCTCGCAGAGGCACCGGAGGGGAACGTTCTTTTCCCTAGCTCGTCGCGCGAGTGAAGGAAAATAACTCATGCTCACAGAGGTCGCAACGATCGTGAGCGGACTCGTTCGCGTCGGTGCAAGGGCCAGCATGGGAACGGTCCGCGGGGCGTCTCGCGTCTGCGCCGGGAGGAAGGGGAGCGCTTCCAAGGTCGGTGGACCGAGAGAGAGGGCGTTCGTTAGGACAGGAACGCCTCGATCGACCGTTGAAGGCCGCGCACGTACCGGCTGCGCCGAGGCGCACGGCCCTCACCTACCTTCCCTAACGACTCCCAGCCTCGCCCGCCGACGCAGCAGACGGCCTGTGCGCCGACAGTCTCATCGTCGACAGTCTCGTTCCCGGCGCGGGTCGCGCGGGAGGCGCGGGTAGTGGTCGACGCCCTCGCCCCTGGACCATTGACACGCGCAGGGGCGCAGCTGTCCCCACTTTCTGACCCCAAAGTGGCCGCGACGGCAAATGCCGACCTCGCCGCCGCCTCTCGGCGGTGGCGCGCCTCCGCTGAAGAGACGCGCTGACGACGCGCGGCAAAGAAGACTGAGTAGTGAGTTTGAGCAAACGTATGGATTCGAAGGCGATTCATCACCTCGTAAAAAGCCGTTGTCACACGATCGCTGCTAGGAAAGCCCCAACCCGTCCTCGCTCATCCTAATCTGCCCTGAGCTGCTCACACGCCGTGTACTCTGCCAAACGACGTGAGCGGGCAACAGCACACCCTCCCGCACCGCACCGGCCCCTTGCTCTCCCGGGGAGGGGGAGGGAGGGAGGCCAATGCCGGGCACCAAGGCCCCGCGCTCGTCTGGGACGAGAGAGCCGCTGCCCAGGGCGTCCGTGGCCGAGTCAAAACGTATGGCCCGATGATGATCGTCGGCCACGCCCTCCGGCCGTTTGCTTCCCACCACCGTCAACGACGGGGCCAGTGCGCCCGCGCGCGTCGGAGCCTGGGTATCGATGTCAGTCCTGTTCACGGCGGCTTCGGTCGCGTAACCCGAATTCGTGCGCGACCCTCTGCCCGACCGAACCCCCGGGCGAGACTTCCCGCTTGACCGGCGGGGCGTGATCGAGGCGATGGCGGAAGCGATCTGAGACTGCGTGGCATTGGTGGTGGCAGCAGCGGCAGCGGCAGCGGCGTAGCCAGCGGGCGATGGCGGAGGAGACAATCGCCCTCCTCCCAGCTCCCCACCACCCCACGCCGAACCGGGGATCGTTATCGCAACGCAACCTTCCGAGGGCGCGCAGCTGCCGCGGCCCATGGGCCCCAAGGCCCATCCCGACGCCGTGCCTCCGCCCCGGACGCCGAGCCCCAAAGCACGGCCGTCGCCGCCGCAGCTCCCCGCAGCCCTCTCGCCTCCGGACGACGCCGCCGACTGCACGCACGACACCGACGCCCGCCGAGATCGGCGCGCCACCGGAGCCCGCCCCGTCGGAGTCAACGCCGGTCCGTCCCCGCCCGGCATCGGTACGATGGCGGCGCCGAGGCCGAGGCCACAGAAGTGCCCTGCAATTGCACCTGGGCTGGAGGGGTGCCCACTCCCCCCGGGGGACCACGGAAACGGGGAGCCTTCCACAGGGAGGCCGGGACGGACATTCGTGGAGATAGCCTCGGGACGCGGACGGTCGTAGCTCGGCCGGCGGTGATGATGTGCTGCCCGGCCTCCTCCGGGGACGGGAGACGGCGCGGCACTTGACGATGGGCCATCTGTGTTGGACGCAGTCGACGCCCACTCCGAGCTCGGGGCGGACGCGCGGTGCAATGAAGAGAGGGCGGGAAGGCCCGGGGGAGGTGGAGGACCGAGTGGTGGCAAGGGCGAAAGAGGCCGAAGCGGGATGGTGTCGTCCCCGACCGGCTGCAGCTTCCGGGCAGTCAGCTGAGCCATCCGCTTGGCCGCGGCCAAGGAGGCAGCCGCGCTCTCTGCCTCGCGCTCCACCACGCGCAACCGGTCGGCCGCCGCTGCAACCTCGGCCTCGGCAGTCACCGCAGCAGCCTCGGCCGCGACGGCCTCGGTCTCGGCCGCGTCGACCTTGTCGTCAAACGCAGCCATTGCAGAGTCGTTCGTCCCCTCCTCCCCCTGGGCTCGCTCCATCTCGGCTTGAATTGTCGTGATGGCGGCCGGGGTAAGGGGCGGATTCTGCGGACATGCGTGGTTCTCGTCCGTCCCGACGTCAGATTGGTGCAGAAACCCCGTCGACCGGAGGTAGGACAGGTGGAGTTTCCGGTCCTCGTCTCCTGGGAAGTTTTCATGTGATCCCTCGCGCGCCCCGCCCGCGCGGCGGCACTCAGCCGCTCCGCGCAGATGGAGGCAGAGAAGGTCGCGGGCGCGAGCCGCAAGGGAGGGGTCGATAAAGCGCTGGTCGTCCTCGCCGAGAGTGTGGGTGCGGCTGCCGAACCACACCTGGACACACCACTGACCCGTCCCGCGGCGGAGCACGAGGCCCACAGGACGACGGGCTTGCCCAGTCGCCAGGATGGTGCCTGGGCTGAAGTGCCTGTGCCCCGAGGGGGCAGAGCTGTCGTTGAGCTTGTGACCCGACGACGACTCCGACGCGGTGTCGGCAGCAACGCCCTCCTTGATGAAGGCGCTGTCGTCTGTCGAGGCCTTAGCCTCGAACCAGGCGCGGAGATCGGACTCGCCGAGACGCATGGCTGCAAAACGCTTCGCCAGAGACTCCTTATCAGCAGCCTCGCTGATCCGCGTCGCAGCCCTGCGGCGGGCGGCAGCGGCCTTGGCGGCCTCCAAGCCCCGCTCCTCCTGCACGGTCTCGGCGTGCACACGGGCCAGGCGCGCGGCGTCGCGACGAGAACGAGCGGCTGTGGCGGCCATGGCGTACGCGCCCTGGGCAGCTGCGCACGCCTCCGCCGCGTCGGCAGCGTGACGGGCAGCGAGAGCGACCGCGGGGTCCGGGAGCGGGGGCGGAAACTGTGCCCGAGAGAGGGCGGACTGACCGCCAGGGGTGTCGACACCGCCAGACGCCCGCACCGCTGCCTTGACCTTGCTGCGAGATGGACGCGCCCCCGACCTCGACCGCGGCCGCGACCCGCTGGACCGACCCTTGGGCGAGGGGGCGGGAACCGGGCTCGTAGCTCCAGAGGACCCGGGGGCGCACGGGGGCGCCTTGGAGACGGGGGCACCAGGGGCGGCGGGCAGGCCCGCCGTAGGGATCGTCGCCGCCACAGCGCCCAAGGGCGGCAGCGCTGAGAACGTCCCCCCCAAGCCAAGGGGTGACGAACGCCAGACTCTCCCGCCAATACCAAGCGGGAACTCAGCTGGCAGTCCCGTCGGAACAGGCACGCTCCCGGCGGGGCCAAGGGCACCTGTGCCAGCTGCGTCCGGCGACGCCACAGATATCATCAGGCCCGCCATCCCGGAACCTGAGAGGCCGGAGGCGGCGAGGCTATGCGCGGTGGGGGGGCGCAGGCAGATGGCCTCGTCACCAGCGGAGGCATGCCCCCCCGGAAGAGGTCCGCCCCCCCCGCTGACAAGCCCATCGCCGCTGCTCGTCGTCGTCTCGTCAGCCGTTGGTGCCGTCTCGTTCGACGCCGTGGCGGGGGTCGTACGATCGCGACGGTCGGACATTAGACGCCCTATACCTGTCGACGTCGTCGCGGCGTGCGAGCCCGCGGGGCCTTCCGGCCATGTCGGCTCGCCAAGGCGAGTGCCGACAGGGCCCGAGTTCGAGAGGAGTCGTGCCACGAGTAAGTCCTCCTCGTCGCCCGAGAAGGCATCCGAGTCTTTCCCTGCGGGAGAGGGGGTAGGGCGGCGATCGGGGTGGGGGGGGGGGGGCTGGGGCGCTCGCGCCTGCGCCTCAAGTAGAAGGCGCTGCCTCGGCGAGTTGCTGCATTTACATGGCGGTAGTTGGCCGAGCCGCGGGCGCGGCCCCGCTGCGGCGCGTCGGAGGCTGCGGCCCTGTCCAGTACCATGGGACAAGATAACGAGTATCCCACGTATCTGCCCGCGCGATTCCTCTGAACCAAGCGCCGGCTCAGAAATGGCCGTTCGTCTCGCCTCCCTTCCGACCGTTAAGCTCTAGCGGATCGTTTTCCCACGCCCGATTGGAGACCCCCGCGAGATCCTCCTGCTCTTTCTCCATTGCAGCACCGCAATCGAGCCGGAAGGCCGTCGCAGTCGTTGCTGTCACAACGGCACCGGCCCTGGCCGACCTGCCCCTCTCTCTGGAGCTAGCTGGCTTTGAGAGCCGCGCCGGCCTTGGCGGCCGGCGTTTCGCGTAATGGCCCAAGCTCGGGATCGAATCTCACCCGGTATGGCGCCAACTCGCTGGTCCTCCTCGCGGGGTCCTCCCAGCGCCGAGCTTGTGAGTCGTCGGGTTGGTCACACGCGGCCGGGTCTCGGTGGCTCTACCCGCGCCCCAAGGCGGGGGCGTCCCCACGCCTCTCCTTCGATCGAGGTGTCTCGGGGAACCCTCGAAGCATGCCAACGACGGTCAAGAACAACCTCGCATCGTCTTGAGTATGTCCGCGCCCTTGACACGGCGGCATCGGGGTTTATGGGGTCGATTCACCGCGTCGAGCCCCCCCCTCCCCCCGTCCACCGTCCAACGCCGCCAACACAGCGGCCTCGACGCCGGCCGCCGCCTCGGTAACCTCGTCAGCCGACCAGCCACCGCCGCGCGCCCGCGCCTCCCTGACCGCAGTCATGGCCGCCTGCGCCGCCACGGCCCGGCGGTCAGGCGCCGCCGCTGCTACGGCGCGCCCGGCCGCCGCGCGGAGGGCGAGGTCAAACGCGTGGGCCGGAGGCTGGTCCCTCGGCGGAGGCGGCGGAGGAGATTCGGACGGCGCGGGGATCGGCCGTCCCCAGGCAGCGGTCACGCCCGCGAAGGCTGCCTCGGCCGCCGCCTCGGCCCCGGCCCCGGCCCCACCCCCCGTGGCGACCCTTATTCGCGCCGCCCCCGCTCGCGGCCATCCGCGCGCGTCGGCGGGGCCGCCCGGCGGGGCCCGGACCAGGGCCTCGATGGCCCGGCGCACGGCGGCTGCAGGGACGCGTTGTCGGCCCCGCCGGAGAGCGTTACGGCGTAGCACTCCCCGGAGCCAGGGTGAGTCTTTAGGGTCCTCAGGGTCTTTCGGGCCCTCAGGGTCCGGGTCGTCTGCAACGGCGTCCTTCGGAGAGGACGCGTCAGCCCACACCTGAACAAAGGCGCATTGGCCACCGCCCGCAGCAACAGCGACGCGAACCACCTCCCTCCGCGCCCGGGGTGTCCCGCCGACGTCATCGGCAACGACGACAAGGAGACGGGGGGCGACGTCGGCATCGGCGTCGGCGTCAGCATCGGCGTTGGCGGACGAGGACAACGTGGAGGCGCCGACGCGAGAGACAGCTGCCGTCACGGCAGCCGTCAGACGAGCGAGACTGCGTCGGCGGGCGGCGGCGAGGGCGGTGCGGGGCAGGGCGCGGTCCACGGCGCCCAAAGACGACGACGACGACGACGAGGACGACGGCGACGGCGATGGCGATGGTGACACATCCCCGCAATCGTCCTCGTCCTCTTTCTCGGACGTCTCACCGGTCCACAGGTCGTCGTCGAACGCAACGATCTCCGCTGCGAAAAAGCGGGGGGACTCGAGGCGGTCGGCGGTCGGGCGCCGGCGCGCGTCCCTCCACGGGCAACCTGTGCAGCGGCGGCAGGCCCCCGCCACGTGTCCCATCCGCCCCCCTGCGCCGCTCGCCCGACAAGCCCGGAAGACGCGCGGCGAGGAGGCCAACGACGCGGCGCGCGAGCGTACTCTTACCAGCGGCGGGGACACCACAGAGACCGATGAGCAGGACAGAGGCCCTGGCGGGGGGGAGGGAGCTTGTCCTGCCGCCGTCACGCCCTTCCCGCAGCTGCGGGTTGCACTGCCCCGCCGACTCATTGAGGCTCGCACTGTCGCATTTCGACAGTGGAGAAACGTTTCTCGCCGTCTTCGCCTCTTCTCGAGACGCCAATGGGTGATGGGGATGCGTAGGTTCCCGCAGTAAGGAGCGGCAAGGGCGGTAGCAACTCGCGTGCCCGCATTCGAGAAGACGGACAAGCAAGGCCCCTCGCCACCTGACGTGTCGTGTGTCGTCTTCGCCCCCGGCGGTACAACAACACCGCCAGCAGCCATGGGTCGCCGCGAGTAAGCTGCACCCGCCGACGCTCGCAGCGCCCGCTCCCCCCGCGAAGCTCCTCGTGACGGTGCGGCCTCACATTTCGCTCTGGAGCACGCATGTTGCGAGGTTCTTACCGCGGGATGCGCGTGAACCAGTCGAAGCCCCCCGAGCGCTTCGTTCGGCCAGCCGTCCCTTCCGCGCCGCCATCCTCGCGTACGGCTCGGCTCGTCCCTCCGTTGTCGTGGACCGCGAGCCATCGGCGCTTGGTAGCCGCACTCGTCGCGCCGACCAGTGACGCGGTCGACGCGCTCCCGTTGGACCCTTGCGACCGGCGGCGTCGCTTTGCTAGCGGTTTATCGGGCTCGCCGCTGGAATCCAATGGTTTCCTGTCGATCGTGGTGTCCCCTAGACGTGGCTCCCTCGCCCGAGCTCTGCCGAGCGCTTCACGGGACCTCCCGCGCCGGCCGTCGACCCCGGCCGCCGGCATCGCTGGCTCGCCGGAGCTTAGGGCGGTGCTGCGGGCCGGGGCGCGGCGTTTTTCGCGATGCGCAAGCCGGAAATTCAGGCTCGCATGTCGTCTCAGTGCCGTCGTCGCGCCCAGGAGACCACCCTGGGAAACCCGGAAACCCAAGTCTGCGCCCCCCATCCCCATCCTCCCTCCTGCCCCCGACCGGCTGCTCCCTTGACGACGACTCTCCGCAGGCCCCTTCCGCTGCTCCCGCATCATCAAGAACAAGCCGTGGCCCCGGTCGCGCTACAACCGTGGTGTGCCCGACTCCAAGCTTCGCATCTACGACGTGGGCAAGAAGGCCGCCCCTGTCGATGCCTTCCCCTACTGCTGCCACCTCATTTCGTGGGAGAAGGAGCAGGTGTCGGGAGAGTCACTCGAGGCGGCTCGTGTCGCCTGCAACAAGTTCTTCGGCAAGCGCAATGCTAAGGACTCTTTCCACATGCGCATTCGCGTCCACCCCCACCACGTCCTCCGCTTCAACAAGATGCTCACGTGCGCTGGGGCCGATCGCCTCCAGACGGGCATGCGCGGCGCCTTCGGCAAGCCCATGGGCCTCGCCGCGCGCGTCAGCATCGGCCAGGTTCTCATGAGCGTCCGGTGCAAGGACTCGGTCCGCGACACAGCCCACGAGGCTCTCCGTCGGTCCAAGTTCAAGTTCCCCGGTCGGCAGAAGATCGTCGAGTCCCGTAACTGGGGGTTCACGGGAATCCCCAAGTCCGACTATCTCGCCTGGAAGGCCGAGGGACGTCTGCGCAACAAGGGCGTCCACGTCGAGGTCCTCGGGCGCCGGGGGCCCCTCACTGAGCGCAAGGAGGGCGAGATCTTTGACACGCCCGCGCGCATCGGCGCCGTGGCCCAGCACTGAGGTGGTAGGGGGGGGGAGTCGAATGGAAGGTTGATAAGAGGAGTGCTCGCCGCCTCCGCTTCGCCCTCACAGCCCATCGCTGCTCTCGTCGTCCGCCCCCGCGTACAGCTGGTGACGTGTGAGCACGACTGCGGCGTCGTCGCCATTGCGGTGGCGCCACCGGTCGTGGACGAGGGAGGCGTCGACGAGGGGGTCCGCGCCGCCGGCCCCTACCCCACTCCCCCCGACCCCCGGCGCCTCCTCGCCGACCCGACGGAGAACGTACGAATCGGCTCCCGCGACGCGGAAGCCGAGGGCGGCGTCGCGATCCCCTGGCCGGTCTCCGATCGCAGCGCGGCCACCCCCCATCAGGACTCTCGACTCAGCTGCCGCATCCTCGGCCCTCTCCGTCGCGGCGGCAGCATCGGCCACGGCGCGCATGCTCCACATGGCCGTGTAGCCGCCCACACGCGCAACGATCCAGCGCTCGCGCCCTCTACGCTCAGTGACCCAAGAGAAGCGCGCGGCGACGAATCGTGCAGCAGGGCCGACCCGGGCTCTGTCCTCGCCAGTGAGCCTCAGGAGTCGCGGGGCAGCGCATTGGTTGCCCGCGCTGTTCATGGACCGATGAAATCCCGTCGTGCGGCTGGTCCCAGCCACGTCGGTGCGGAAACTCGTCTTGACTAGCAAGAGGTGGCGATCCGTGGTTGCGAGGACCCAACGCGCATCCCAGGTGACGTCGACGTGGGTGACCGGGGCGCCGCACGACGGCAGCGTCGTGACGGCACGCGAGAGCTTCTCGACGCTCGCGTAGAGCCGGACGCGGCCGTCACGAGCCCCGGCAACGACCTCGCCACGGCCAGCCGTGGCAAGGCACGTGAAGTTGGTGCCGCGACTGTAGTCTTTGCCTCCGATGTAGGTAAGATCCGCCCCGGGCGCCCTCCCCGCCGCAGCATCATCCGTCGCAGTGTCGGAGCGCGCTGCCGCCGCCCGGGCTACCCCACTCCGCGTCGTCCTCCGTCCTCCGCCTCCTCCGGCGTCGACGACGGCCGCGCCGCCCCGTTCGCCGACCCTACGGTCAAACCGGGCGACTCTGTTGCTATCGACCGCCAGAAACGTCGGACGATCGTCCAGGCCCGCCGCCTTGTCCTCCTGGCACACGTCGGCCACAGGGACCTCGGCGCCGTCCTTGGCGAAACGGAAGCGCCGCACGACACTGCCGCGCTCGAGATCGAGGTCGAGAAGCTCGCGCCCGAGCCCGTCGGGCGCGTGGGCGGGAGTGCGGGCGTCGCCCGGCGTCGCGACGACCCCGCCGGCCGCGCCCGGCGGAGTCAGCAGCAGCATCCGACGCTCGCCCCCAGCCAGGAGGACGCGTACTGGCGTCGTCGCGTCGCCCCCACGGCCGGGCAGGGGCGAGGCCAGGGCGCCACCCCGGAGGGGTGTTCCTCCACCCGCAGCGCCCAGAGCGCCGGCACCACCCCCCTCGACGCCGTGGGCCGCTGTAAGGCCCCCCGGAGTGTTGCGAAAGGCCTCGACTCCCCCGCCCTCCCTCACGGCAAACGACGTGTCCCCGGCCCCGAGGGCCAGCAGGGCGAAGTCCGCCGCGGCTGCGTCGACCGCGGCGACCCCATTGTCGTCATTGCCGTCCCCGCTGCCACCAGCGCCACCTCCGCCGCGCCGGATCCGCGCCGCGCCAAGCGTCGCATCCCGCGCCGACCCAGGGCGGGGCGGCGGCGGAGCGTTGGCCGATGTCCTCCCGCCCCATGGACGCTCGCCCGCCGTCTCCCCCTCCTCGTCCTCGTCCACCTCCATCGCATCGGCCCATAGGGCCGCATCGTCCTCCCGGCTGTTTCCCCCAGCCGCGGGCGGGGCCCAGCCCTCGAAGCCCGCGAACGACTCCCTTACGGCCTCCTCGCTCCACCGGACGCCGTTGGCCGCCTCGAAGGCGGCCGCGTCGACCCGCGCCGCGATCGAGTTGAAGTCCTCGCGAGTAGCAAGCCGGAGCGACCAGACGATCCCGTCGGCGTCCGAGCTCCCGGCGTCGTCATCGTCGTCGTCCACCCTGTCACCGCGATTGTCGGCCTCGGCGCCACCGTCATCAGCGTCGGCGCCGTCGTCGGGGCCAAGTTGCGCAGCCCTGCCGCCGATCGCCCGCGAGCCGTCGGGAAGCGGCCCAGCCTCTGCGGGATTCACAATAAAGGTGACACGGAGCTGGTTCGTGGACCAGTCAGGGCAGAGGGCGTCGTTGACGGGCACCACCACAGCATCCCGCCCTGTGGCGCGGCACGACACGCGAAGCGTCCACCGGCGCCCCGCCGTCTCGTCGGATTCGTCCTCGGGGAAGACCTCCCACTCTGGATCCGCGAGGTGCAGAATCCAGCGGCTTGTTCGGAAGCAGTGGCGGTACAGGCCTCCGGTGGGCGCAGGAGCGGCAGCCGTTGCCCCAGCATAGGCCGCTGTCGAGTCGTCGGGGCCGGCGGGGCCGTCAACGGCTCCCTGCGAACTTGACGAGCCGTTGGGGCAGTTTCAAAACGAATTTCACATGAATTCGTGACCCTTCTTTTCGCACAGACGCGGGAAACGGAGCCAGACGAGCCCGAGAGGCGAGAAATCGCTACTGACATCGGTCGACGCTTCGCCGAGTCCACGGCCCGCTCGCCTGCCGCGCACCACCATCTCCGTAGCCTAGAGCTCTGCGGCCCGTTTCTCGCAGGAAAGAAAACATTGTCTCGTTGGATTTGAATGGAGAGGGTGAAGCAGACGACGTCTGCTGAGAGCGGTCTTGACTCGATAGCTCCCCCATACCCCTAAAGGCGCCACGTCGCTCTTTCGCGTCGCCACAAGAACTCGCGAGGCCTGTCGGCACGACCGCGCGAGGCCCGCGTCTGCGGCCACCGCGCGAGGCCTGCGCCCACCGCACCACCGGCGCCGCCCGACGCCGCCGAGGCCCCTGCCAACATGGCTGACCCCGGCGGGGGCGAACTACCCTCCTGGGCGCTCCCGTCCCCCGACGCGAGGACAGCCGTCGTCGTCGTCCTCGCCTTCGTCGGAGCCGGGCTGGCCAACGCCGTGGGCATCGGAGGGGGCGCCCTATTCACACCCCTGTTTCGGTTCGGCCTCGGCATGTCGCTGCGCCAGGCCGCCGTGGCCAGCCAGGCAAGCGGGGAGGGGGCGGGGTTGCGCCCGTCGGGCGCCGCGACTCCTCCGTTTCCTCTTCCCCTCCAAGGGCACGTACCCTGACCGTACCTCTTCCTGGACCCCCGACCGAACACCCCAGCTCCTGGTCCTCTCTGGGGCCGCCATGTCCGTCTCCTTCTCGGCCCGCGTCGACGCCTCCGCGGGACGCCGCCGCCGCCAGCAGCAGCATCGCGCGATGGTCCTCGTCCCCGCCGCTCCCGCCCCCAGCCCACTCCTCCGGCCTGGCCTCGCCCTCGCCGCTGTGCCCCCCCTCCTCGCCAGCCAGCCCCTGGGAGTCCACGCCAACAGAACCCTCCCTCCCGCCGCCCTATCCCTCCTGCTCGGCGCGACCCTCGCGGGGCTCACCGGCGCCGCGATACATCGGGCGCGTGAGCTGCTGAAGACGGGCGGGGGGGCGGATCCGCCCCCGCCAGCTCCGCCCGACGGGGAGAGCAAGGTGGGCGCTGCGGCGGCTGCCTCGACCTCGGCCTTGCCTCTCGACGTGGAGCTCGGAAGCAGTGTCGCGGACCCCTTGACTAACGCGGACGGGGGGCCCGCCTCGCCGCTGCGGCGCCTGCCTGGTAGGACGTCTCGCGAGGGGAGCGCCGCAGCCCTCGGTGGCGTTGTCCCGACGTCTTCCGGGCCGGGCCGGCCGCCATCGCGGGGGAGGATGCAGCCAGAATCTTTGTTGCCCGCTGGCCCCGCGGGAGGTGGGACGGCCGGCGGCGAGGTTGCGCACCTCCTCGCGGGCGCTGGAGTCGACTCCGCAGCGGCCACGACCGCGCCCTCCCACGACACAGCGCTCGAAGCCGGGGCCGACTCCGCCACGGCAGCCTCGGTGGAGCCCTCGTGGAGGCGCACGTTGCCACCCCTCGTCGTCGCTTGGACGGGTAGCGTTGGTCCCAGCGTCGTCGCCACGTCACTCGAACGCGCGTCGACGTCGAGCGACCTTGCCGCGCCTGCGCTCCGGCTCGTGTCCGTTATCGTGCCCCTGATCGTGACGGCGTGGGCGTGCGGCGCTCTTCACGTTCGCGCGCGCTCCGGCAATGCTCCCGCCGTCCTCGCTCCCTGCGGCATCGCCCGCCCCGCGGCCCTCGGTCTCGCCGTTGCCGCCCTCGTCGGCGGTCTGGTCGCCGTCGCGGTCGGCCTCGGCGGCGGCATGGTCCTGGCGCCGCTGCTCGTCGGAATGTCCGGCCGGGGCCTCGACGTTCAGCCGGCTGCCGCCGCGGCGACCTCGGCCGCCTGCGTGTTGGCCGCCTCCGCCAGCGCCTGCTGCCAGTACGCCGCCCTCGGCGACGCCGTGCCGTGGGGCGCGGCGCTGCCCTTCGCCGCCGTCGCGACCGCGGGGTCGGCCTGGGGCGTGTCAACCATTCGAAGCTTTCTGGCGACGCGCGCGGGGCCGGGGGCCGACGGCGCCGTGGCGGCCGCGCTCGCGGGTGTGCTCGTCGTGTGCTCGGTCTCGTTTCTGCTTGCAGCCTCGCTCGACGCCGCTTGAGGGGCCGGGCGGTGGAAGGAAGGCGCGAGGTCAAAAGGTCTGTATCGACAAACCGTCCTCCCGATCTATTTCCCATCGATCTCTCACTCAACGCCCTCCGGCGAAGCATCGCCGGCGTTCGCGCCGTCGCGCTCCCCCCCCTCCCCGTCGTCCTCGTGGTCCTCGTCGTCGGTGCCGCCGTCGTCGCCCCGGGCGTCGTCGGGGGCGTTGCGACACCCTCTCGGGGCGGAGAAGGTGCCGCATTTGCCTTTGCGTCTCTGCTGACACACGTCGCACCGACCGCGGGCCGCCGGGTCAGACGCGCCCGCCGGGTCGGCCGCGCCCGCCGAATCGGCCGCGGGCCCGGCGGCGGCGACAGCCTCGGCGGTCGAGGGCGACGGCGTCCCCTCGGGGGCGGGGCTGAGATCGGGGAGAAGGCCGGTCGGCGCAGCGTCTGTCGCGACCGCCGCGCCTCCGCCGCCGTCCCGTCCCGAGGCCTCCTCTCCGCTGCCTCGGCAGCTGGACCGACCGCCTCCCGACTCGGACTCGGAGGCCGGGGCGTGCCCCGGGCAGAGGAAGCATACCTCACCGGACCCGCGGAGGACGCCGAGGTAGGCGCGCCCTGAGCGGGCGCAGCCCAGGTGGAAGGATCTCCGGCAGGGGGCGCCTCCGTCCCGCGCCGAGCAAACGAGCGTCGCCCCGCGCTCGGCGCAAAGGTGGCAGACGGCGGCGAGGGCGGCGGCGAGGCGACGTCCGAGGGCGGCGCGCGCGTCTCCAGTGGCGTCCAGGCTCCGGCGCGCCGCCGTCGCCGCCGTCGACGCGTCGACCGCCGTCACCGCCGCGGGGGCCGCGGCTCCCGAGGAGAGGTGGGCGCACGTGACGTGAGCCCAGGCCGCTAGGCCTCCGTCGGGCGTGGTCGCCGCTGACACGACCGGGTCAGCGCAGACGGGAGGCGATGCCGCGCCGGGGGGGAGGGCGACGGCGGTCAGGTTCTCGCCGGCGCCCGAGGGGTCACCGCCCGCATCTCCGCAAAGGCAGCACCGGGCGCCGGGGCCGGGGAGGACGGCGGAGTGCGCGTCGCCATCGGCCAGCGCCGCGGCGGGGGCCAGGGACCCTGGCCGAAGCGGCCGCGCCGCCGGGGCGGGGGCCCGGGGCGTCGGCGTCGGCAGGCCGCCCGCCGGCGGGGCCGGGGGGGGCGCGCCGCCGCCCGCCGGCAGCTCGGGCGTCGCCGGCGCGTGTCCCGGGCAGAGGAAGCAGACCTCGCCCGAGCCCTTCAGAATGGCGAGGAATCCACGGCCTGCGCGGGCGCAGAGGAGATGGTAGCCGCGACCGCAGGGGGGGGGCGCCCCCGCCCCCGCTCCCCCCGGCTCCGCGGGGGCCACAGAGGCGGCGGTGCCCGAGCAGAGAAGGGTGGCGCCGCCCTCACCGCACGCCGCGCACCGAGCAAAGAGAGCGCGCGCGAGGCGAGCGCCGAGGGCGCCGCCGTCGGCCGCGGAGGGGGCGTCGACGCCGCCGGCGGGGGCGTCGACGCTCCGCCGCGCTGCCGTCGCCGCGCCCTCCGCGTCGGCCGCGTCGGCCGCCCCGGGCGCGGCCGCGCCCGTCGCCAGGTGCGCGCAAGTGACGTGAGCCCAGGCCGGAACGATCCCCGAGGCCGGGACCGCGCCGGGGCCGGCGTCCTGAACGCCCCCCGAGGCCATCACGGCCGAGGCCGGCAGGGCGACCGCCTGGATGGCGCCGGGAAGGTCCCCCTCGCCGGGGGCAGCGCCGGCGCCGTGGCCGCAAAGGCAGCACCGCGCCTCGGGGGGCGGGGTCGCGGCGGCGGCGGCGGCGGCGGGGCCTCCGTCGCCGTCGACGCCGAGGCCGAGGGCCGCGGCGGGGGCCGCGGCGCCCGGCCGAAGCGTCGCCCGACGGCGGTGC
>Ga0181573_10001098_pt1 | contig 27258 bp, 24 predicted proteins | sample 101ome_25_FD_148643 | JGI IMG/M metagenome (GOLD analysis project Ga0181573, IMG submission 148643) | Coastal salt marsh microbial communities from the Groves Creek Marsh, Skidaway Island, Georgia - 101409BT metaG (spades assembly) | ecosystem: Environmental > Aquatic > Marine > Intertidal zone...
TAAAATGTTGTGATGCAAAATTCAATAGCTGGCCAGCAAGCGCCTCTGTCCACACTCTGAGCTCTTTATCCTGCGCCTTAGCGGTTGATAAGCGCCCTTATCACGACCTAACCCACTTTAAAGGACAATTCTTACAACAAGGCCAGCTAACAAGAACTCCACCCTGCACATCGATGGCTTGCAATAAGCCGCCCTCTTCATCTACCCGCCTCCCGCTCAAGCAACTCAATCTCGCGTTTCAACGACTCATACTCCGCCAACTTCCGTTTCAAAAACCGCTGCGTCAATCCCACACGCTCCGCCACACCCTGCGGCGTCAGCACGTAGACATAACCCAACTTATTTTTCGAGTTCTTGAAGTTCTGCATCTTCACCAAGCCCTTCACAATCAGTGCATTCAGACAGTAGTTCACCGCACCCACGCTAATGTTCAGGGCACTGGCGACCTCACGCTGGGTCATCTCTGGGTTATTTTCGAGCTCCCGTAAAATGCGGAAGTCACGGTCTTCTTGCTTGATGGCTTTGCTCGACATAATGTTTTACTGATCTCTTTAGCTTTGGCTACGCGGCGGCGTAGCCATGAACGAGGATTGGGTTCCTTTAACTAACAGTGGGAAGGTTTTGGCGCGCGTAATGTCGCGTGGCTATGAGCCCGCAATGCAACACAGGCAGGCTACCGCACGACATGTCACTGCGCCGAAAGGTCACCCTAGCGCACATTTGTTCAAATTTGAACAAAAATGAATAGCGGTTTTCAGCGTCTGAGCAGTGGGTTAAACCGGCGCCACGTGATCCTCGGCCACCACCACCTCGGTCTCACGCCCTAAAAGGTTCAGCAATACAGCAACGCGGTCCGCGCCTTTACTCAGGGTGAAGACCCCAGCAAGGCCCGCAAAGGGCCCGCCGACTACCTGCACCGCGTCCCCGGGCGCGAGCGGCGGCTCAGCTTGCGCGCCTTCGAGCTGTCCTGCGTTCAAAATAAAAGCCATCACAGCCTCAGGTACCGGGACGAGCTCGCCACCAAAACGCACCAACCCCGTCACGCCTAGGGTTGATCGGATAGGCGCAGTACTCTGCGTGTCGACATCTATCTGAACAAACACATAACCCGGAAACAACGGCTCAACGACATCCGCCCAACGTCCGCGGCGGCGTTTGCGCAGCGCAATTTGCGGTAGAAACACAGTAAAGCCCTGCTGCGACAGCTGCGCCTCGGCCACAGACTCCTGCCGCGGCTTCGTGGCAACCACATACCACAGGGCCGCCATCAGCTGCTCTCAGAACCACTGAGCGCGCTAAGGCTAACGCGCCCGCCCGGCAAAATCCAAGCCCTGCTCGACCTTTGCCGCCATCTCGAGCACCACCCCCTGAATAAACGACGCCCTAGGCCAGCCCGCGTGCAGTGCGTACTGCAGCACAAATTCATCCATCTCAACACTACTCGCGTTACCACTCGCCATGGCCGCGTAGATGTGCGTCTTAATGGGGATCTCCATAGACGAGTTCGACACACCCACGAGCGTCAGCCAGCGCCGCGCGCGCTCATCGAGCCCCTCGCGACACCACATCTCGCCGAACACAAAATTCAAAATGCCGGCGTCAAAATACGCCGTGGTCGGCTGCGGCCCACCAAAGGTCATGACCGCCTCAAACGCCTCGCTGCCCTTTTGCGTGCGTCCCGCAATATCCCACGGCCCATCGCACACCGGAATCACCGGTGCCGGGGGTAAATCAAGCGCAGTGGCCACAGCGCTCGCCGCGCTGTCGATGGCCTCGCCGGTTGAAAAACCGCAATACACCGCGCAGTGCAGCGCCGCTTCTCGCAGCTCAGCCAGCGTGATGTGTTCCCCGGCAAGCGCCCCGCGCACATAGTCGCGCAGTCTCGGCGTATCGCCCCGCTCCGACGCCGCACCGGCAATCGAGATCAAAAACCGCGAGCGCAGGTCGAGGTTCGGTCGGCTCCACACCTCGGAAAACACAAAATCGCCCCAGGCCGACTCAAGCAATGTGGCGGGCTCACCCAGCTCACGCCCGGTCACCGCACCACCGGTGCTGCGCCCCAGCGCGCGGCGCGCGTCCATGTCACCCATCACGACCTTCGCATCATCACTCATTGCTGGGGCTCCTCGGCTAGGTTCATCCACACGTTGCGCGGCTGCAAAAACTCCAAAAGCCCCTGCTCACCACCCAAGCGGCCAAAGCCCGAGTGCTTCATGCCGCCAAAGGGCGCGAAGGGCTGCATGCCCTCACCCGAGGCGTTCACGTGCACCATGCCCGCCTGCATGGCGTTGGCCACCCGGTGCGCGCGGCGCAGGTCTTGGGTGTGCACATAAGCGCCCAAGCCGTAATCGGTCCCGTTGGCCAGCGCGATGGCCTCCTCCTCGCTGTCAAAGGGCGTCACCGTGAGCACCGGACCAAAGATCTCACGCTGCGCCGCAGCACTGCCGTTGTCGACATCGGCCAACAGCGTAATCGGCAGGAAATACCCGGCGGCGTGATCGCCTTGCAGTCGCTCACCGCCCAGCGCCAGGGTCGCGCCGTCAGCTTGCGCATCACTAATCACCCCGAGGATCCGCTCGACCGATGCCTCGCTAATCAGCGGACCCATGACCGTACTGCCCTCCAGTGGGTCACCCACGGGGATGTGCCCGGCGATGCCTTTGAGCATCTCTAAGTACTGGGGGTAAACGGCGCGCGCAACCAGCAAGCGTGTGCCGTTCACACAGCCCTGCCCGCTCACACTCATCGCACCGCTCAAGCCCCGCTGTGCGGCCATCATCAGATGAGCGTCGTCAAACACCACCACCGCCGACTTACCGCCAAGCTCGAGCGCCACGGGTTTCAGGGTCTCGCTGGCGGTTTTCAGTACCTTGCGCGCGGTGGCGCCACTGCCGACAAACTGCACCTTGCCCACACCGGGGTGCGCCACCATCGCCTCACCGAGCGCCGGGCCACCGAGTAAAGTGTTCACCACGCCCGGGGGTAGCCCAGCTTCGACACATAGCCGACCCAAGTGCAGCGCCGCGTACGGCGCGAGCTCGGGTGCTTTTAAGATCACGCAGTTCCCCGCGGCCAGTGCCGGGGCCATGACCATGGCGGCGGCAAACAGTGGCCCGTTCCACGGGATAATCGCCGCCACCACGCCAAAGGGCTCGTAGTTCACGTAGTTGTGGGCCGGGCCGTTCCAGGCCGAGAGCGTCTCGCCCTTCAGCTTGTCGGTATAGCCCGCGTAGTAGCGAAAACGCTCCGCCGCCACCGGCGCCATGTACGGGCCCATCATGCTCGGCGAGCCGTTCTCCAGCGTCGCCAACTGACCAAAAAGCGCCGCATCGCGCTCAATCAAATCCGCCAGCTTCAGCAATAGATTGCGCCGCGCGTTGCCCGGTAGATCCCGCCAAGCGGGAAACGCCGCCTGACTACTCGCCACCGCTGCGTCCACTTCCGCAGCACCCGCAAGCGACAGCGTGGCTGTCACCTCGCCGTTGGCTGGGTAGCGGTGTTCTAACGTGCCGCCACTTGCGGCCGCCTCGCGGCTGTCGCCAATCACCACCGAGTAATCAGGTAACAGCGCTGTGTCTGGAAGTGCAAAAGCCATCGATCTCCCCCTCTTTTTTTTGTGAAATAGCACGCGCATCCTACCCGAGATGCCGGCTCATGCCACTTTTTTTGACCTACTGATTTGACCTACTGATACGTTTAACCAGCTGATGACGAGCCGATAACGAGCCGATGGCAAGCTAATGAAAAGCCCAATGCGTTATCAGGCCGAGCCTTTTATACCCGAACAGTCTTGGTTTTCTAAAACTCCGCCAGCGTCGCTGTCACGCGCACCTCGAGCTTGTTCACTGTCTCGTCCGCCTCAAGGTCCGCCGAGCGCAGCTCAAACGCCACCGGGAAATCCCACAGCCGCGTATCGAGGCCGAGCTTCAACTGCGTTGTGGTGTCATTGCCGTCAACATCGACCTCCGCGGTGATACTTTGGTTCACCGTCGCGCGGGCGTTGCTGTCGACATCCCAATCCAGACTCGAGACCCCCACATAAAAACGCAGATCTTGCGCGGCGCGATAGGACAACTGCAGGCCAATCTCTTCAAAAATGATGTCGCTGCGCACGCGAATTGGCGCGCTGTCTTCGCCAAACCGGCCCTGCAGGGTGCCGCTCACTTCATAGTCGCGCCGCTCGGCGAACACGCCGATGGCCCAGTCATCGCTCAGTTCAAAATCCTTGGCATAGTTCAGCTGCAGCACCGTGCTCTCAAGATCGCCCTTGCCCGCGACCGGCCCCAATGTGGCGGTCTGGTTGGGCCCGTAGCCATAGCCATAACCCACGCCCAACTCACCGAAGGGGCCAAGATAGCTCACCACTTGTGGGATCAGGGCGCCAAAACCAAAGGAGGTTGATGCGCCATTGAGTCGCAAGGGGCCATCGGCATCGCCGTAATCGAGCGACATCTTCAGCGCAAAGTCTTGAGCCTGCGCCAGTCCCGGCAGTGCGGCAATGAGACTCACACCCAGCAAGCGCACCGCGCCGCGCCAAAACACACGCCTGCGCTCACGACCGTGCACTGTCGCGCGGGTTACTGTCGCGGGGATTGTGGCGAGTGATTCGCGCGCGGGGCTTGGGGTGTTTCTCGGTGCGTGCCTGCTCGCAGCTCCCGTGTTCGATGTCATCATCACTCGCTCTCCTTCATAACAACTCGCACTCCTTAGCAACAAAAAGCGCCACCCTAAAGGTGGCGCACACTCTAAGCCATCACATTGAAAGACGCCGCGCTTTACTGCACCGCAAAGGTGACTTCAACCTGCGTCACCACGGTACCCGCGTTATCCAGCGTCGACACAAACACCGGCAGATCATCAAAATCGATGGTCATGGTGTAAGTCCCGGCGTTTAAGAAGTTCGATGGCAACGCACCTTGCACTGCGGCTAGCAAAGCCGCCAGCTGCAGATCGACCGAAATATTGGCGCCGGTGTTGACCGTAATCACATTGGCGGCGAAGTTCTCCACGCTCAGGTTGATCTGGGTACCGCTGGACGTTGTGTAGAAACCACTGGCCGTCTGCGGTGGAACCGACATCGCCAAAATGCTGCCATCGCCCTGCCAGGACAGATCAACATCGAGGCTGATCACCCGCTCACCGGTATCCGGTGTGCTGTCAGCGCCGTCGATGACCTTAAACACAGTCGCAGGGGTTCCTGTGCCGTTGGGCACCGTCACCACCGGCATCGACACCGTTGGCGACTGGAAGTTACTGCCGGCAATGACGTTTTGCAGGTTTTGCAAGCTCAAGGGGTTCGCGGTGGTGTTGATCTTCATGACCGCACCGGCGGTGGTGAAGCTCGCCATAAAGGTGCTCTGCTGCTGGGTGCTCGGGTTGTAGTCGGTCACCGTAAACTTGCTACCGCGGGCGATCTCCAGCGCCGTGGTGCTGATCGCATCGTCTAAGGGGTAGGCGTCGCTGCCATCCGCCACGGTATCGTTGTCATCGTCGGTGTCGGCGTTGTTGCCCGTACCGTCACCGTCGGTGTCCACACTTTCGCTGTCATCAAACGGAAAGGCATCGCTGGCGTCAGCGACACCGTCGTTGTCGTCGTCGGGGTCCAGAGCATCCGCGAGACCATCCTGATCGTTATCGGGCGCGGCGGGATCCACCGGCACATCTTCAAACAGGGTCGCCGGGTCGGTCTCGGTCTCAAAGGTCGACACATCGGTCTGCCCACTGGAGACATCGCCCACCGAGGTTTGCAGCGTTGTTTGCGCCGCGGCGGCGACCGCCGTACTGCCCGCCGAGGTCGGGTTTTGCGTCTCGTCGGCCAACACCGAGTTCACTTCAGACACGGTACTTGAGACCGCGGTAATGACCGCGGGGTCAACATTTGCAGTGGGCGCCGAGGTGGCGACTGCATTGGTCAACACCGTATTCAGCGTTGCCGGGTCGGCGAGGTTGAGGTCCTCACCCACGGCATCAGCCGCACTGATCACCTGGTCGACCACTGCGTTAATCACATCGAGCGGGTCGACAGCACCGCCGGTCGACTCCTCGACAATCGTGTTCGCCGTTTCAATCACCGTAATCAGCTGGGCGTTCGCGCGCTGGGCGGCCTGCGCCACCGCGTCACCGCCCTCAGACTCGGCCCAGATATCCGTCGCCGCCAACTCCTCGGGTGTGGCATCAATACCGAGCTTGTCGAGAATCGCCTGCTTGTCTTCGGGCGTATCCGCTGCGGCCAAAACGGTGCTGATGCCGTTGATATTCACCGAAGTCGCACCTGCCGGAACATCAGCGGTCAGCGTCAAACCGGTCAAGTCCGCGCCGGTCGCACTGTCGGTACCGCCGGTGCAACGGACCTCGACATCGCCACTGACGGGCAAGTCGCCCAAGTTATAAAAGCCATTGGCATCCGTCGTACCGGTTTGATTGGTTTGCGCACCATCGACCCAGACCACGCAAGACGCACCGGCCACGGGGCCGTCGACCACGCGGCCGTTGAGCTGCGGTAACACCGTGACGTTAAAGGTTTCAGAGTCCGAGGCTGTGCCGTCGGACACGGTCATTGTAATTTGGTAGACGTTATCGGTATTGGCGTCGGTCGGACTCGCATAACTCGGGGCCGAGCTAAAGGTGAGCGTGGTTCCCGACAGGGTAAAGTCATCACTGTCCGTGCCGCCTAAAGAATAGCTCAAGGTGTCGCCGTCGGCGTCGGTCGCGCTCACTGTCGTGACCGCCGTGCTGCCCTCGTTAACCGAAATGTTGCCAATCGTCGCCAAAACGGGCGCGCGATTGCTCGGCGTGGGTGGCGTGACCGAGCCGCCGCCTCCACCACCGCCTCCACCACAGGCAGCGACGCTTAAAGCCAATACAATGGGGATAACGCGAACATGCATATCACAACTCCAATGAAACCGAATGAGCAGAATGAACAGAATGAAGAATTATACCCTACACCGATTGGGCGCTGATGTTGAGCCTTTTCCCCCGATAAAACAGGGTTTTTCATTGAAATGGCGTCGCCACGTGTGAAGCGGAAGAGCGCATGACCTCGGCCGCATCCGATAAAACAACGGCACAACGCGCACAATTGACAACATCAGCGCGCTATTGGATAGTGCTTTTCAACAACACTGTTTAATAACAAAGTCTCCGCTTCTTCAACGAGAGATCCCCAACGGACTCGCAAAGCGAGCAGACACGCAACAGGAGGTGCACCATGGCACTAGGAGATGTTCTCGATCCCAGCGCAGCCATCGCCAACGATATTGAAGGCCCCGGCCCCGACGCCGGACTGCTCGCCGGTAAAACGATCGGTATACGGCTCGATGAGATCTGGCGCGCTTGGGACTGGATTACCGAGCTGTGGGCGACAGAGTTTCGCGCCGCCGGTGCCACGGTTATTTTTTGGCGCTCCTCGCAGGGCCGCACCGGCACTGAGGGCGAGCGTATCGCCGCTGAACTGGAAGACTTCCTCGGCAAAATCGACATCGCGGTTGTGGGCCTCGCTAACTGCGGCTCCTGCACTGGCTGGACGATCCGCGATGCCTTAGAAGCGGCCAATGCCGAGCTACCCACCACGGCGGTATGCACTGAAAACTTCACCGAGCTGGCGCAAGCGCTATCACGCCGCGGCGGTCGTTCGGGCTTGCGACTGCATGTCCTGCCCTACCCACTCAATGAGTGCGAGCGCGACTATGTCGACGCGGTCGCCCGTGAGCACCTGCCCGGGATGTTACAGACCATGGGTGCGGCACTGAATGTCGCGCTCGACGAGGCCGTTTAAGAGAAAACCGCATGAGTATTGTCATTGCCCCCCGCCAAGCAGGCCAAACCGCTAATAAAGAAACACCCAACCTGCGCGACTGCGGTCCCGAGGGCTGCGATATCGACTGGCTCTCCAGTCAACGTCACGCGACCGAAGTCGATGATATCGTTGCCTTTACTCAGTACGCCCTCGACCAAGGCTGGGGCGATGGCCTGCCGCTGGTGCCACCCACTGAGGCGCGTGTCAGGCAGTTTCTGTCCAAGAACAACCGCTACGCCGATGAATTGATCTGCCGGTTGCCGCCGCTTGATGGCGAGGCCACGGTCGAGAAAATCGCGATCAACGCCGTAATGGCCGGCGCCGAACCCGCCGCCTTACCCGTGATCATCGCCGCGCTTGAGGCCATGGCCATCGAAGACTTTGAGCTCTTCGGTCAGAACACCACCACCGCGCCGGTCTATCCGGTCACGGTGGTCAACGGCGCGGTCCGCGATCGGCTTGATATTCCGTACAAGCACGGCTGTCTCGGCGGCCACGCCACCCGGGCTGCGGCGATTGGCCGGGCGATTCGCTTGGTGATGCGCAACATCGCCGGCCAAGTCCCCAATGTCACCTCACAAACCACCTTTGGCTCACCGGGTCGCGTTGGTGGTGTGGTCTTTGGCGAATGGGAAGAACGCTCCCCGTGGGCGCCGCTGGCTGAGCGCCGCGGTGTGGCCGGTGATGCAGTCACGGTGTTCGGCGCCATGGGCACCATGAATATCCTCGACACCACCTCCCAAGGCGGTCTCGAGTTCGTCGAGATGATCGGCAAATCACTGGGCTATCCGGGTGCCAATGGCTTCAGCCCGGCCATGCCCTTTGCGGAGATGCTTGTCGCCGTGAACCCGATTTGGGCCGAGATCATTCACCGAGACATTCCGAGTCTTGAGGACGTACAAGAACTGCTCTGGCGACACTCGAGCCTCGACGCCGACTACCTGACACCCCAGCACCGCGGCCAACTCGACGCCCAAGGCCGGGTCATCGACGACCGGGTTTATCTCGCCACGCAACCCAAAGATATCTACGTGCTGGTGGCCGGTGGTACCGGCGGCTTACACGCCACTGGGTTTCATAGCTTTGGCAGTTGCCTCACGCAAACGGTCGCCGTACTGCCGGGACCTGAGCTCGACTGATCAGCGCGAGGGCGCAGTCTCGTAAAGCGCCCGCTCCACGGCTTCAATGCGCGCGCAGAGCGCGGGTTCATCGTGCAACGACTCAGCGAGACGCGCGCGCAGGGCGGTCAGCCCCTCTCCCGGCAGCCGTGTCAAACCGCGCCGGTCTAATTCAGCGCACAACGCCCAATACGCGCGCTCGGCCTGCGAGCGACTGCGACCGCCCCGCCCGCGCAGTAGCCACCAGGCCATGGGTGCCAATACCAAAAGCCATACGCCGCCGAGCAGTGCCAGCAACCGAAGCGGTGTAATCTCACCCACCAAATCGCGCAAGACCGACAGCTGCATCTCGCCCCCGTAACCCACCACCATCACCTGCCAACGCCAGGCGGCAGCGTCGTACTGCTGTCGGAAAAAATTAATCAAACCGATATCGCGATAGCGTGTGGCCGAAAACAGCGCGTCGCTGAGAAAGCTGCCCTCAGCCGCCAGCGCCGCCTCGAGCCCCGACTCAATCCGGCTCGGTGCCACCGCCGCCGTGGGGTCCACACGCACCCAGCCGCGCCCTTGAAGCCACACCTCAGCCCACGCGTGAGCATCAAACTGGCGCACAACGACTGTGTTACTCACCGGGTTGTACTCACCACCCTGATACCCGGCAACAATGCGTGCGGGAATGCCCGCAGTGCGCATCATCACCACAAAGCTGATCGCATAGTGCTCACAAAAGCCTCGGCGCGATGCAAACAAGAACTCATCGACAAAGGTCTCAGCATCGAGCTGTGGCGGCGACAAGGTGTAGTAGAACGGCTCGCGCCGTAACCAGGCTAGCACCTCGGCAACAAACGCTTGGTCACGCGCTGCGGGGTCTGTTGGGCCCAATCGGCTGTCCACCTGTGCGCGCAGGATCTCCACCAAGCGCTGGGTGCGCGGGTGATCAGTGGCATCGGTCGCGGTCTCAAGCGTCCGGCGCCACTCGGGCAACTCGGGCTCCAAGACACTCTCTGACCAACTGCGCAGGGTGTACCCCCGCTCAAACTCAATCGGGCTGCGGGCGCGCAGGGTGAAATCATTCACGGCCAGTAATCCGGCGTCCGCAGTCTCGGCAAAACGCAGCCCATAGACCCAGCGCTGCTGGGTCGGCGCCTGAATCACCCGGTAACGCAGCGGCTCACCGACAGGCTCGGGGACCTCCGCCAAACCCCAAAGACCTTCCCCGCGCCCTGATGCGTGCTGCAGCCAACGGCCATCGGCTTCCCGACCGAGGGTCAGCCCGCGCCAATACAGCTGCGATTGCGCGGGCACATCGCCCTCGAACTGCACCCGAAATGCCACCGAATCATCGCGACCTAGCTCAGTCACATCGCCCGGAAAAATAGAGTCACTCATACCCGTCTTGGCGCTGTGGTTTTTGATCGGCACCGACCACAGCGGTGCAATGCGCGGAAAAACCAAAAACACCACCAGCATCATCGGCAGCGCCAAGGTCAGCAGCACCGCCGAGCGCCGCAATGGTGCCGCGCTGAGCGGGGTGGCTCGCGGCTCATTCAGTGCGAGCAATGCACTGAGCAGAGTCATCAAGACCACGACGACCGCCAGCACCTGCACAATCGACTGGTCGTACAGAAAGAGGGTCATCGCGGTAAAGAAACCGAGAATGGCGAGCAAATAGCCATCGCGCAGGCTCTGGGTTTCAAAGAGCTTCAGTGCGTAAGCCGTGACCAGTAAGGTCACCATGGGCTCCAACCCCAGCAATGAGCGATAGCTCATCACCACGCCGGCAACCCCCGCGAGCATCATCAGCACCCGCAACCAGCGACTGGGCCAGGGCCATTGCCCGCGCAAAATCTGCAGGCGCACGACCGCCACCGCGATGACCAATACCGGCGTCCACAACGGCAACTCACCCAGCAGCGGCAACAGCATGCACAGCTGACTGAGAATGAGCCAGATGATGGCGCTGCGCGGAATTTGCTCGACGACCTTCACGCGCCTGACCCCGGTGTGTACAACGCCAACGCCCTCAGCGCCGCATCGCGATGGGGCTCACCCACAGCCGGCGCGAGTTCAACGCCAGGCATGCGCAAGCCAAAGCGCAGCTGCGCGTTGTGCGCATCCAGTACCAGCCAACACAGCCACGACAGTCGGGTCTCAGAGTCCGCCATCGGCAGTCTGCTGAAGTCGAGCCACAGGTCCTGCGCCTGGGTGTCACCCATCACTTTGCTGACCAGCGTATCGCTGCGCGCGTAGGCCGCCCAAGCGATAGACTTCAACGGGTCACCGGGCTGGTAGGCTTTAAAATCGGCCAACTCCTCCCCGCTCGGGCCACGGGGCGGACCATCGCGGCCACCACCACTGTGCGCTTCCCACAGTTGTGTCGGGGCGAGCGGCGTCGGATACACCAACACCCGCTGACCGAGGTCTAGCCACGTCCAACAGCGCAACAGGCCCAGTGGATAACGCGTCTCGAGCAAAAAACGACCGGGATCAAACCAACCGCGGCTGGGCGCGCAACAAAACAATGATAGATCGTAACTCCCGCGACCCGGCACCGAGAACGCGTCACCGGCAGTGTGCCAACCCGCGGCGAGACCGCAGTAACTGCGCCGTCCCCGGGCACTCAGGCGCACCACAAGCCGCGCCTGCTGCCCGGCAAATACGGGCACCGCACCCACGGCCTGCACCTGTAGTCGGTGCAAGTTCGCGAAAGTCATATGCACCGCCACCACGAACACGCTGCCCAACCAAAAGGTCAGGGCGTAGGCCATGTTGTTTTCGTAGTTAATCGCCGCCACGAGAATCGCGGCGAGCACGCCAAGAAACGCGAGTCCCGGGCGCGAGGGAAAAATAAATAAACGACGCTGTGTGAGTTCGATGGGCGACTGGGGCGGCAGGCGGCGCACCATCCAGCGTTGCCAGCGCGCGTGATACCAGCGCGTCCACGAGCGGCCCTGAGAGCCCTCAGCCAGCGACGACATCCACCTGCGTGCGCATCAGTTCAACCAGTGCGCGGCCATCTCCGGCAAAGCTGGCCGCGGGAATCACGCGATGCGCGACCACCGCCGCCAACACCGCTTGAACATCCTCTGGGATGACATGGTCGCGATCGGCCATCAATGCCCACGCCTTGGCCGCATTCAGTAACGCCAGCGCGCCGCGTGGTGATAGACCGACAGCGAATGCGTCCTCGCTTCGGGTAAAAGCAATCAAACGCTGAACATAGTCGAGCAACGCATCGGCCACGCGCACCTGTGACACCTCAGCGCTCAAGGCCAGGAATCGCTGGGGGTCGAGCACGGGTGTCAGTGTCTCCGGCGCAACACCGCCGCCGAGTAATAAATCGCGCTCGGCGTCGGGGTCGGGGTAACCCAGCGACAATCGCATCAAAAACCGGTCGAGTTGCGACTCGGGCAACGGGTAGGTGCCGGTATGCGTCGCCGGGTTTTGTGTCGCGATGACAAAAAATGGCTCCGGTAGTGGGCGCGTTTCGCCATCAACCGACACCTGCTGTTCCGCCATGGCCTCCAGCAGCGCGCTTTGCGTACGCGGCGTGCCGCGATTGATCTCATCGGCGAGCAACACCTGCGTAAATACGGGACCGGGGCGAAACTGAAAGTCTCCCTGCTCCCGGTCAAAGATCGACACACCCACGACATCCGCCGGTAATAAATCGTTCGTGAACTGAATGCGCTGGTAATCGAGCGCCAGCACACGCGCCAGCGCCTGTGAGAGCGTGGTTTTCCCGAGACCCGGCAGGTCTTCGAGCAGCAAATGCCCACCGGCGAGCACGCAGGCCATACTCAGGCGAATGGTCTCACGCTTGCCGAGAACGACGGTGGCTAATGCATCGACAGCGCGGGCGATATCACTGGCAGCAGTCGTCAGCATGGTACGAATTAGCCGCCGAAGCCGCGCAGGCAGTCGGCCTTGATGTCATCGATATGTTCAAGACCGACGCTGATACGAATAAGGCCCTCGGCGATACCGGCCGCTGCGCGCTGCTCATCGGTCAAACGGCCATGTGTGGTCGTCGCCGGATGCACAATGGTGGTCTTGGCATCTCCTAGATTCGCGGTGAGCGACATGAGCTCGGTGCGATCGATAAAAGCCCAGGCATCACTGCGGCCACCCTTGAGCTCAAAAGACAGCACGCCACCAAAGGCTGTTTGCTGTTGGCATGCGAGCGCGTGTCCGGGGTGATCAGGCAAGCCCGCATAGTTCACTCGCGCCACCGCTGGCTGCTCGCTCAACCACTCCGCAAGCGCCAAGGCATTCTCCGAGTGCGCCCGCATGCGCAGCGACAACGTCTCCAAACCCTTGAGCACAACCCACGCATTAAACGGGCTCAGGCTCGGCCCACAGGTGCGGATAAACGCGGTGACGTCTGCCATGAGATCCGCGCGGCCTACGAGCGCACCCGCTAATACCCGGCCCTGACCATCGAGATACTTCGTGCCAGAGTGAATGATCACGTCGGCACCGAGCGCCAATGGTTTTTGCAATGCCGGCGTGCAGAAACAGTTATCGACCACCAACAGTGCGCCCGCGTCTTTGGCGATCTGCGCCAGTGCAGGGATGTCCGCCACTTCACACAGCGGGTTTGACGGCGTCTCGCAAAAGAAAAACCGCGTATTGGCGCGCACAGCCCGACGCCAAGCGTCGCTATCGCGCAAGGCGACGAAGCTGATGTCAACGCCGAACTTGCCCATGTACTTTTCAAAGAGACCGACGGTGCTACCAAAGACATCGCGCGAACAAATCACATGGTCACCTGATTTCAGCGTGGTCATGCACAGTGACAAAATCGCCGCCATCCCTGAGGATGTCGCCACAGCAGCCTCGCCACCTTCCATAGCCGCGAGGCGTTGTTCGAGAGAACGTACCGTGGGGTTGGTGTAGCGCGAGTAGACATTGCCCGCGGTCTCACCCGAGAACCGCGCTGCGGCATCGGCCGCCGAGTCAAAAATATAACTCGATGTGGTGACGATAGGTTCGCCGTGCTCGCCCTCATCGCTACGTCGGATACCGGCGCGAATCGCCAGCGTTTCCAACGCCGCGTCGTCCAACCAATCTCCTGAATCCTGTGTCATGACCCGTCCTTTTCTTTTAATCAGTGCGACACGTTCTATCAGTTATCTGAACTGAATCATGCGTTGCACGCTGTTCTAAGGCCTCTAGTGTACACACCAAGGCAACTAAACCGGAGTACTGAAGTCGTGAATTAAGCCGTGATTTACACCACGTCGAGAGTACACCCCGCGGAGTTTTCACCAAGCTGAGAGATAGACGCGAAGCCTTGCAGTGCGCACTCAGGTCAGCGGTTGGCAATGACGGCCTTGGGAGGAACGCAAATGAAAAATCAGCTGGCTTCGGCCTCAGCAAATAAACTGCCGTTGCTGCTACCGTTTTCGGAGACGTCGAAGCCCTCTCCCCGCGCCGCCTGTACCTCTGCCAGATACGCATCATCGATCAGACCCGCGCGGTAGCGACCATCAAAAACGGAGGACTCGAAATCTTGGATGGCCTCGTTCCCCTCGCGCGAACAATCGAGCAAATCCTCGAGGTCCTGATAAATCAGCCAGTCGGCACCGATCAGTGCAGCAATCTCGTCCACGCTGCGACCGTAGGCAATCAATTCATCGGCCGCGGGCATATCGATGCCGTAGACATTCGGGTAGCGTACCGGCGGAGCCGCTGAGGCAAAGTAGACTTTATTGGCACCCGCTTCGCGGGCCATGGCGATGATTTGACCACAGGTCGTGCCACGGACAATGGAGTCATCGACCAGCAGAACGTTTTTCCCTTCAAACTCCAGCGGGACCGGGTTGAGCTTTTGCCGCACCGATTTCTTGCGGGTGTTCTGTCCGGGCATGATAAACGTGCGACCAATGTAGCGGTTCTTCATGAAGCCCTCGCGGAACTTCACCTCCAAATGATAGGCCAGCGACTGACCCGCAACACGGCTGGTGTCCGGAATCGGAATCACCACATCAATATCGTGGTCCGGCCGTTCGCGGAGAATCTTCGCAGCAAGCCGCTCGCCTTGGCGCATCCGCGTCTTGTACACCGAAATACCATCCATCAGCGAGTCGGGGCGCGCAAAATACACGTGTTCAAAAATGCAGGGGGTGAGTACCGGGTTCTCAGCGCATTGCCGACGCTGCATGGCACCGTTAGCAGAAATCACCACCGCCTCGCCAGGTGCCACATCACCGATCAACGTAAAGCCCAGAACATCCAGCGCCACACTCTCAGACGCCACCATGTACTCCAACGAGCGGCCAACGCGCTCGCGCGCACCTAGCACCAGAGGCCGAATACCCGCGGGGTCGCGAAAGGCCACCACACCCACACCGGCGATGACTGCAACCGCCGCATAGCCGCCCTCACAGCGCTGATGGACGCCGGCGACCGCGGCAAAAATATCGTCGGCGCTGGGCACCAATTCACCGACATTCTGTAGTTCATGGGCAAAGATATTAAGCAATACTTCAGAATCCGAGTCGGTGTTCACATGCCGCCGGTCGGTACTGAAAAGCTCTTCGTTGAGCTGCGCGGCGTTGGTCAGGTTGCCGTTGTGGGCAAGTCCAATGCCATAAGGAGAGTTCACATAAAAGGGCTGTGCTAGGGCTTTCCCTGAACTCCCCTGCGTCGGGTAGCGCACATGACCGATACCGTAGTGGCCCAGCAGGCTCTCCATGTGGCGCTCGCGGAAGACATCGCGCACCAGACCTTCTCCCTTGCGCTGCATAAACTTGCCGCGCTGACAGGTCATGATGCCCGCCGCATCCTGACCACGATGCTGCAACATCGTCAACGCATCGTAGATGTCCGCCGCGACGTCGCTAACACCCACGATTCCAACAAGACCGCACATGATGCCCGTCCCCCGCTAAATTAAGTCCGTATTGTCGATCGCCTCGCCCACCGAATCGGTCGGCGCTGCATCGAGAATCGGATCTAGATTATCACCGAAAAACTCAATGACCTCATCGATCACATCAATCAAGGTCGCGTTATCTATCAAATCCTGCTCCGAGCGCGGTATCAACTCGCGCAAAATCAACGTCAGAATCGCGACGACGATCACACCCCGCAGCACGCCAAAAGCCGCGCCGAGAATTCGGTTGCCCAAGTTCAGCCCCGGCTGTCGCAGCTGTTGCGAGAAGAAGTTGCCCAATACACTGAAGATCGCCAGCGCTCCGACGAAAACCAAACCCCAAGAGAGAATGTAACGAATGGTGGGCTCAGAGACTGCATTAGAAAAAGCGCTTGAGAAGGGCTGGGCCAGTGTTTGTGCGCCGAAAAAAGCCGCCGCCCAGCCGATCAGGGAAAAGGCCTCCTTGGCCAAGCCACGCCATAATCCAATGAGCAATGACATAGCGACGATCACAACAATGACCCAGTCAAAACCGTTGAACCCTGCGGTTGCCGTGCCGACCTGTTGTTGTATTTCGTCCACTGCGCGCCCTATGGTGTGTAGCGAATTATTTTCGAGTCGACCTTGAGCTCTCGATCGATCTCAGTTTTGATGGACAGCAATTTAGCACGTTCAATTTTGGGGCCGATTTGAACCCGATAAAGCGCACGACCATTCACATCCGCGCGCTCGACAAAGGCATCATAGCCTTTATCTTTCAGCGCATCACGAAGCGCCCCCGCGCGGACCTCAGTCTGCGAAGCCATCACCTGTAAAACCCACCCGACCGGAAGCTGCTGCTCATCCAACATGGGCTGGGCGGGTGCCTCGGTTCGCGCCACCGGCGGGTCAAGCGACGACGCCTCAGCCAGTTGCTCAGCACGCGCGGCTAGCTGCGCCTCTGCCTCAGCATCGACCGAGGTCTGTTGGTCCACTTCGGACTGTTCAGGCACACTCGGTGGCTTCGGTAAGCGTGCACTGATCCGTGCTGCGGGTGACTGGGCAGCTTGAATCGGCTGCGTATTGATCATCGGAGGGGGCGGCATGCTCACCGGATTAAGGGTCGTCGGCTCGATCGGCGAGACAAAAATTATCGGGCGAAAAACCACGAAGAGTGCCAATAGCACTAACGCGCCGATGAGCCGCTGTTTGAGAATCGGGTTCATAGACTCCCGTTGATCTCCTGCTCCTGCCCCAATGCCACGCTACCGTAAAAAATCCGGTCGCGCATCGCCTCGCACACCCCTAAACCACTTCAGCGCGAGCACTTCGGCGCTTGCAGGCGCCGCACCACTCGCCACCCACAGCGCGCATTCACCGGTGCCCATTACGCCCCTGACCGCCCGCACTACGCGCGACGCACCGTGTCAGTTGCGCCGACCGCTGCATGCGCGGGGGCTGACAATCCGCCATCGGTCTTCAGCGCCGCACCCACCGTGAAAAACGATCCAAAAACCAACAAGCGGTCATCTTCTCGCATCGATTCTCTCGCCGCCTGCAACGCCGCTGGCACATCCGCGCTCGGCGTCGCCACGGCACGAGGCAGCATTGCACAGACATCAGACGGCTGCGCTGCTCTCGGGTTATCCGGCAGGGCCGGACACCACCACGCATCGACCTGATCGGCGATGAGCGAGAGCATAGCATGGATCGGTTTGTCAGCCATTGCCGCAAAGACGGCGATCGTGCGTCCCGCAACTGGGTGCGCCGTCAGATAGTCGCGTAGCAATGCAACAGACTCGCAGTTGTGAGCGACATCGTAGAGGGTCTCGCAGCCAAAAACTCGGCGCTGATAACAACGACCGGGTAGACGCACCGCCGCCACCGCATCGTGTACCGCGGCTTGTGCGGGATCGACACCGCACAGTGCAAGCACTTGCAGTGCGGCGCCGACATTACGCGGCAACAGACCCGCCACAGCCGGCAGTGGCACCGAACGCCCGTCAGCGAGTCGCACATGCGTATCGGATACTGACCAAGCCGCATTCATCGCCATGGTTTTCGCGCCGATACGATCGAGTGTTTCGGCTAGGCTCGCGGGTGGGTCTGCCTCAACCACCACGCAGGGCTTGCCCGCTCGGGCAATGCCGCACTTCTCAGGCGCAATTTGCTCGCGCGTTTCACCGAGATACTCCGTGTGGTCGATACCGATACTCGTGATGACCGCGATATCTGCATCCAGAATATTCACCGCATCCAAGCGCCCGCCGAGCCCGACTTCCATCACCCAGTAGTCCAGCCCCGCTCGCGAAAATAGCCACAGCGCTGCCAGCGTCGTAAATTCAAAGTAGCTCAAGGAGATCTCACCGCGGCACCGCTCGATAGCCTCGAATGCGGCCACAATGTCTGCATCGCATGCAGGCGCACCATCGATGACAATGCGCTCATTAAAGTCGATGAGGTGAGGTGATGTGTACACGCCGACCCGCGCGCCCGCCGCTCGTAAGCCAGCCTCGGTACAGGCGACCACCGAGCCTTTGCCGTTGGTGCCTGCTATCGTGATAACTGTGGGAAGCGAACCGAGAGCTAAGCGCCCAAAGACCTGAGCGATACGATCTAAGCCCAGATCAATGACAATGGGGTGTCTGAGTTCTAGACGCTGAAGCCAGGCATTGAGCGCGTCGGAGCTCATGTGTCCTCCGATCTCAGTCGGACCAAATCTCCGTCGCCGTCGCACCGCGACCCGTCATTTTTTCCAGCACGCGCGCCAGCGTATTGCGCATGTCTTGGCGGTGCACAATCATATCGATCGCACCGTGCTCGAGTAGAAACTCACTGCGCTGAAAACCGCGAGGCAATTTCTGTCGAATGGTCTGCTCGATGATATTCGGCCCGGCAAAGCCTGCACGCGCATCGGGTTCGGCGACATTGATATCACCGAGAAGTGCCAAGGAGGCCGATACGCCGCCGTAGATCGGATCGGTCATCACAGAGATATAGGGCACACCCGCTTGCTTCAAACGCTCGAGCACCGCTGAGGTCTTCGCCATTTGCATCAGCGAGATCAGCGCCTCTTGCATCCGCGCGCCACCGGATGCGGAAAAACACACCAGGGGGATGCGCTCTTCGAGCGCCAGCGTCGCAGCTCGGGTAAATTTCTCACCCACGGCATAGCCCATGGAGCCGCCGTGGAAATTAAACTCAAAAGCGAGGGCGACTAAATCTAAGCCCTTCAGATGACCGCGCATGGCGATGAGCGCATCGCGCTCGCCGGTACTGTTCTGAGCCGCGGTCAGGCGGTCTTTGTATTTACGCTTATCTTTGAACTTCAGCCGATCCACAGGCTCGACTTCGGTAAAAATTTCTTGGCGGTGTTCGGCGTCGAGGAACAGATCAAGCCGCTGTCGCGCGCCAATGCGCATGTGGTGATCGCACTTCGGACACACCTCCGCGTTGCGCTCAAGGTCGGGGCGATACAAAGGGGCATCGCACTTCAGACACTTTTTCCACAATCCCTCGGGAATATTGGCACGCTTGGCTGCGTCATCCTTACGGACACCCGCGGGTAGCATCTTATCGATCCAGCTCATGCTTGCTCTCCAGTGCCTCGTCGGTCGCTATGACCGTTCTATTGATCCACACCCGAGCGGATATTGTGCAACAACGCGACCGCCGCGTCTGTGGCATCTTTCACACTCTCGCCCGCTTTTATTTTTTGCGCCATGGCGTCGATCAGCGCGCTACCCACCACCACACCATCCGCCACGGCGGCAACACCCGCTGCGCTCGCTGCGTCTTTAATACCAAAACCTACGGCAATCGGCAGCTGAGAGGCCGCACGGATACGGGTGAGATGTTCCGCGACGGCGTCGGTGTCGAGATGCCCAGCACCTGTCACGCCCTTCACGGCCACGTAGTAAATAAAGCCGCTCGCTTGCTCGGTAATGGTTTTCATCCGCGCATCGGGCGTCGTGGGAGAGATCAGGAAAATATTATCAATCGCCACACGCTTGAGCTCAGCGTTTATTTCCTCGACTTCCTCCGGCGGCAAATCCACGGTGATCAAACCGTCAATCCCCGCCTCAGCACAGGCATCGGCGACGGCAGCGTAGCCCATACGCGACACCGGGTTTGCATAGCCCATGAGCACCAACGGCGTGTCGCTATTGTTTTGCCGAAACTCACGCACCAATGCCAAAACGCCGCGCAGCGTCATACCGTTAGCCAGGGCGCGCTCGTGACCCTGCTGAATCACTGGACCTTCTGACATCGGGTCTGAGAACGGCACGCCGATCTCGATGACATCAGCACCCGCCGCCACCAAGTTGTGCATCAAGGGAACGGTCATCGCGGTTTCGGGGTCCCCCGCCACCACGTAGGGGATCACCGCAGTGCGACCCCGTTCTTTCAGGCCGGCAAAACATCCACTCAAACGACTCACAACCGCTCCTTAAACCGTAATGCCGTCGAGTGCGGCCACCGTGAGAATATCTTTATCACCCCGCCCAGATAGGTTGACGATGATGTGCTGATCAGGGCTCATCGTCGCCGCAAGCTTCTCGGCATAGGCGAGCGCGTGGGCGGTTTCGAGCGCCGGCATAATGCCCTCGACGCGGGTCAACCGGTGAAACGCCGCCAGCGCTTCATCGTCATTGGCCGCCACATAATCAACGCGACCAATATCTTTCAGCCAAGAGTGCTCCGGTCCCACGCCGGGGTAGTCCAGACCTGCGGATACCGAGTGCGTGTGCATAATCTGTCCGTCGTCATCCTGCATCAGGTACGTGCGGTTGCCGTGCAAAATACCGGGCGTACCGGCACTCAAAGGCGCCGCATGCTCGCCGGTCTCGATACCGTGTCCGCCGGCTTCGACGCCGTACATCGCGACCGAGTCATCACTTAGGAAGGGGTGAAACAAGCCAATGGCATTGGAGCCGCCGCCGACACAGGCGACCAGCGCATCGGGTAGCTTGCCGGTCATTGCCAACGACTGTGCCCGCGCCTCACGGCCAATCACCGACTGGAAATCACGTACCAGCATTGGGTAGGGGTGTGGGCCTGCCACCGTACCGATGATATAAAAAGTGTCATCGACGTAGGTAACCCAATCACGTAACGCTTCGTTCATCGCGTCTTTCAGCGTTTTTGAGCCTGAGGACACGGGAATCACATTGGCACCCAGCAATTTCATGCGATAGACATTGAGGGCCTGGCGTTTGACGTCTTCCTCCCCCATAAACACGTGGCACTCAAGACCTAAACGCGCGGCAACCGTCGCGCTGGCGACACCGTGCTGACCCGCTCCAGTCTCGGCAATCACGCGCTTCTTGCCCATGTACTTGGCCAATAGGGCCTGACCAATGGTGTTGTTCACTTTGTGCGCACCGGTATGGTTCAGATCTTCGCGCTTGAGATAAATGCGTGCGCCACCGATATCATCCGATAAGCGCTTTGCCTCATACAGTGGCGAAGGCCGGCCCACGTAGTGGGCGAGATCTTCATCGAACTCGCGCTGAAATTCTGGGTCGTCTTTGAGCCGGCGATACAAAGCCTCGAGATCGCTCAGCGCCGACATCAGCGTTTCGGCAACAAACTTGCCGCCGAATTGACCAAAACGACCGTGCTGATCTGGCACCGTGGCGTACAGGTTTGGCGTAATCTCGACTGTCATGCTGTTCCTATTCCTTTTGAAGCTTCATCCACTGGCTGTCAAAGGCGATGCGCTGTGCTACCCCAGCGCGATCACGCTTTAGCTGCCCTCACAAACGCGACCATCAAGGCCTCGTCCTTAATACCCGGCTTATTCTCAACGCCGCTGCTGACATCGACTGCCGCGGGATTGAGCTGACGCACTGCAGCCGCGACGTTGTCTGGATCTAATCCACCGGCCACAATCAATGGCTTGGGTAAGCCTTTCGGGATCAGACCCCAATCAAAAGTCTCTCCAGATCCACCAAACTGCCCTGTGCTTGCTGTATCGAGCAGTACGGCACGCGCGCGCGGATGGCTGGCCACACCCGCCGCGACGTCATGGCCCTCGCCAACCGGCAGCGCCTTGATGTAAGGGCGCGCAAACTGCTCGCAAAAAGCCGCTGACTCATCGCCGTGAAACTGCAGAACGTTGAGCGCAACCTGATCGCACACCGCATGCACGGCCTCTGCACTCGCGTTGACAAACAATCCCACCACTGTAGTCAGCGGGCCCACGGCATCAACGATGCGCCGCGCAGCTTCAGGCGTCACGGCACGCCGGCTGCCCTCAAAAAACACCAACCCGATCGCGTCGGCACCGGCGGCGACCGCCGCCGCCGCATCCTCTCTACGAGTAATACCGCAAATTTTAACTTGGGGACGGCTCACGCTGATCTGAGGCCTCGTTAAATGGGGCGGCAGTGTAGCAAATACAGCGAACTTTTCAGAGTACGGCAGACAACAAAGTGGGTCCCTCGGGCGTTTGGGGAAGCGCGTACTGCTTAGGGTAGATCACGTCGACCAAGTACAGGCCATCGGCGGCGGCAGTATCGGCAGCAAGCGTCCGATCGCGCCGCGCCAACAATTCGGCAATCCACTCCTTGGGCTGCAACCCGGCCCCCACCATCATCAAACTGCCAGCAATGTTGCGCACCATGTGATGCAAAAAGGCATTTGCGGCGATATCGATAACGACCCAATCCTGACGCCGATCGACCGAGACCGCAGAGACGGCGCGATTCGGCGAGCGCGACTGGCAACTCGCAGCGCGAAAGGCTGAAAAATCCTGCTCTCCCAGCAGCGCCTGCGCCGCACTATGCATCAATGTGGCATCAAGCGGCTTGCGCTCAAAGGTCACCAAACCATCTAGCAGCGCGCTGCGCTGACGGGTGTTACCAATGATGTATCGATAGCGGCGTCCCAGTGCTGAGTGCCGCGCATGAAAATCCGCCGCAACGGGTTGCGCCCAGTGCACTCGGACGCTGCGCGGCAACTGGCTGTTCACACCCATGACCCACGCCTTGGGGCTTCGCCCCACGGGATCATCAAAGTGAATCACTTGGCCGAATCCGTGCACGCCAGTGTCTGTGCGACCGGCGCAAAATACCCGCACCGGACCACCGGCAATCGAGGCCATCGCTGATTCCAGGGTTTCCTGCACCGTGGCCACATCGAGGTGCGGCTGCGCCTGCCAACCATTAAATGATCGACCGTGGTATTCAATACGCGCAGCAACCCGCTGCCCTTGGGCCAGCGGTTGATCGCTCAAATGCAGGGAATTAGTCAATGCGTTGCAGCAGCTCGCGCGCTTCAGCCTGTTGTGCCAAATTTCCGGCGCTCATCACTTCCTTGAGTACGGGGCGCGCGCCGTCTTCGTCACCCATATCGAGGTAGGCTCGCGCAAGATCAAGCTTGGTGTCCATGGGATCAGCCTCGGAGGCATACACCAGCTCGTTATCCTCATCGTCTGTACTGCCGAGATTGGGAACTTGAGAGACAAACTCGGTGCCCAGTACCGACGCAAGCTCAGGCGGTAAACGGTCTGTATCTTCGTCTTCGTCCTCGTCTTCGTCATTCGCGAGGGCGTCATCGTCAGCTTGCAAATCGCCAAACTCGGACAAATCCAAATCCAACGACAAGCCACTGTCCACGGCAATGTCATCGTCATCCGCCGACAGCATATCCAAGTCATCTTCGAGCACATCGATTGCGCTCGCATCCGCCGCATCGAGATCGGCCGCTGAAGCCTCTGCCAAGATATCGGACAGGTCTTGGGCATCCGCCAGCTCACCTAGATCTGGCAGCGCGGTCGCGCGCTTCTCCATTGCCGCTTCCACAAGCGTCGCGGCCTGCTGCTTTTGACTGGCATCTCCTAGCTCAAACACCTGATCGAGTAGCGCCTGTGCCTCATCGGCCCGGTCGATATCGACCAAAATTTCGATCATTTTGACGAAGCCACGAGCGCCTGCCGGATGACGTTTTTGCGCCGCCTGCAACAGATCGATCGCCTGCTGATGCCGTCCATAGGCCAGATAAATTTCAGCCTCTGCGATTGCGTCACTGAGAGCCGCATCGTGCTCAGCTCTTGACGCCGCCGCCTGGGCCATAGCACTTTCTTCCGATGTCGCCATCGGCACAGCGTCTTCCGACGCCCGGCCCTGTGTTGATTCGGCTTGTGGGCTGTCTTGCGCTGCATCGGGTGCTGCCCTGCTGACTGCTGAGGGCTCTTGATGAACCGCTGAAGGCTCTTGCCTCACCGCTGAAGGCTCCTGATGAACCGCTGAAGGCTCTTGATGAACCGCTGAAGGCGCTTGCCTCACCGCTGAAGGCTCCTGATGAACCGCTGAAGGCTCCTGATGAACCGCTGAAGGCTCCTGATGAACCGCTGAGGGCGCTTGGACTTGCGAATCAGGCTGACCATCTTGCGCGACCGCCTCCCCAGACGCAGCGAGAGCCTCGTCAAATGTCAGCCCTTGCTGATCGATGACAGAACGCGATGAGGCACCGCGTAGTCGCAATACAACTAACACACCGAGGGCAACCACCACGATGCCGGCTAATACAAACCACCACCAAGCCACACCCGCATCATCTCCTGCCTGGGCCGGCGCACCGGTGCTATTTTGCGCTGCGAGTTGTGCCTCAAGGGCCGCAATTTGTTGGTCTTTGAGAGACACCAACTCACGTAGATTCTGCACCTGCTCACTCAGCTGACCGAGCTGACTTTGAATAACAGCAAGGTCAATCTGAGCCTCGGTCGGCGCGACCGTGTCCAAGCCGCCATTCCCCTGCGCACTAGAGCCCGCAGAGATCGTGTTATCAAAGACCGGAGATTCATCCGCAACAGGATCAGCCGTCTGCGACACCCGGGTATCGGAGACCGCGACATCCTCGAAATCGAAATCATCCTCGGCGCTGTCATCGCCGCTCTCATCGGGCACAACATCGGGCAAAGCTTCCGCCACGACGCGTAAAGCTGGCTGATAGCGAATACCGGCGCGCCAATCGCTGTTGTGCTGACGGACCTCAGATCGCGCTTCGGCGTCGGACAGCAGCATGTCTTGTCCAGTCGGCAAATCGAGTACGTAGCCCGCCTTCAAACCATTGATATTGCGCCCGGTAAAAGCCTGAGGGTTTTTATCGACAGTGGCTATCATGGTTTGCTCGACGCTGTAGCCTGACGGCCGCGCCGCAGCCGCGATATTCCACAGCGTATCGTTGTTCTCCACTAGGTAGCGGTCACCCGCCTCAGGTAGCGCTCGCGTGTTCGCGTCGTACTGCCGGTCGGCGGGGCGCTCACCGCGAACAAACTGCCGTTCTGGCGCTGGCTCGGACACGACAACCGGCGCAGTTCTGCCCTCGGAGCGCGGTACAATGGAAGTCCTCGGCTGGCTCGGTGGCAGGTCTACCAAAACAGTGTATTCGCGCAACAAACGCCCGGCTGGCCACCGCATTTCCATTAGGAAATCGATATAAGGTTCAAGCAACGGCGCGTCGGTGGTCAACACCACCTTGGCTGCACCACGGCTATCGAAGATGACACTGAATTCTATTTGCGAGAGGAAGTAATCACGCTGGATTCCCATCTCGTCAAAATCGCTCTGGCTCGCCAGACGAATACGAAGGTCTTCAGCAGTGAGGCCTTGCACATCAAGGAGGGTGACCTCGGCCCGCAAAGGCTCGTTGAGATAGGACTGCATCTTGATATCGCCGAGCCCTACCGCAAGTGCCTGCATCGCGCCAGACAAAGTGGCAACGCTCGCAAAAAAGGCGAAGCAACGGCGCGCTAACGTTCTCGTCCTGCTCTTTACACTCGCCATAACACACCCGCCATAGGACTCTCCGACATCATGCCACTGATCTCACGATACTGATATCGCGGTGCTGCAATCACAATACTGCTATCGCGATCTCTGGACGCGACTCGGATCTGACACTCAGAATCAACCGTTTTACCACTGATTGGCGGGGGGCGACAACGCCCCTTACAAATACTCCGCCAGTAATATTTCCGCGATTTGTACGCTATTGAGCGCCGCGCCCTTGCGGACATTATCGGAAACCACCCACAGATCGAGACCTCGAGGATGCGAAATATCTTCTCGAATACGCCCCACGAACACCGGATCTTGCCCAGCTGACTCGGTCACCGCTGTCGGATAGCCACCGTCTTCGCGCACATCGAGCAATGTCACACCGGGCGCTCCGGCTAATAGCTCGCGGGCCTGCTCTGCGGAAATTTTTTCGCGAGTCTCGATGTGTACTGCCTCAGAGTGACCAAAAAAGACTGGAACACGGACACAAGTTGGGTTCACTTGGATCTGGTCATCTTCAAAAATCTTCTGAGTCTCCCAGACCATTTTCATTTCTTCGCGGGTGTAACCGTTGTCTTGGAAGGTATCGATATGCGGCAAGACGTTAAAAGCAATTTGTTTTGGATAAACGCGCTTCTCGACTGGCTGACCATTCAGCAGTCGCGCCGTTTGCGTCGCTAGCTCCTCAATCGCCTCCTTGCCTGTGCCACTCACCGCCTGATAGGTCGCGACATTGATGCGCTCAATCCCCACCGCATCGCGAATCGGCTTTAATGCCACCAACATCCCTATTGTTGAACAGTTGGGGTTGGCGATGATGCCGCGCTGGCTGTACTGCGCAATCGCATGGGGATTCACTTCAGGCACGACCAGTGGAATATCCTCATCACGCCGAAAATGCGAGGTGTTGTCGATAACTACACATCCCGCAGCCGCCGCAATTGGGGCATATTCCTCACTCACTGAGCCGCCCGCTGAGAACAGCGCGATGGGTGTTTGCGAAAAATCAAAGGTCGACAGATCTTGCACCTCGACCGACTTGCCGCGAAAGCGCATCGTGCTTCCCGCCGAGCGACTCGATGCCAGCGGATACAAGGTTGCCACGGGGAAATTTCGCTGTTCGAGAATCTCGATCATGGCCTCACCGACCGCACCCGTTGCGCCCACTACTGCCACATTAATTGGCGTTGTCATACTCTTCCTTTCAGTTGGTTAATCAATAACGCTTGCGTTGTTTTCTTCCTGCCTTTCACAGCACAGTGACGACTCACACCGTCTCTCAAACCGCCTGCGCGTGACATGCTCTTGATGAGCGAACCTAAACCGCGCGAGAGGGCTTACAGCGCAGCGACGACCGCATCACCCATCTCCGTCGTCGATGCCAAACGCATCCCCTCAGCCATAATATCGCCGGTGCGCAAACCGGCATCGAGCACGGCGGCGACTGCAGCTTCGATCCGATCAGCCGCCTCGAGCTCGTCGAGCGAATAACGCAACAACATCGCCGCCGACAAAATCGTAGCGAGCGGATTGGCCTTGCCCTGCCCCGCGATATCGGGCGCTGAACCATGAACGGGCTCATACAAACCTCGGGCGTCGGCATTCAGTGAGGCTGAGGGCAGCATGCCGATCGATCCGGTCAGCATGGCCGCAGTATCTGAAAGAATGTCGCCAAAGATATTTCCGGTGACTAAGACG
>Ga0181573_10001101_pt1 | contig 27207 bp, 28 predicted proteins | sample 101ome_25_FD_148643 | JGI IMG/M metagenome (GOLD analysis project Ga0181573, IMG submission 148643) | Coastal salt marsh microbial communities from the Groves Creek Marsh, Skidaway Island, Georgia - 101409BT metaG (spades assembly) | ecosystem: Environmental > Aquatic > Marine > Intertidal zone...
GCCCCAAACCGCGGCGACGGGGGTGCCCGTTGCGGCAGCAATGTGCATGGTAACGGTGTCTCCCGTGACGACGGCGTCGGCGAAGCGCAAAGCGGACGCGGTGTCGGCGAGGTTCGTCGAGCCTCCAGCGATGGAGGTGACGTGGGCGTGAGCACGAGCGAATTGTTCAGCTCGACCTCGCTCGGCCTCGCCGCCCACCAAAATCGCTTCGCAGCCGTGTTGGATGGCAGCTTGAACCGCCGCTTCGATTACGGCGTCGGACAGGTGCTTTCCCGGGTGGGATGAGGCCAAGCTGATCACCACGGTGCGCGCGGCGGCGGCGGGAAGCTCCGGCACGCGCACCCCACTCCACGCCTCTTCGCCGCGGGCTTCCGGTGGGGGAGGAACGACTCCAAACGGGCGAAGCACGTCAAAACACCGGTCAACAAACCCCCGCACGGGGCGGGAGCGCCACCCACGAATCAGAGTCCAACGCGCCCAAGCTTGTTTGTCGACCTTCAACGTGAGCACGTCCAAGCTTCGCGCCAATGACCGGGACCGGACGGAGCCGTGAAAGTCGAGCAAGTAGTCGAATTCCCGCGCGCGCAGGGCGGGCAGAACCTCGCCGGTTCCACGCTGAACCACGTGAAGTTCATCCAGGCCGCCGAGCAACTCGGCCGCAGGGCGGCACCGTTCGAGGCAGACCAAATCCACGACGGCTTCCAACCCGTACCGGGTCCGAAGTGCCGTCAGGACGGGTTGCAAGGCAACGATGTCCCCGAGGGCGCTGAACCGCGCGATGAGGAATCGAGGTGCCGGAGCCGTGTGTTCGTGCGCCACGTTTCAAAGGTAGTCCTCCACCTATCTTCGCGGAACCATGTTTTTAGTCGACACGCACACGCACCTGTACCAGCCTGCATTCGATGCAGACCGCGACGAAGCGGTTGCACGCTGCAGCGGGGCTGGGGTCGATTTGATGCTTTTGCCCAACATTGACGTGGAGAGCATTCCGCGGGTCCACGGCATGCTGGACCGGTACCCTGGGAGGTGCCTCGGTATGATGGGGTTGCATCCGTGCCATGTGGAGCAAGGTTGGGAGAAGGCCTTGGCTGAAATCGAGGGTGCCCTTCGCGCGCCGCGGGCCGATGCCCCTTGGGTGGCTGTCGGCGAGGTGGGCCTGGATTTGCATTGGGACACGAGCACCTTGGAAGCCCAAAAAGCAGCGCTCCGCACCCAACTTGGGTGGGCGAAGGAGTTGGGGCTTCCGGCCGTGATTCACGTGCGGAAGGCGTTTGCGGAACTGTTTGAGGTTCTCGATGCCGAGGTCGACGACGCGTTGACGGGCGTCATTCATTGTTTCACGGGGGGAGTGGAAGAGGCGAAGCACGCCCTGACCTACCCCGGGTGGATGCTGGGCATTGGAGGGGTGGCGACGTACAAGAATGGCGGGCTGGATGCGGTTCTGCCACACGTTCCCATGGACCGAATCGTGCTCGAGACCGACAGCCCGTACCTCACTCCGGTGCCGCACCGGGGCAAGCGAAACGAGTCGAGTTACGTGCGTTTGGTCGCGGAGCGGGTTGCGGAGATCCAAGGTCTGAGCCTCGAGGAAGTGGCGGCTCAGACGACGTCCAATGCGGTGCGGTTGTTCAAGCTGGATTCCAATTTGCTTGCGGGATGACGGGCGTTAACGACATGAAGTCGATTCTCGTCATCTACACGGGCGGAACGATTGGCATGGTCCGGGACAAAGTCAGCGGCGCGCTCGTGCCCCTGGATTTCAGCCAAGTTTCGAGGCACGTCCCCGAATTGGCGCACGCGGGAATCCGCGTCGAGGCCGTGTCGTTTGACGCCCCCATCGACAGCAGCGACGTGTCGCCTCGGCACTGGCGAAGCTTGGCCACCACCGTGGCGGAATGCATGGACCGTTTTGACGGGTTTGTTGTGCTGCACGGGACCGACACCATGGCGTATTCCGCCTCGGCTCTGAGTTTCATGCTCGAGGGCCTTCGGAAGCCCGTCATCTTCACCGGATCGCAACTTCCGATTGGAATCCCCCGGACGGACGGCCGTGAAAACCTGCTCAGTGCCTTGATGCTCGCTGCGCACGTCACCGACGACGAGCCCACAATTCAAGAGGTCGCGGTGTATTTTGGGAACCACCTCTTCCGAGGGAACCGCACCCACAAGGAGAGTGCGATGAGTTTGAATGCGCTGATCAGCCCCAACCACCCTGCGTTGGTGGAGGTGGGCGTGGAATTCCAAATCAACCACCCCGCCCTTTGGCGCTCGCCGTCTTCGTCGTCCTTTCCGGCGCCGGGCTTGCAAGTGCATGCGGGAATGCGGCAAGAGGTGGCCTGGGTATCCCTTTTTCCAGGCATGCCCATGGATTGGTTGAAGCGTGCCCTTGAATGGGAGGACCTCCGGGGGCTGGTGTTGGCGACGTTTGGCAGTGGTAACGCACCCACGTCGCAGGTGCTTCGCGACATCTTGAAGGAAGCTTCCGACCGCGGCGTCACCATGATCAACGTCACGCAATGTGGCCACGGTGGCGTTCATCCTGAACTGTACGCCACCAGCCACATGCTCGTCGGGTGCGGGGTCATCCCAGGTCGGGACATGACCACCGAAGCGGCCCTGACCAAACTCATGCACGTGCTGGCCACGACCGACGACCCTGAAACGATTCGGGAACGCATGACCGCGAACTTGCGCGGCGAATTAACACCCCACCACGTGGCGCACACGCAAGGTCACGGACCCGCTGGGGCGGCGGGCTTGGACGGGGTTTGAATTCCAGACTTGGGGTCCGCGCTCCTCACTTGGGCACGATTTTGGCACCGCTCGAGCACATCCACGCATTTCTTTTGCGGGAGTCGTGGATTCTTGGGTAATTTGCGGCGCCTAAGGGCGGGTGGGTTCCACATTGCGGCAACCTCCGGCACGAAGGCATTCTTTCCCAGCGGGGAAAGGAGAGGTGGCCGAGCGGCTTAAGGCGCACGCCTGGAAAGCGTGTTGGGGGCAACCCCTCCAGGGTTCGAATCCCTGTCTCTCCGCAGTGTTTAATTTCATTTTTCAACTTCAATTCGTCATGAAGAATTTGTTCGCCCTCCTCGCAATTGCAGGGCTCGTGATGTTCGCAGCGCCACAAGCTGCGATGGCACAGGAAGATGCAGCCACTGAGATGGCCGCAGACATGTCCGTGGAATCCGATTCCGCTGCAGTCGACTCTGCAGCTGCAGCCCCTGCTGCCGTGGAAGAGCCTGCTGCTCCCGCAGCTGAACCCGTGGAAACTCGGGAAGTGTTGAGCTTCCACCAAACCGTGAAGAAGTACTTCATCGAAGGTGGTGCCACGTTCATGGCGTTCGTGTTGATTTGTTTGATCCTCGGCCTCGCGCTGAGCATTGAGCGCATCATCTACCTCAACATGGCGACGACCAACACCGGCAAATTGCTCGGTGGCATCGAAGACGCCCTCGGCAAGGGTACGGATGCGGCCAAGGAGGTTTGCCGCAACACCCGCGGCCCCGTGGCTTCCATCTTCTACCAAGGCCTCGACCGCAGCTCAGGCAGCTACGAGGAAGTGGCCAAAGCCATTGAGGACTACGGCAGCGTAGAGATGTCCAAGCTCGAGCGCGGCTTGAGCTGGATCAGCTTGTTCATCGCCTTGGCTCCGATGTTGGGCTTCATGGGTACGGTGATCGGGATGATTTCGGCCTTCGACAAGATTGCCGAAGCCAACACCATCAACGCCTCCATTGTGGCAGGCGGGATTAAGGTGGCTTTGATCACGACCGTATCTGGTTTGATTGTGGCCATCATCCTCCAAATCTTCTACAACTACATCCTGTCCAAGATCGACAGCATCGTGCTCGACATGGAAGAGGCCAGCATGGACCTCGTGGACTTGTTGTACAAGCGCAACCTCGAAGGAAAATAATCTGCACCATGGGAGACAAGACCATCAAAACGGTCCTGTCCGCTGTGCGGATGTTGGTCATCGTCGCCGGAGCCTTGCTCTGCGTGATGATCACTTCCAAGAGTGGAGCAGACGAGACCTTCGTGGAGGGTCAGGAACGCTACGGCGCGCTCCTCGACAACCTCTTTTACATCATCTACGCAGTGGGCATCGCATGCGGTGCGGCGGCTGTGTTGTTTGGACTTTACTTCTTCGCCACCAACTTGAAGGCCAAAATGGGCACCCTGATCGGGGTGGCTGGATTTGCGGTCATCGGTTTGGTGAGCTTCTACGGCCTCGCGGATTCGACGGTGTTGCGCGCCTACGAGGCGAGCGGCATCACCGTGACAGAGGGTGAGAGCCTGTTCGCAGGAGGGGGCATGTACTTTGTGTACTTGCTTGGCCTCGTGGCCCTGGCATCCATCGTGGTCGCTGAAGTGAACAAAGCAATCAAGTAAGGTCCATGGCACGCCGCGAATTGCAAGAAATCAATGCAGGCTCGATGGCGGACATCGCGTTCTTGCTCCTGATCTTTTGGTTGGTGACCACCACCATCGATTCGGACGAGGGCATCAAGCGACAGCTCCCGCCGCCGGTTCCGCCCGACATTGACGTGCCGCAAGCCAAGGAACAGAACGTTTTCAACGTGAAGGTGAACTTCCTCGACCAGCTGTTGGTGGAGGGGGAGCCCTTGGACTTGGACCAATTGAAGGACAAAGCAAAGAACTTCCTGATCGCCACCGGCGACGGAGTCATGTCGCACACCGTCGGGCCCAAGACCGTTGGGCGTAACCGCGACGTGGAGATGATCACCGGCGCCAACGGCAAGACCAACGCCGCGTTCCCCGAACGCGAGTGGGTCCGGAAGTCGGAAGTGAAGCAACGCATCGCCGAGTACGAACAGTTTGTGGCCGCCGCGGACACGGACAAGAAAAAAGATGCGTTTGGCAAAGTGTTGGACAGCTGGCGGGAGAAGCTCACCTCCATCGAATTGCTCGGGGGGGATTACAAAGAACTGCCCTCCTCCGCGCTGATTTCCATGCAGAACGACAACAACACGACGTATGACACGTACCTCCAAGTGCAGAACGAACTGCAGTCGGCGGTGAACGAGTTGCGTGACGAGTTGGCGATCGAGAAGTTTGGAATGACGTACGGCCAGATGGAAGACATCTACGACCGCAACAAGGAAGACTCAAAGACGCTCGAAAAAATCACCGCCGTACGCGCTGTGTACCCGCAACGGATTTCCGAAGCGGAGCCTCGCGACGCAAGCGCCAACTACTACTGACATGGGAAAGTTTCGCAAAGGAGGCAAGCGTGACATGGGAGCGATCTCGACGGCATCGTTGCCCGACATCGTGTTCATGTTGCTCTTCTTCTTCATGGTCGCAACGGTGTTGCGTACCGAGGAAGAGAAGGTGCGCGTGATTCGTCCAGAGGCTTCCGAGCTGTACAAAATCGAGAAGAAGCACTTGATTCGCTACGTGAACATCGGTCCCCCGATGGACAAGCGTTACGGAACGGAGCCCGTGGTGCAGTTGAACGACCAGTTTTCAAATTCCGCGGTCATCCAAGATTGGATTGCCAAAGAGCGCACGACGCTGGCCGAGGCCGAGCAGAGCAAGATGTGGGTTTCCCTCAAGGTGGACAAAGACACGAAGATGGGTGTCGTCACCGAGGTGAAGCAAGAGCTTCGCAAGGCATCTGCATTGAAGGTGTTGTACTCGGCCTCGAGCCGGAAGCGCACCGGAAGTGCTGAATAAGCGCGGCACAACCTGAATTCCAAAAGCCCTGGCCTCGGCCGGGGCTTTTTATTGCCGGAGAATTTTGTCCGCGAGCACGGTGCTGAGCTTGCGGTAGCTCTCCACCGTCCAACCCGCGACGTGGGGGCTCAGCAACACGCGGGGGTGGGCGAGCAGGCGCTCAAACGCCTCGCGAGACTCCGGGTCGGACAACCCGTCCAACCCCTCCAGCGACCGGCCTTCAAATTCCAGCACGTCGAGGCACGCGTCCGTCACGCGCCCGTCGTCAAGGGCACGGAGCAGGGCGGAGGTTTGGACAATGGGGCCTCTCGCGCTGTTCAGCAGAACGACGGGCTTGTCAAAGTTCTCAAGCCAGGCGTCGTCGACCAGACCTTTCGTCTCCGGGGTCCACGGCAAGTGCAAGCTGACCACCTCAGCCTCTCGGCAAAACTCGGCCCAGCCCACAGGCTTCACGTGCGGCAAGGGTGGCGCTACAGAAGGCGAATCGCCCCAGCCGTCCCTGTACTTGTCGTAGGCGAGGACCCTGCAGCCAAACCCAGCGAGCCGTTCCGCCACCGCACTGCCCATGTGGCCGTAGCCCAGGATGCCGAAAGTGAGGGACTTCAATTCACGTCCGCGATGCGCTTCGCGTTCCCATCGACGCGCTCGGATACTCGCGTCGCCGGAACGCATTTTGTTCAAGACGTTGAGCAGCATGCCCACCACGTGTTCGCCTACGGCGTCGCGGTTTCCTTCGGGGCTGCTGTGCACGTCGATGCCGAGTTCGGCCGCCCGAACCAGGTCGATGTTTTCCAACCCCGAGCCGCTTCGCGCGATCCACTTCAAATCTGGAAGAGCATTCAACACGTCACGGTCAAGTCGAATCCGGCTGCGCAAGACGATTGCGTGCACGGACGGGGTGTTTTTCGCCTGGTGGATGAGCTGTTCCCGTGTCAGTTTTGTGGCGTCGTGACAGGTCATGCCCGCACCTGTCAGGGCCTCTTCAAGAGCGGGATGGACCGAGTCCAAAAACCAAACGTGGAAGCCTGCCATCGCAAAGGAGTTAGGCCATCAACGAGGCGATGAGCGAGCCCAAGCTGAAGTAAATGATGAGCCCTATGATGTCGTTGGCCGTCGTGATGAAGGGGCCTGTGGCTAGGGCGGGGTCGATGTTTCGTTTGTCCAGCATCAGAGGAACGAAGGCCCCAAACAACGCGGCAAACACGATCACGCACAACAGCGATGCAGACACCGTGGTGCTGAGCGTCCAGCCAAACCCAAGCAGCACGCTTGCCAAGAAAATGATGGCCGAGCAGATGAGTCCGTTCACCAAGCCTACACTCAGTTCTTTCAGGAGGCGTGTGGCGAGGTTGCCCATGTTGACATTGGCCGAGGCCAAGCCCTGCACGACAATGGCGGAGGATTGCACCCCGACGTTGCCCCCCATGGCCGCGATGAGCGGAATGAAGAGGGCGAGCTCAGGGTTGTTTTCGATGTCGAAGGCGCCGATGACGTACGCGCCCCCAATGCCGCCTCCAAGTCCGATGAGGAGCCACGGGAGGCGTGCGCGGGTCAAGGCCCACACGCTGTCTTTTCCTTCGACGTCTTCCGAAATCCCGGACGCGAGTTGGTAATCGCGTTCCGCGTCTTCGATGATGACGTCCACCGCGTCGTCAATGGTGATGCGTCCGAGCAGCTTGCCTTCTGAATCGACAACGGGCAGGGCCACGAGGTCGTAGCGCTCCATGAGCTTGATCACCACTTCTTCGCTCTCGTGCGCCTCGATGGCAACGAGTTCGTCGTCGTCCTTGAGGTCTTTCAGCACGGACCGCGCGGAGGAAGCGTTGAGCAGGAGGCTTTTGAGGGAAAGCCTTCCGTTGAGCGTGCCTTGGTCGTCCACCACGTAAATGGTGTAGATGTTTTCTACGTCGGACGCTTGCGCACGGATTTCTCGAATCGCGCGGGCGACGGTCCAATCTTCCTCGACTTTGACGAGTTCCACCGCCATCAATGCGCCTGCCGTGCCGTCTTGGTAGCTCAGCAGTTCCCGGACTTCCGAAGCCGTTTCTTGGTCGTCGACCATGCGCATGGCCTCTTCCAGTTTGGCCTCGGGAAGGTCGGCCAAAGCGTCGGCCGCGTCGTCGGAATCCAAGCCTTCGATGACGTCTTCGGCAATCTCCTTGGAGCTGAGCGAGCTCAGGAGTTCTTCTCGCACATCCTCCTCGAGCTCGGCAATGACTTCCGACTTGAGCTCGGACTCGAGCAGTCGATAGACGTACAGGATTTCTTCCCGTTTCAGCGCGTCGAAAATGTCGGCCACGTCCTTCGGGTGAAGGCCGCCAACCGTTGCGGCGATCTCCACGTCATGGCCCGCTTCAATGTTGGATTGAAGTTGGTCGAGGAAGTCTTTGGTCAACTCGAGCATTGCTCAAAGGTACGCGGGAGTTGGCGGTTCTCAGGATTTGCGCTTCGCCTTGAAGAAGGCGGAGAGGAGGGCCGCAGCTTCGTCGGCGAGGAGGCCGCCTTGGCACGTGGTTTTGGGGTGGAGCATCGTCAGGTCACCGTCAAACTTGGAGTGCCCGCGCTTCTCGTCGGTCGCACCGTACACCACGCGTCCAACCCGCGTCCAAAACGCCGCTCCCGCGCACATGGGGCACGGCTCCAACGTCACGTACAGGGTGCATTGGTCCAGGAATTTGCCCCCGAGGTATTCGGAAGCCGAGGTGAAGGCTTGCATTTCTGCGTGGGCGGTGAAGTCACGCAGTCGCTCGCACAGGTTGTGTGCACGGGCGATGACTTGGCCTTGCGCCACAATGACGGCGCCGACGGGCACTTCGTCGATTTCCGCAGCCTTTTCAGCTTCCTGAAGCGCCAATTTCATGAACCGGACGTCGTCGTCCGTGAATTCGGGGGTGGTTGTGGTGGTCATGCGTGGGTGGGGATGGCGGCGCGAAGCCAACGTGTGAGTTCGTGAAATGCTTGTTCGTTGGCGGGTTCGTTTGGGAGGGCACCCGTGGCGCGGTCGGGAATGCGGCCCGCCTCGAGGTCGCGTTGGGACAGGGTCGTGAACCCAAACCGATCGGCCCAGAGACGGGCGAGTTGCTCCTGTTCGGGTTGGCCTGGGGTGGGGACGAGGATGGCGTTTCTGTGCAAGGCTGCGAGATCGAGCTGCGAGCTGTAGCCGCTTCGGCACACGAGGGTGCCGGCGCCCTGAAGTGCAGAGGCCAGCTCCGCGTCGGAGGGGTCGCACCAGGTGGTGACGTTGCCTTCGACGGACGTCCCGCCTCCGGGTTTTCCCGCAACGATGAGGCAGGGCCGGTCGGTGGTGTGCATCCAGGCGCGCAACGCCTGTTCCATGAGGGAGCGGTGAGGTTCCACGCCGCTCACCATGCCGACGCGCTCCCAGGTCACTTCGGGGGTGGGCCGGGCGTAGCGCGCGAGTCGACTCAGCACGCCGAGGTAGCGGGTTTGGGGGTGGATGTCCGCCGCGGCAAGGCTTCCGCTCAGAGAACCTTCGCCAGGCGCGATGTCGGGAACCCAAACCTCGTCGAATCCCCGCGCCCATCGGGCCACCACCTGCCTCGCGGCACCTTCCAACCCTTTGGGTACGGGGAGTTGAAGTTGGTGGGACATGAGAACCGAGGGCGTGTCAGTCACGCTGCATCCGTAGCAGTTGTCCGACAGAATGGCGTCGATGTTGTGCTTCACGGCAAATTCGGCGGCCCATTTGCGCTCGATTTTCACGTGCGCCAAAAACGACGGGACTTGACCGGCAATGCGAAGGAAATTTCCCCGCTTGGCGTATTTGATGTCGGGCCCGGGTTTGGTGTGAAAGGCGATGTGCTCGGCGTCGAGGTGGGACCGAAGCCAAGCAAGGGCGGTGCCTTTGGAGGCCACATGCACATGCCAACCTTGGACCACCGCGTGCTCAATCAGGGGCAAGGTTCGCGTGGCGTGACCCATGCCCCAATCGAGAACGGTCACGAGCAACTGCGGTCGAGCGTCGGCAGGGTTCAACATCGGGCTTGAAGTTCCTAATTTCGCGTCAATTCAGCGACCATGGGCAAGGGCAAACTTTGGAAATGGGAGGAAAACGCGGAGATGGACAACGTCTTCGAACCGGACCTCCAAGAAGCGGTGCAAGGCGCCGAGCACCTCTACAAGGGCAAGTGGCATTCGGAGGTGTTTGGGAACGACAACCCCATCACCCTCGAGTTGGGCTGTGGCAAGGGCGAGTACACCGTGGGTTTGGCCCGAAGGTGGCCCAACCGCAATTTCATCGGCGTGGACATCAAGGGGCACAGATTCTGGAGAGGGGCCAAAACCGCCAACCAGGAAGCGCTTACCAACGTCGCGTTTTTGCGGACGCGGATCGAATTCATCGACCAGTTTTTTGGGCCGGGCGAGGTGGCTGACATTTGGCTCACCTTCAGCGACCCGCAACCCAAGGACGAGAAGGGAACCAAACGCATTACTTCGGGCAAGTTCATCGAGCGCTACCGCAAGTTTCTCGCGCCAGACGGCACCGTGAAAGTCAAGTCGGACAGCAAACTTCTTTATGCGCTGTCGAAAGAGGATTACGTCGCGGCCGGTTACCCGATGCTTCACGATTCGGACGACGTCTACGGCGGCTTTCTCGACACGGTCGACGCCGATTTGCGCGAGGCGCTGGAAATCAAGACTTACTACGAGCAGCGCTGGCTGGACGAAGGAAAGAACATTCATTTTCTCGAGATCAAGCCGCCCGCACTGTGAAGGACGCCCACGACGCCCGGTCGTTTGAGCAGGACGTGTACGACGTGGTGAGGGCGATTCCGCCCGGTCGTGTCTCGTCTTACGGCGCCATCGCCAAAGTTCTTGGGTCGGCTCGGGCAAGCCGCCGGGTGGGGTGGGTGCTGAACAAAAGCTTTGGGGCCGAGCCGCCCGTGCCTGCCCATCGCGTCGTGAACCGGCTTGGCCTCTTGTCCGGCGCCATCCACTTCCCGGCCGACCGTCCCATGGCCGCTCAACTCGAGGCGGAAGGAGTGAGGATTGAAAACGAGACAGTGGTGGACTTGGAGCGTGTGTTTTGGGACCCCATGCGCGAACTTTGACCCCGATGAGCAACTGGACACACGACGCGGTATTGGACGCCTTGCGAGGCGTGGTGGAGCCTGAATTGGGCAAGGACATCGTCTCCCTCGAATTGGTCGAACTGACCGGCGAAGCTGGCGATAACGGCGAAGGCTTGTCGGTGTCGGTGAAGTCCAGCAACCCTGCGATGCATGCCCGAAAGCGCATGCAGGAAGCCGTGGAATTCGCCCTCGAACGCGCGTTTGGCAAGCCCGTGTCGTGCACCGTGGACGTCACGCCCCTCAAAAAAGAAGAGCGCACGCTCGAAACCCGCAAGGTCCTCCCGGGTGTGCAGCACGTCATCGCGGTGGCTTCCGGCAAGGGCGGTGTCGGCAAGAGCACGGTGTCGTCCAACCTCGCCGTCGCACTCGCCCAACTTGGCTACAAGGTGGGGCTCGTCGACGCCGACATTCACGGCCCGAGCGTTCCGACCATGTTCGACGTGGCCGGCGAAAAGCCTCAACCCGTGGAGGTCGACGGCAAAACCAAAATCGAGCCCATCGAACAGTACGGCGTCAAGGTGCTGTCCATCGGCTTTTTCGCCGACCCCGACCAGGCCATTGTTTGGCGTGGCCCGATGGCGAGCCGTGCGCTCAATCAACTGTTCACCGACGCCGAATGGGGCGCGCTCGACTTCATGATCGTCGACCTGCCTCCCGGCACGGGCGACATCCATTTGTCGCTCGTCCAGCAAATCCCCTTGTCCGGCGCCGTGATTGTCAGCACGCCCCAGGACGTCGCACTCGCAGACGCCCGCAAGGGGGTGGGCATGTTTCGTCTCGAAGAATTGAAAGTCCCGGTCCTCGGCCTCGTCGAGAACATGGCGTACTTCGTGCCCCCCGACGCGCCGGACAAGCGGTACCACATCTTTGGCCGGGACGGCGTGAAGCGCCTCGCCGAGAGCCTCGAAGCGCCGTTCCTCGGCGAGCTCCCGCTCCTCCAAACCATCCGCGAAGCCGGCGACGCCGGTCGCCCGGCCGTCATGCAAACCAGCGGCGAGGCTGCGGCTGCGTTTCGCGCCGTCGTCGCTAACTTGCTGAAACAACTCGGAAAAGACGTTTGAGCATGGACCTCCATCAGCGCGTGCAAGCGACCCTCGACGAACTCCGTCCCTACCTCGAAGCGGACGGAGGAGACATTCGCTTGGTCGAAATCACCGACGACCTCGTGGTTCGTCTTGAGTTGTTGGGTGCATGCGCCGACTGCAGCATGATCAACATGACCTTGAAAGGTGGGGTCGAATCGGCCCTCAAAAAGGCCGCTCCCGAGGTCACAGCCATTGAGGCCGTCAACCTTTTTTGAGGTTGGGGCTTGACGCTGTCAATAAAGCCTACCATTTTAATAGGAAAATATGATTGAACACCGTGCCACGTGCGTTGTTGCGTGAGTACTTTTGCGCCCATCATGATTCAAACAGACATCCTGATCATCGGAGCCGGTCCCTGCGGTTTGTTCACCGTGTTTGAAGCCGGTCTTTTGAAACTCCGTTGCCACCTTGTTGACGCTCTGCCTCAGGCGGGTGGTCAGTGCTCGGAGATCTACCCCAAAAAGCCCATCTACGACATCCCCGCTTACCCCTCTATTTTGGCGGGCGAGCTCGTGGAACGTCTCATGGAACAGGCAGAGCCTTTCAAACCCGGGTTCACCTTAGGCGAACGCGCGGAGACCATTGAAAAGGACGACGAAGATCAGTTCATTCTGACGACCAACCGCGGCACGAAGCACCGAGCCCCCATCATTGCCATTGCGGGCGGGCTTGGATGTTTTGAGCCGCGCAAGCCGCCCATCGACAACCTCGCCAGCTTCGAGGACAAGGGCGTCGAGTACATCATCAAGGACCCGGAGTTTTACCGCGACAAGAAAGTGGTGATCAGCGGCGGCGGCGACAGCGCCCTCGACTGGACCATCTTCCTTGCGGACGGCGTGGCCAGCGAAGTGACCTTGGTGCACCGCCGCGACGGCTTCCGCGGTCACCTCGACAGCGTCCAAAAGGTCATGGACCTTGCCGGCGAAGGCAAAATCAAGCTCCTCACCAATGCTGAGGTCGTTGGAGTCTCTGGCGGCGACACGCTCGAGAGACTGACAGTCAACCACAGCCAACAAGGAGAGATGACCCTCGAGACAGACCATTGGGTGCCGTTGTTTGGGTTGAGCCCCAAGCTTGGGCCGATTGCCGACTGGAACCTCAACATCAGCAAGAACGCAGTGGAGGTCGACACGTTCGACTACAGCACCAACGTGCCCGGCATCTATGCCATTGGCGACATCAACACGTACCCCGGAAAGCTCAAGTTGATTTTGTGCGGATTCCACGAAGCCACACTGATGGTTCAAAGCGCGTTTAAGCGAATCTACCCGGACAAAAACTTGGTACTCAAGTACACCACGGTGAACGGGGTGAGCGGATTCTGATTGAACCTACCTTCGCTGCATGAGCATGATCAAAGTCACGGTCATTGACCGCGAGGGCGAGGTCCACGAGTTGGACGCACCCACCGACATGGGGATGAACATGATGGAGCTCTGCAAGAGCGCCGAATTGCCTGTGGAAGGCACGTGTGGAGGCATGGCCATGTGCGCGTCCTGCCACATGTACATCAAGAGCGACCACGATTTGCCAGAGAAGTCGGACGACGAGGAAGACATGCTCGACGAGGCGTTCAACGTCACAGGGGAGAGCCGCTTGGGATGCCAAATCCACTTGGCGGACGACCTCGACGGCCTGACCGTGCAACTGGCCCCAGTCGGGTAAGGCCCGGGTCGGGAGACTAGGCGCCGAGCCCGCGGTGCAGGCTTTGGCCTTGTGAGATCCACTGAGCGACCGTTCGTGAGGACCCCAGGGTCTCCAGGGCCCGAACGTGCCGCATCCCGTGCGCGTCGGAACACACAAACGACACCCATCCGCGGTCCATGCACTTCTTGGCCATGTCGCGCGTCTCCGGGCCGTATGCGCCGGCCAACGACGCAGCGTTGACGGACATCCATCCGCCGCGTTCCATCCACAATTCGAGCAGGCCAGCATCCTTGTGCAGGTAGGGGTAGCGTTCGCAATGCGCGAGCAAGGGAGTCAGGCCGCGGGTTGCGGCGTGAAACAAGGCTTCTTTGACCAGGTCTTCGTTGGGGGCGTGATGAAACCCAAACTCGAGCAGCACCACCTCCTTCACGGCCCCGTCCTTGTCCGCGCATCGAAACGTGAGCAGGTCTCCTTTCTCCAGCGAATTCAGGCTTTCAGGCTCGAGGTGGTATTCGGCGGCCAAGCGGAGCTCTACCGGAATTCTCGCCTCGGCCACCGCTCGTTCCAACGCCTCAAACGCGGGACGCAAGGTCGCCGGCGTGTTGGGGTACAGGTCGCGCATGATGTGCGGGGTCAACACCATTCCAGTGTACCCCAATGCATGCATTCCCCGGAGCATTTCGAGGGCGTCTTCGACCGACTCTGCACCGTCGTCCACGCCCGGAATCAGATGGCTGTGCAGGTCCCACTTCCAGTCGCGGAAGCGAACGGTGCTGGGGCGTTCGCGGCGCCAAGGCCACCTCATCCCCGGTTGGCGTAATGTTGTTCGTAGTACTGTTGGTACTCGCCGGACGTCACTTCGTCCATCCAAGCACCGTTGGCAAGGTACCAGTCCACCGTGCCGGCCAACCCTTCTTCAAACGTCACACTTGGCTTCCAACCTAACCTTGCTTCAAGGTGCGAGGCGTCGATGGCGTAGCGCAAATCGTGGCCTGCGCGGTCGGTGACGAAGGTGATGAGCGCCTTGGAATGGCCTTCGGGACGGCCGAGTTGGGCGTCCACCAATTCGATGAGCTTGTGCACCAAGTCGATGTTGCGCCATTCGTTCAGCCCGCCGACGTTGTAGGTGTCTCCCACCCAGCCGCGGGTGAGGATGACGTCAATTGCCGAGGCGTGGTCTTCCACCCAAAGCCAATCGCGCACGTTGACTCCTTGCCCGTACACGGGCAGAGGCCGTTGGTCCACGATGTTTCGAATCATCAGCGGAATCAGCTTCTCTGGGAACTGATGCGAACCGTAGTTGTTGGAGCAATTCGAAATCACCACCGGCAGCCCGTAGGTGTGGTGATAAGCCCTGACGACGTGGTCGCTGGAGGCCTTGGAGGCGCTGTACGGCGACCGGGGGTCGTAGGGCGTGGTTTCGGAAAAGAGCCCTGTGTCCCCGAGCGAACCGTACACCTCGTCGGTGCTGACGTGGTAGAACAGGGCGCGGTCCATGCAACCGCGTGTTGTCCACGCTTGCTTTGCCACGTTGAGCAGGGTTGCCGTGCCGAGGATGTTGGTCTCCAAAAACGCCAACGGGTTGGTGATGCTTCTGTCCACGTGGCTTTCTGCCGCAAGGTGAACCACCGCGTCAAATTCATGTGCCTCAAACAGCTCAACAAGCAAGTCTGCGTCGCGGATGTCCCCGCGAACGAAGGTGTAACGCTCGTCGTGTTCCAGGTCTTTGAGGTTGGCAAGGTTCCCTGCGTAGGTCAAAACATCGAGGTTGACGACCCGCGTCGAAGGGTGTGTGCGAAGCAATCGACGGATCACATGCGACCCGATGAACCCCGCTCCCCCAGTGACCAGGATGGAGGCAAACGAACGATCTTTTTTCGGGGGAGTGGGAGCGAAGTCCATGTCAGCAAGTTCGGGTCAAAGGCTCCAGTAGTCCAAATCCCCAGTCCTTCCTCGGAACACGCCCTTCACGTCGACGACGGTGCCGTCTCCATCGCGCAGCAGGTGGCGGAATTCCGCTTCCCCGTAACCGGCGTATTCGGCGTGATTGACCGCGGCAATGACCGCGTCGTACGCGCCTGCTTCGGCTTCCGGCTTCAGCGTCAACTCGTATTCGTCGCGGACTTCCTCTGGGCTGGCATGCGGGTCCACAATGTCGATGTCCACGTTGAACGATTCCAGCTCACGGATGACGTCGATGACCTTGGTGTTCCGGATGTCTGCGACGTTTTCTTTGAACGTGAGGCCCAAGACAAGCACGCGGGCTTGGAGCGGGTTGATGTCGCGCGCCAGAAGTCGTTTTACCGTCTGTTTCCCGACGTAAAAGCCCATGCTGTCGTTGACGTAGCGACCGCTGTTGATGACGCGGGCGTGGTACCCGAGCTTGTTGGCCTTCCACGTGAGGTAGTAGGGGTCGATCCCAATGCAGTGGCCGCCGACGAGACCCGGCTGGAACTTCAGGAAATTCCACTTTGTGCCGGCTGCTTCGAGAACTTCAAAGGTGTTGATCCCCACCTTGTTGAAGATGATGCTCAACTCGTTGACCAACGCGATGTTGACGTCGCGCTGGGTGTTTTCGATGATTTTGGACGCTTCCGCCACGCGAATGCTGCTCGCGCGGTGGGTGCCGGCCTTCACGACCAGGTCGTACGTGCGCGCCACAGTGTCGAGGGTGGGTTCGTCGCAGGCGCCCACCACCTTCACGATCGTCTCAATGGTGTTGACCTTGTCCCCGGGATTGATGCGCTCCGGGCTGTACGCCACGAAGAAGTCGGTACCCATTTTCAGGCCGCTCACCTCTTCGAGGACCGGCACGCAGTCCTCCTCCGTGCATCCAGGATACACCGTGCTTTCGTACACGACCACGTCGCCTGGCTTGAGCGCGCGGCCCACGGTGCGCGAAGCGGCGAGCAACGGACCCAAGTCCGGTTGGTGGCTCGAATGAATCGGCGTCGGGACGGCGACCACGTGGAATTGCGCGGATTTCAGGTCGTCGGCGTTCGCCGTGAAGGTGATGTCGCGGCCTTCAAATCCTGCGGGAGGCACTTCTTCCGAAGGGTCTTCGCCCCGCTTCATCATCTCGACGCGTCCTTCGTGGATGTCAAAGCCAACGACTTTGAGGTGCTTGGCGAAGGCCAAAGCAATGGGAAGGCCGACGTAGCCGAGGCCCACCACCGAAAGGGTTGCTTCTTTGCTCAGGAGCTGCTCGTGCAGGTTGTTCATGCGAGGCGAAGTTGGTCGTTTTCGAGTTGGTAGGATTGCCCGGATGCCGGACAGACTGCCCGCCCGGCGTGGTCGAATTCGAGTTGACATCCGTGGGCGGACATCCAGCCCACGCAGACCGCGGGAACGCCGGCGACCAGGGCGTGGTCGGGGACGTCTTTGGTGACCACGGCACCTGCAGCCACGAAGCAATGCCTTCCGAGCGTGATGCCGCACCGGACGGTGGCGTTGGCCCCGACGGTGGCGCCTCGTTTGACCAAGGTGGGTTCGTATTCCCCGCGCCGGGTTACCGCGCTTCGCGGGTTGCGCACGTTGGTGAACACGCACGAGGGGCCGAGGAAGACGTCGTCTTCGACCGTGACTCCTTCGTACAGGCTCACGTTGTTCTGCACTTTGACGTTGGCCCCGAGCGTGACGCCGCGGGCGACGAACGTGTTTTGGCCTAAGCTGGAATTCCGGCCGACGACCGCCTCAGGCATCACGTGGCAAAAATGCCAAACCTTCGCACCCTCGTGCAGCACGGCACCCTCGTCCACAACCGCAGACGGGTGCACCAACGTCGTGGGGTGAATCAAGTCGGACATCAGCGTGTGGTGTACGATTCGAAGTTTTTGTGTTCGCTTCGGTGCAAGTCCTCCTGGCTGAGTCCTTTGAAGTAGTCGTAGGTCAGCTTGAGTCCTTCCGACCGAGCGACCTTGGGTTCCCACCCGAGGACTTCGCGTGCCCGGGTGATGTCGGGTCGGCGTTGTTTGGGGTCGTTGACGGGCAACGGCTTGCGGATGACCTCCACGTCGGAACCGGTCAGTGCCAGGATCTCCTCGGCGAATTCGGCGATGGTGATTTCGTCCGGGTTGCCGATGTTGACGGGGCGCGTTTCGTCGCTGAAGTGAAGCCGTACGATGCCTTCCACCAGGTCGTCGACGTAGCAGAAGCTGCGGGTTTGGGACCCATCCCCAAACACCGTCATCGGCTCTCCCCGCAAGGCCTGCCCGATGAAGGCAGGCAGCACCCGGCCGTCGTTGAGACGCATCCGCGGACCGTAGGTGTTGAAAATGCGCACGATGCGGGTCTCGAGGCCATGGAAAGTGTGGTACGCCATGGTGATGGCTTCCTGGAAGCGCTTGGCCTCGTCGTACACGCCGCGCGGGCCGACGGTGTTGACGTGGCCCCAATACTCTTCGTGCTGGGGGTGGACCTCAGGGTCGCCGTAGATCTCGCTTGTGGAGGCGATGGTGATGCGGGCGCCTTTGGCTTTGGCCAAACCCAAACACCGGTGCACGCCCAACGACCCCACCTTCAAGGTTTGAATCGGAATCTTGAGGTAATCGATCGGGCTGGCGGGCGAGGCGAAGTGCAAAATGTGGTGCAGCGGGCCACTGACGTGAATGTACTCGGTGACATCTTGGTGGACGAAGTTGAAATTGGGGAGCGGGAGCAAGTGCTCGATGTTCCGCATGTCTCCCGTAATCAGGTTGTCCATCGCCACGACCTGAAAGCCGTCCCGCACGAAGCGGTCGCACAGGTGCGATCCCAAGAACCCGGCAGCGCCGGTAATCAGAACGCGCTCGCTTGCGTTGGTAGTTTCGTTGCTGCTCATGGCTGTGCTTCCATTGTGGGACGCCCGATGCTTCGGTACGTCCAGCCCAATTTCGCAAGCTTGCTCGTTTCGTACAGGTTGCGCCCATCGAAAATGACCTTGGCGTTCATCTTTTCGGCAAGCGCGTCAAAGTCAGGTGTTCGGAAGGCTGCCCACTCGGTGCAGATCAGCAGGCAATCGGCGCCTTCCACGGCATCCATCGCGCGCTTCCTGTATCCGATGCGGTCCCCGATGCGCGCCTTGACGTTGTCCATGGCTTCCGGGTCAAACGCCACGATCTCGGCGCCGGCCTCGAGAAGCTTGTCAATCATGTACAACGAAGGAGCTTCGCGGATGTCGTCGGTCTCCGGCTTGAACGCGAGACCCCAAAGCGCCACCTTCACCCCCGTCAAGTCGCCTCCGAAGTGGGCGCGCATGGGTTCGAAGAGGACGGTTTTTTGGGATTCGTTGACGGCCATCACGCTCTCCAAGATGTGGAAATTGTGGCCAGCCTCCTTTCCGCTCTTGTGCAGGGCTTGGACGTCTTTGGGGAAGCAGCTCCCGCCGTAACCGATGCCGGGAAACAGGAAACGGGCGCCAATTCGAGAGTCCGTTCCCATGCCGCGTCGGACCATGTCCACGTCGGCGCCCACGAGCTCGCAGAAATTGGCCACTTCGTTCATGAAGGTGATTTTGGTGGCGAGGAAGGAATTGGCGGCGTACTTGGTCAATTCTGCACTGCGCTCGTCCATGAAGATGACGGGATTGCCCTGGCGGACGTAGGGCTTGTAGAGCTCCTCCATCATTTGCCGGCCCCGTTCGCTCGAGCATCCCACCACAATTCGGTCGGGTTTCATGAAGTCGTCCACCGCGAAGCCTTCACGAAGGAATTCGGGGTTGGACACCACGTCGAAATCCACGGTGGCGTGCGCCGCGATGGCGTCGCGGACTTTGTCTGCAGTGCCCACAGGGACCGTGCTCTTGTCGACCACCACTTTGTAGGAGGACATGATGTGGCCCAATTGGTCTGCCACGCCAAGAACGTAGCTCAGGTCCGCCGAACCGTCTTCGTCTGGAGGCGTGGGCAGCGCGAGGAAGACGATGTCTGAGCGGTCGACGGCGTGTTTGAGGTCCGTTGTGAACTCCAGCCGACCGGCTTCGATGTTGCGGTCAAACAGCGTTTCGAGGTTGGGCTCGTAAATCGGCACCACCCCGTTTTTCATCGCCTCCACCTTGGCTTCGTCGATGTCCACGCAGATCACGCGGTTTCCGGTTTCGGCGAGGCAGGTGCCCGTGACGAGGCCGACGTATCCGGTTCCAACTACAGCGATGTTCATGGGGAGGTTGTTAGGCTTGGTTCAAGTGGAGGACAAAAGTCGAAAAAGTTCCGCAACCACCCGACGCTGCATCTCGGGCGTGAGCTCCGTGTGCATCGGCAAGGCCAAAATGCGCCCCGCCACGTCGTGCGCGACGGGCGTTCCGCCCGCGACCGTGGTCGCGGCGCCGGCGAAGGCGGGTTGCGAGGACAGGGGGGTGGGGTAGTAGACCGCCGTGGGAATTCCGGCGCTGCGGAGCTGGGCCTGGAGGGCGTCGCGGTCGGTGCCGTGAGGGAGCAGGACGCAGTACTGGTGAAAGAGGTGCGTACTGAGGGGGTCGCGAGCGGGGGTCGTGACTGAGCGGCCGTTGCTGAACCGGGAATCGGCAAACAGGTCGTCGTACTGCGCGGCGGCCGCACGGCGACGGGCCACGAGGTCCGGCCAGTGGCCGAGCTTCACGCGAAGGAACGCGGCCTGCAGGCCGTCGAGCCGGGAATTGACCCCCACTTCGAGGTGGTGGTATTTGCGTTCGGCGCCGTGGTTGGCGAGCCGCCTCACGCGGCCTGCGAGGCCGGGATCCCGGGTCAGGACAGCTCCCCCGTCCCCGAGCGCCCCGAGGTTTTTGCTCGGGAAGAAGCTCGTCGTTCCCACGGCCCCCATCGTCCCTGCAGAACCGGACACGCGGTGACCACACCACGCGGCGCCGAGGCTTTGGGCGTTGTCTTCCACGAGGTGCAGGCCGTGTTCTTCAGCCCAGGGCACGAGGGCGTCCATGTTGGCGCATTGCCCAAACAAATGCACCGCCATCACCGCCCTGGTGCGCTCCGTCCTCGCACGCTCCGCCGAGGCCGGGTCGAGCTGGAACGTGGCGGGATCGATGTCGGCAAAGACCGGGGTGGCTCCGACCTCGCACACCACTTCGGCCGAGGCGATGAACGAAAAGTCTGGCACGATGACCTCGTCGCCGGGCCCGATGCCGAGGGCCCGCAAGGCCAAGGCAAGCGCGTCCGTCCCGTTCCCGCACCCCACCACGTGGCCTTCGAGGTTCATGGTGTCGGCAAGCTCCGATTCGAAGGCGTCCACGTGGGCCCCTCGAATGAAGGCCGACGCGTTCACCACCTCGTCCATGGCGCGGTCCAGCTCGGGCCGAAGCCGGGCGTGCAGCCCACCCAAGTCCACCAAGTGGATGGCGGGCAAATCCGGGGAAGTCGAAGGGGTGGAGGCGTCGTGAACCATCTCGGAAAGGCGAAGATAGCGCGTACCTTGCCCCCATGAAACGCGCGACGACCTGGAGGTGCTTGGTGCGCATGGGCAACCCGCTTGGGGCGGTCCTGTTGGGGGGCGCCTTGGGCTTGTTTGAAGGTCCTCTCCTGCATGCCCAAACCGACCGCGACCTCGACCAAGTTTCGGTGCGTTCTCCGCACGTTGGCCTGGTGTTCGGCAGCTTGGCACCGCAGGGCGATTGGGCTGCACGGTACGGGTTCTTTGGCGAAGTCGGCATGACGGCGGGGTTGAAAACGGAATCCAACGGCTACCTCTACGTGAAGGCGACTTCGCTCAGCGGCGCCGACGTGAACGAGCCCGGGTTGCTCTCCGACCTGACCACCGAGCAGGGCCACATCATCGACAACGAAGGCGACGTTGCCCAAATCACGGTGACGGGCCGCGGCGCGCAGTTTGGCCTCGGTATAGGGAAGATTTTCCCCACGGCCAACAGCAACCCCAACAGCGGCTGGATGGTGAAGGTCGGCGCGGGGTCCCTCCACCACAACGTGCATTTTCTGTACACGGAAAACCGCATCAGTCCGCTCGAAGGCGAGCGAGTCAAGGGCTACGACCGGATGCGGTGGGGGGTCTACGGCGAGGTTTGGGCGGGGTATTGGCTCATGAGCAACGACCAGCGAATCAACGCGTTTGCGGGCGTCAGTGCAGCCGTGGCCAAGACCTTTGCTCTGCGGAGCATCAACTTCGACACGCTGGAGCCCAACGCGCCGGAGGTTTGGGACGGATGGATGGGCTTTGAAGCGGGCTGGATCTTCCACATTTACAAACGCGCCGCAAAAGAATTCTGGTACTGATGCCGCTGTGGACCCTTCGCGTTGGGAGTGTGTTGTGGGCTTTCCTGCTGCGCGCTTTGGCCGCTTTAGGCCACCGAAGGGCAGGCGCACGCGTCGCCATTCGCCACGAAGGCCAAACCGCCGTCCTCGCCCACCGAGGCACTCCCCTCATGTGGTTCCACGTCGCCAGCCTCGGCGAACTCGAGCAGGCCATTCCGGTCATGCAGGCCTTTCGTGCCGCTCACCCGGCCACGCCGTGGCTCCTGACCGTCTACTCGCCCTCGGCGTGGCACCCCCTCCACTCCAAGGGTCTCCCGGCCGCAATCCCCGGCTGGCGCGACGGCGACCTCGCGGCCGTCCTCCCCGACGACCGCCCCGGCACGTGGCGCACGTGGCTCGACACCGTCCCGTTCCGGGCCCTCGCCCTCGCCAAGTACGACCTGTGGCCCAACCTGTTGGCCGCGTGCCGCTCGCGGGATCTCCCCGTGCACGCCTTCGCTGCAGCGCCCTCGAGCACCCGCCCCAACCCGACGCCTTCCACGCCCGCCCTGTGGCGCCTGCTCAATTCGATCAGCGTCCAAGACGCCGATGCCGCCGAAGCCTTCGCGCGGATCGGGCTCGCCGCCAACGTGACAGTGGACGGCGACCCCCGCGTCGAACGCGTCCTGTCCCGCCCTGGCTCACCTTCCCAAGTTTGGACCGAATGGGCCGCCTCGGCCTCCCAAGTTGTGGTCGCGGGAAGCACGTGGCCCGAGGAAGAGCGCGCCCTCCGCAGCCTCGACTGGCACCCCGCCCGGCGCCTCGTCCTCGTGCCGCACGACCTCTCCGGCGCTCACCTCTCCGCCCTCGATCGGCAATGGGAGGGAGGGGCCATCCGCGCCTCTGAATGGCAAGACCTCGCCCCCGAGGCTCGCAGTCCCTGGAGCGTCGTCATCGTCGACAGCACGGGCATGCTCTTCGACCTTTACCGCATCGGCACGGTCGCCGTGGTGGGCGGCGGGCACGGCACGGGCCTTCACAACGTCCTCGAACCCGCCTCCGCAGGCCTCCCCGTTGTCACCGGTCCCGACCTCGGCGCGTTCCGCGAAGCCCACGCCCTTCAGGACCTCGGCGCCCTCACCTCCGGGGACGTCGCCGACCTGACCAACGCCTGGCTCGCCGACGCCGCCAGCTGCCGCCAATTTGGCGCCGCCGGCCTCGCCTGGCTCCAATCCCAGCAGGGCGCCTCCCATCGCATTGTTCAGCGCTGGACATGACTCGAATTTGTGCGATGTACTTTTGCTCGGCACTTTGCGCCAACTTGCCCGGATGGTGGAATTGGTAGACACGACAGACTTAAACTCTGTTGACCCGAATGGGTCGTGCGGGTTCAAGTCCCGCTCCGGGTACCAAAAGAAAGAAGCCGCCAACGCGGCTTTTTTCACGCCTGACCTCAAACGTGCATCGGCTATTCCTCCACCTCCTTACCTTCGCAACGAATCGATTCAGAATGATGTTTCAAACGAACCCTCGCCCTCTCGGGCTTTTGGTCGCCAGCGCCTTGATGACGTTGGCATTCACAGCGGACGCACAATCGTACCGCGGCAAGCGTGCCGGGCGCGCCAACCCAACAGGCTACGTGGCCAATTGCAACATGGCCGGCACGGTCTTCATGGACGTTGGTAAGTCGTTCTCAGCCGTCAACGGCGGACGCTGCGTGCTCAACGGATCGCGCTTCGAAAACAGCGAACCCTCGGGGGACATGGGGCCCATCGTGCCGCTTGACGGCATGGACCTGCGTCATTCGTCGTGGGTGGCTGTGGATTTTTTGACCCCCCCGTCGCTGCGCTACGCCAACGCCAGTCAAGCCAATTTCTCGGCCATTCACATGGACGGAGAGCCCGTGGAAATGGTGGATGCGACAGGATTCATCGCCACCAAGGCCAAGTTCCACGGAGCCCAAATGGCCTCGTGGTACGTCCAAGGTGCGAGCTACGACGAAGCGGAGTTTAGCTCCACCTTGCTTCAGGCGTGGACGACGGACCCCCTGTCCTACGAGGGGTTGTACCCTTCGGCTCCCGAAAGCAGCCGCGCCCTCAGTGCACGAGGCGCCAGCTTCGAAAATTGCCTCTTGGAGGAATGCAACATCTCCGGTGGCGACTTCACGGACGCCACGTTCTTGTTGACCAAGTTCACGGAGGAGTGCATCTTCAACGGCTCCAACTTCACCAACGTGATGTTTGACCAAACCGACGTGGTCGAAGCCAGCCTGAGCGGCGCCAACTTGCGCGACGTCCGTGTGGACAAGTCGAAGTTTGAGAACTGCAACCTCACCGGCGCCCAATTCGTGAATGCCATGATCCGCAACAGCTCCTTCAAGGGCGCCACCATGCGCGGGGTCTCCTTCCAAGGCGCGATGGTGGACGGAGCGGACTTCACCGGCACCGACCTCAGCACCTGCAACCTCACCGGCGCAGTGATGAAAAAGCTCGTGGGTACGGCTCCTGCGCTTCCCCAAGACTACGTCATCAAGAAGTACGACGACGAGTCTGTGGACGCCAACGGGGACACCCTCCGCACTCGCGTGTACGACATCGTCATCAGCGAGGCCCGTTACAACGACGGCCTCCGCGAGAAGAATTGACGAATCGCGGCAAGTCCGCTTGCCGTTTCCAAAGTTCGACCAAGAAAAAGGGCTGCCCACGGCAGCCCTTTTTCTTGCAGCAATGCGAGCGTACTCGCAGCGGAAGAAACCAACTCAGTCCTCGATGACTTCCACGCGGAAGGTGTCGCCCTGGCTGATCTTCTCGACGAGGTCCAGGCCCTCCGTCACCTTGCCAAAGCAGGTGTGGTTGCGGTCCAAATGCGCGGTGTTTTCGCGGTTGTGGACGATGAAGAATTGCGATCCGCCTGTGTTTCGGCCTGCGTGGGCCATGCTCAGCACACCTTTGTCGTGGTGCTGGTTGTCGCCGTCCAGTTCGCAGTCGATGGTGTATCCCGGTCCACCGCTTCCAATGCCCTGCGGACATCCACCCTGGGCCACAAACCCGGGGATCACGCGGTGAAACTTCAATCCCTCGTAAAAGCCCTCCTTGGCGAGCTTCACGAAGTTCGCGACCGTGTTGGGCGCGTCTTTCTCAAAAAACTCCACGGTCATCGTGCCGTGGTCGGTGTGAATCTTGGCGTTCATGCCGCAAAGATGCATTACCTCTCCAAACCAAACCCCTTCTTCGCCCACAGATGTGAATTCGTCTCTCCTGGAGTTCCCCACACCAGGCCTGCGAAAGCACATAATGTCGTATTTTGCAATGCCTTAACCCAACGAAACTCCCTGATTATGACGAACCACTTCTTCACACTTCTCTTAGCTGCTTCTTGCTGGACTGCTGTTGGGCAAGTGCCAGACTATGTGCCGACGGATGGATTGGTAGGTTGGTTTGACATGGAGGGAGAACTATTGAACGAACTGAGTGGAGAGCTTGGAACTCTCACCAACACTTCGAACACATCAGATCGTTACGGGAATGAGGGCATGGCCATTGAATTTTTGGGCAATGCCTTCGGAGTGACATCGGGAAGCAACATGCCAACGGGTGCTTTGTCGGTTGCAAGTTGGATTTTACCTCAAACCAGTTGGAGTCAGGGCGCAGGAATCGAGTTTCTATGCCTCGGGACAAGCGGAAGTACAAAGTGGGGTGCAATTGTTGGCTCTGAATTTGCTCACCTCAATAGAGGCCGCGGATGCCAAGGGAGTGGTGTAGAGTTGCAGAATCCAGGGATAGAGCTCAACCAGTGGAATCACGTGGTCTTTTCGTGCGCAGGGCCCGGTTTGGCAACTGAGGTCTATTTGAATGGCTCCATGATCGGCCTTAGCCAAAACATCAACGCAGGCTCAGGGTGTTCTGCCAGCAACCTGTACTTCGGGGTGGACATTTTTAGCCAGCCCGAATACATTACAGGGGCTCTCGACGACATTGGAATTTGGAACAGAGCGATCACAGAGGAAGAAGTCTTGGCCTTGTACAACTCCATTGCCCCAATCGCGGGATGCACGGATGAAGATGCTTGTAATTTCAATGTTGAGGCGATTCTTGACGACGGTTCTTGTGTGAGCTGTGACATTGTCTCTTCTTTCTGCGGTCCGGGAACAATTTGGGCTGCCGAGATGGAGATGTGCATTGGAGATGGTAGCGGCGACATCAACCTCGATGGCTGTGTTCAACTCAACGACCTCCTAGACCTCTTGAGCGCTTTCGGTGATTGCGGTGCTGAAGAGGCGCCATGGCAGTGCGGCGATCCGCTTGAGTACCAAGGCTACGACTACGAGACTGTACAGATTGGGGAGCAGTGCTGGTTTGCTGAGAACCTGAGGGCTGAGAACTACACAAACGGTGATTTGATTCCTTCAAACCTTGACGACAGTCAGTGGTCAACAACCAACTCTGGAGCTGTTGCCGTTTACGGGGAAGATGAGGGATGTGCCAGTTGGTCGCCAAGTATTTCAGATTGTAATCCCGAGGAGTCTTTGAGTGTATACGGTCGACTTTACAACTGGTATGCCGTTGATGACAATCGTGGCTTGTGTCCAGGTGGTTGGCATGTCCCTACAGACGCTCAGTGGATAGAGATGGAAATCACTTTAGGCATGAGTGTTTCTGCAGCAAACAGTGAAGATTGGAGGGGAACCAATCAAGGCTCCCAATTGAAATCAACTTGGGGTTGGTACGAAGGGGGAAACGGAACAAATTCCATTGGTTTTTCTGGAATGCCTGGAGGCAACAGAAGTGTTACGGGGGATTTTCAAAGTGCAGGCAGGGGAGGAGATTGGTGGACTTCTTCGACAACGGGAGGGTTGTCTTGGGACCGAGATCTGAATTTTGATCAAGAAGGGATTGGACGACAAAAAAACTCTCGCCGCCATGGCTTCTCAATCCGCTGCATTCAAGACGCTGAATAACCGCTGTTTCACCAGCCAGACTTCCCACGTTTCCGACCCTCGGAAACCCTTGCCCCACAACGAAAAAAGCCCCCCGAAATGGGAGGCTTTTGTTGAGCGAGAAACGAGATTCGAACTCGCGACCCCAACCTTGGCAAGGTTGTGCTCTACCAGCTGAGCTATTCTCGCAAAAGATTCCTGAGAATTCTCAGGCGTTCCGCTCGTTTGCGGGACGACAAAATTAGCACATCCTCTCCGTTCTCCAAACAACTCACCTAAATTTTTCAGAGCCCGTTGCGTGCCCGAGAGATTCTTCGGAGCATTGCAACGCAGAAGGAACGCGATGAACTACTTGGCGCACATGGTGGTGGGAGCGTGGGCAGGCTTGGACGACCAAGGCGTGCTCGGCAACTTCATGGGCGACGCGGTGAAGGGCCGCGATGTGGAGGGCATGTGGGGCCTGGACGTGGGGCGCGGGATTCGGCTGCACCGGGCCATCGACGACGTGAGTGATCGGCACGAGGCGAGCCGCGAGGCGCGGGCCGTGTTGCGTGCGACGTGCGGGAAGTGGAGCGGGGTGGTGTGGGACGTGC
>Ga0181573_10001102_pt1 | contig 27200 bp, 24 predicted proteins | sample 101ome_25_FD_148643 | JGI IMG/M metagenome (GOLD analysis project Ga0181573, IMG submission 148643) | Coastal salt marsh microbial communities from the Groves Creek Marsh, Skidaway Island, Georgia - 101409BT metaG (spades assembly) | ecosystem: Environmental > Aquatic > Marine > Intertidal zone...
GCGCTGCAAGGTGGTGGCCGAGCACCTGGCGCTCAAATGCGAGTGGCTGGGCGAGAAGAAAGGCGTTCTTGAAATGCGCCGCATGTATGGCGGCTATTTCAAGGGATTCCGCGGCGCCAGCAAGCTCAGGACACTGATCATGGAAGAGTCCACGATGGACGGTGTATTGGATGTCCTGCTCAACTTCGACGAGGACGATGCCAATCTGAAGGTGCCCACAGCCGCTGTTCGTACGGTCGCCGTCAAAGCCAGCCTGCCCGTGGCGACCCGCGTGCGGGCCGTCGCCCCGGTCATCGAGGGCTGATTCGGGTCAGGTCGTTCCGGATGGTCAGGACCCGGGGTTGGCGGCCAGGTACTCGGCGCCCCGCCCTTTGATGTTCTCGTCCCAGTACTGCATCCAGACGGGCCCTTCCTGAGCCAATCGGTCCCAGTCCAGTGCCATCGCCCGGATAGTGCTTTCCAGCATCCAGGATGGAAGCGCTGTGGAATCGAGATCTGTTCTGGCCGGAATCCGGTAATAACGGGTTGCCTGATCCACAAGGGCCGAGTCCGACGTCACGAACTCGTAGAAGAGTTGCGCTGCCTCGGGCGCTGGCGCGTTGTTGACCAAGGCGATACCATCGTGAAGCACAGGCGTCCCCGACGAGGGCAGGCTGAAAGCAAACGGATACCCATTGATGTCGGCTTGTATATAGGTATCCGGCATGTTCCAAAGAGACACATCGCCTTCTTCCCTGGCCACCTTGAGATAAAGCTGAGTCGGGTCGGCCGCGTAGGTCTTGGTGTTCTGATCGAGCCGGGCCAGCCAACGGTATCCGTCCTCGACGGTCGGCTGACGCATGATGAGCGCCCCCCAGATGGTCCGCATGGTCGAGCTGGCCAGCGGATATCGGATGATGATGCGGTCGGCCCACTTCGGTTCGAGCAAGTCGTCCCAGTCCGCCGGACGCTCATCCTCGGGTACCGTGCGGGAATTGAATAGCAGCACCTCGGGCGTCAGGTACGTGGCCATCCAGGTATCGTTGGCGCCACGGCCTTCTTCGGGGAGGGCATCGGCCCATGTCGGCCTGTAGGATGCGAGAAGTCCTTCTTCCGCTGCCCGAGAAAACGTCGGACCGTCGCCGCCCCACCAGATGCTAGCGGTTGGATTGGCCTTTTCCGTGCGGATACGATCGTAGGCATCCTGACCTCCCATGTCGATCCACTGCACGTTGATATCCGGATATGCCGCCTCGAAGGCCTGTTCAGCGTCGGTCAACATTTCCTTGCCGTGCGGGGAATAGACGACAAGTGACGTGCGCTCGTCGCTGGTGCAGCCAGCAAGCGTGATGAGGGCGAAGAGTGCAATCAGGTAGCGCATGTATGGAAGTGGAAATATCTGGGGATCTGGGAGGTGGGTGCCGTCCGGATTTTCAACATTACAGTATTGCCATACTGTAATGCTCCGCAGAAGCCTCTGAAGGTACATTACGGTATTACCATGCTGTAATACGAAAAAACAAGGGACGAGACTTCGAAGCGGGATATCCGGAGTGGCCGCGCTCGGGATCCTTATTCAGAGACCCGGCACACAGCACCTACCCGATCCGTCGAAGCCGCGCGAGTCGAACCATCAGCTTTTTCGGACCGACTTCCTCGAAGTGGACGACCGCCTTCATTTGCTGCCCCGTGCCCTCCATCGAAACGACTTCGCCGGCGCCAAAGATATGGTGCTCGACCTGCATGCCTGGCGCCAAGGCCTGGCTTTCCTCTTCGTCGTACACGATGCGCTGTCCGGACGGGGGAGTCACCTTCTTGGGCTTGGGACTCGAACGCGTCACGACGCGCGTCCGGCCTTGGGGTGCGGACTGGTTCTCCCGGAGGTTCTTGCGGTAGTAGTACGGGTCCATGGTGTCATAGGAGGGACCACCGGAGGCACCGCGACTCTTGAACCGGTCCTTGTTCGGATCGAACGGCTGACCGGCTTCCGTGCGTACGAGCGAGGCATCGATTTCCTCCAAAAAGCGGGATCGGACCATGGGGGTCTGCTCGCCGAAACGGAAACGGCTGCGGGCATGCGAGAGGAAAAGCAATTGCTTGGCCCGCGTAGCACCCACATAGAACAGGCGACGCTCTTCTTCCAGCTCGGTCGGATCCTGCGCAGCCATCTGCAGCGGAAAGAGATTCTCCTCCATACCCGTCAGGAAGACGATCGGGAATTCCAGACCCTTGGAGGCGTGCAGCGTCATGAGTGTAACCCGATTCTCCGAGTCGGCCGCTTCGTCGGCATCCGTCAGCAACGAGACTTCTTGCAGAAACGAGCTGAGAGATCCATCGGGCCGGGTTACCGATGCATCGTCCACAACGGGCACATCGGCTTCGCGTTCTTCAAACGTCCGGGAGAACTCGGCAATGGCATTCAGGAGTTCCTGCACGTTTTCCCAGCGAACGAGGTTTTCCGGAGTGTTTTCTTTTCTGAATTCGTCCAGGATCCCGGTGTCCTTGATCAGGGCCTTGGCCACGTCCTCTGCCGGGTCGGTAGCCGCCATTTCCCGGTATTTATCGATCATGTCCCGGAATCCAGCCACGGCATTCGCAGCCCGAGCCGGCAGGCCCACTTCTTCGATGCGCTGAAGGGTATCCCAAGCACCCACACCAGCACGCGCCGTAAAGGACCAAAGCTCTGCTTGGGTTTTTGCACCGATCCCGCGTGTGGGTGTGTTGATGACGCGGCGCATGCTGGCCACATCGTTTGGATTGACCACCAGGCGCAGGTAGGCCAGAGCATCCTTGATCTCCCGGCGCTGATAGAAGGACACCCCGCCGACCACGCGGTAGGGAATACTGCCTCGGCGCAGGGCATCCTCCAGGGAGCGGCTCTGTGCATTTGTGCGATACAGGACGGCGAAGTCCTTGTTCAGATGGCCCAGCCTGATCTGCACGTCACGAATGCGCCGTTCCACCTTCTGGGCCTCATCGCGCTCTGAGATGGATTCGAGCAGGATGATGGGGTCGCCCTTGGCATTGTCCGTCCAGAGCTTCTTGTCGATCTGCTTCGTGTTGTTGCGGATGATCGAGTCGGCCAGGCGCACGATGTTCTCGGTCGAGCGATAGTTCTGCTCCAGCCGAATGGTCGTGGCATTCGGGTAGTCGCGCTGGAAGGAGAGCATGTTGGTGATGTCCGCGCCACGAAAGGCGTAGATGCTCTGCGCATCGTCACCCACAACGCAAAGATTACCCAGCTTGCGGGCCAGGGTACGCGCCAACAGGTACTGCGCCTTGTTCGTGTCCTGGTATTCGTCGATGTGGATGTACTTCCAGCGATTCTGGTATTTCTCCAGGACGTCGGGGTTGTTGTCGAAGAGCTGCAGCGGCTTGAGGAGCAGGTCGTCGAAGTCCATGGCGTTGGCGCGCCGGAGTTCGTCGAGGTACGGCTGGTACAGTTCGGCCGCGCGCTCTTGTGCCGGTGAAGCGGCCACGCGCTGGAACTCACCGGGGTCCACCATACGGTTCTTGGCCCCGGAGATGAGATGTTGGACCGCGCGCGGCCGCGTCTGCTGCGTATCGATCCCGAATCGATTCATCAGGTCCCGGATGACACGCTGGCTGTCGTCTGAGTCATAGATCGTGAAGTCCGAGGAATACCCGATCCGATCCCCATCCACCCGAAGAACCCGCGCGAACATGGAGTGGAAGGTGCCGATGGCCATGCCGCGACCCACGTCTTCGCCTACAAGACCAAGGACGCGCTCGCGCATTTCCTTGGCAGCTTTATTGGTAAAGGTGATGGCCAGGATTTCCCAGGGGCGCGCCTTGCCCGAAGCCAGCAGATAGGCAATGCGGTGAGTCAGGGTCCGGGTCTTACCCGACCCGGGACCGGCAACGATGAGAACAGGCCCATCGGTGGCCTGTACGGCGGACTGCTGCACCGGGTTGAGACCTTGCAGGATCTCAGCGGCATCAGGAGAGGAGGCAGGTGCGTTGTCGTCGGGCAGCAGCGTGAATTGGGCCATGAAAACGGAAAAAAGGAAAGCAGATCCGGGGGCGCGGGAGGCGGGGTCGAAAGATAAGGGATGGGCGTTCGCCGTTGAAGATCCGCGGCGTGTATATTCGCGGACGGCCCATAGAAACGGCCGCTTTCCGGCACCCAACCCTACCCTGCATCATGGACCTGGTTTCCCTGCTTCGTGGCCTTCTCGGCCTTGCCGTCATCCTCGGTCTGGCCTGGGCCGCTTCGAACAACCGCAGCCGGATCAGCTGGCGCATGGTGCTGTCAGCCCTTGGCCTGCAAGTGGTACTGGCCATCTTCCTCTTGAAGGGCGATGTCATGGGGGACTGGTTTGCGCCGCTTGGGTGGCCGAAAGCCTTTTTTGCCTGGGTGTCCGGGTTTTTTGTCCTGGTCCTGAACTTCACGACTGCGGGTGCCGAGTTCATTTTTGGCCCGTTGGCCTTGCCGCCGGGCACGGAAGGCAGCCTCGGCGGCTTCTTCGCCTTCCAGGTCCTGCCGACCATCATCTTCTTTGGCTCCTTGATGGCCGTGCTCTACCATCTGGGGGTGATGCAGAAGGTCGTCCAAGGGATGGCGTGGGCCATGAGCCGCTTCCTCGGTACGTCGGGCGCCGAGTCGCTCTCGGTAACCGCCAATATCTTCGTAGGCCAGACCGAGGCGCCACTGGTCGTTCGTCCCTACCTCAACGGCATGACGATGTCCGAGCTCATGGCCGTCATGACGGGTGGCATGGCCACGATTGCCGGTGGCGTGATGGCTGCCTACATCCAGATCCTGGGAGATCCCTACGCACAGGCCATGGGCGTCTCGCTCGACGTCGGGAGACAGCTTTTTGCTGAGCAGCTCCTGGGCGCCAGCATCATGGCCGCGCCGGCTGCGCTCCTGCTGGCCAAGATGCTCATCCCGGAGACCGACGAGCCCGAAACGAAGGGCGAGGTCTCCATCCAGGTGGAGAAGACTTCTGCCAATGTCATCGATGCCGCTGCCAGTGGCGCCGGCGACGGCCTCAAACTGGCCCTCAATGTGGGCGCCATGCTGCTCGCCTTCCTTGCGCTGATTGCCATGCTCAACTACATCATCGGTTGGGGCGGTGGCCTGGTCGGCTGGGACCTGACCATCGAGCAGATCCTGGGTTATGCGCTCTCACCGCTGGCCTGGCTCATCGGCGTGCCGTCGCAGGACATAGTGGCGTTCGGGTCGCTCGTCGGTACCAAAATCATCGCCAATGAGTTCGTGGCCTATCTGAACCTGGCCGGTTCGATCGGTGCGGGTACATTGGATCCCAAGACGGTGGTCATGGCTACCTTCGCCCTGTGCGGCTTTGCCAATCTTTCGTCCATTGCCATCCAGATAGGTGGCATCGGACCGCTTGCACCCGAGCGGACATCGGATCTGGCGAAATTGGGTGTCAGGGCGGTCCTTGCGGGAACGTTTGCCAACATGATGACGGCGACGATTGCAGGAATCCTGCTCTAGCCATCGACTTACCCGGGTCAGGCCTGTCGAGGCGTTTCCGGTTCGTCGGAGAGACGCACAAAGTAGTTTCGCCCGTCCATGGAAACGATCTTGACGCGACTTCCTGCCGGGATGAAAGAGCCTTCCGTGGCGACTTCGAGGCGTTCACCCTCGATTTCGGCAAAGCCCGTGGGTCGAAGAGGGGTTACGGCAATGCCCGATGTGCCCAGGTACTGCGCACGTCGGGCCCCCTCATGAGCACGCAGGTGCTCGTCCGTTTTCAGGCTTGAGGACAATACGAACCGGTCCCATGCTCCGGATTTCCACATCCACCACAGGGTACCGCTTGTAGTCAGGCTGGCCCCTGCCATGGCAGTAATGCCACCGATCACTCCTGATTCCAGGAACGCCATGGTAACGGCGGCCAGCATGATCAAGGCCCCCAGGATACCGATCACGTTGAAGCCGGGAATCAGATACACCTCTGCCACGATAAGCAGCACGCCCAACAAGATCATGGCGAAGGGGATGAGCATGGCAAACGCTTTTTTGGAGGTCGAAGTACCCATCTGGGCACGAGCATGGTGTACGGAAAAGGGGACGATAGTTTCGCCGTACAGTGGATCCCGATCGGAAGTGGTTGACGGGGCCTAAGCCGACGTGCGGGTCTTTCGGACCCGCACGCGGGATCCCTCCACACTGACTACTTCTACCGAGGATCCTTTTTCGATGTATTCACCAGAGGTGACCACATCGATCCGCTCATCGCCAATCTCTACCGTTCCAGATGGACGCAGGTCCGTGATGGACGTACCGGTCTTTCCCAGCCACTCGATATGCGTCTGGGCGCTCGTATGGCCGGTATCAGTGGACAGGGTCGGCATCAAAATCAGCTCACTGAACCGCTCCGATCGAGGGAGCATGCGCCCCAGGGAGAACATGGCGATGATCAGCATGACCAGGCTGGATGCCAGCGTGAGTACGGCAGAGCTGATGGCCTGGCCGGAGGGGAACGAGAATCCGATGTTTCCGATGAGGGAAAACCCAAGGGCCAGCAGGACGGCGGCCAGCCCCGTGACTCCCGCGATGCCAAAGCCGGGGATTACGAAGATCTCGACCAGAAGCAGGACGACACCCAGGACGAAGAGCACGATTTCCCAGCTTTCGACCAGGCCCAGCAAGTAATGCGGGCCGAAAAAGGCGGCCGCGCCGACGGCTGCAATCATACCGGGAAAGCCGACGCCCGGCGATTGCAGCTCGAAATACAGGCCGCCCATCATCATGAGCATCAGGATGGACTGCACGACGGGGGACGAGAAGAAGCGCAAGAGGCCCTCGGCGCGGGTAAGCTGATGCTCAACGACATCACGCTCGTTCACCTCGTAGGTGGCCAGGAGCTCGTCAAGGGAAGCCTGTTCCGCATCGGCTACACGCAGTTCAATGGCTTCGCTCGTGGAAAGTGTCAGGACCTCGCCTTCTACGGTTATTCCTTCGATTTCAATGGATTCATCCACCATGGCCTCGGCAATGGCCGGATCCCGTCCATTGGCCTCGGCCGTAGCTCGCATCAGGCCACGCATGTAGGACTGGTACTTGTCCGGAGCCGCCTCGCCGCTTGTGCCTTGGACGACAGTGGCCGCGCCAATGGATGCGCCTGGCACCATCACGATCCGGTCCGCAGCGTACGAAATCAGCGCGCCGGCCGAGGCGGCATTCTTGTCGATGAGGGCCACGGTGGGGATGTCTGCATTCAGGATCGTCTTCCTGATTTCGTCCGCCGCGTCCACCAGCCCCCCGAACGTATCCACGTGGAAAATGACCAATCCCGCACCGGCATCGGCGGCGTCCTTCAGGGCCCGCTCGATGTAGGCCGCCAGGGGACCGTCAATCATACCCTTGACAGGAATGACGAAGGCCGGACCGGCAACCGGCTCTTCAAAAAGGAGCCGGTCCGTTACTGGCGCCGATGTCTCCTGTCCGTGCGCGGACGAAGTCAGCAGAAGCAGGGCAAAGAGAATGGATATGCGTGTTTTCATGGCGTTATCAGCACTGGCGTGCCAACTTCGATGATGTCCCAGAGCCGGTCGATCTGAACGTTCTGGATGGCAATGCAACCTTGCGTCCAGTTTGTTCGGTTCCCTGTCCCGTCTCCGTGGATTTCGATCCATCCACCCAGCAATGTATTCATGGGAGGCATGGCGAAGCGGCGTTCCGCTGAGAGGATGGCCTCGTATTGATCCTGCGTGATCAATCCATCTTCAAGCCCCCTCTCGGCGTCTTCCGCATTCGGGTAATTGAGTACGAACGCCTTGTGGTATTTGCTCTGACCGTTTTTTGCTGCTACGTAGAACTCCCCTTCCGGGGTGCGCCAGTGGTCCGGGTTTCCCAGGCTGCCACGTTGTTCTTTATCAGAGAAAAAATTGTAGCCCAGATCCGTTGGTATACGATCAATCAGATGCTGACCGCGATAGACGAACAAGGTTTGCGTAGACTTGGAGATACGCAGCCAGACATTGGTCAGCGCATCGTCACGCACCATACCGTTGGCTCCATCGAGCGTGCGGACCCGTTTCCAACCGGGCCAGCCAGGATCGGCTGAGGGAAGAAACTCCACCGGCTCGCGTCGTGCCAGGTTCAGGTAGGCACGCGAGGTGTCCTCTGGCAGATATAATGTGGTCTGGCCGGCAACCGTGTAGTAGAGCTCGGCGGGCTCGGGCGCTGGCCTTGGCAGGCTTATCGGTGCAAGGAGAGACGTGGCCCCCGGCTCCGCAGTCCTTGTCTCCGGCGCTGGTTGAGCCGATATGGCGGGAGATCCCGTAAGGATCAGGCCAATCAGGCAAAGGACGTATGGGAGGGATAGGCGCACGGGCAACGGGCACTGGTTACTGCCTGAACGTGGCGTGATGGCTATGGATCCACTGGTCGACGCTCTTCTCAGCGCGCAATGACTACCGGTGTCCTGATGACCTCCCCGTCCGTCTGCAGGCTCACGAAGTACAGGCCGCTCGGAAGCTGATCACCCTCCAGCCTGACATCGTGTGTGCCCGGGGAAAGCGTTGTTCCTTCCATGATCGTTGCCGTCCGCTGACCGAGGATATTGAACAAGGCTATGCGCACGTTGGCCGCGCGAGGGAGGTTGAACTGCAGTGTGGCTGACTCGCTGAATGGGTTGGGGAAAACGGGCGCCATGGTTACGGCGTTCGGCAATTCGGACTGCTCCGTGCCGATGATAGTAGCCTGCAGGCCGAAATAGTCCACCACGTCCTGCAGGACATCAGCTCGGCTGCTTTCGCCATCCACGAGGTCGGCCATGGTATACGAGAGGGCGACAGCCCGGCCTCCACCAGCCGATTCGGCGTGTACGCCCACAATGCCATACCCCACTTGCTCGAACCAAGCTTGTCCCCAGGAGCCCGGAATGTAGCGGTCGACGTAGGTCGTGGCTGACTGCCGTGACGAGGAGAACCGCAGACCCGCCGAGATCGAACCGTCCTGACCGCGCAGGTCGGTGACCGGTGTGGCTGCATCCTGCCCGACACTGGTCCCGGCGATGCCAAAAAGGGGAAGCAGATCGGCGTTGCCCGCCTGGTCGTAGCCAAGAGCGTTTCCACCCTCCAGGTACACCTTTCCTCCCGACTCGAGGTACTTTTGAATGGTCCTGGCCGGGATCTGTTCGAGAGGTACCGGAGGGCTTTGGGGCGACCAGGGGCCAAAGGACAGGAACACCGCATCGAAGCCCGTCAGATCCGGATGGATCATGGCCGTTCTGGCGTAGTGCGTTTCCAGTCCTGCCTCCGAGAGTAGATCGGCAATGAATCGGCCACTCCTGGCACTTGTGTTTCCGATACCCTCCCAGACGTAGATGCCGGAATTGACGGAGACGTAGTCGGTCAACGTCGTTGCGTAGGTTCGCCCCCCTGCCGAGGCCGTAAGCGTCACGGAGTGGAATCCGGGATCGGTGTAGGTATGGCTTGCGAGGGAGGACGTATTGTCCACGATGCCATCACTTTCATAGTCCCACTGCCAGGCGGTGGCCGATCCACCCCCGAATACAGACAGATCAAAAAAGGTAACGGCACGAGGGGCAGGTCCGGAGCGTCCTAGACCGGCGAGCGCCGCCCGGAAAATGAAGCCGCGGTCAGTCATCTTTTCCAGTACGAGACCGGCATTACTTCCGCCATTGAGCAGTGAATCGGCCAGGACGATGGCTCTGGCAGCATCTTCAGTCGTACTGTTGGTCCCAAGCATGGACAGGGCTTCGAGGAAGAGCAGATCCGTTGTTTCCCGGCCCAGTTCATCCCACACCGACATCACCGCTGAGGCCCAGATCTGTCCGTCCGTGTGTATGGCTCCGGTCAGATCGAAAGGGTACTGCCCCGAGTAGTTCACGGTGCGTCCCCCGAAGTAGGGCTGCAGTCCCCATCGCGCCATGGTGTGGTACGTGGGGTCAGTTGGATCCAGCAGTCCAAGACTGCGGGAGTAGGAAGCCGCCCAGTAGTCGGAACTCCCTTCGCTCAGACCGAAGGTGCGTCCCAGGTTACCATCGGTCACCCAGTCGTGCAGTCCATGTCCCAGCTCGTGCAGGATGATATCGCCGTCCTCCGCCGCATCGGCACCACCCTCTCCGAAGCGAAGCCGGCCATCGCCTGAAAGATACTGGGCATTTACCGTGTCATCTCCCCAGTGGGGGTCGAAGCGAACGCCCCCGTCATAGTAGATGGGCTTGAGCGGGAATCCCAGCGTTTCGTTGATATAACGCATGGATTGGTCGATATGGAAGTACGTGTTGACCGCTTCGAATGCGGGATGGCTCCTCGTGAAGTGGAACGTACTGCTCTCCTGTGCGAAAGAACCACGTTGGGGGACCTCCACATCGCGCATGTCTGCCCACGGGCCGGAAAGGGAATACGTGCTGCCATCGAAGGAGAGATCCCTCAACGTACGTTCCCGGAGTTGGGCTGTCAGCTCAGGTGAATCTGCATCGTCATTGTCCTCAAACCCTTCCAGATCGCCGTACGCAGCTCGCGCGGTGGACATGGGGTCGGGGTCAAACACCCAGCCGGAGCCGTCCACCTGCTGGATGACTCCCGTCTGCCTGGCGTCAGAGCCTACCGAAGGCTGTGTGGGCGCATCGGACCGCGTGTGGGTAGCCTCCGGATCACGTAGATGAGAGGTCGGTTCGGAGCGAAAAACGTCTCCCGATGCCACATCAACCAGAATATCCCACGAGCCCTGATCCGTGATGATATCCACCTGGTGGACCAGGCGGCCCGGGCCATAGGGCGCATAGATCATCAGCTCGCCCTCGGCGCGCTGGACCTGGTTGGTTTCGAGAAATTGCTGGGCAATCGAAATGGCCTCGGCGCTTCCCATCTTGGATGCAGAGACGTCGACATCAAGCCCGGCTTTATATCCGTTCGTCACAAAGCGAACAGCCCCTCGCCGATCCAGGACGACGGCCACGTCGGAGCGATAGACCGGGATGCCCTCGTAGTACTGGTTGAAGCGCACGCGCGTACCGCCCGGTGTCGTGCGCACGGCATGCAGGACCATGTCGTCGCCACCCGAGGGCATGCCCAGCCGTACCCCTTCATCCCTGAAAAAGGATCGTGCAACCTCCTCGGGAGTGCCGGATGCCTGGTACGACTCGGAATACAGTGCCAGCGGCAGATTCGTGCGCAGATTGATGCGAGCGCTTGCCTGCACGTCGGAGTCGACATACTCCTCGGGAAGGAGCGTGTATTTCTTGAGGTGGATGTCCTGAGCCCTACCCGGTAAGGTTATGGCAAGGCCTGCGGCAAGTATACAGAGGAGGCGAAGGAACACGGCTTCAGCAGATGGACTGGGGTGAGTGACATCATTGGAATCCCAAAACGGCCCTCAGGGTCCCGTAAAAGCTTTGAAATGCCCGTTTTACAGCCTCACACCGTGCTGTCTGTCAGGATACCAGGCTGAAAGCTTCGATGACAGCGTCGATGTCGTTGAGCGCTGAGGCGTGGTCCACGCGCGCCTTGACGGCATCCTGTCCGTTGGCCGGGGCGAAGGAACGTCCGACAATATCAAGGGCCGGTACGTCCCCGTTGGTGTCGCCAATGAAGGCGACCTCTTCCAGCGCGATCCCCATGTGGTCGGCCAGCCAGGCGATTCCTTCGGCCTTGGTCAGACCCGTCGGAACGACATCGATGGAGATGTGCGTGTGGAAGGTATTGAAGTGCGGGAACTCGGCTTCCACGAAGCCCCGGATTTCAGCTAGCGCATCGTAGAGCCCGAATTCCTGCCGTCCGGCCGCGGCACCTTGCGTCTGCTTCGCGTAATCCATCGAGAGGCCCGGGTAGCGGGAGATGACCTCCGCCATGTAGGCCTGGATGTCCTTTACGTCACGCTGAAGCTTCGAGGTGAAGGATGGATGGAAGGCCGACTGTCCCGTTGTGACGTCAAACATGCCGGCGCCCGACTCGAACAGCGTGGGCAAGCGGAGGCCCAGCAGCTGAGTCATAGCCTCGACGTAGGCGTATGCGCGGCCCGAGCAAAGCGAAAACGCAGGCGTTCCGGGCGCATGGATACGTTCGCTCAGCACTTGGATCCGATCCATGCGAAACGACTCGTAGGGCATAGCCAAGCATCCGTCGATGTCAGAGACGAAGAGCGTGATCATGGCGTGAGGGGTCGGTGCATGGGTCGGGGTCAGACGTGCTGCCCCGGGGTCATTCGCCCTGACTGTACACGTCAGCCAGATCGGCAATGAGTTCGTCCGAGATACCCATGGTGGCGAAACCTCCGTCATGGAAGAGGTTCTGCATCGTCACCATGCGCGTCAGGTCCGACAGCATGGCCACGGTGTAGTCGGCGCAGGACTCGGAGTCCGCGTTGCCCAACGGCGCAATGCGCTCGGCAAATTTGAACATGGCATCGAAGCCGGCAATGCCCGAACCCGCCGTCGTGATGGTCGGGCTCTGCGAGATGGAGTTGATGCGGATGCCACGCTTTCCAAGGCGGTATCCGTAGGATCGGACGATGCTTTCAAGCAGGGCTTTGGCATCCCCCATCTCCGAATATTTGGAGAACGTGCGCTGCGCGCCGATGTAGGTCAGGGCCACGATGGATGCGCCGTCCTTGAGGGCGCCCGTAGCTTCCGCCGAGTGGACCGCCCGGTGGAGGCTCATGGCCGAGATGTCGAGGGTCTTCTTGTACCACTCGTAGTTGAGATCCTCATAGGGGCGGTTCTTGCGCACATTGAGGCCCATGCCGATCGAGTGCACGATGAAGTCCACTCCGCCATAGAGCTCCTTGGCACGCTCGAAAAGCGCATCAAGGTCTTCTTCGTTCGTGGCATCCGCCCAGATGATCTCGGCACCCGTCTTGTCAGCCAGCTCGTCCAGGCCGCCCAGGCGCTTGGCCACGGGCGCGTTGGACAGGATGAACTGACCACCTTCGCGATGGATGGCCTCAGCAATTTTCCATGCAATACTGCTGTCGTTGAGCGCGCCGAAGACGACGCCTTTCTTGCTGTTGAGTAGGCCGTTTCCGCTCATGGTCGAAGGGGGTGATGGGATGGATGGATGCTGTCAAGGGTGAAAGGTAGAAAAGAAGCGTGAGTTACGCCCTGTCAGGATGCTTCATTGAACCAAGGCGTTCGATCATTTCACCGTGAATCAATCCGTTTGAGGCCACGATTTCCGATCCGAGCGGCATGTGGTCGGGGTCTGACGCAGTTCGGTCTGAAAAATCTGAAAATCGCCCCCCTGCCTCTTCCACGATCAGCAGACCCGCCGCCACATCCCAGGCTTCGATACCTTGCTCGAAAAACCCGTCGAAACGGCCGCAGGCTACCCACGCCAGATCCAGCGATGCTGATCCGGGGCGACGAACGCCGCGCGAGTCCGTCCAGAAGCGCCGAATGGCCTCGGTATAGCCGTCCATGTACTTGAACTGCTTGTAGGGAAAGCCGGTCGTAATCAGGCAGTCGACCAGATGATATCGATTGCTGACCTGGCAAGGTCTGTCGTTCATATAGGCCCCCTGGCCCGCGATGGCGTGGAAGGTCTCGTTGCGGTTTACGTCCTGGACAAGACCCATGACAGGCTGACCATCCAACTGCAGTCCGATGGACACACCATACTGCGGAACGCCGTGCATGAAGTTGGTCGTGCCATCGAGCGGGTCCACGATCCATAGCCAGCCGGGAATGTCATGCAGGGGGATACCTTGTTCCTCGAATCCCTCCTCGGCAAGGATCTCGTGCTCGGGAAAGGTGGAATGGATGGCATCCAGGATGATCTTCTGAGCTCCCTCGTCCACATAGGAGGCAAAGTCGTTGATTCCTTTGTCCCGTATGTCCTCGGCGTGGACGTGGCCTGCTTGGGACTGGATGAAGGATGCGGCATCGCGGGCCGCCGTCTTGGCTGTACGGGCAGCCGTTTGCAGGAGAGTCGGAAGGGGAGAAGCAGGCATGATGGTGCTGATGATGATGCGCTTTGCCTATCGGGGCGGATCGGCTGACCGTTCGTGTCGTATCATCGGGAAGTTACCACCAATCAACCGGCCTCACCCGGTCGGATCCACCCATCGCGCCATCCATGCGTACGTTTTCGGCTGTCCTGTTTTCTTTTCTGCTGCTGATTTCCCTTGCCGGTTGCAGGGGGAAATCGGCCAGCAGTATCGGACCTGACGAGAAGGCAGCGCGCGATTCGGTCCTGGCGTTTCTGGATCAGGTAGATGAGGATGGTATCCGCAGTGCGTTCCAGACATTGCACTCCTACGCGTTCCGTCGTTACCTGCGAACGGAGCAGTACGACGAAGAGGACTTCATCGTGGCGTTCACCGAACACGTCGTTGATGTTGAAGGCGCTGCGGAGGATCGCTCCAAGAGGGTCGTCCAAGCCGACTCGGGCGGCAGCTTCAGCTTTGGTTTCTTCAACCAGTTTGTTTCGGAGAACGTGGACGATGCCGATCCCATCGACCTCGTGCCCTATCTGATCGAAGACGATCCGACATATCTGAGCCCGCGTAATCTGGACAAGTACGCTTTCCGTATGGCTGGCGATACGCTCATGTGGGACCGCTCCGCGCGGATTGTAGACGTACGGGCGAAACCGGATCTGGCCGATGGTGAGAACATCCGACGCGTTCGTTATTACGTCGACGAATCATCGAACCAATTGGTGGCCATGTATCTGGAACGGATTGACCTGGGCTTGCTTTTCCGTGAGGAAAGCAGGTTTTATCTCCATGTGCGTCCGGTGCCTGACGCTCCCGCAAGAGGGGGATCCCATGTGCCGTACAATACCCGGTTCCAGACGCGCATCAAGACGCCGTTCATCGGTTCTTTCCTCATCCGTACCGTCTCGACCTACACGGACCATCGCAGGTAGGGCCGGATTGGCCTATGAGCCGGGCGAAGCAACTCGTTACATGAGCAGGCCGGAAAGTTGCGCATCGGCAAGCACGGCCGATCGGGAGAGCTTGTTTTCGGCCATCAGCCGCTGCAGGATGGACAGGGCGGCCTCCGGACGGTCCGTTGCGGCAAAGACCCGGGCCAGCTGGATATGCCCCCTGGGATCGGACGCATCCTGCGCCACCACAACCCGAGCCAGCGATTCTGCCCGGGTCACAGCTCCCATGCGGAGGGCGCACGCCGATAATCTGATATAGTGTTCAAATCGCTCCAGGAACAGATTGGACGCCGCGTCGAGGGCCTCTCCGGCATCGGTATGCTGATCGGTCAGGACAGCTGCTTCACACCGCAATACATGCGCCTCGCCATCGTCAGGTGCCAGCCGGGCCGCACGATAAGCATCACGGAGGGCATCCTCGGGCCGCTCCATATCCAGAAGGATGGACGCCCGGAGTTTGAGGGCCTCCACATCCTCAGGCAGGTCCGATAGGACACGGTCAATGCGCGCTTTTGCTTCGAGCAGGCTGTTGCCGGTCGACCATGCTGTATGGGCCCTATGATACTCCACGTTGAGTTCGTGCGGCCGGAATCCCTGTCCGGATACCGCTGCGGGCAGGCATGCCAGGAGGGCGAGTATCAGGACGGTATGGCGAGGGGATGCGTACATGATGCCAGGAAGGTAGCAATAACCATACCCTCTATCCCAAGGGTTGTAGATACCGTAAACTGTCTTCAAAAGCCTTCTTTCAACGGCAGGACAGCCCACACATGTCTACTTTTGCCGACATGACATCAGATCACGTATTCCAATCACGAACCGAAGGGTGCGGCGCTGTCATCCGGCACCTTCGGGAGACGAACTCCACCAACCAGGACGCTCGCGCGTGGGCTTTGGACGGAGCGCCCGACGGAGCGGTGGTGATCGCAGACCATCAGCGGGCGGGGCGCGGCCGGTTCAAGCGGACCTGGGTATCGGCGCCCGGAAAGAACCTGCTGCTGACCCTTGTCATCAGGCGCACCCTGCCGCGCCCCGCCCTGCTTCCCCTGGCCATCGGTGTGGGCGTATGCAATACTGTGCGGTCTTTTCTTCCGTGGTCCTCTGCCGGTCTCAAGTGGCCCAATGATGTGCGTATTGACGGGCGCAAAGTGGCCGGAATCCTGGTCGAGTCCCCGGGTCCGGGCGTCTATCTTGCAGGCATCGGCCTGAATGTGAACCAAGTTGACTTTCCTGAGGACCTTGCTACAGAGCCAACCTCTTTGATGCTGGAAACCGCAGACCGATTGCGTCGCGCTGACGTTTTTGATCGCCTGATGGACGCCTTGGATGATGCGTTGGATATGCTGGAGCGCGGTGACTTGCTGCCGGCTTATCGGTCGCTGCTTGAAGGGCGGGGTGCCGAGGTGCAGCTGGAGGATGGACGACGCGGCGTCATGAAGGATGTAGACGCCTCGGGCGGTCTCGTACTCGAGACAGGAACCGGGGTCATTGTGGTACATTCTGGAGACGTTTCCCTTCGCCCTCCACCGGCCTGAACCACCCGCCTCCGATCATGTGGCTTCTCATTGATATCGGTAACAGTGCAGCCAAGGTGGGTCTCTTTGATCCGACCTCGGGGACGGGCAGGGTTCCGGGAGAAGTGATTCGTACCGAGCGCTTTGAGCATGCGCGTCTACAGGTGCGCACTCTGAAGGATTTCATCGGGAACGTTCCCATTTCCCGTGCCGCGGCGGTAAGTGTGGTGCCCCAGCAACGGGACATCTGGTCTGATGCTGTTCGGCAAGCAACCGGGGTGGAGCTTCGCCTGTACACACATGCTTCGATCCTTCCCATCGACCTGGCGTACCGTACCCCCGCGACCATGGGACACGACCGCATTGCTGCGGCCGTGGGTGCATGGACGCGGTATGCCGTTCCGGGTGAGCGTGGTGTCCTGGTCTTGGATGCCGGCACGGCGCTCAACATCGAAGTCGTGCGCCCCGATGGCATCTATCCGGGTGGTGTCATTGCAGCCGGACCTGCCATGGTGCGTGAAGCATTAGGTCGGTCGACAGCCCAATTGCCCTTGATCCCGCTCGAGTTGCCCCCATCACCTGTGGGAACGTCAACCGATGAGGCCCTGCAGTCCGGTATTCTGTATTCCCTCCTGGATGCTGCCGTGGGGATGGTGGCCCGGATCCAGCGACATGAGGCGGTCCCATTCACGGTCGTTACGACCGGAGGGTGGGGAGCCTGGATGATTGAGCAGCTACGGGTGGATTGGATTCATGACCGCCACCTCGTGCTCAAGGGAGTGGCCGACTTGATACGCTGTAGCGAGTAGGCTTCGGGCTGCGTCGTTATCCGGCCTTGTCCGGTCCGGACAGCTTCTCGAGCTGGTGCTCATGGAGCAGATAGCGTATCCGGGAGAGAACAAGGTCGAAGGCGACGTCATTGTGCCCTCCACGCGGAATGATGACATCCGCGTTTCGCTTTGAGGGTTCCACGAACTCGACATGCATCGGGCGGACCGTCGTCTCATACTGTTCCAGGATGGACTCGAGCGAACGTCCCCGCTCCTCCATATCCCGACGGATGCGCCGCATCAATCGGATGTCATCGTCCGTATCGACAAAGAGGCGAATATCCATGCGCTCGGTCAGCGTCGTCTCTGCCAGCACCAGGATGCCTTCTACGATGATGATCGGGGTGGGCTGAATTCGTTCTGTCTGGCTGCTTCGCGTATGCCGGGTAAAGTCGTAGATGGGTTTTTCAACGGCCCTTCCCTCCAGCAGGCACTCCATGTGATGCACGAGTAGGGGCGTTTCCAGCGAGGCCGGGTGGTCATAGTTGACCCGCTCTCGCTCCTGCAGCGGAAGGTCACTCAGATCGCGGTAGTAGGCGTCGTGCGGGAGGACGGAAACACGCTCGGGCCCCAGTTCATCAAGCAGGCGCCTCAATATGGTGCTTTTACCCGACCCGGAGCCGCCGGCAAGCCCGATGATAACTGGACGCGTCATGTGCCTGAGAGATGGGGTAATTAGTCAACCAGCTTGTGTGTGGCCTCTGGGCTCATCCTCGCTTGACCATGACCAACTCATGCATACGGCTGTCCTCATCGTAGGATGAAAGGGATTCATCCCATCGGTATCCATCCGGGTGTTTCCATTCCAGGAAGGGCTCGAGGTCTTCGACCGTCTCCTTGACGATGAAGTTGACCAGCTTTCCGCGCAGTGGTTTGACCCCGTGGGTGACGGCCTTCATTTCGCCTGTCTTGCGGGACTTTCGGAAGAACTTGACCGATACCATGGCATCGTAGGTGACCTCATTGTTCCAGGCATCGGCATGTACACCGGGCAGGAAATTCCAGACGAAACGTCCCTGGATGGTCTTGTTCAGCAGGTCGCTCAGATTCTCTTTCCAGAAGGACGACATTTTCCCGAGGCCGGGAAGGTTGGCATCCATCTTCAGTTTGTACATCGGAATCAGGTCATCCGGACGCAGCAGCCCGAACAGTCCTGAGAAGATGATTCCCTCTTCGAGCAAGCGCCGCTGAGCGCCGGTCGGAAGTCCCGGGAAATCCATGGCCTGGTACATGACACCCGGCGAGTAGCGGTCGAGTGCGGAGATGAGCGGTGCCTGGTAAATATTCAGATTCGCTTCCACGGCGGCCTGAAGATTGTCACCCTTGACACCGAACAGGGCCTCGAGATCGTGGCTGCCATCTTTGATCACGGCTTGCAGCTGATCGATCACTTCCCTCCGCTGGGGGTTCAGCTGGTGGAAATAGTTGAACGTGTTCGACGTGCGGTAATCGAACATGTCCGGCGCAAACGGATTGCCGCCTTCCTGTTTGCCCTCAGACGGAGGGAGTAGAATAGTGAAGTTGGGCATGCAGTTGGAACGAATGAGGGGCTGACCCCCACGGAGGAGAGGAATTAACCGTCTGTGGTTTGTTGTCTCATTTCGTCCAGCAAGGCATCGATGTCGTTACGGATGACGCTTGCTTTTTCTTTCGCGTCCCGGACGAGATCATCAGCCCGTTTTCGGGCTTCGCTGGACACCTCGGTTTCAGAGAGCGCCTTCTCAATGGAATCCGCCACGGAATCCCCCAGTTTGTCCAGCTGATAAGCCAGTTTTCGGCGCAGGCGCTTACCCTCTTCGGGTGCAAAAAGGACACCCATGGCGAACCCTGCGGCTGCGCCGATCACCAGGCCCCAGGTGCCTGTCCTGACTGCTTTGCCGACTGAATTCTCCTTCATGGTTTTCTCCCTGTTGATTGCGATCTGCCGTCCGGATTCGGTTACTCGTACCCAAGGTAGACAAAAAAGCCTACGGTACACAGGTATACCGTAGGCAATCCGCAGGGGTTTCGGCCAGAGGGCCGTTCCCGTGGAAATACGAGTATGGGTTGCCCAGCCGGCTTCGACATCCCACATGTGACGGGACTGCGAAGCCGGCCAGCGACGGCGTCTGCCTACTTCTTCTTCTTGTGCCGGTTCTTGCGCAGGCGCTTCTTGCGCTTATGCGTGGCAATCTTGTGACGTTTACGTTTTTTACCGCAAGGCATGAGCTTGTCCGCTGGCTGTAATGGATGGGGACGGGCGAGGTTGGACTCCCCGTGTCCGCTGTATGGATATTCGGGCCTGTTCAGCGCTGATCTAGCGCACCACAAACCGGCCAGAACAAAGAAAATACGGCGATACGCTTTTTGGAGCAACTCACAGTACGCCCTTCAGTGCGTGGATTCCTTGAAGAAAAGGCGCATTTCCACTCTTGGAACCCCGGATACGGTTCGCGACGTTAGGGTATAGCGGTTTGTTGCCCGGTACCTATGTATTTTCCGGGCACGACTCGGCTCAATGGCGCCTTCGATGTTCGCGGCGCCGTCCGTTTCAGGGGCGCCACCCATTTTCCGGGCGCTCAGACATCTTCCCCCTTCCCGGTACACGGAGTGTTCCGGGGCAACCCTTCCCAATCATGGCTGTCGCACCGTACGAAATGAAGGAGATCGATGGCATGCGCTATGCGGAAGCCGGGCCTGCTTCTGGTGCGCCCCCTGTCTTGCTCCTGCATGGCATGATGGGCACGGTGGACAACTGGAAATACCTTATTCCAGCGGTGGCTGAGGCAGGATACAGAATCGTGTGTCCCGTGCTTCCGATGTACAGCGTTCCGCTGCGGCAGGCGCATCTTCAGGGTATCGTGGATTTTGTGGACCGTTTCAGCGAGGCAGCAGGCCTTTCCAATGCCGTGGTTACCGGGAATTCGTTCGGGGGGCACGTGGCAGCCATGTATGCCATGCAGTTTCCGGAACGGGTGAAAGCCCTGGTGCTATCCGGAGCGTCGGGAATCTATGAGGTCGAAATGTCCTCTTCAGTCATGCGCCGATCCGACAAGAACTACCTGCGCCCCCGCGTCGAGAAAACGTTCTTCGATCCTGCACACGTTACCGATGCCCTGCTCGACGATGTCATCGATATCATCACGGACCGCGAGAAAGCGATTCGACTCATCAAGTTTGCCCGTGCCGTTGAGAAAACCCCTATCAAGGATTCGTTAGGCCAGATCAGTGCGCCCACACTGCTCATTTGGGGCCGGCAGGACGAAATAACCCCGCCGGACGTGGCCGAGACGTTCCACGAGGGCATCGTCACCAGCGAGTTGCATTGGGTGGATGAGTGCGGGCACGTACCGATGCAGGAACAGCCCGATATCTTCAATAGCCTTTTTCTTGATTTCCTGAAGCGGACGGTGGGCATCGCCCGCAAGGCCTCTGCTTGATGACGAACCACGGGATCGGCTCCTCGGCTGAATCCCTCGGTCCACAGAGCATGTCATGGGTACACCTGGACCCATTCTTCCAACCGTCCAACGAGATCCGTTTTCCTTCATCGGCCATCCCCGGTATGTTGGCATCGACAGAAACGATCCGCATCCCATGACACGCCTTCTCTTTCTACTCTTCTGCGCCCTGGCGCTGCTCGGGTGCGACGCCCATTCCGCATCAGAGGATGACCCCTCTGAGGGGACCGGCCAGATCCTGATCGGAGGGTATGCTGTCGATCAATTGGAGGGGGACCCCTTCGATCTGCGTGCTGCCCGTATCGAAGGCACGCTTCTGCTCCTTGACGTTGCCTACTCCGGTGGCTGCGAGGAGCACGCTTTCTCCGGCTTTACACCCGACGTGAACATCGCCATCTATCCGCCGCAGCTCTCTGTTTTTGTTGTTCATGATGGCATGGGAGATATGTGCGAGGCGTACATCACACAGACGGTTTCACTGGATCTCCGTTCGCTGATTGATGCCTATGGGGACCTCTTCCAGCTTACAGTTGTCCCGGTAGACTCCCCATCAGGCATCATCATCCTGCAGAGCGGCACATGAAACGCCCGATTCTTTTCTTGGGGTTCGTTGTCCTGTTGTCCGGGTGTAGTCCCCGACTGAGTCCCCTCTACAGGGACTACGACGCTGGGCCCGAGGTCATGACCGAGGATAGCAGCGAGGTTGACGACGGAACCTCTGTAATGGCACGCATCCGCTCAGCGCTGGTCGAAGCTGGTTGGGAGGTTGTTGAGCCGGTAACGCCCAATGTCGTGGCCACATCCTCACGAACGTTCCGGCAGTGGGGGCTCTACACGGTTACGGTTCAGTTGGAGGTTGCTCCGTTGAGTGGTCGTCACGTGCGCATGTTTGTGCATCCGTACCGCGTCTACGTGACGGGTGCCAAGCGAAAGATCCCCTACCTGCGAGGCAGTCTGGCCCGATCCGTCATGCAGGATCTGCACGCTTCCTTTGATGCCTACGGCCTCGAGTACATCGGAACGGCGCAATCGCGAGACAAGCAGGTCACGCTGCTCGACTGAACGGGTTGCTGAGGGAAGCAGAAGGCGGTATATACGAGGACTGACACATCATCCTCTACCTCTCGCGCCATGAAACGTCTTTGCTCCATTGTACTTGCCTTGGTTGTTGCCCTGCCGTCAGCTGCCCAGAACGGATATCAACAACCCGTCGACGCCCTGAGAGCCCTGGTCGATGCGCCTCTCGCCCCCTCCATGTCCTTGAGCCCGGACCGGAACATGATGCTGCTCATGGAGCGGCAGGCACTGCCGACGATTGCTGATTTGGCCGCACCTGAGATGCGCCTGGCTGGGACGCGCATCAATCCTCGGACGAATGGGCCAAGCCGGTCCACCGGCTACGTGTCGATGACGCTGACAACTGTCGATGGCGCGGACGAAAGGCGCGTTTCAGGCATTCCGGCCGGAACCAGTATCGGGTCCGGCTCATGGGCCCCCGATGGCAGTGGCTATGTGTTTCCGGTCACGTTCCCGGACCGCATTGAACTGTGGTCGCTTGATGTGGCCTCGGCCTCCGCCGAGCGGCTGATCAATCAGCCGCTCAACGGTGTGGGTGGTGGGATGTTCACGTGGATGCCGGACTCTCGGACGCTGTTGGTGCGGGCCGTCGCGGCCGATCGCGGCGCCATGCCAACCGCACCTGAGGTCCCGGCCACGCCGGTCGTGCAAGAAAATGCAGGCGAGGCCGCGCCGGCCCGCACGTACCAGGACCTCCTTGAGTCACCGTACGACGAGGATGTCTTTGAATGGTTCATGAGCAGCGACCTCCTGCGCGTCTCAATGGACGGCACGGTCACGAACCTGGGTCGAAGCGGCATGATTGCCTCCATGGATCCCTCGCCCGATGGCCGCTTCATCTTGATGGAGACCATGCTCCGCCCCTTCTCCTACCTGGTGCCCTACTACCGCTTTCCGAACCGGATCGAGGTTATTGATACCGACGGTGGTCTCGTGCAGCTGATTGAGGAGCAGCCGCTCCAGGAAAATGTCCCGACAGGCTTCGGTTCGACGACCACCGGTATCCGATCCATCGGCTGGCGGCAGGATGCCGACGCCACCTTGGCATGGGTGGAAGCCCTCGACGGTGGCGATGCCAACGTTGAGGCCGATCGGCGTGACGCGGTCAAGCAGCTGCCGCACCCCTTCACCGACGATCCGCTTACGCTGATTGAACTGCCGCTGCGCTCTGCCGGCATGATGTGGAGCGATGAGGGCTACATGCTGGCCGCCGAGCGCTGGACGGCAACACGCGAATTCAGGATGTACAAGGTGCCGACGAACGGCACGCGCATCGCCATCCAGACCGTCTTCGACTATTCGTATGAGGACCGCTACAACGACCCCGGTTCGCCTTTGATGGACACGGATGCAACCGGGCGACGTTTGCTCATGACGTCGGATGACGGACAGTCGATCTATCTGACCGGCACGGGCGCTTCGCCCGAAGGTAATCGCCCCTTCCTGCGTCGCTATGACCTGGGCAGCGGAGAGACCGAAGAACTCTTCCGCTCCGAAGCGCCCTGGTATGAGCGCTTTACAGATTGGCTGGATGAGGATGAAGGCACCTTCCTAACCCTGCGTGAATCGGTCAACGAGCCGCCGAACTATTTCAAGCGGACGATTGGATCCGACGACGTGACGGCCGTCACCAATTTCCAGCATCCGTATCCCGAACTGGAAGGCATTTCGAAAGAAACGATCTCCTACACCCGGGCAGACGGCGTGCCGCTGACAGCGGATCTGTACCTGCCCGCCGGCTATGACGCCTCCCGTGATGGTCCCCTGCCGACGCTTGTCTGGGCCTACCCGCGCGAATTCAAATCTGCGGCTGCAGCGGGGCAGGTATCCTCAACTCCGTACGCCTTCAAGCGCATTTCCTATTCGGGCGCGCTGCCGTACGTCACACAGGGCTATGCCGTGATGAACAATGCGGCCATGCCAATCATCGGGGAGGGCGATGAGCAGCCGAATGACACGTTCGTTGAGCAACTCGTGACGAGCGCCGAAGCCGTCATCAATGAAGGTGTCCGTCGCGGCGTGGTGGATCCCGACCGGGTGGCCATTGCCGGGCACTCGTACGGTGCGTTCATGACGGCCAACCTCTTGGCGCACTCTGACCTTTTCCGAGCGGGTATCGCGCGCAGCGGCGCCTACAACCGCTCGCTGACGCCCTTCGGCTTCCAGGCCGAGCCGCGTACGTTCTGGGAGGCACCCGAGATCTACTTCGCCATGAGTCCCTTCATGCATGCGCACAAGGTCAACGAGCCCATCCTGCTCATTCACGGGATGGCCGACAACAACTCGGGCACATTCCCCGTGCAGAGCGAGCGCTTCTACCACGGCCTGAAGGGCAACGGCGCCACGGCGCGCCTCGTGATGCTGCCGCATGAAAGCCATGGTTACCGCGCCCGAGAATCCGTGCTGCACGTCCTCTGGGAGACGCACACCTGGCTCGACACCTACGTCAAGAACGCCCCGCCGCGGGTCGAGGTCAGCGAACCGACGGGGCGGTAGGTCAACGCCGTGTGCCTTCAGGTGGGAGTTGATACTCCGGTAGGACGGCAGAAAATCGCTGATGTAAAAAAATCAAAGGAGCTTTTCCGCACCGTCATCGAGGCGTAATGACCTCTGAATGAACCCGGTTCTGAGGAATCAGCAGGTCATCACGGTCTGCCGAGCTGAGTGCCGGAGGTGTCACGCAGAATGGCGCCGCACCTGTCGCCTGTGGGGGGGTATGGTGCTGGACCCATTCTGCAGATTGGATCGTGCGGAATATATTTTGAGTTCGACTCCGCATACGATCGAATCGGGCCGACAGGCGTTCGCGCTGCCTGTCGGCCCATTTTTTTGTGGCGTATCGGGCCCATTCTGTCCTCATGAAACATTTGACCTGCCGTGCAACGTATCATGCAAGCATCAGCGCCTATTGGGGTTTTGAAAGCGCGGCGCGAGGAAACGAGCGCCAAGAGCCCGGATGGGCTTGTTCTTTACAAGATTGGGGATGTCACGGCTTCGACGGGTGATGAGTAAAGCAGACTGCGTGTCGAGCCTTCCAGGAGTGCTCGTAAATCCCTTCTGGAAAACCGACAAATGCCAACGATTACGCATTCGCGATGGCCGCTTAAGGTCGTATACGAACCTTAGCCTTGCTATCTGTTCACCAGCATGTCTGTCCATGGACGGCTGACTGAGCATCGACTCTCATGGAATAGGTGACGCCACGCCGGCTGAGTAAGCGGCACCAAAATTCGATCAGCCTTTGTGCAGGCCTGGCCCAAGATGGCTGGCCACGGGACTGCATGAGCATTGAGTAAGCCAACTACACACGTAGACGTTTGACTGGACTGTCATTCGGACCCGGGTTCGACTCCCGGCATCTCCACCATGTGGGTCATTGCTGACCCCGCGGCGCGGGCCGCCTCCGATTCCGGAGGCGGCCCGTTCCTGTTTTTTCCGGGTAAACCCGCATCCTGCTCATGTGTATCAGGAGGGTTGCCCGCAATCACATCAAACCCACGTGGAACTCTCGTTTCTATTGTTGCTGATTCTGGTCAATGGCATCTTTGCCATGGCTGAAATCGGTCTGGTTGCCTCTCGAACGGCCCGTTTGCGCCGTATGGCCGACGGCGGCGATGCGGCAGCGGATGCCGCGCTTCGCCTGCGGGATGACCCGACCAAATTCCTCTCGACCGTTCAGATTGGAATTACGGCCATCGGCATCCTGAACGGCATCGTAGGAGAGTCCGTTTTTGCAGCTCCGCTATCCGTGCTTCTTCAACAGGCAGGTCTAGGCGCGGACGTCGCAGGAGTCGGGGCTACAGCACTCGTTGTGCTCAGTATCACCTACCTGACCATTGTTTTTGGAGAGCTGGTGCCCAAGCGTATTGCCCAGTTCCATGCAGAGGGGGTAGCACGGTTCATGGCGCGACCCCTTTCGATACTGGCCACCCTCTCTGCACCATTCGTGTATGTGCTTTCTGCAACCACTGATGGCGTCCTTCGCCTGTTGGGCAAGGGAGACCTCTCGAGCACGCACGTCACGGAGGAAGATATTCATGCTGTCCTTTTCGAAGGATCGCGTTCGGGTGCCATCGAAAAGCAGGAGCATGACATGGTGCGTAATGTCTTCCGGCTGGACGATCGGCAGATAGCCTCCCTGATGACGCCGCGCTCGGAAATCGTCTACCTCGACATCGAGGCGCCGTTTGCGGAAAGCCTGGACCGTTTGATGTCCTCTGACCACACCCGCTATCCGGTGTGCCGCGGCAGCCTCAACGACATCATGGGTGTCATCACGGCCAAGCGGCTTCTGAAGCAGCACCTGAAGGGTCAGATCGAGGATTTTACCCCATACTTGTTACCGGCGGTGTTCGTCCCCGAATCCATGACGGGTCTGAGGTTGCTTGAGCAGTTTCGCCAATCAGGCATGCAGGTGGTATTCGTCGTGGATGAGTATGGCGATGTCGTTGGTTTGGTGACATTGCAGGATTTGCTGCAGGCCTTGGCCGGGGAGTTCAAACCAACCAATCCTGCAGACGTCTGGGCGGTACAGCGGGACGATGGATCATGGCTGCTCGATGGCCTCATGCCTGTCATTGAGCTCAAGGATACCCTACGCCTCAATGCAGTCCCGGACGAAGACCGCGGTCAATACCACACCCTGAGTGGAATGGTGATGTGGCTGTTGGGCCATGTCCCCACAACGGGCGAAAGGGCGTACTGGCAGGGCTGGGTGCTTGAGGTGGTGGATCTTGACGGCAATCGTATCGATAAGGTACTTGCCTTTCGAGACAAGACAGAGGGTACCTCGAACGAGGACTGATGCCCTAGTAGACGATGAAGAGGCGGCTTGCAGCCGAAGCGCGGGCCACGTATACACCCGATACCAAATCGGATATGTCCACGCGGCCTCCAACATCCTCAAGAATGCGCCGGCCGAGGATGTCATACACATCAACGCGTCCTTCCGGTATGATGATATGGTCTGAGGCAGGGTTGGGGTAGAGGGTGATGGAGGGGACCACCGGCGAGGCCTCGACGGCGCTACTCAGCGGATCCACGTAGGCATTCGGGGAAAGGCGACGGTTCAGCAGGGCCAGGACCGGTCCTGCTACTACCTGACGGGCATCGGCCGTGTCGGGAGTGCGAAGGGTCAACGTAAAGGGACCCTGCTGCACGAATGTGGTCCGAAGGTGCACCCACCGGGAGGGGCCGCCATCGAGTCGCTGGTCCACGGGTGCAACCACCGGCAGGTCGGAAAACTCGGAGAGCAGCGCGTTGTCCGAAACCATCTCTACCGTGTCTGGAATCCACATGAACAGATCGTAGCTGCCCGCTGTAGGCGCTTCGCCCTGCCAAGAGGCTTCTGATCCTGATCCGTGCAGGGCTGTCAGGACGGGTGAGTCATCGGGTCCGATGGTGCCGAGGGTAGTCCACGAGCCATCTCCTGTAACGGGATGCATCGGGGTACTTTCAGGTCGCCAATCCCCCGTCCGTCCCGGAAGCTGCGCCCGCTCGGCATA